>ERZ827108.1853-NODE-1853-length-25419-cov-8.574712_pt1 | contig 25419 bp, 17 predicted proteins | sample MGYA00519921_ERZ827108 | MGnify/ENA primary metagenome ERZ827108 (study PRJEB31778, sample SAMEA3449258) | human gut metagenome | biome: human gut; feature: human-associated habitat; material: faeces | place: United Kingdom | collected 2010/2012 ...
CGAACAGCAGCGGCAGAAGCGCCGCGAGCGAAAGCTTGCCGATGCCCTCGTAGCTGTAGCGGCCGTCTTGCTTCACCTTGGCCATGACCTTGGTAAGCTCTTCGGGCCGCGCGCCCGTTTTCTTGTCGAAGTACCCGATGAGAAGGCCGCCGCCGATGCACACGATAAGCGGATATGGCAGAAAGCCGAACGGCCCCTCGGCGAGCCCCGGCAGATATGCGTCCGCCGCCTGGCCGATGAGCGCGGGCAGCGTGGCCCAAAAGAACTCGATCCCCTTGTCCATCAAGAAGAAGAACGCCCACACGAACGCGCCCGCAAGCGCGCCCGTCACGATGACGCACGCAAGGAAAAGCACGCGGTTGATTGGTTTGGCGAAGCTGGGCATGCAACTCCAAATCGTCGGGGGCGAACGAATGCAACGCAAACACCTTACTATATTTGGTGCGGTTTCGACGTCGGAATGAGCAAGGCGGCGCGCGACGTCCGCGAATGAGTGGAGAGAAAACGCCGCTCCCTGCCGCCAACTTCGCGTGCTTCGCGTCGCGAATCCCGTAGTCTGCAGCCGTCTATTTTGCGGGAAACGGGCTAGCTCGCGGAAAGGGCGGCCTGAACCGAAGAGGGCCGCCTTCGGTTGCTATTCGACGTCGCAAGGAATTGTTATCTCCCCGACAAAACCTTTCATCTATGCATTGCGAAAGAATGTCGTTCCAACAGATTCGCCCTTCGATTTACGCGTAATCCCTTGTGTTTCGGGTTTGAAAAACGTATAGCAATCTATCTTGTCGGGGGGTATTAGGTGCTAGGATAAATCGCGTGCGAGCGTCGCGGGGCAAGTCGCGGGCCGTCGTTCACAACCGCATATCCGGCAAACCCGTCGTAAGGCGGTGACGCAAAGCTACGGGGGCCCTCAGGGGCCAGCCAGCTGCAGCGGGGCGGTTCCCGTCCCCCACCCAGGTCGACAAGCCGCAGCTTTGCGTCAGCAACGCTGCGGCTTTTTGCATACAAGCTCACGAGCACTTTTTGCAGATAAGGGATAAGGTCAAGGAAAGGAAGCCGAAGAGATGGAGAAGAAGGAAAACGCAAGCAAGCTGATCTCGAGCCTCGTGGCTCTGTCGCTGGCCACAACGCTCGGAGTCCCCACGATCGCGCTGGCAGACGCGACGGGGAGCGGCGAAGGGAGTGCGACGGCGGGCGCGCAGCAGTAAGCTGCGGAAGGCGAAAACGGTGCCACGTCGTCCGAGGCGAACGGCAACGATGCCGGAAACGCTCAGAGCGGCGGAACCGACATTGCCAAGATGAGCGAGACCGAAGTCACTCTTTTAACCGGCAAGTACACCATATCCACGAGCGTTACAAAGAGCATTACCATCTCCAAAGACGCAACTGTCGAGATTAGCATTCCTGAAAATGTGACACTCACCAACACCGCCGGCAAGCACACCATCACCAACAACGGCACGCTGACAATTACCGGCAGCGGCACGGTCGACAATGTGAGCCATGAGCGTGGTGCACTTGTTAACGAGCCAGGAGCGACGGCTACGTTGAATGGATGCACATTCACCCGAAGCGAAGAGGCTGGTACAGATAGCGATCACGCAAACGGCAATTCTTGGTACACCATTAAGAATTATGGAACGATGACAGTTGGCAAGAATACTGTTGTTACGACAGGCTCTAGCGATCAAATCGAAAAATACTCCAGCTTGATCGCCAACGGTTGGCAAAATGACAATGACCTTAAATCTCATCCGAAAGTTAGTGGGCAGAGCACTGCCAACATGACAGTCGAGGGTGGCGCTTTTTCTCGAGGCCTTAACACGATAAAGAATGACGACTATGGTGCTCTGACCATCAGCGGTGGCTCATTTACTAACTACACCCAAGCTGCATTGCAAAATCACAGTGTGGCTACTGTTTCGAACGGAAAATTTGACGCCGACTCGGACTACGCTATATACAATTGCCCCTGCGACGAAAATGCTGACAAGGGTGAGCTGTCCATTAGCGGTGGTGATTTCAAGGGCACGATTTACAGCACGAAAGCAGACGGCTATGGCTTCCTCAAGGTAACTGGCGGCACGTTCTCCGATCCTGGGGTTTACCAATACGCCGAGTCGGGAACCGTCAACGTTAAGTTGCAGGGTAACTACATTGGCAACAAGGCTATTCCGATTAGCAGTGGCGTTACAGCCAATCTCGACCTCAATGGGCATGTTATGGCCGTCCCTGATTGCGGGATTACAACACGTGGCGCGTTTACCCTTACCGATTCCGGCAACGAAGGTAAGCTTCAATCGGAGAAAATGCCCGTTATGATTGTTGGCGCAAATGGCATATTCATCTTAAATAGCGGAAGCGTAGTCAGTACGGGTGATTATGGCGTTTACGCCAAAGAAAGTGGGTCGGCTGTCGTCAATGGCGGCTCGATAAAATCAAAGAATGCTGCGCTTTCTGGCAATAACACAACTGGTGATATGAACTTCACAGTTAACGGCGGCATCCTAACCGCAGAGCAGGGACCAGCGATTTACATGCCCGGGCAGGTGAGCCTTACCGTCGCTGGAGGAACGCTCAACGGAGGCATCTCATTGCGCATGGGTCAAGTCAATATCTCGGGCGGGACGATCAACGCTATCAGTACGGGTATCGACTCGCCTAACGGGAAAGTTGGAAATACTCCCTGCTATGCATACAGCGGAAACGTTTGGTTCCCCGACGCTCTCTATGTCATTGGCGGAACGTATACTTCAGACAATGCGACTTACAGCAACTCTCTGAACCTCAACATTACCGGCGGTGAGTTCAACTGCACCAATGACCAAGGAAGCGCGGTCGCGATTTACGACCTTGGCAAGGTCAAGCAGAGCATGAATGTCAATATTTCCGGAAATGCCAAGCTTTCCAATAATTCAAGCTCCCGCGACGCATATCAGGTTCTTTCGTTCAAGGACATCGGGGTCGATAACCCTCAGGAAGGGTACAACAATTCCGACTATGTAGGGAAAGTTGCAACCTCCATCACCGGCGGCACGTTCTCGAGCGAGCCTGACGCGAGCTACATCGCCGATGGGTACGAGGCCGTGAAGAGCGGGGCTAACTGGGTCGTTCAGGTTCCCTACACCCCCGCGCCGGTGCCGTCCACTGAGACCACAACCACCACGAACCCCGACGGCACCACAACCACCACGGTGACCGACAAGAAGACGGGCGAGTCCACCTCCACCACCGAGGGCGTGAACGGCACCACGGTCGTCGAGAAGACGGACGCCTCCGGCAACACCACGACCAAGGTCACCGTCCCCGAGGGCGCCGCTACTAACGCCGGCGCGCCCGTCGAGATTCCCGCGGCCGTCGAGGTGACTAAGGGCAAGGAGGTCTCCATCTCCGCGCCCGCCGGCACTATTGTCGCCATTCCTGCCGCCGCCGACGCGGGCAACGTAGCGGTGATCGTGCACGCGGACGGCACCGAGACCGTCATCCCGATGTCGCTCGTCGAGGGCGGCAAGGCGATTGTCAAGCTCGACGGCGACGAGACCATCAAGATCGTCGACAACGCGAAGGACTTCTCCGACGTGCCCGCCGAGCACTGGGCGGCCGATGACATCGACTTCGCGAGCTCGCACGAAATCTTCAAGGGCATCGGCAACGGCGACGCCTATGAGCCCGAAACGGCTCTCACTCGCAATATGATGATGACGGTGCTCGCTCGCACCGCCGGTGCCGATACTTCCGAGAGCGACCCCTGGTACGCTAAGGGCCAGGAGTGGGCTGTTGAAAACGGCGTGTCGAACGGTCTTTGGGGCGAGGACAACATCACCCGCGAGCAGCTGGTGACGATGCTCTTCAACTTCGCGAACTTGTGCGGCCTTGACATCTCGGCTCGCGCCGATGTGGGCGGCATGGTAAACGCCGATGTCGTGTCCGACTGGGCGACGGAAGCCGTACAGTGGGCTGTGGCGGAAGGCATCCTGAAGGGCGAGGACAACATCGACCTTGCGCCTCAGGGTCTTGCCACCCGCGCGCAGGCGGCCGCGTTCATGCAGCGTTACGTCTCGGCTGCGCTGCTGTAAGGGGCAGCGTGGGCTTGCCGATGCGCAGCGCACTACTGTAGGCAACCGCCCGCCCGACTCGACCCGAGCCGTGCGGGCGGATCGAGATTTGCAGAACCCGGAGGCCGTGGCCGGCGCAGCTCAAGCGCTGGCCACGGCCTCCTTTTCATCGGGCGCGCCCTCGCGGCGCGGCGGCATCTTTCCCGACGCCGCGCCAAGCTGCACCGCCCGTGCGGCAGCGCCGCATCAATCGTCGGAATCGTCAGACGCAGGCGCGTACGGGAAAGTTAGGCGGACAACTGCCCGCGAAAACGAATTTCGATGCAACGTACAGCCCTGTTTGGCTTAGGACAAAAGTAATTGCGACTTGCCAAGAGCCGACAACGACTGCTATCGTCTTTCAACACGGAGGACGACAATCTGGGGGAACAATGAGCCGTAAATCCGAAGAATGCGAAACGACCCGCCTGCGCATCCTTCGCGCGGTAACGAAGCCGATCGAGGAGATGACCGTCTCTCAGATTAGCAGTGCCGCCGGAGTATCTCGTCAAACCTTCTATTCGCTCTTCGCCTCAAAGTACGATATCGCATATTGGTACCTCAAAAAAGCAGAAAGCCGTTTCCTCGTGGAGATCGGCCGCACGCTTTCCCTTTCTGACGGGATCTCGAATTACTTCGAGTTCCTCGAGAGAGAACGCCCCTATCTCGCGAACGCCTTCGAGCGCAAACCCGACAAACGCGAACTCCGAGAGCGTTTGGATTATCTAATAAACGAAATGCTCCAGACGGCTTCGGGCAAAGGCGTCGACATCGACGAGGACTTCAAATTCTGCGTCTCGTACACCGTCGAATCCGCAAATTGCCTGGTTGCGAGCTGGTGTCTCCATGGCGGAGCCAGCGACGATGCGGAGACCATGGCCCGCCGGCTCAAGATGTGCATCCCTCAACGCCTCGCGACGCTATCCGACCCGGAATCGCTTTCCGCAAAGCGTCCGGCCTTCGATTAGGCAGCAAGGGCACCCTCTCGAAGCTTGACACATCCGGTACTTTGTAGCCGAATCGCCGACAGCCACCGACTGCACGCCTTGCTATAGTGTCAACAGAGTTGATTCGGGCGGAAGAGAGCGCAGGCCGTGCTGTCATCCCGCACCGGAAGGAGAGGGGGACTCCATGCCAACAGTCAAATCGGTGTGCGGAGGCTGCCACAACAGCTGCCCCATACTCGTCGAGGTCGAAAACGGGCGGGTGGTCCGTACGAGCGGCGTGCCGGGAGACCCGCGCACCGGAGGCGCCATTTGCTCGAAGGGGCAGGCTGGCCCACAGATTGCCCACGATCCGCGGCGCCTCATGTACCCGGTGGCACGCACTGGCGAGCGCGGCGAAGGAAAATGGGAGCGCTTAGACTGGGACGACGCGATAGCGAGACTCGCGGGGAAGATCAATGCGGCCGTCGTCTCCGAAGGACCGCGCTCGGTCGGATTTATTCGCGGCCAGGCGCCTGGTTGGGGGTTCACCTACGACATGACGCAGCGCCTCGCCCACGCGGTCGGAACCGACGTGGGAATGGGAGCGTCCGAATGCTTCGTTCCCCGAGCCGTCATGGAAGGCATGACGTACGGCGGGATGCCCTCCCACTGCGACTACGACAACGCGGATCTCCTCATCTTCTGGGGCAAGCAGCCCGCGTTCAGCGTGGCTCCCTCCCTCCGCAAGATTTACGACGCTCATGAGCGCGGGGCGAGGCTCGTCTGCGTCGACCCGCTGCATTTCCATCTTGCGGCGACGGCCGATGAGGTCCTCCAGCCCGAGCCGGGCACCGACCTTGCGATTATGCTCGCGATGATCTACGTGATCGTCGAAGAAGGATTGTGGGATGCGGAGTTCGTCGACTCCTACACCAACGATCCTGGACTCAAGCGTCTGGCAGCCCATGTGCGCGGCGCGAACCGCCAGGGCATCCCCTACACGCCCGAATGGGCCGAGGGGATATCCGGCGTTCCAGCCACCGCAACGCGCTCGCTCGCCGTCGAATACGCGACCACCAAGCACGCCGGCATCTTGAGCGGGCACGGCCTTGAGGGCCGCGTCAACGTTTCGCAGACGACGCGCGCCCTCTGCATCCTGCGCACCATCACCGGTCACCTCGACCGCGTCGGCTGCGACGTGTTCACCCCCAAAAGCCCCGATCGCGACCCGAACTTCACCCTGATCGACCGCGTCGTGCCCGGGTTCAGCCCGGCGCATCCCACGAAGATGTTCCACGTGCCGCCGTACAACCACCCAGACTCGAGCTGGCCCCTGCTCTTCGGCGGCCAGGGGCTCATCCCGACGCCGGACATGTACCGGCTCATGCGCGAGGGGAAGCTCAAGGTGGCGGTGATTCAGGGCGCGAACATCATGGTCACGCAGCCTCAGCCGGACGTGACGCGGGTGGCGATGGCGAACGTCGACTTCATATGCGTTATCGACCCCTACCTCAGCGAGACGGCGGAGCTCGCCGACCTCGTGCTGCCCGCGGCGACCTACCTCGAGCGCACGGAGCCCGAATGGTTCAAGTCGGACGTCTGGCTCCCCATCGTGACCTTACGGCAGAAATGCGTGACGGTCGGCGAGGCGCTGCCGGACACGCAGATCATGATCAGGCTCGGCCGCGCCCTCGGCTTCGACGAGGAGTTCCCGACGGAGGAAATCGACTACTACATCGACGAGGATCTCGGGCCGTCCGGCATCACCGCCGCCCAGCTGCGAGAGAGCCCGCATGGGATTTCCTTCGGATCGATCGAGTACGAGAAGTTCAAGAGGGCGGGTTTCAGGGCTCCTGGCGGCAAGGCCAACATCTACAGCGAGGTGCTCGCGGAAAACGGCTTCGATCCCCTGCCGAGCTGGATAGAGCCCTCGGAATCCCCCCGTGCGCGGCCCGACCTCGCAAGCGAATACCCGTGCGTTCTCTTCACGGGCAGAAGTGGCCCCATGTACGTTCACGAGCAGCGCCGCACCATCCCCTGGCTTCGCGAGATGCAGCCCGAGCCCTACCTGTGGCTCAACAGCGCCTGGGCTCGCGAGCTGGGAATCGAGAACGGCGAAGTCGTCGAGGTGTCGAGCCCACGCGGCTCGACACGCGTCAAGGCAGAGCCGACCCCCATCATCAAGCGTGGCTGGCTCTACGTGCCCGGCGGGTGGAGAGACGCCAACTATAACGTGATGGGGATCGACGACGAGCTCGACCCGATCTCCAGCCAGGCCAACTACACGATGTGTGCCGGCAGAGTCGACAAAATCACCAGCAGAAAGGGGGCCAGGTAACCATGCAGTACGCATTCCATTTCAACGTCGAGCGGTGCGCCCAGTGCTTCGCTTGCGAGGTCGCGTGCAAGTCGGCCCACAACAGCCGCCCCCGCGTGCAGGAAGAGCCTGGCACCTGTGGCCCTCGGTTCAGGCAGGTCGTCGAGCTGAAGAGCGAGGATTCGGCGACGCCCGTCCAATACGTCTCCATGGCGTGCATGCACTGCGGGGACGCGGCCTGCATGGCGGTTTGCCCCGCCCGCGCAATCTACCGGGACCCGCAGTTCGGAGCCGTGCTCGTCGACCACAGCAAGTGCCTCGGATGCCGTTACTGCTCCTGGGCATGCGAGTTCGGCGCACCGCAGTTCGACCGCGACGGGCTCATGACGAAGTGCGACATGTGCATCGACCGTTTGCGCAAGGGGTTCGCGCCGGCATGCGTGGAGTCCTGCTGCGGCGGCGCCATCACCATCGGGCCGGTCGAGACCGCCCGCAACGCGGTGCGGGAGCATGCCGCCAAGAGAATTGCTACCGCAAGCCGTCTTCTGTAGCGCCATGTCGGTACCTTTGACGCAGGAAGAGCGCAGCGAGTCGGCGCTCGTCGCGTTCACGCTGCTCGTCCCCGCCTCGGCGGGCGTGGCGCTCTTCGCCCTAGCCTTCGGGGGCGGCGTCCGACCCGCCATCACCGCGCTCGCGTTGGCGTGCGTCGGGATGACGGGGTCGATCACGCATCTCGCGAAACCGCTTCGCGCGCCCACGTCGCTGAGAAACGTTAGGTCCTCCTGGCTTTCACGCGAAATCGCGGCGGTCTCGGTTTTCTGGGCGATCGAGCTCGCCTGGCTCGGGGGCGAGGCAGCTTTGACGGTCTCACAGGATTCAGTTCAAGATGTCCTCGCAATCGCGTCGCTCTCCTCCCGCGCGTTCGCCGTCGTCGGAGGAGCGCTTCTGCTCGCCGTGATCGCGCGCGCCTACAAAGTCTCCACGCGTCCCGCATGGTGCGGGCCCGAATGCCTCATGGAGCTCACCGCCTGTGCACTTGGCGCTGGGGGCGCGCTATACGCCGCGAGCGCAGGGCTCTCCCTCGGCGGGTTCGGCGTTGTTGGGATCGCCTCCGCGATTGCTGGTGTTGCGGGCCTGGCTCTCGACGTTTTCTCGCACAGGAGAAGGCGCTTGCGTCTTGAAAGCCTGCGCGAGCAAAGCGACGAGCGCATCCCGCTGACGCTTACCCGCTATGACGAACTACGTAGCTTGGTTCTCGCAGCTTGGCTCGTCGAAATCGCAGCGGTGCTTCTTGCCGTCGCCACGCTCTTTTGGGTCGCATCCTTAGCTCAGCTTGTAGCACATGCGCTGCATCGCCAGGTGTTTTACAAACTGCCTGTGCAAGTTCGTTATACTGCCAAACTGCGTAAGTAAAGCTCGGGCGAGAGACAGGAATCCCGTGTCGTTGAGGGCGCCTGAGAGCAAATTATCTTTTCCTTCGCGGGCGATTGCCCATTCGATGCGATCCTGCGCAAATCGTCGGAATCGAATCCGCCGATTAGGTACCCAGGGATGGCTTTCGCCTGCTCGCTCGAGGTGATGATGCGCAGCTTCCTCCAAACCAAGGAGACGGACATGCGGCCGTGACAGGCTAAACGCGCCAAAAGGAAGATAGAGATGGCAATTAAGGGTCGTTGACAGACATCGCTAACCTCCAGTACCGGAAACGTTTGCGACAATCATTGGGCAACGGATGCGGCTTGTTAAGACGCGCTATCTTTGACGCTCACGATACTTATCCGTCTTGGTTTAAGCGACGAGGATGTCATCACTATCGTTAAGCGCTCTCGCTTCTCAAGAACAGTTCAAAAGTTCCAGGAGCTCTACCCGTCAAGTTAGGGAATTTGGCAGGTTGAACGATTCGTCGATGGGGAATTGCAGGCGAATATGCCTCGATATGCGCCTGCTGAATCGCTGTGACGAATGCTTGTGCGTTGCCAGGGCGCTTCCCGAAGAGCTGATAAGGGGGTGCCTACTTCCTTGTCTGAGTAGTAAGCCATCTTGGTACTATCGGCCAGTATGCACGCCGCGCAGGCACTACCCAAGGTGTGAAGAGGCTTGATTGGAAACGTTACTATGCCCTAATCATTTGCAACATGCCATCGGATAAACCAGTTTGCATCCTTTGCGAGGATGTCAATAATTCTTTGCTCGAAACCAGTATCGCCAAATTCTCCTCTCTTGCAAAGATCTAGGAGCGAGTATACGACCTCGTCGTTTTCGTCTCTTGAAAGGGCAAAAACGACGTCTTCGACTTCCGGCGAGCCCCATTTCTTGGAGCATTCTGCAATGCAAGCAGTTGCTTTAATTCTGACTTGAAGTGCGCTAGAAGATGCTAAAGCGTTAGCTAGTTTGATGGCCAATATCCTGTTTTCGCTATCGATAATACCAGAGCGAAGTAATACCGCTAAAGACTTCGTGTAGGCAATTCTTGCATTTAGGGATAGCTCGCCAAGGGTCATGCCGTATGCGAGATAATTTAATGGACTCTCAATGGCGGCCGCCGTTTTAAGGGCTATGACCTGGACCTTCCACACGTCCAGGTCATAGCCGCCTATTACGTTTATTGTCGAGATCGTGGAAGGCAAATCATCTAATTTGTTGATTAACGTCGTCCATTTTTCCTTGAGCGAAACACATAGACCGCACCATTTCCGTTCATGCGCTACAATCAGAAACTGAGATTGGGATTGGGGGGCGAAGTGCGAGAGACTACCGCTGTGGCCATGGGCCTTATGCTGTACTGGCCAATGCTGCGTTCGCCCTATTTTCAGAATCTGTTTTTCGCCTCAGCTTCGACTTCCTTCGGTGGGCGCGAGGCGTATGCCGTAGTTAATATCCTCATAGCGGGTATCGCGGTTATCGCATTGGGCGGAGCACGTCGTTTTTTGCGCCGCCCGATGCGGCCAGCGCCTTCGGCATTCACGTTTCTTGCCGGTTTCGCTTGCGCAATCGCCGCCGTGCTGCTTCTGGTCTCCGCGCAGCTTACGTCGTCGCTCGCTTTCGCCATAAAACTTGCGGGAATCGCCTTGTTCGCCGTCAGCTTTTCAGCAATCACCTTCGGATGGTTCTCCCTGCTGCTTGCCAGCTGCAGAAACTGGGGTTTCGTCGTCGCGGTGTCTTTCGCTGCCTCCTTCGCGTCGGTGGGTATCGAGTATCTTCCCAATGGCGCAGTCCAGGCGTCGCTTGTCGTGTTCCCCCTCGCTACTTCCCTGTTCCTCATGATTGCGAATCGTCTCGCAAAACAGCCCAAACGGAATCGCGTTTCTGCACCCTACTCTCCTTCTATCCCAGGCGTTGACGGCATCGTTCTCGCAGCAACGTGCTTCTGCCTCATCGCAAGCGTGCCATCACTCTGCCTGTTCGCGCCGACTTCCGGGTACATGCCCACGTCGGAAACGCCGAAAACGTACATTTTCTCAGTGCTCGTATCTGTCGCAATGGCGGAGGTTATGAAACTGCACAAGCCGTTTCCGGTCAAACAGGGCACCGTTTTGATTATCCTGAGTGCGATTCTCATTGTGGGCTCGCTCGCCCTTGCCTCGACCGATAATGCGATGCCGGTCGCGGCGACTGCCCACACCTGTCTTCAGTTTGCCCTGTTTCTCGCTCTTCTCTCGTTTTGGCGAGAAAAGCAAAACGGTGGGCTTGGCGGGGCATCTACGTTCCTCGCGATTACATCCTTGCTCGCGATAGTTTCTCGGTACCTGCTTCCCATCGCGTTTCCCAAGGGCTCGTCTGAAACCATCTCTGCGATGCTTGGAATGGCGTCGATCGTCATTCTGTCCATAGCAGGAATGTGCCTTGCCCTTTCCGCAATATTGCGTCTGTCGTCGATTAAGGACGGCATGTCGGCAACGGATGCCGACGCGAAGTCCCGAGAGCTAACTCCCTTCGTAATCGGCGAACCGAAAGCGCCCTTCACCGTATTGTCGGATGCCTCGACTCAGCCTGGGACACAGGGGGTCGACGAGGCGCTGCGCGCTTGGCTGGAAGACGCTTTCCCCCTTTCGCCGCGCGAGACGGACATTGCGCTTCTCGTGGCGCGCGGGTACACCGTCAATCGTATCGCTGAAAATCTGTGCTTGGCGAGCGGAACGGTGCAAAGCCATATGAAGAGCATCTACCGCAAGCTCGATGTTCATTCGAAGCAAGAAGTGATCGATCTCGTTCAATCGCAATCGGTCAATCATTAATCTTTCGTTGACCTGGGGCTTAAGTAAATTACCATATTTTATGGGTAGACCGTTCGCCCCCGTTTTCCTACCTTTCGGTTCGTGCGAGGGGATACGCACAAAACGAAATCGAAAGGGGAACATCATGGAAAACGCAATGACTCGAAGGGATTTGCTCAAAGCCGGCGCCTTCATGGGAATGGCAGCTGTCGGGGCTGGCATGGTCGGTTGCGCGACGCAAACAAATACGGCGGCAGCGGCGGAACCTTTTAACGACACGAGCAAGGCGGCAGCAGGGGTCGCATCCGCTTCCCTCGCCGAGGCGACGAGCGACAACGTTCTCGACGTTCAGGTAACCGACCCCACCATCAGCGAGATCCAGGGAATCGTCTATAAGACGGTCAACAATGCAAGCACCACCACCAACCTCAAGCTTGATCTTCTCCTACCCTCAGCGGGCGAAGGAGAGACGCTTCCGCTCGTCGTGTTTGTGAATGGCGGCGGCTTTACGAGCTCGAACCCTCAGGGCAACATTGTCCACCGCATGGCCTTTGCGAAGGCGGGCTACGCCGTAGCATCGGTGCAGCATCGTGTCGTACCGACCGTCAAATTCCCCGAACCCCTGCTCGACGTGAAAGCGGCGGTGCGTTGGCTCAAAGCGAACGCTGGCACATACAAGATCGACAAGAGCCGCGTCGCCGCTGTGGGCAACTCCTCGGGCGGGTACTTCGCGACGATGCTCGGCGTAACGGGCGATATCGCCGATTTCGACAAGGGCGACAACGGTTCCGAAGACTCGAAAGTCAGCGCCGTTATCGATCTATACGGCGTGTCCGACTTGACGCTCATTGGCGCCGGGCTTTCCGATGAGCTCGAGCAAGGGCACCATTCCCCTGCGACCACCGAGGCGATGTTTGTGAACGGGACGGCGTTCGGCGACAACAAGGGGGCGTCCGTGTTCGACACGCCCGACACCGCGGCGCCCGCGAGCCCCTTCACCTACATCGATGGGACCGACCCCGCGTTTCTCATCTTGCATGGCGACAAGGACACGCTCGTCTCCCCCGTTGCCAGCATGGAGCTGTACAAGCGCTTGACCGATGCTGGCGTCGAGGCCGACCGCTACGTCGTTGCCGGCGCATCGCACGGTGGGCCGCTGTTCAACCAGCCCCAGGTGATTGATATCATGGTCAACTTCCTCGATAAACACCTGAAGGCCTAGCAGCCTAGACAGTCCATGCAAGCCAGCTGCTATTGCGAGCCGCCGTCGCCTTGCGCCTGCGAGCCATCGATCTCACCGTCCACGGGGACCGCCTTTCGCCAACGTGAGGCGGCGGCAAAAAGAAGAAGATGCCCGCTTAGATTTCCCCTGCGAGAAATCGTGAGCGTAAAAACAACCGCGCAGCAACGAGAAAGCCCCGGACTTTTCCCATCCGCTTTGAGAAAAGTCCGGGAGTTTTCCTATTCCCTTCGTCGCGGAAGGCCAAGGGGCCCTTAAGCTTTCGCGTCCGAAAACTTGACACGAATCAGCTTGCCCAATCGGCGCAATCCGCCCATCGCTTTTGAGGTGCACGAAAGCGCAGGAGGCGAGCGAAGCGGCCCGCGCGATCGCTATTTGAACCTGCAGAGCGCGAGCGCGACGACGCCGAGCGCACTCGTCGCCGACACGACAGCCGCGCAGAAAGTCCATTCCGCCATCGCCGGACCAAGCAGGATGGGGACGAGAAACGATCCCAAGAACTCCCCCAGGCTCTGCACGAGCATGAAAAGGCCCACCATCGCCGGCATGAGCGCCTTGCTGCCCGCAATCTGCGGCAATGCCGTGAGCGACAGGACGGGGACGCCGTAGCCGACGAGGCCCATGAGGAGCGCACCGACCCACAGAAGCGGCCCTGACTGCGTCATCATGAGAAACGTCGCCGGGATGGATGCGGCGAGAGCGACCAGGTAGAGCGGCTTGGTCTTGCCCGTCCTGTCGGCAATCTTGCCGAACAGGGGCGACGAGGCGATGGCCAGAAGACCGGGCAGCGAGCTTGCGAACCCGGAAAGGGACGCGTCCATCCCCGATTGCTGCAGAAACGTCGGCGTGTAGCTCAGAACGGCGAGAATCTCGATGTTGAACACCAGGTAGGCAAAGAGGAAGAGCGCAGGGCGCGGCGCCAGGAGCGACAGGTACGCCCTGAGGCTCGCCTTCTCGCCGCCGGCCTCCTCGGATGTCGGAGCGGCAACGGGCCTCATCTTCCGCATGAATACGGCAAGGGCCACGGCGGCGATGGCGACGAGCGCGGCGTAGAGAAGCCACGTTCCCCTCATCCCTAGGGCCTCGAATACGGCCGGGGTCGCCGTGGACCCGATGACTGAACCCAGGCAGATCCAGAGGGCCCAGATTCCGTTCGCGGTTCCTTGGTTGTCGGGCGAGACGTACTTCTCGATTGCAAGAGGTGCCGCAACGGTGACGAGCACGAACGCGATGCCCTCGATGAGCCGCGACGCGATCAGGGCGAGAGAGCTCCCCGCCGCCGCGCCGATGGCGCTGCCGAACACGATGATGCCGCAGCCGAGCAGCAGAACGCGCTTCGCCCCCATCTTCTTCGCGAGCGACCCAGCGGAGATGGAGAGGAAGATCCCGACCGCGGTGAACACGGACATGAGCCAAGAGCCAGTCGAGGACGACATTCCGTAACTCTTCATCAGCGGGCCGAGAATGCTCGGCACCTTGTACTGGACGATGGTGATCGTCGTGCCCATCGCAAGCAGCAAGATGCTGAAAGCGAGATACCTTTCGGGGTGGGAAACGGACTCGCCGCTCTTGGCCTTCTTTTCCATCTTCTCTCCGTCCATAGAAATGCGCCCGCCTTCGCGGCGGGCGCATGACAATCGATCATCGGGGCGCCCGCACTCCGAGTCGAGAGCGAGCGCCGCAGGGACTCCGGTCCTACGCCTCCGGCGCGGGGGCTGCCTTCGGGTCGAAGCCGCTGATTGCGGTGGCGGCTTTCATGGCCAGCGGAAGGCTTATGAGCTCGACGATGTAGCCGCTCGCGATGAGGAACGGGTACACCATGGTCCACGATGCAATGGTGCCCGCCATGCCACCCGTCTGGACGTTGTTGAGCCACGTGCAGATGAAGCTGATGGAGGTGACCATCACGAGCGCGAGGACGGCGACGCTCACGAAATGAGCGCCGACCTTGTTCTTGATGTGCAGCGCGGCGGCAAGCTTGTTGCCCCACGCGAGCGCGGGGACGAAGTCTCCGATGAACATGCCGACGCAGAAGCTCTCGACGAGCGAGACGAAGAAGCCGAGCGGCGTGAGGATGGGGAGCGCCTCGTTCCCCGGGATGTGCTGCACGGTCCAGAGGACGTAGAAGCTCAGGATCGCGCACATGATGACGTTCATGATGCAGTTCACGATGCGGCCGAAGCCGCCGGGGCCCTTGAAAGTCATGATATCTCCTTGGTCGAACGATTATGGGGGCTGCTATTCGGCGAACTGCCCGAGGTCGCCCGATATCGGGTTGTAGCGGTTCGGCTTGGCGAGCTCGCCGTAGGTTGCCGGCTTGCGGTCTTTGAGCAGGTCCGAGCCCGCCATGGCATAGAGGCGGGACTTCAGGATCTCCCCCTCGACGTCTACGTCGGCGACCGCCATCCCCTCCTCGAAACCGGTCGTCGCGCAGATCTGCATGGGATTTGGGCCGATGATGCGGCTGTGTCCCATCTCGAACTTGCCGCTCACGCACGAGTCCATGAAGAAACACATGTTCTCGAGCGCTCGGGCGAACGAAAACACGTTGCCGGCGCGGAAGTCGTTGTCGTCCTCAGACGGCTCAATCGAGGGCCACGCTGTCGGGCAGAGGAGGATCTGCGCGCCCTTGAGCGCGAGCGTGCGGGACACCTCGGGGTACGCTTTGTCGAAGCAGATCATGAGGCCGATCTTGCCGAAGCGGGTGTCGAACACGGGGTAGTCGCCCGAGCCCGAGTAGAACATGATGCGCTCCGTGAGCGGCTGGTGCACCTTGCGGTACTTGCCCACGAACCCCTCCGGCCCCACGACGACGAGCGTGTTGTAGAGGGCGTCGAAGCGCTCGTGGCTCTGCTCCGCCATGCCCCACCCGATGTAGATGTCGAGCTTCTTCGCCATTTCGATGAAGTGCTGCGTGCTGTCGCCCTCTGGGACGAGCTCCGCGACGTCATGCTGGTATTTCGCGTCGTCGGGATTGAAGATGAACATTGGGTTCTTCGGCACTCCCCCGAGCGCGAGCTCCGGGAAGAGGACGAAGTCGGCGTTTTGCGCCGCCGCCTTCTCGACGTAGGAGTCCATCTTCGCGCGGTTCGCCGCCTTGTCGTTGACGAGGTCCATCGCGACGCTTGCGAGTACTGCCATAGTGCCCTCCTTGTTGCATAATTTCCTATAATTGTGTAGATAACCAAATCTGAGTGCGCACTAATTCGATGAGAAGAATATATTCCGATATAATCAAATCGGCAATTAAAAGCAGTGCGAGCTCAGAAACTGAGCGGGAGCGCGAAGTCGAATACGAGAGGGGCGCCCCATGGTCCGTTTAAGCGCAGGCGAGAAGAAGAAACGGCTCATCATCGGGGTATGCAAGAAACTGTTCTACCGCAACGGGTACGTCGGAACAACCTACGAGGACATCTGCCGAGAGGCGGACATCCCTCCGGGGACGATCACGTACCACTTCGACGGGAAGGCGGGAATCGCCACCGCGATCGAGGTGGAGTACGAGGCGCAGAACAAGATATACATCGAGAAGATGTGCGGCGACCTGTTCTCGAAGACGCAGCTCGCCGTCATCGAGAACTACCACATGTGGAAGCGCATCTACGAAGACGGTAACATCAGGCGCTTCCTCTGGGAGATCACGAGCGAGCGCATCCCGTCGAAGTCGGTACACGATGTCGTCGAGTACTACTACAAGTGCGTGATGGGGGACCAGGGCATCGAGGGCATAGCGCAAAACGAGCTCGACCTCATCGTGGCCGCGCAGCTCGGCCTCTCCGACGCCCTTGTCGGCCGAACGTCGGCCGAGCCGGAGAGGTTCACCTACGAGGAGGTGGCGCACTTCGCTACCCGATTCTTCCTGCGGCAAATCGGGATGAGCGACGGGAAGATTGAGGCCTGCATCGAAGATGGGAAAGAGATTTTCGATCGGTTGCCCATAGACAATCGGTACTACGTGGACTTTCGCTACGACGACCGGTATGTCGCGAAGCTGCCTGGAGTGGAAGGATAGCAAGGCTCTGGGACGAAGACGGCGTGGCACACGGCGCCGTCCGCATCGAAGGCGAACCCCTCTAGGTTGCTGCGGCTGGCTCAAACGGCAAGCATGCATAAAATAGCCGAGGGTGGTATTCGTCACACCTTTGCCGCGAACACTCTCTAATCCTTGCCCTGCACGTGATTGCGCCTGGGCGCATTTCGATAGCCGAGAACCAGGTCGATAAGGCTTTGCTTGGAATGCACTCCAAGTTTCGCGTAGATGTTTCGGGCATGGTAGTTCACCGTGCCGGGAGCAATATAGAGCTCCGACTGAATGCGAGCCGACGAGTAGCCGCGGGCAAGTAGGCGAAGGACGTCGCGCTCTCGCTTCGAGAGGCCATGGTGCTCGGCGACGGCATCGCATTTCTCCTCGAGTGTGGGCTCGGCTGAACCGCTCTCGCCAGCCAGCGACGTTTCTTCTTCACTCCCCCTCAGCACATCGCCCGCCACATCATCGTCGGATTGCCCCCCGTCCACAGCGCTGTCCAGCGCCTCACCGGAAGACGTGGTGCCCGAACCGCCTTTTTGCACATGGACGATGACCACGGACAAAGCGATGGCGAGCACCTCGATGCCGATCAAGACGACGAAGAGCGACGCCTGGGAATTGAAGAGCGCACCGTACGCGAAGCCCGCATAGGACGCAGCGTACCATCCGGTGCTGTTGAAAATAGTCGCCACAACGCGCACGAGACAGTAGGTCTTCAGGGCGTCAAGCGAGAAGAAGTCCGCAAAGCCGACCGCGACGATGAACAGGAGCACCTCGATGCCTAGCTCGCCGATCGATACGAACTGCGCCATCGGGGCGATGCTTCCGAGCGCGAAGAAGGGCACGGCGACGACAACGAGGAAGCAGATAGGCACCAAAAACACCGAGACGAAACCTTGGCGCGCCGTCCGGAAAATCGACACCCCACTTATAAGGAGCGGAATAAACGCGGCTAAAGCGTAGAAAACGAACGTGTAGTTACTGACGAGGGAAAAGTAATCGAGGAACCCCGAGGCAAGGTAGAACACTGCGAACGGGAGCAGGAGGATGAAGAAGTTGAATGGTCGATCGCGCGGACCTTGCCCAAGATCGTCCTGCGGCCACGGTTCGAGGCGCACCATATGAAACATCATCCCCGCCACGGCCGGCGCGACAATCGTGGCAGCGCGAAGCACGTCTCCCGGCAGATACATAAGCGTCGCGCAAACGCCGACGGTCATCGCCATCAACAGGGGGAAGCTGCTTATGGCGACGCTCAGGCCCACCCTTCGGTACGCCATAGCCCATTGCTGGGCCGCAACCCCGGAACCAAGTCCTGTAAGGACGCCCCCTATACCGACAGAGACGAAAACAAGGGAATCGGGGATATCGGCCATGAGGATGACGGTTCCAACCGTCATGAGTAGCGGAGATGCGATTTTTACAGAAACCGAGGTAAGAAAGCGTACCCGGTCGAAAGGGAGAAAGGCAATGGCCACAAGCGTTGCGCACATAACGAAGGCGCTTATCGTGTACGAACCGCTCATGAGAGAGACGGGGGCAGCCGCCTCGATTCCCGCCGTTTGCGCGTAGAAGAGCAGGTATATCCAGGAGAACAGGAAAATGACGCCCGTGTAGACCGGCGGAACGCCGATAAACGCCCTGCTCTGCATATCGATCCCCTTTGACGTAGCTCTGGCCTTCGGTCTCGATTCCCCTCAATCAAGCCAACTCCCATTATGAGCCTGGAAGAGTCGAAATACCTGTTCAAATACTTGAAACCATAAGCACCTTATGGGCAGTTCAATAACAGCGGCTGAAATGCTTACGGGCGAAACACGCATCGTTGAGGGGTCAAACCATACCAATCCGTATATTTCGAGCGGGGCAGCGCGCCCCCGGCGAGAGTAGCCTCCCAGACGTAAAAGCCGGCCTCAAGGAGGGGCCGGCGCGAAAAGGAGGGATCCGTCATGGAACTCAACATCAGCAACGGGAGGAAATGGCTGGCATTCATCGCCCTGGCCCTGTCCTCCATGTGCACCTTGGGCGATATGGTAATCAACCCCATCGCCGCAGCGCTCTACGAGGCGTTCGCCGGGCAGTCCGAGGCGCTCATCAACTTCGCCATCACCGGCCCCGCACTCGTGGGCCTGCCCTTCGGCATCCTCGCCGGCATCCTGTGCGACAAGATGAACAAGAAGACGGTCATGATTGTCGGCTTCGCCATTTTCGTCGTCTCCGCCTGCTTCGGCGCCGTGGACAACCTTCCCCTGTTCGTGACTCTGCGCTGCTTCGCCACTGGCGTGGGCTGGGGCATCACCAACACCGCCGCGCTCTCCATCCTAGCGGTCATGTACACCGACGAGGCCGAGCACGGCAAGTTCGTCGGCTGGTACAACATGGTCATGTCCGTCATGGGCGCCATCATGGCCGCCGTTGCCGGCATCCTCGCCGTCAGCGGCTGGCAGCACGCCTTCTGGACGTATTACATCTCCATCCCCGTCCTCGTCATGCTGATCGTCTTTCTCCCCAGCATGAAGCCAGTCGCCAAGTCCGAAAACGCCGAGAGCGGCTCGAAGGAGGAGACCGTCGAAGCCGGTTGGTGGAAGCCCCTCATCCCGCTGACGGTCCAGGTGTTCTTCATCGCGCTCGGCTTCTTCGTCTCGCTCTACATGCCCGCCCTCTACGTTACCGACGCGGGAATCGGCGACGAAGCGTTCATCGGCGTCCTGAGCTCCATCTCCACGATTGCGACGGCGATCATGTCCCTCGCGTTCGGTGTTCTGTACGCCAAGTTCAAGAACGCCGTCTACCTGCCCGGCGTGTTCGTCATGGGCGCGTGCTACATCGTCATGAGCCTCTTCCCCAGCCAGATGACGGCAATCGTGTGCATCGCGCTGCTCGGCCTCATGTGGCCCACCTACTTCTGCTACTTCTACACCCGCTGCACCGAGCTCGTCCCCGCAGCGAAGGCCGGCACCGCGACTTCGATCGTCGCCCTCTCCGACGGCCTCGCCGCGACCGCCTGCTCCTACCTGCTCACCAGCTGCATGGGCCTCATGGGCACCAATGCCGTCGGCGCCTGGATCGTCCCGGGCATCATCTTGCTCGCCACCGGCGTCGTCTCGCTCGTCGCCTACATGGGTTCGAAGGGCAAGAAGAACGCCTAGGGGCATTCCAGCTTGCTGAACCCGAATCGGGCCTTGAGCCGTCGCTCAAGGCCCGGTAGACCTCGAAGGGGTCGGCTCTAACTGCCGGCCCCGGTTCCTTAGGAGAACACCATGCGCTACGCAGACATCGTCATCAAAAGCTCATCCATCTTCACCGCCGAAACCATGGACACCATCGAGGGTGCCGTCGTCATCAGCGGGAAGGAAATCGAAAGGGTCTGCTCCGCCGAAGAGGCCCAGCGATTCGTCGGATCTAACACGCAGGTCCTCGAATGCGGCGACAGGCTCGTCTGCCCGGGCTTCAACGACGCCCATACCCATTTCATCCAGAACGGCGTCATGAAGGACGCCAGCTACACGCTTTCGCTCGAGGGGATCACCTCCAAGGAGGACGCCCTCTCGGCAATCCGGAAGTTCGCCGACGAGCATCCGGACAACAAGTGGATCGCGGGGTGCGACTTCAACTTCGACGAATGGGAAGAGCAGCCCACGAAGGAAATGCTCGATGAGGCAGTGCCCGACCGTCCCGCCTATTTCGCCTCATGGGACATGCACATCGGCTGGATGAATTCCAAGGCTCTCGAATCCATAGGGTACACGAAAGACACCCCCGACCCAGAAGGCGGCGTCATCGTTCGCGACGAGGACGGCAATCCAACGGGCATCGGTAAGGAGCCGCCGGTGAACGACCCCGTTTGGGGCATGGCGAACCTTGCCGCGAACATGGACCGAGCGCTCGGCAACGTGATTTCGGAAGCGCTGAGCTACGGCGTCACCGCGACGGGCTGCGTGTGGCCTTACGGCGGCATACCGGAAGACGACAACATCAGGGTATTCCAGACGTTCGAGAAGGAGGGGAAGCTCCCCATTCGCGTGAGCTGCTTCCTCAAGATGGAGCTGGGTCTCGCCAACCCGAAGAAGTACGAACCGCTCATGCGCTCGGAGCATCTGCGCTTCGCCGGCCTCAAGCAGATTACGGACGGCGTCTGCGAGGCCCATACCGGATACCTCACCGAGCCTTACGCCGACGATCCGACGACCTGTGGCGAGCCGGCCATCAAGTACGACGACCTGTACGCCATGGTCGAGGAAGCCGACGCGAACGGTTATCCCGTCCGCCTGCACGCCATCGGCAACGGAGCCGTGAAGCAGGCGCTCGACGTGTTCGAAGCGGTGCAGAAGAAAAACGGGCCGAAGCGCTTGCGCAACACCATCGAGCATATCGAGAGCTGTCGCCCCGAGGACATCGGCAGGTTCGCGGAGCTCGGCGTTGTTCCCTCCATGCAGCCGATCCACTCCGTCCTCAACGTGGACGGGTACCCCAAGCTTCTCGGCGAGAAGTGGCGCCCCTACATGTGGCCGATCAAATCGATCGTCGACACTGGTGCGGTCATGGCCTTTGGCACCGACGCACCGGTCTGGAACCTCAACCCCATGGAGGGGATCTACGCCGCCGTCACGCGCCGGCAACCGTGGGACGGCTACCCGGAGGGCGGGTTCGTCCCCGAGCAGCGCATCACGGTGGCGCAAGCGCTGCAAGCCTACACCTACGGCTCGGCGTACGTTGAGTCCTTCGAGGACCGTATCGGCACGCTGCACGCAGGCAAGCTCGCCGACGTCGTCGTGATGGACAAAAACCTACTCGACGCGTCGCCCGACGAGATTCTCCACGCCAAGGCGCTCTACACCCTCATCGACGGCAAGGTCGCCTACCAGGCCGAAGGCGTCGACTTGAGCAAGTAACTTTTAAAACGGCGACGGCCGCATCTTCCCTGCGGCCGTCGCCTCCGATCGCGCGCGGGCGCTTCGCAGCCTCCCCTCCATCGGCGGCGAAGCGCCATGGGGCGCTATCCGGCTCTTCCGCCTATCCCCTTGGGAGGAGCCGGGGACCCCCCTTCCGCGCCGCGCCTCCCTCGATGCGCGGCGCGGTCACCCCAGGAGCGGAGCCTTGGAACCGCTCTGACCAAAAGGCCAGTTGCAAGGGGCCGGAAGCCCCCGCGAACTGAAAGGCGCACCCATGACCGAATCCTCAGACCTGCCGAAGTGGCGGCTTGCCCTCTCTCTCGCCGCGCTCTTCCTCTCGTCCATGTGCACGATGGGCGACCTCGTGGTGAGCCCCGTCGCCGCCGACGTCTACCAGGCGTTCGCGGACTCCCCGGAGTGGCTCGTCAACCTCGGGGTCACAGGACCCGCGCTCTTCGGGCTCCCTTTCGGACTTGCAACGGGTGTTCTCTGCGACAAGCTCGACAAGAAGAAGATCATGGTCATCGGGTTCGCCGTGTTCACGCTCTCGGCGGTTTTCGGCGCGGCATGCGAGAGCGTCTACTTCTTCGTGACGATGCGCCTTCTCGCGACGGGGGTCGGCTGGGGCATCACGAACACAGCAGCCCTCTCCATCCTCGCCGACCTGTTCCCCGACGAAGCAGAGCACGGCAAATACGTTGGCTGGTACAACTCGGCGATGTCGGCCATTGGCGCCCTGCTCGCATACGGCGCAGGCGTCTTGGCCGCAGGATCGTGGCAGAACGCCTACGCGATGTACCTCATCGCGATCCCGGTCCTTGTCATGCTGGCGGTGTTCCTGCCGAGCTTCCCTCCCACGCGAGGCGTTGCGACCTCGGTTCAGGAGGTCAAGGGCGCGTCGGCGAGCTCGGTCGCCGCGCTCGCCCGGGGGCTGTTCCCTTTCCAAGAACGAGACAGGGCGCCGCAGGGATGGTGGAAGAGACTCGCCGCATTGTCGATCCAGGTGTTCCTCGTCGCGACACTCTATTTCGTCATCCTCTACTTGGTGGCGCTCTACGTCGCCGATACGGGCGTGGGCAACGAGGCGTTCTCCGGCATGCTCATGTCGATCATGACGATAGGGACGGCATTGAGCTCCCTTGTTTTCGGGTTCTTCTACAAGAGGTTCAAGAACAGCGTCTATATCCCCGCGCTGTTTGCGATCTCATTCGTTTTCCTCGCACTCGCGAAGTTCCCCATCGCGCCCGTAATCGTAGCAGCCCTCGCGATCGCGGGACTCGCCTGGCCGTTCTACTTCTGCTACTTCTACACCCGCTGTACCGAAATCGTGCCCTCCACGAAGCAGAGCACGGCCACGAGCATCGTTGCCGCGGCCGACGGTCTCGCGGTCACCGCAAGCTCATTCTTGCTGACCGGGACGATTGCGGCGACGGGGGGAAGCTGTCTGGACGCCTATCAGATGTTCGGCTTTACCATGCTGGCGATAGCCATCGCATCCTCCCTGGCGGCGATTGCCCGCGTGGCCAGAAGGAAAAGCTCCGCCAGCTTCGATACCACCCATACTCTCATCAGGTGAATGAAGGAAATTTCTCGCCCTTCGCCCGCTTGACGACTTCCCTGAGCGAGCGGGTCTTCAGCCGCCGCCCCATGGTCTTGTTCGACAGCGACACGAAGAGCGGCCCCTCTGTCCCAGTTCCCTGTGCATCGACAGGTAGGCGTAGATCGGGCGCGCCGCGGAGTCGGTCAGCACGACGAAGCCGCCTTTCTGCTCCCTGCCCTTGCCCTGCACGTAGAGACATGCATAAGCGCCGCGAAGCGCGAGGGGCGCCGTCGCAGGGTCGCCACAATTGGGGCGCACCTTCGAAGGAAAGAATTGCCGAACGACATCGGGCGGCCGTCGATGTCGTTCTGAAGGAGGTAAATCTGGCTAACCCCCTCGGCAATTCTGTCATTGATGCCGGTTAAGCGGGCAAGGTACGATCCATTAATAGAACCCCCCTTGAAGAATGGACTTCGACACATCCATCTTCGCTATGTCTGAGTTTATGGTCGAGCGGCAAGCCCCCGATTCATCTTGAAATCGGGGCTCGCTGCTTTTACGGGACGGCCAAGCGTCTCGCCCGCCGAACCGGCACGAATTCCGAGTTGTCCCGCGAAATTCGATTGATAATCGGAAGCTATACCGAGGTGCGAAATGCTGCTGGTAAGAAACCCCAGTTCACGGCCTCTCCTGCCCCGCCGACGTCCGCGCGCTATCGCATGCGCCGCCGACTTTCGCGGGACAGCTCGGCTTCTGTGCCAGAATCTCCCTCTCGGCGTGACGCTTGGGGGGCAACCCGCGATTTGCGCCACGCCTTGCCTCCAGTCATGTCCGCCGTGGCGGGACAACTCGGGCTTCGTGCCGGAATTCGGCTGCGAGCGCCCCTCCCGCGGGACAACTCGACATCCGCGCCCGCACATCGGCCTCGCGCTTATGTATACGCAGAGCGCTCGCCCAGCGAGGCTGCACTGCCGATCTTCATCCTCATCTCTCACGCGCGTGCTCGCAAGGGACACTCGGCTGCAGGGTGCTTTCGCGTGTTCGCGCGGAGCGCTCGACCGCCGAGTACCCCGCTCCCGAACGCAAAGGAGGCCGCCTGGTGGGGCGACCTCCCGTTGCACGTGTTCAACTCTCTCGGCGCGGATGCACTAGACGATTTTCTTCCCGAAGACCGCCGCAATCTCGCGCAGTTCCGCCACCAGGTCGGTGAACTGGGCGGGCGTGAGCTGCTGCGGGCCATCGGAGAGTGCTGCCGGCGGGTTGGGATGCACCTCAATCATGATGGAATCGGCTCCGACCGCCACCGCTGCCTTCGCGAGCGAGGGCACAAGATCGCGCACTCCGGCCGGGTGAGACACGTCCACGCAGATGGGATAGAGGCTCTGCTTGTGGATAACGGGCACGGCCGAGATGTCGAGCGTGAAGCGCGTCGCCGTCTCGAACGTGCGCAGGCCGCGCTCGCAAAGCACGACGTTGTCGTTGCCCGCCATGGTGATGTAGTCGGTCGCGGCGAGCCACTCGGCGATGGTGCCCGCGAAACCGCGCTTGAACAGCACCATCTTATGCGAATCCTTCGTCACCTTACCGATGTTCTTCAGCAGGCTGAAGTTCTGGAAGTTGCGCGCGCCCACCTGCAGGCCGTCGACGTAGGAATGGACCATCTCGCAGTGCTCGGAGTCCATGACTTCCGTGAGCGTTTTCAGGCCGTATTTCTCTCCCCCGGCCTTCATGATCTGCAGCGCTTCCTCGCCGAGGCCCTGGAAGCTGTGGGGGTTGGTGCGGGGCTTGAACGCGCCGCCGCGGATCCAATGCAAGCCGAGGCCCGCGATGCACTCGGCGACTTCGTTGAACTGCTCTTCGCTCTCGACTGAGCACGGGCCGGCGAAAATGGTGATCTCGTCGGTCAGTGTTCCGTAATCGGGTAGTTTTTGAGACACGGGTTTCACTTCACTCATACGGACGGGGTCTCCTTCATAACCTTGAGAATTGCCTCGTAGATTTCTCGGAGGTTCTCGTTATACAAAGGTCCCTCATTATAAGAGTTGACGCGAGCGAAGATTTCCTCCTCGCGCTTGGGATCATAAAGCCCCATGCGGGCTCCTGGTTTGAGTCCGCGAATTACGAGCGAATGACCTGCGCGCTTGTTCAGAAGCGCAACGATTTGCTGGTCGA
>ERZ827108.1855-NODE-1855-length-25409-cov-5.505206_pt1 | contig 25409 bp, 19 predicted proteins | sample MGYA00519921_ERZ827108 | MGnify/ENA primary metagenome ERZ827108 (study PRJEB31778, sample SAMEA3449258) | human gut metagenome | biome: human gut; feature: human-associated habitat; material: faeces | place: United Kingdom | collected 2010/2012 ...
TCGCGCGCCCGTTATTGGAATTTGTGCAAAATTTCGGATTTGCTCATTTACTGTTCCATCTAAGCGAAAAGTCGTGCCCGCGTTTTAATCAAGCAGGCTGATCTGCCCCTCCGGCCGGCCGCTTTGCATGGAGGACGGCATCGGGAGCTTCATGTGGTCGTAGGCGGCCTGCGTGCAGATGCGCCCGCGGGGGGTGCGCATGATAAAGCCGAGCTGCATCAGGTACGGCTCGACGACGTCCTCGATGGTCACGGCGTCCTCGCCGGTCGTCGCGGCCAGCGTGTCAAGGCCGACCGGACGGCCATCGAATTTCTGCATCATCGTGGTCAGGATCGTCCTGTCCACCCGGTCGAGGCCGAGGTCGTCCACGTCCAGCAGCGTCAGCGCCTCCCGCGCCATCGCCTTGGTGATAACGCCGTCGCCGCGCACCTGCGCGTAGTCGCGCACGCGCTTGAGCAGGCGGTTGACGATTCGCGGCGTGCCGCGGCTTCTGCGCGCGATTTCGCGCACGCCGTCCTCCTCAGCCTGAATCCCCAAAACACCGGCGGAGTGGTGCACAATCTGCATCAATTCCTCCGTCGTGTACATTTGCAGGCGGAAGATGATGCCGAAACGGTCGCGCAGCGGCGCGGAAAGCGAGCCCGCGCGCGTGGTCGCGCCGATCAGCGTGAATTTGGGCAGGTCGAGCCGGATGCTCCGCGCCGACGGCCCCTTGCCGATCATAATATCCAGCGCGTAATCCTCCATCGCGGGGTAGAGCACCTCTTCGACCGCGTGGGACAGGCGGTGGATTTCGTCGATAAACAGCACGTCGCCGCTGGAAAGGTTGGTCAGCAGGCTGGCCAGATCGCCCGCGCGCTCGATGGCCGGGCCGCTGGTCACGCGGATGTTTTGCCCCATCTCGCTGGCGACGATGCCCGCGAGCGTCGTCTTGCCCAGACCCGGCGGGCCGTAGAGCAGAATGTGGTCGAGCGAATCCCGTCGCTGCCGGGCGGCCTGAATGTAGATGTTCAGGCTGTCCTTCACCGCCTGCTGCCCGACGTATTCGCGCAGGGTTTTGGGGCGGAGGCTGCTCTCCTGATCGTCCTCTTCCTCGCGGAAGCCGCTCATCACAAGTCGTTCTTCTTCCATCTTCTTACCTCATGCCGGTTTAAGCGAAGCGATTTTCCTTCGCGTTATAGAAATAGCCGATCTCGCCGAGCTTGGCTTCAAGGGCGGTGCGCGGCGCATCCAGAGCGTCGCAGAGCGCGTCGAGCGACGCATATTGATCGCGCAGCTTCGTGTTGACAAAGCTCAGCAGCATCACGGGATCCTCGGGCAGTTTCATGTTCGTTCTGTCTCCTTTGCGGGCGGATTAAAGGGAGCCGATCTGGCGAAGCGCCAGCATAATCAGCGCATCGACGGTATCCGCCTGATCGCGCACGAGGTTGATGGCGCGCGCCGCCTCGGCGGAGGTGTAGCCCAGCGCCTGCAAAGCCGCCTGCGCCTCCCGCTGCGCGTCGCCGACGACGGGTGAAACCGGCGCGGCACTCCCGGCGGGGGCGGATACGTCCTGCTGCTCGACCTTATCCTTGAGCTCCAGAACGATGCGCTGCGCCGTCTTTTTGCCGATGCCCGGCGCGCGGGAGAGCGCCGCGATATCCCCGGTGACAATCGCCACGGAGAGCTCGCGCACCGGCAGCGCGGAGAGAACGCCCAGCGCCGTCTTCGCGCCCACGCCCGTCACCTGACAGAGCTTTTTGAACATCGCGCGCTCCTGCCGGGAGGCGAAGCCGAACAGCTCCATGGCGTCCTCGCGCACGTTCAGCACGGAATAGCAGCGCCATTTTTCGCCCTTCGCGGGGGCTTCCGCCAGCGTCGCGTTGGAGCAGAGCAGCAAAAAACCGACGCCGCCCGCGCTGATGACCAGCTCGCCCGGCGCCTTGCTTTCGACTGTGCCTTCGATGAAATCAATCATGGTAGCCTCACTTAATTCTGAAATGCTCGCGCCCCGCGCCCGCGTGCGCATGGGTGATGGCGCAGGCCACCGCGTCCGCCGCGTCGTCGGGCTTGGGAATCTCCCGGATGCCCAGCAGCATCCGCACCATCATCTGCACCTGATGCTTATCCGCGCCGCCGTAACCGACGACGGCCTGCTTAATCTGCATCGGCGTGTATTCAAACAGGTTATCCGTGTATTCCTGACAGGCGACCAGCGCCACGCCGCGCGCGCCGCCGACCTGTATGCCCGTCGTCACGTTTTTGGAGAAAAAAAGCTCCTCGAACGCGATTTCGTCGGGCTTGAAGGTTTCCAGCAGGCCGCGCACGCCCGTGTAGATGCAGCGCAGGCGCGTGGGAAAGGTGTCGCGCGGATAGGTAATCAGCGCGCCGTATTGCACCAGCTTCTCCCGATAGCCGTCCGCCTCAATCACGCCCCAGCCCATCGTCGCCAGACCGGGGTCGATGCCCAGTATTCTCAAGAAAAAGTCTCCGCCTTTTGTTTTATCTAATGAAAGCAAAATGTTTCAACCATCAGTTTAACGTATTTTGTGCCGAATGTCAATCAAAGGCGATTCGCTTTGCAGATAAAATGGCCGCGCGATGAACCGAGCGAAACCGACGGGAAAAATTTCCTTGCAAGGCCTTTCTTTTTGGCCGCTTGACGCGAAAAGATGCGGAAATCGGCAAAAAAAGAGTGAAAAAGGGGTTGACAGGGCGGGCAGCGTGATGTATAATAATCAACGTGCTTGGGGTCGTAGCTCAGCTGGTCAGAGCGCCACGTTGACATCGTGGAGGTCGTAGGTTCGAGCCCTATCGACCCCACCAAGCTAAACCGGAGTTAGTCGCCCGGCTGGAAATCACCTCGAACGGGGTGATTTTTTTTATGCCTTTGGGGGCGATGGGCGAGAAGAGGCGGGAGTGAATGACAGTCCGGTGGGCTGTCAGAGCCGCCTGACCGAAGCGGCGTCGAGCCGCAAGAAAGAGCCCTATCGACCCCACCAAGCTAAACCGGAGTTAGTCGCCCGGCTGGAAGTCACCTCGAACGGGGTGATTTTTTTTGTATCCGGAATTTTGCGCAAATTCATTTCTGCGTTGTGGGTTTCCAGATTGGAAAGGACAGTCAATTGAGCGACGGATGCGAAATCTCGGATATTCTGCTTGGCGGCAAGGGCGGGGTTTTCTTTGCGCTCAAAGTGAACGTATGCAGTCCGGCTTTGCTCTTAAGGGGGTCGAATTCGACCACTTTGAAATCGAGGTTATACATGACTTTTCACCAACTTTTGTGTTTAGAAGAATGACCTACCGTTTCTTCTTTTGTTCCGCTACAATGCCCATGGCGTATATGCACAATAAAGAAAGGCGGAACAGGAAATGGCAAATCGGATATTTGGTTACATTCGTGTATCGAGCATGGATCAAAACGAGGACAGGCAGCGAATCGCGATGCGGGAGATGGGCGTTGCGCCCAAGAATATCTTTGTGGATAAGCAATCCGGTAAGAATTTTGAAAGGCCGGCTTATCAGGCAATGCTCAAGAAGATAAGACGCGGCGATCTGCTGTATATCGTCAGCATCGACCGGCTTGGGCGCAATTATGAAGAGGTACAGCGTCAATGGCGCGTACTAACCAAGGAAATCGGCGCGGATATCTGCGTGCTGGACATGGAACTGCTGGACACGAGACGGGAAAAGAACCTGCTGGGCACGTTTATCGCGGATCTGGTGCTGCAAATTCTATCGTTTGTGGCGGAAAGCGAACGAAACAGCATCCGAAAAAGGCAGGCGGAGGGCATCGTGGCAGCCAAGGAACGCGGCGTTCGTTTTGGGCGGCCGCTCCTTTTATTGCCGGAGAATTTTGAAAATGCGGCCGAGGCGTGGAATGAAAAACAGATTTCATTGCAGCAGGCGGCGAAACTTTGCCGGATGAGCGTTTCGACGTTTTATCGGAAGGCAAAGGCCGTGCGGAAATGCAATGAAACCGTTTCATAAGGCGTACTTTTTGAAAGCTATATTTACCCATGTTTATTATAGACTGCCAATTCATATTTTTCAATGATTTCCATATGGAAGAAGGATGCTTTTTGCGTCCTTTTTTTGCTTTCAAAAAGTACACATTTTGATAACGGAGGGACGCATGAGCGGGATATATGACGGCGCCTTGACGCGGGAACAATTTATGTTTTTGGAAATGCGCAAGGTGGCGCAGATGACGATCCAGGGCATGACGGAAGAGGAAATCCTGAGCAGGGTTTACGACGATAACCTGTTTCAATACCCGACGCAGCGGGAAATCAAAAGCAAATGCCGCGCATGCCTGAAGCGCGTGGCGCAAATCAAAGGCATGCCGCGCATGATGGAAGCCTTGGCGGAAGGGCTGGCGGCGGATGGAAGACTGGCGGCGCTGATTGCGCTGATGCTGCAAAACAGGCTGGCGGCGGAATTTATGGTCGGCGTGGTGGGGGAAAAATACCGCACGCTGGATTATTCGCTGACCCGGAAGGACATGAATCTGTTTTTGATGCGGTTGGCCGAACAGGATGAGAACGTTGCGGGATGGAGCGAGCAGACGGTGAAGCGCATCCGCGGCGTGCTGCATCGGTGCCTGACGGAGACGGGGTATCTGGATGACATGCGCACGGAAAAACTGAATCCCGTTCTGCTGCCGATGGAGATGGAAAACGAGCTGCGGGAGAACGGCCTTCGCGCGTTTCTGCCCGCGTTCAATATTTTGGATTGACGGAGGCGCGCATGAGTGAAATCGGAACGAGGCTGGACGCGCTGCGGGCAATGTTTGGCGACGAAGGCTTTTTGCAAAACAAAGGGCTATCCAACGAGGTTGGGCTGTATATTTTTGCCTATCCGCCGGAGGAAGAGATGGCGGTTCGCGCGTTTGTGCGCGAGATCCGCGCGGAATATGCGGGCGAACAGGATAAATGCCGTGTGATTATTTACGATTTATATGAGATTCTGCTGGATATTTGCAGGGAACGGCGGATTCTTGACCGCATCGGGCAGATGGAAAAGCAGCGCGGTCAGGAATTTATGCGCCAGCAGATTCAGCGCATCGCGCCGCCGCAGGCCTACGTGGACAAAATGAAATACGAACCGCATCGGGCGGGCGACGTGGTCATCATCGGCGGCGTGGGGCGGGTCTATCCCTACATGCGCAGCCACAACGTGCTCAACAATTTGCAGCATGTGTTCGACGACATGCCGGTGGTGCTGCTGTATCCGGGCGAATATTCGGGACAGAGCCTGACGCTGTTCGGCGAATTTGAGGACGACAATTATTACCGCGCATTTAACATCGTGAAAGGATGACATGCAAATGAAGATTTACGACATGTTTCAAAAGGACATCGACAGGCAAATCAACGGCGTGATTAAGGTCATGCAGACGGACGACGAAAACCGTCGGCAGGAGCTGGAGGAATATGTCATCACGCGCGAACTGCGCAAGCATTTCGGATCGTTTTACGACCACTATGAGCAAAGCGTGGACGGCGCGACCGACCAGATGGGCGTATGGATCAGCGGCTTTTTCGGAAGCGGCAAATCGCATTTCCTCAAGATCTTATCGTATCTGCTGGCCAACGAGGAAATCGGCGGGAAGCGCGCCATCGACTATTTTGAGGATAAATTCAGCTTTGATCCGCTGCGCTACGCGATGATGCGCCGGGTGAGCGAAGTGCCGACGGAGACGATTCTGTTCAACATCGACGCGAAATCGCCGATGGGCAAGGATCAGGACGCCATTCTGCGGGTATTTACGAAGGTGTTTTACGAGCATTGCGGCTATTACGGCGACGACATGAAGGTTGCGGCGCTGGAACGCTTTCTGGATAGGCAGGGCAGACTGGAGGCGTTCAAGGCGGCGTTTGAGGCTGTCAACACCGAGCCGTGGGCAACCGCGCGGGAAGCCTTCGCGTTTTGGGAGGACGACGTGGTCGCCGCGCTGACCCGGACGGCGGGCATGAGCGAGAACGCTGCGCGCAACTGGTTCAACGGCGAAGAGACCGCCGAGATGAGCATCGAGCGGCTGGGGCGCGAAATTGCGGAATATGTGGACGGCAAAGCGCCGAATTTCCATCTCGTGTTCCTGGTCGATGAAATCGGGCAATACATCGGCGACAATTCCGGCATGATGCTCAACTTGCAGACGCTGGTGGAGGAGCTGGGTTCGCGCTGCAAGGGCAAGGTGTGGGTCATCGTCACCAGTCAGGAGGACATCGACGCGGTGACGCACGTTAAGGGCAACGATTTTTCCAAGATACAGGGGCGCTTCAACACGCGGCTGAGCCTGTCCTCCGCCTCGGTGGACGAGGTCATCAAGCGGCGTATTCTGGCGAAAAACGACGTGGCGGCGGAGCTGCTTCGGATGACCTATCATCAGAATGCCTCGGTGATGCGCAACCTGTTCAGCTTCGCCAAGGACACGCCCGCGGATATGAAGGGTTACGGCGCGGAAGAGGAGTTTGTGGAGGCCTATCCGTTTGTGCCGTATCAATTCCGCCTGCTTCAGGATGTGCTGGTGCAGGTGCGAAAGAGCGGCTCTTCCGGCAAGCATCTCTCCGGCGGCGAACGCTCCATGCTCTCCGCGTTTCAGGAGGCGGCGCAGAGCATGCAGGGCTGCGACGAGCGCGCGTTCGTCCCGTTCTATCGCTTTTACGACACGGTACACACGTTTTTGGATGGCGCTGTCCGCCGCGTGATCGACAGGGCGGAGCGCGACGCGGCGGCGGGCGACGGCCTGAAGCGCGGGGACGTGGATATCCTCAAGCTGCTGTTCCTCATCCGCTATGTGGACGGCATGGCGGGCAATCTGGAAAACCTCTGCACGCTGATGATATCCGACGTACACGACGACAAAATCACCATGCGCCGCGACATTCAGCAGGCGCTTGACAGGCTGGTGCATGAAAACTACGTCTCCCGCAACGGCGAAATCTATCTCTTCCTGACCGACGAGGAGCAGGAAATCAACAACGACATCCGCCGCACGCTCGTCGATCCGACCGAAATCATCGGCAAAATCGGCGAAACGGTGTTCGGCGACCTTTACCCCGGCAAAAAATACCGCTACAAGAACCGCTACGATTTCACCTACGACCAGATGGTGGACAACGGCATCCGCGGCCAGCAGATCGGCGGCATCCGTCTGCGCATCGTGACCGCCGAATCCGATTTGGCGGAGAGCGGCGACAGTAGCCTGCGCCTGCAATCCCGCGCGAACAGCGAGGCCATCGTGCTGCTGGACGGCAACGGCTATTACAACGAAATCGCCGAGGCGCTGCGCATCGCGAAATACGTCAAGAGCCGCAACGTCAGCCAGCTCCCCGAGGCCATCCGCAAGATCATTCAGGCGCGGCAGAGCGAGGCGCGCGAGCGCGAAAGAACCGCCGCGACGCTGCTCCGCGAGGCCATCGTCAAGGGCGCGTTCTACATCGCGGGCGAGCGGATGAACATCCGCGCGCAGAACGTCAAGGACGCGCTGGATCAGGCGATGGGCTACCTGATCGAGGACGTTTACAGCAAGCTGAACTTTGTGACCGCGTTTGCGCAGGGCGATGAGGACATCCGCCGCATCCTCACCGGCGAAAACCAGCAGGAAACCATGCTCGGCGTGGACGCGCCCAACGCGCAGGCGCTCGACGAGATCCGCCAGTTTATGGAGGTGCGCGAACGGCAGCACATCGCCGTCACCGTCGGCGAGATACAGAGGCGCTATCAGGCCGCGCCCTACGGCTGGCGGGAAATCGACGTCGCGGCGCTGATCGCGGCGCTGCTGCGCGCGCAGAAATTGCAGCTCATCCGCGATAATCTGGCGATTCCCTACGCCGAGCGCCGCGCAGTGGACTGCCTGAGAAGGCGCGCCGATATGGATAAGACCATCGTTCGGCTGCGCGTCACCCCGTCCGACGCGCTGATGAAAAAGGCGCGCGCGCAGGCGGTCGAGCTATTTGACACGATGGATATCAAGCAGGACGAGGAAAACCTCTGCGGGCAGATCGTTTCGCTGCTGAGCGAGCGAAAGAAACAGTGCGGCGCGCTGCTGGCGCAGTATCAGGGCGCGACCCCCTATCCGGGCAAGGCCGTCGTGGAGCAGGGCATGTCGCTGATCGGCGGCATCCTCGACCGGCGCGGCGACAACGTGGCGATGCTCGAAGCCTTCACCCGCGCGGAAGACGAGCTGCTCGACTGGAAGGAGGACTTCGCGGAGGTCGATTTCTTCTTCAAAAATCAGGCGGGCGTGTTCCGCGACGCGGTTCGCCTGAGCGAACAGGCCGAGCGCGACAGCCATTATTTCGCCGACGAGCCGCAGGCGGTGGAAGCCGCAAAGGCCATCCGCGCCATCATCCAGATGCAGCGCCCCTATCGCGAGGTCAGGCGGCTGCCCGAGCTGAAAGCTGCCGTTCAGCAGGCCTACGCGCGCATCAGCGACGCGCGCCGCGCCCGCGTGGAGGAGACCGTCGTTCAGGCGCGCGGCGACGTGCATACCCTCGCCGGGGACGAGCCGGAGCTGCGCGGCGACATCCGCAAAATCGACGAGCAGCTCGAAGCTTTCAAGGCGCGCGCGCTGGAAGCGGAAAGCCCCGTCGAGCTGGACGCGATCATCACCCAGATTTTCACCTATCGCGACGGCCAGTGCAGGCGGCTGGAGCAGCTTTTGGCGGGGCTGCGCGGGCAGAACGCCCCGAGCCTGCGCATCAAGACCATCCGCCGCTACGACGTGCTGCCGCAGAAGCGGCTGAGCAGCGCGGCGGAGATCGAGGCCTATGTGGAGCAGCTAAAACAGAAGCTCTTGCAGGAGCTTGCGGAGAACGACGCGATTCAGCTGAATTGACGAACTCCTTCCGTCGCCTGCGGCGACACCTCCCTCGAGGAGGGAGGCGGGGGGACGAACTCCTTCCGTCGCCTGCGGCGACGCCTCCCTCGGGGAGGAAGGCAGGGATGAGTGAAATCGACACCGAGGAGGATATATCCATGAACAAGACCCAGCTCAAAAATTTCGCCGTCGCCGCGCGCGTGGCGCTCATCGAGCGCGTGAAGGATCGCGCGCGGGGGTTCGGCATTGACGAAAAGACCTGCGCGGGCGGCGCGGTCATCCCCTCCAAAATGGTTCAGACGCTCGGCGGGGCGCTGCTCTCGCAGACGGAAATCAACCAGCGCGACGCGCTGCTGACGCGCATCCAAAGCCGCGGCTACGATCAGGTGATGGAAGAAACCGCCTACACATGGTTCAACCGCTTTATCGCGCTGCGCTATATGCAGGAGCATAACCTGCTGCCGATCTCCGTGCGCGTGCTGCCGGACGCGCCGGGCGCTCTGCCTGAATTGGTTCGGCAGGCGCAGAACGTCGAGCTGGACGGCGTGGATTTTTCCCACGTCGTCGAGCTGCTGGAGGGCAACCGAACCGAAACGCTCTATACCGAACTGCTGATCGCGCTGTGCAATCAGCTTTCGGGCGTGCTGCCGCAGATGTTCGAGCCCATCAGCGATTACACGGAGCTGCTCTTCCCCGACGGGCTGCTGCGGGAGGATTCCGTGCTGGCGATGCTGGCGGCGGTGGACGCGGAAAATTGGGCGGATATTCAGGTGATCGGGTGGCTGTATCAGTATTACAACACCGAACTCAAGAACGAAACCTTTGAGCTGCTGAAAAAGAATGTCAAGATCACCAAGGAGCGCATCGGCGCGGCGACTCAGCTTTTCACGCCCGAATGGATCGTCCGCTACATGGTGGAAAACAGCCTCGGCCGTCTCTGGCTGGAAGGACACGACGACCCTGCGCTTCGCCGGCGCTGGCGCTATTACATGGATGAAGCCGAGCAGGAGCCGCAGGTCGCCGCGCAGCTTGCGCAGATTCGCGCGCAGGAGAGTCGAATCCAGCCCGAAGAGATCCGCCTGCTCGACCCCTGCATGGGTTCGGGGCATATCCTCGTGTATGCGTTTGATGTGCTGATGGAGATTTACCGCACGCAGGGCTATACCGACCGCGACGCGGTGAGCGCCATCATCGAAAACAACCTCTACGGGCTGGATATCGACGACCGCGCCGCCCAACTGGCGTATTTCGCGCTGATGATGAAGGCCTGCGAACATGACCGCCGCTTCCTCCGCCGCGGCGTTCAGCCGCACGTCTGCGCCGTCGCCGAATGGAACGGAAACCCCAACGACAGCCCCGCGTGGAGCGACGGACAGCGCCGCGCCGCGCGGATGCTTCGCGAAACGTTCACGGATGCGAAAGAATATGGCTCGATCCTCTCGATTCCCAAGCCGCTGGCCGACGCGCTGGATGCACTCGGCGAAAATCCGTTCGGCGGGGAAACCGCGCTCGGCGTGGACGCGGAGAATTTGCAAAGGCTCGCCGCGCAGGCGAAAATCATGGCGCGGAAATATGATGTTGTGGTGACGAATCCGCCGTATATGGGTTCCAGCGGCATGGGCGCAAAGCTGGCGGAGTTTGTGAAGAAATGGTATCCCGATAGCAAGAGCGATTTGTTCGCGGTGTTTATGGAGCGGGGACGGGAATATGCCCAAATGGGTGGGTATTGCTGCATGGTTACCATGCAGTCTTGGATGTTCCTCAGCAGTTTTGAAAAATTAAGAGGAACTATTATGAAAAACCAAACGATAACAACACTTATGCATATGGAAAATATGGTGTTGGGCATTGCGTTTGGTACGGCGGTATCTGTGCTAAAAAATGAACATATAGCCGGATATAAGGGCACATATAATCATATAAAACTGGAAGATATTGAAGATGGTGAACCAAAGGATTTTCCGGTAAAAGGAAATCGCTTTGCGCAAGTCAGTTCAGATAATTTTGAGAAGATTCCGGGGGCACCGGTGGCGTATTGGGTGAGCGAAAAAATACTAATGTTATTCGACGGACAGAGGATTTGTGACGTTGCTAGTGCTAAAAGTGGCATGACAACAACAGACAATGATCGGTTTTTACGCTTGTGGTTTGAAATAGATAGAAATAAAATGAGCACTGATTACTCAGATATAAATGAAACATCAGATAAAAAATACAAGTGGTATCCTTTCTGCAAGGGAGGAGATTATCGACGGTGGGCTGGAAATGAATCGTTTGTTGTTAATTGGTATGATAATGGACGAGAAATACGCAAAGCAGCGGACGGGGCGACTGGAGGTCGATTAGTTAATGTTGATTGTGCATTAAAAGAATGTGTGGTATGGACAAAAATATCGAGTGCTGTCATTAGTGTTAGAAAAAAGGAAAGTGGTCGATTCTTTAGCGATGCAGCACCGGGATTGTTTGCCACAAAAGAAAAATTGAGCTATATATTGGGGATTTTGAATACAAAATTTGCATCAGAAGCAATAGATATAATCAATCCGACAATTAATTTTGTTCCAGGAGCGGTTGCAGGTGTTCCAATTCCAGATAAGTTTCAAAGGAAAGATGAAGTGAACCAAATTGTCGAGGATAATGTTGGCACCTCTCAATGGGACTGGGACTCATTTGAGATTTCGTGGGATTTTAAGAAACACCCGCTGATTTGAGGATATCAAAATGGTAGAAGTAAAAAAGCATATATGTACAAGTAAAAAATATGATATTCAGAATCGGAAAATGGCGATAAAGGATAGCGGATTTTCAGCGGATGAAGTTAATTTGATATGGGATTTTTATGTTACAAAATCCCCAGCAGAGCAAAGCGCGCAATCGATAAGTTTTACTAATTATGGATGGGCAAATACAACGAATAAAGAAAATGGATATCCGGCGTTAGAAAATGCGCTTGCTAAAGATGCAGGAATCGAATCTTTTTATATGATTAGGGCAACAAGCATAAAAAATTCATTGAATTCAGTAGACTTAGGAAACAGAACGATCTGTATCGAACATCCAAGAGCGGTGTTAATACAAAAATATAGTGTTAAAGTAGAAGAAAATGAGACAATGAAACTTAATCCTGAAGAATCGAGAGTAGCATGCTTATTTCGACATATTCGCAATTCCTTTGCGCACGGCAATACTTATTTCTTTGAAAATGACATGATGCTGTTGGAAGATAAAGATAAAAGTAAGATAACAGCAAGAATATTAATGCCAAGAAAGAGCCTGTTATCATGGATTGATATCGTAGATAAGGATAAGATTTCGAATAAGGAGGTTTAACATGTCCCGCCTCATTTCCGACAAATACCGCGAATACCAGCAAACCTGCCAAAACCGCTTTGATACCCTCAAAGCCAACGAAGAAGAACTCAACCGCATTTTTATCGACATTTACGGCTTGCAGGAAGAACTCACGCCCGACGTGGCCGATAAGGATGTGACGGTTTACCGCATCATCGACGAACCAAGCGACGAAGAGCGCAAAATGCGCTATGTGCTTTCCATGCGCGATGAGATCGTCAGCCTGCTGTCGTATATCGTCGGCTGTATCCTCGGCCGATACTCGCCCTATGTGGACGGCCTGCTTTTCGCGGGCGGCGAATGGGACGACGCGCAGATTCGCGCGCGCATCGAGGAAGGCGCGAAGGCCTGCGATTTCGCCGACCCGTCGCTCGGGCTTTTCTACCCGGACAGCGACGGCATTGTGCCGATCACCGACGAGGCGTATTTCCCGGATGATATCGCGGAGCGCACCGTCGAGTTTATCCGGAAGGTCTACGGCGCGGAAACGCTGGAGGAAAACCTCGCGTTTGTCGCGTCCGCCCTCGGCGGCAGGGGCGAAACCCCGCGCGAGGTCATCCGCAATTATTACCTGAACGATTTTTACGCCGACCACCTCAAAACCTATCAAAAGCGGCCGATTTACTGGCTTTGCGACAGCGGCAAGGCGGGGGCTTTCCGTACGCTGTTTTATCTGCACCGCTATGACCGCGATACCGTCGGGCGCATCCGCATGGATTATGTGCATGAATTGCAGGATCGCCTGCGCGTTCAGCTCGACGACGCGCGCCGCGCGCAGGAGAGCGGCGAGGGGCGCGCCAAGGCGCAGGCGGGCAAGCGCGCGCAGAAGCTGGAAAAGCAGCTCATCGAGCTGGGGCAGTACGAGGAACAGGTGCACCATCTGGCGGATATGCGCATCCCGCTCGACCTTGACGACGGCGTGAAGGTCAATTACGCCAAGCTCGGCGCGATACTCGGCAAAATCAAGTGACGGAGGGGAAGACGATGGATGTACGGCAGGAATTGCTGCGGCGGTTTGCCGCGCCCCTTCCGGAATACTACACGCGGCGCATCGTCGTGTTCGAGGATGACCAGGGCGGTTTCGCCGCCGACGTGGAGCAGATGGAGCTGCCCGGCGTGCGCATCCTCGTCATGCGGGAGGACGAGTGGTTCACCCTGCGGCGGCAGATCGAGAGCGATTACGCGGCGGAGGACATTCTGCTCTACTGCCCGAAGACGTTTGCGCGCTGGCAGGATAACTGGCTGGCGGATGTGTTCAAATACAGCGAGATATTCCGCGCGGATTACTGGTCGCTGCTCTTTGAGGAACTGCACATCGCCGACGGTGTGGATATGCGGCGCTATGCGCGGAAGGTGGGGCGCTTTTTCGCCAGCCGGGATCGCGTGGCGAAGCTGGGCGCGCTCGGGAAGGATTACCGCAGCGAGCAGGAGCTGGAAATCGGCGTGATGAGCGTGCTCTGCGGGCTGAAAAGCGCGTCGCTTTCGGGCGTGCTCGGCGCGGCGGTGCTCGGCGCGCACGAGGAAGAAAACGAGAAGCTGAAAGCCATCGAAAAGTTCTGCGGGGCGGACGCATTTTGGCTGCTGGCCGAAAAGGCGATCGGCTATACCGGCAATCGGGACGCGGCGGAGCTGGCCTGCTATCTGCTGACGAGCGCGGCGCTGCTGAACGCGCCGGAGGATGCGTTCGCGGGGCTGCCGGGCGCGGCGGCCTACGCGCAGCAGGCGTATGCGCTGGTCAGCAAGTGGCTGCACGAGGACAGAGAAGCCATGCTGGAAACCTGCCGCGCGGTGGAGGAACGCTACCCCGTCGCGGAGCGGCTGCAAAAGCTCGACCAGGCGGCGCTGCTGCGCGTGTCGGTCTACCCCTGCGCGGACGCGCTGCTGATCCGCGCGGCGCTGACGGCGTTTGCGCGGGACGGCATGAACGTGGACGAGGTGCAGGGCATGATGCAGGCGCGGCGGGAGCTGCCGTGGTGGGGGCTGTACGCGCCGTATGCGGATGCGCTGGGCGCGCTGTGCGAGATGCAGCTCTTCATCCGGGCGTATCGGGACGGCTTCCATTTCACCGACGCGGAGGAGATGTTCGCGGCGTATGCCTCGCGCCTGTGCCGGATGGATACGGCGTATCGCCACCTGTGCGCGGCGGCGGATCGGGCGCTGGCGCTGGGGCTGTTCGCGCTGGAGGACGAATTGAAAGCGGCCGTGCAGGCGGCGGAGCGGCTGTATAAAAACGGCTGCCTCGCGCCGCTGGGCGTGTGCTGGTCGGCACTGCTGGCGGGGCAGACGCTGGAAACCGCGCTGGCGATTGTGCCGCGGCAGGAGCGGTTTTATGCGGATCATGTGCGCGGGGAGGACGCGCGCACGTTCGTCATCGTCTCCGACGCGCTGCGCTACGAGGTCGCGCAGGAGCTGACCGAGCGGCTGCACGGCAGGCTTTCGGGCAACACGGTCTGCACGGCGATGGTCGGCACGATCCCGACGATCACGCCGGTGGGGATGGCGGCGCTTCTGCCGCACAAAAAGCTGACGCTCACGGAGGAGTTGAGCGTGCTCTGCGACGGCATGCGCACCGACGCGAGCCAGCGCGAGGCCGTTTTGCGGGCGGCGTGTCCGCAGAGCGCCGCGCTGGAGCTGGGCGTATTTCGGCGGATGACGCGCGCCCAGCGGCAGGAAATCGCGCGGGAGGCGAAGGTCGTCTATCTCTATCAGGATGTGATCGACCGCGCGGGCGAAAGCGACGGCGATGTGTTCGCCGCGTGCGAAACCGCGATGAGCGAAATCGAGCAGGCGATGCGCATGCTGGTCAGCGAGCTGAGCGCCGCGTGCATCTATGTCACGGCGGATCACGGGTTCATCTACACCCGCTCGCCGCTGGAGGAGACGGATAAGGCGGAGCGGGAGCTTGCGGCGGGCGACGTGCTCTGCTATAAGCGGCGTTATGCGGTTGTGCGGGAGAACGTCAGCGACGAGCGGACGCTTTCCATGCCGCTGACGATGCTCGGCCGGCCGGAATGGGCCTGCGTCACGCCGCGCGGCGATCTGCGCTTTAAGCAGCAGGGCGGCGCGTCGCCGTATATGCACGGCGGGCTTTCCCTTCAGGAGCTGGTCGTCCCGCTCATCGCGTATCGCAACAGGAAGGCGGGGCAGAAGGGCTACCGCGCGATCACCAAGGCGAACATTGTGCTGCTCGGCGAGAATCGAACCATCAGCAACGGCATTTTCACGCTGGTGTTTTATCAGCAGGAGGCTTGCGGCGGCAAGGTGCAGCCGCGCACGGTCAACGCGCGCTTTGTGGATCGGCGCGGGCAGCCCGTCAGCGACAGCCACCGTATCATCGGCGACAGCGCCGCGGCGGAAAACAACGACCGCACAACGCGCGTCACCTTCCGCCTGCTGGGCAGCAATTACGATAAAAACGAACGTTACGACCTCGTGCTGACCGATGAAGACGATCGAACCGAACTCGCGCGGGTTCCGTTTACCATCGACATCGTGTTCGGCATGGACTTTGATTTTTAAGGAGGCGGGAACATGGATGCACTGGATCGAAAGATCAACGAGGTGTTTCCGGGAAAGGTCGTCCGAAAGGATTTGACGGCGCTGCTTCGCCGCGGCGCGAACGTGCCGACCTTCGTGCTGGAATATCTGCTCGGCATGTATTGCGCGACCGACGATGAAACGGCCATCGCCGAGGGCGTGGAAAAAATCCGAAAAATTCTCGCGGAAAACTATGTCCGCCCGGAAGAAAGCGAAAAGGTGAAATCGCTCATCCGCGAGCGCGGGGAATACACCGTCATCGACAAGGTCAGCGCCGTGCTGGATGAATACAAGGATATCTACGTCGCGCGGTTTTCCAATCTGGAAATCGAGCCGTTCGTCCTGCAAAGCGATTACGCCGTGAAATACACCAAAATCTTGATGGGCGGCATCTGGTGCATCGCGCGCATCGGCTATACCTATCAGCAGGATTCGATGGAGGACGAGAAGAAGCGCCGCAAAAAGCGCGGGCCGGAGGATTCGCCTTTCCGTATTCTCGGCCTCAAGCCGATTCAGCTTCCCAACCTCGACGCGGCGGAGATGATCGACAAGCGGAAGGAATTTACCACCGAGGAATGGATCGCGATGCTGCTCCGCTCGGAGGGCATGGAGCCGGACGCGCTGAGCGAAAAAGAAAAGCTGCATTTCATCGAGCGCATGGTGCCGCTGGCCGAGCACAATTACAACCTCTGCGAGCTCGGCCCGCGCGGCACGGGCAAGAGCCATCTGTATAAGGAGATCTCGCCGTATTCCATTCTGATGAGCGGCGGACAGACGACCACGGCGAACCTGTTCTACTCCATGGCGGCGCACAGGGTCGGGCTGGTCGGCCATTGGGACTGCGTGGCCTTTGACGAGGTGGCAGGCATGCGTTTCCGCGATCTGGACGCGATTCAGATTATGAAGGATTACATGGCCTCCGGCTCGTTTGCCCGCGGGCGGGATATGATTAACGCGGATGCGTCGATGGTCTTTGTCGGCAACATCAACGACAGCGTGCAGAATCTGCTCAAGGTTGCGCACCTGTTTGAGCCGTTCCCGCCCGAATTCAACAACGACAGCGCGTTTTTTGACCGGATTCATTATTACCTGCCCGGCTGGGAAATTCCGAAAATGCGTTCGGAGCTGCTGACGGAAAAATACGGCCTGATTACGGATTGTCTGGCCGAGTTGACACGGGAGATGCGCAAAAAGGACTGCGCGCATCTGCTCGACACCTATTTCCGCCTGAATGGCAAATTCAACAAGCGCGACGAAATCGCCGTGCGCAAGACCATGTCCGGCCTGATTAAGCTGATTTTCCCGGATGAAAACGTGACGGAAGACGAGATGCGCCGACTGCTGGAATACGCGATTGAGGGACGGCGGCGCGTGAAGGAACAGCTCAAGCTCATGGCCGGGGTGGAATTTGCGGACGTCGCGCTGGGCTATGTGGATGAATACGGCAGCGAAACCGTCGTCTCCGTGCCGGAACAGGCTTCCAATACGCTGATTCCCGCCGAGAAGCTTCCGGCAGGCCACGTGTTTGCGCTCGGCGCAAATCAGGTTGACGGCGAAGTGGCGGTCTATCGGCTGGAAAACAAGGTCATTCGCGGCAACGGCAAGATGGAGACGCAGGGCATCGGCGGCAATCGCGCCGTGAACGAATGTGTTGACGCGGCTTGGTATTATTTTATGGACAAGGCGAGAAGCATTCTGCCCGGCACGACGCTTTCGGATCACGATTATCTGCTCTATTATGCCGATCCGCAGAGCAAGGGGCTGAGCACGGAGGTATCCGTGGCGGAATTGGTCGGCCTTTGCAGCGCGGTGGCGAACCGCCCCGTGATGGAGGCGACGGCGGTAATCGGCGAAATCAAGCTGTCCGGCACGATGGGCGAAATCAAAAATCTGGAGAACATCGTCCGCGTGGCGAAGAACGCGGGCGCGAAGCAGCTATTGCTCCCGATTCAAAGCATGCAGGAGCTGATGCACGTTCCGGGCGAGCTGCTGACGGCGGTTCAGCCGATTTTTTACAGCGATCCGATTGAAGCCGTGAAAAAGGCGATTGAGCTTTCGTAAAACGGGGAGGGAGAAACGATGCGCTTTATCTGCGCCGCGTGTGGAAAAACGCTGGATTTGCAAGGGGAAGAAGCGAGGTTTTGCCCGTTTTGCGGCAGGGCATACGCCGCGGCTGTCGTGGAGGGCGCGCGGGCGGACGCCGTGCAGGCCAAGTATTGGCAGATGACGCGGGCGGCTTATGGGGCGGCCCTGCGCGATATGGCGGACTTTCAGGGCAGACAAAGCCCAAAAAAGGGCTTTCGCCTTGAGCGTCTGACGGGCGCGTCGAGCAAGAATCAAGCCCGGCAGGAAATCGAGCGCTGTCTGGCGATGCTGGCCAAGCGGCTGGACGCGCCGAAGGAGACGGAACAGCGCGCGCCGGCCGACGCAATCGACACGTTCGGCAGGCAGTTGGCGCGGATTTTGGGCGGGGAAATTCCCGAAAGTGCGCCGCCTAAAGAGGACGAAAAGCCGGAAGAAAAGAAAAAGCAATACGACGAGGCCAAAAAACTGCTCGATGCGCTGACGCGAACGCAGGCGACGCTCAACCGGCTGATGGATGAAAACGGCACATTTATTTTTGCCGATGCGGCGGAGGCGAAAAAGGCGAAGCAGCCGATGAACGAGCAGGCTGAGAAGCTGATTGCGCTTTCGCAGAAGGACTACGATCCGATTTTCGGCGAATCGTATGAGCTGTTTGTCGCCGCATATATGCAGGCCATGGCGGCTGTCGCCGAGCTGGTTCGGCCGAAAGAGAAGGACGCATCCACCGACGCGAAGGCGTGGGTGGAAAAACTCGACTTCTTGCTCGATCAGGCGTATCAAAATCGGAAGGACATGATGGCCGTCTGGCGGGAGACGGACGCGGTATGCGCCGCATTTGAAAAACGGCTGGAGGAAGAACGGAAAAAGGACGAGTGAGACGGAGGAGGAAAAGAGATGGATATGCCGTTTGCGTTTGACGATAAACTGCTGTTTAATCTGCCGGAAGGATACGAAGGAATTTGGGAATCGGATGAATCGGAAGAAAACGATGACGACATTGAACCGGTCGAATGGAAAGAACCTGTCTGTAAGATTGTTCTTTCTGATTATGAACGCGGCAAGCAGGGATATCAGTTTTCGTGCAGCGTCAATCATATTGAACGGGATGTTTCCGATTATCCGGATGATGTGAATGAAAGCAATTTCCTTGAATATGAAGCGGAGCGAGAGCAAAACACATATATCGAAGTTTGCAGCCAGCCCAAGATTCTTGTAGAGTACAGCGGGAAGATTGCCGAAATATTTGGTATAAAAATGTGTTTTCAGTTTCTGCAGGCATATATTGCAGAAGAAGAATATGCGTTTTATTCGGTCAGGGCTAGTATCGACAACACCTCCCCGGAAACGGAAAAGAAAACATATGAGCAATTCTGCGATGTGCTGAAAAGTATGGAGTATAACTACGATAGCACGTTGTTATCCTGGCTGACCACGGATGAACTATATGAAAAACTGGGCGGAAAATGCGTTTACAAAGAACAAATTACTCGGGCAAACGATATGACCCGAAATGTTCAGGCAAAAATCAACGTTCGCCCGAGGGAAGAACAGTATCCGCACCTGAAAGAGCTTCAGGGGATGCGGAGCGTTTTGCAGGGGATGACTGAGGGAACAGGGGCTTCTTTCACGATTAATGCAACCGGCATGGAGTATCAGTTTATCCCTTTGGAGGCCTTAAAGGATGAAAATGACGAGGACTGGGATGCTGATGAATCTGATGAGGAAGAAGAAAACGATGAGCAGCGGGAAGTGCTTGAACGCATCATTTGCGCGGATACGCCGGATGACGACCTGTATCAAAAGGCAGAAGAAATCAGACCCATGTTCCGCGTGAGTCCGGATGACTTTGATCCAAATTCGGATCAGGAATGCGAAATCGAAAAAGGATACATTCATTCGGTGCGCATTTTTCATGCGCTTCGCTCATTTGCATGGACGTTGTGCTGCTATGCGGAGTTAAAGGGATGTCAGCCGGAAGAAATGACGGACATGGCCGATGTAGAGGCTGTGGTCAAGTTGATTTTGTCGATAAATTTTTTGAATTATGGGGATAACTATTGCCATGGCCTTTGCGCGGGCAGCGATTTGCACGTGTATTATGTGCCGGATAAAGCGCTTCAGGCGGATAAAGACTGGCTCGATGAAACCCAAAAGGCATACAGCCCGAACTCGATTCGCAACAGCGTCTGCTCGCTGGATGAATTGAGAAGCGATTTGCGGAGAATTTATCCGGCGATACAGACGCTGGTGAACCATGAAAAGCCCCAAAGGCATCAGCACCCGCGCTGGGAAACCGTTGGCGGCTGGATTGTTTATGCATGGTGCGTTTTGGCCAGAGCGGCAAGAGAGCCGTTTTATATAGAGGATGGGCCGAGCTTCTGCCAGTTTACGCAGATCAAGGAGAAACAGAATTTTACAATCAAAAATGGCATATTGGAGAAATACGCGGGCGATGATAGAATAGTTGCGATTCCGGAGGGCGTGACGTGTATAGGAGAAGGCGCATTTTGGGGATGCAGCAAATTGAGACGCGTAACCATTCCGGAGAGTGTGACGAGCATTGGAAAGAACGCATTTTGGGGATGCAGCAGCTTGAAGGATATCAATATACCTGCGAGCGTGACGAGCATACCGGCAAGTGCGTTCATGAATTGCCCAAACTTAACGGATATCGGCATCATAGAAGAAGTGGAACTTGTCGGAACGCAGTATGAAGGGCGCATAGAGCGCATTGAGCATGTTCAAAAGGGAGACACGGTTACTTTAGTGCGAGAACGTGACAACCCCTATGACGCCAATGCAATCGATGTTCGCAGCGCAGAAGGCTCTTTGGGGCATATAGGCGGTGAATTCACAGCCAGATATGCGCAGCTCCTTGAAAGCGGCAAGATAAAGAGCGAGGGACAAATTGCCGAAGTAACGCCGCTGTCGAAGCGCTCTGCAAGGTGCAAAAATGCCTTGGTGACAATCAGCGTGTATCCGCAGACGCTGTCTATGCGCCCGAAGATTGTTCAGACGCCCAAAACTGTTACAAAACCGACGCCCGACGCGGCTGTAAAATCGGTTCCCCAAGCGGCAGCAAGACCGAAATGGGCAGATGAGTACAAAACCCTGATTGAAGAAGACTCCCAAATCACGTTTCGGGGCAAGGTATTCACCATTCCGATTACGGTGAAAACGATCAAACAGGAAGGCGACGAAATCAACCTCGAAGGGGCAGTCCACCAGTTGGGCGGAAAGGTTCAGGGCAGGGTAACGGACAAAACAGATTATCTGGTTTACGATTATGCGTGCAGCAGCGCGGCTCCGGTGAAATCGGCTGCAGCTCAGCGGGAAAGCGGACGGGATGTGCGGATGATTCTGCTGGAGGATTTTCTGAAGGCGATTCGGGCAAGCGGCTATCAGAAGCCGAAGCCGGTTATTCCGACGATTCCGTCTATTCCCAGACCGATTGTCGAAGAACCCAAGCCGCCGGAGAGGTTTGTCATTGAAAATGGGGATACGCTTGTCAAATACAACGGCGACGAGAAAATCGTTGTGGTTCCGGCGGGAATCAGGAAAATCGGGTTTGAAGCGTTTGGAAAAAACGAACCGGGGCAAAGCAAGCTGGAAAGGGTCTTTTTTCCTGAAGGATTGGAAGAAATCGGAATGTCGGCATTCGGCTTCTGCGATCAACTGGAAAATGTAGAGTTCCCGGAATCGTTGATAAAGATCAACGATTGTGCATTTTGGAGCTGCAAAAAGCTGACTGAGATTCGGATTCCGGAAAGTGTGGAGTATATCGGGGAGAGTGTATTTGAAAAATGCGAGAACTTGCTGGATATTTATGCGCCTGACTACGTTGAAGAAGTTGGACCCTTTGCTTTTGACACAGGCAATATCGCGACGAAACTCCATGTAACGCCGGGCAGCACCATGGATGTCGTGTATCAGCCAAATCAGGAGCTGAAAAAGAAATTGGCAGAGCAGCAGACCGAGCCCGCAAAGAGAAGACGAGCGCCTCAAACAAATGAAGCACAGACTGTGCCTGAAGCGCCTAAGAAAAAGGAAGGCTGCTATATTGCCACGGCAGTCTACGGTTCGTATGACGCGCCGGAAGTGCGGACATTGCGGCGCTTCCGCGACGAAACGCTGAAAATGTCAGCTGCGGGAAGACTGTTTATCCGTGTATACTATCGTTTTAGCCCGCCGATTGCACAGCGGTTGAAGAACGCGACGAAAGTTAACCGTTTGGTTCGCAGGATGCTGGATGGGTTTGTCGAAAAATTGAATGAAAAGAAATCCTGACAAACAGGATAATGCCTCGAGCCGGGCAGACGGCGTTCTATGGGTTAAAACAAGGGTCATCCTCCGCAAATTGGAAGATGACCCTTGCCCTATTGGTTAGGAATGGCGCTTTACGCCTTCCCGCGCATGGGGCGCTCGGCCTGCTCGATCGGGCGCTTCGGCATATGGATTGCGTGTTCATTGTGTTTCTCGCATCCTTGTGGTGTCGGTTATAAAGTACTTTCTGCAACTATCGGAATGATTCCGATCTGTCTCCTTTCGTTCATTTTGTTTATCACACCACAATACTTGAGATAAAAAGAAGAAATCCGAACCCATCCCCAACTGGGATGATGTTCGGATTTCTTGGGTTTGGTGGAGCATAGGAGATTCGAACTCCTGACCCCAACACTGCCAGTGTTGTGCGCTACCAACTGCGCTAATGCCCCGTCAACGTTACATATTATATCGCAGAATTTTGCCTGCGTCAAGCCCCTTTTTCAACTTTTTTGCATGAAACGGCAAAAAATGCATCGCATGGGCTGACCTCAAAGGGGAAGCGCTTGCTTTTGGCTCGCGAAATGGGTATAATAACGAAAAAAGACAGGCGCGGAGGGATGACATGGCTCAAAAATATACGCGAAACATGATTCGCAGCGTGTTTATCGAAATGCTGGATGAACGCCCCTTCGACGAGATCACCGTGACCGATCTGGTGACGCGGTGCGAGATCAACCGCAAGACGTTTTACTATTATTATCAGGATTTATATGCCGTGCTGACGGAGATTTTCGAATCGGAGCTGGAAACCGTGCTCGGCGGCGTGAAGGAGCATGTCACGTGGGAGGAGGGCATCGCACAGGCGATGCAGATTGCCCTGCGGCATAAGCGCGCCGTCTACCACGTGTATCACTCCATGCAGCGCGAGTCGCTGGAAAAATACCTCTACAACGTCGCGGGCGAGGTCATGCGCCGCTATGTCGAGCGGCAGAGCGAGGGGATTCACGCCAGTCAGGGAGATAAGGATATCATCGCCCAGTTTTATCAGAGCGCGCTGACCGAAATGGTGCTCAACTGGATCGGGCAGGGCATGAAGGAGGACGGGCTGGAGATGATTACCCGCATCGGCCAGCTCTTCGACGGAAATATCCGCGCGTCGCTCAAGCGCAGCGAGAATCTGCCGGTTCGCCCGTGGAAGGGCGGTATAAATGCCTGAAGAGGCTGTTGAGCTCAAACCAGACATTTCAAGAATCAAAAACCAGTATTTTCATCTTCTGGATGTGGGGCTTTGCCCCACCGCCCCACCAAAGGGCTTTCGTTTTCGATTGTTTGTTTCTGCCACTGGCAGCAACAACCGAAAACCTCTTTGGAAACCTTCGGGCAAAAATACTTAGTTTCTCTTGAAATGTTGGTTTTATTAGCTTAACAGCATTTCATATAATGTAATCAAACCCCGCGTCGTCGCTTTTCATCAAATCCGCGAGGGTATAGCTGTCCAGATAGTCGCGGATCAGCTTGCTGAGCCCCTGCCACATGGGGTAGGTTCGGCAGTTCGCCATCCTCGCGCAGGGCTCGTGCGGCTCGCACAGGCAGGCCACCGGCGCGAGCGAGCCCTCCGTGATTTCCAGAATCCGGCGGACGGTGAATTGATCCGGCGTGCCGTTCAGGCGATAACCGCCGCCCTTGCCGCGCACGCCGATGAGCACGTTATTCTGCACGAGCAGCTTGACGATGCTTTCCAGATATTTTTCGGAAATCTCCTGTCGGGCAGCGATCTCCTTGAGGGGCACGTAGCCGCCCCCGCGCTCATGCTCGGCCATATCCACCAGCATGCGCAGCGCATAGCGGCCTTTGGTTGAAATCATCATCGGGTTGTGTGCCTCCTTCGTCCCCGGCCATGTGCGGTCGGGGGCGTTTTTTGATGGATGGGAATTGCATAAAATCGCCCGCGTCTGCATGGCTTCGATGCCTTGCAGTCTTTGGCGAAGAGGAGGCTGTCAGGTTTAAGCCGAATATTAAGCATTTTGGATATGGGGCCTTGCCCCATCGCCCCACCAAAGGGCTTTCCGGTCGCCCTTTGGAAACCTTCGGGTGCAAATACTTAGTTGTATTCTGAAATATCGGTGTTGTTAGCTTGACAGCCCGCTTTTGATTACCCATTATACCACAGGGTAAATAAATATTTCAAGAAAGGGGTGCAAATACGCTTGACATCCGCCGGATATGGGATTATAATTCCACCAACCGACCGGAAAAGTGGGTTGTAAACGCCAAAAGGAGGAATTTGCCATGAGCAGGATCTATACCGGCGCCGATCAACTGATCGGCCACACCCCGCTGCTGGAGCTGACCCACATCGAGAAGAAGGAGGGGCTGAACGCCCGAATCCTCGCCAAGCTGGAATATTTCAACCCCGCCGGTTCTGTGAAGGATCGGATCGCGAAGGGGATGATTGACGATGCGGAGGCCGCGGGTGCGCTGAAACCCGGCAGCGTCATCATCGAGCCGACGTCGGGCAACACCGGCATCGGCCTGGCTTCCGTCGCGGCGGCGCGCGGCTACCGCATCATCATCGTCATGCCGGAGACGATGAGCGTCGAGCGCCGCCAACTGATGAAGGCGTATGGCGCGGAGCTGGTGCTCAGCGACGGCGCGAAGGGCATGAAGGGCGCGATTGCCAAGGCGAACGAGCTGGCGGCGGAAATTCCGAACAGCTTCATTCCCGGTCAGTTTGTGAACCCGGCGAACCCGGCGGTGCACAGGGCGAGCACCAGCCCGGAAATCTGGGCGGATACCGACGGCGCGGTGGATATCTTCGTGGCGGGTGTCGGCACGGGCGGCACGATCACCGGCGTGGGCGAATACCTCAAGGCGCAGAACCCGAACGTGCGGGTGGTCGCGGTGGAACCGGCGTCCTCCCCGGTGTTGAGCCGCGGCGTTGCGGGCGCGCACAAGATTCAGGGCATCGGCGCGGGCTTTGTGCCGGAGGTGCTGAACACGAAGGCCTACGACGAGGTAATCGCGGTGGAGAACGAGGATGCGTTCGCGACCGGCCGCGAGATCGGCCGCAGCGAGGGCGTGCTGGTGGGCATTTCCTCCGGCGCGGCGGTCTATGCGGCGATTCAGCTGGCGAAGCGCCCGGAAAACGCGGGCAAGAACATCGTCGTGCTTCTGCCGGATACGGGCGACCGCTATCTGTCCACGCCGCTGTTTGCGGAATAACGGGGGAAGAATAGCTTTTATCCACAGTTTTGAGCATTGGGCTGTCATGCCTAAACCGAATATTTCAAGGAAAAAGTATAAGCGTTGTTTGGGTATGGGGCTTTGCCCCATCGCCCCACCAAAGGGCTTTCGTTTTCGATTG
>ERZ827108.1858-NODE-1858-length-25376-cov-6.530271_pt1 | contig 25376 bp, 17 predicted proteins | sample MGYA00519921_ERZ827108 | MGnify/ENA primary metagenome ERZ827108 (study PRJEB31778, sample SAMEA3449258) | human gut metagenome | biome: human gut; feature: human-associated habitat; material: faeces | place: United Kingdom | collected 2010/2012 ...
CGATCCGGTCGCCGTAGCGGTCGGCGATGAACGATCCGGCCACCTCCTTGGCCGCCGTGATGCGGTCGGGCCGGAAGTCGCGTGCCAGCATCGAGCCCGAGACGTCGATCGCCAGCATGATGTCGATGCCCTCGGTGTTCGTGTGCGAAAGCCGCTCCACGTCCTGCGGGCGCGCCAGCGCCACGACCAGCAGCGCGAATGCCGCCGCACGCAGCACGAACGGCAGGTGCCGCAGGTAATAACGTATGGTCTTCGGGGCGCGCACGACACCGTCGACCGACGAGATCTGTATCGCCGCCCCGCCCTGCAACGTCCGCCAGACGTAGTAGCCGGCCATCGGTACGAGCGCCGTCAGCAGCCACAGATAGTATGGTGATGCGAAATGCATAGTCCTTGTGTTTTACCAGTTTTTCGTTCCCCGGACGACGACGCCCTGTTTCTCCTTCAGCTTGTCCTGCGTGCGGTCTTCCTGAGCCTGGATGGCATCGAGCATCTGTTCCTGCTCCTGCGGGGAGATACCCGCCGGAACGGGCTGCTGCTGCCCCTCCTGGTCGCCTTCGCCCTCCTTGTCCGGCTGCGAAGGATCCTGCTGCCGGTCGCCCTGCTGTTCCTGGTCGCCGCCCTGCTGCTCCTGGTCATCGCCCTCTTGGCCCTTGTCGTCCTGCTGCCGGTCGCCGTCCTGTTTGTCCTGTCCGCCGCCCTGTTGCTGCTGATCCTGGTTCTGGTCTTTGTCTTTGTCCTGGTTCTTGTCGTCGTCGCCGCCACCGCCGCCGTCCTTGTTGTCGTCTAACAGGCGCTTGGTGTAGGCGTAGTTGTACTTGGCCTGCTGGTCTGCAGGATTCAGCCGCAGCGACTGTTTGTAGCTTTCGAGCGCCTCCTTGTATTTCTGCTGCTTGAACTGGGCGTTGCCGAGGTTGTAGAACGCTTCGGCACGCTCCCCGTCCGCACGCAGCGAGTCGGCCGCAGCTTTGCGCATGGTCTGCTCGGCCTTGTCGAACCGTTCGGCCTTGTAGAGGGCGTTGCCGAGGTTGTAAGTCGCCTCGAACGACTCCGGTGCGGCCTCCAGCGCCCGCTCGTAACGTTCGATGCTCTTCTCGTAGTTGCCCTTGTTGTATTGCCGGTTGCCGCGCCGCACCTCGCTGCGTTCGGGCATGTTCTGTGCCGAAGCCCCGAGCGCGGCCAGGAGGAATACCGCTGTGTATATGAGTTTATACATCTGTCACGCATTTTAGTTTTTCGCCGGCTCCTGCTCTTCCGTCTCCTCCTCCGCCTCGGCGACCTTGGTCTCCTCGACGAAATAGTAGGCTTTCAGGTAGTCGGCCTCGTTTTGCTCCGCTTCGGGCGTCGCCTTGGCGAACTTCACCAGGTCGGCGTCGCGCAGGATCGCCGTCAGATCCATCCGGGCCTTGTCGGGCAGTTCCTCCGCGCGCATCGTCTCGATGATCTCGTCCGAGGTCATCTCCATGGCGCCGAAGCCCCACCGTGCCGCGACGTAGGTGCGCAGGATGTCCGTCAGTGCCGAATAATATTGCTTGTGCTTGTTGTTCTGCCACAACTTCTGGTGGTGCAGCGCCTCCAGCGCCTTGATCGCCACGACGTGCGGCGGCTGGGGCGGTGACGGCCTGAACAGGTCGCCGAGGCGTTTGCCGCGGCTCTCCAGGTAGCGCTTCAGCGCATAGGCCGCCGCCAGCAGCAATACGAGTGCGAGCGCGCCCCATTGGGCGTAGCCGCTGACCTCCCCGAACCGGAACGGCAGGTTCCACTGGGGTTTCACGTCGTAGATCGACTGCGATGTCGAGTCGATCTGGAAGGTCGCCACCTGCAGGTAGAGCGAGTCGCGCGTCCAGAGCGTGTCGACGATGTTCTTGTCGGCATAGAGCACCGCCGGGCGGCCGAGGTTCCACTTGCCCTCCTCGAACGCCGCCAGCGTGTAGCGCTTGCGGAGTTTGAGATGGCGGCCGTCGCGTTCGAGCGTGTCGACCGGATGCTCCTTGTAGAGTTCGATGGCGCTTCCCGGCTTGTCCTCGAATTCGGGGAACTGCACCACCTGCACCAGGTCTTTCTCGACGTCGACCATCAGGTCGAAACGGTCGCCGATCATGACGCTGTCGGGCTGGATGTGCGCCGTGACCTGCGGCACGTCGGACTGGGCCCGCGCCGCTGCGCCCGCGAGGAGCAGCGCTATTGCAAAAAGTCGTTTCATCGCTGTTTGAACAGTTTTATCAGTTCCGACACATAGTCGCCCTCGGTCGAGACCATCGCCGTGTCGATGCGGTTGTGCTTGAGCGTCGATTCGATCTGTGCGCTGCGCTGCCGCCATTTTTCGGCGTAATGCTCCCTTACGGCGCGCGACGAGGTGTCGACCCAGACCTTACGTCCGCTTTCGGCGTCTTTCATCTCGACGATTCCCACATCCGGTAACTCCGTTTCGCGCGGGTCGTAGACGCGTATGCCCACCAGGTCGTGCTTGCCGCCGGCGATCTTCAGCGCGTCGTCCAGCGCCGCCCTGTCCTTCGAGGAGTCCATGAAATCCGAGAGGATGAAGGTCGTGCAGCGTTTCTTGTTGACGTTGGTCAGGAACCGCACCGGCTCCGAGAGCTTCGTCCCCGCCGATTCGGGCCGGAATCCCACCAGCTCGCGGATGATCATCAGGATGTGGCTGCGCCCCTTCTTCGGGGGAATGAACTTCTCGACCTTGTCCGAGAAGAAGATGCAGCCCACCTTGTCGTTGTTCTGTGCGGCGGAAAAAGCCAGCACGGCGGCGATCTCGGTGATGATGTTCTTCTTCAGGCGTTCGGTCGTGCCGAACATGCGTGATGCCGAGACGTCGACCAGGAGCATCATCGTCAGCTCGCGTTCCTCCTCGTAGATCTTGATGTGGGGTTTGCGCGAGCGCGCCGTCACGTTCCAGTCTATATCGCGCACGTCGTCGCCCGCACGGTACTCCCTGACTTCGGAAAACGACATGCCCCGTCCGCGGAAAGCCGTATGGTACTTTCCGGCGAAGATCTCGTTCGAAAGACCCCGGGTCTTGATCTCGATCTTCCGGACGCGTTTCAGAATATCGTTCTCGGTCTGCTGCATCGTTAGGGTACGATTACGTTGTTGAGGATGTCGGTGATGATCTCTTCCGAGGTGATGTTTTCGGCCTCGGCCTCGTACGTCAGGCCGATGCGGTGGCGCAGCACGTCGTGGCAGACGGCGCGCACGTCCTCGGGGATGACATAGCCGCGGCGGCGGATGAAGGCGTAGGCGCGTGCGGCCTTCGCCAGCGAGATCGACGCACGGGGCGAACCTCCGTATGCGATCAGGTTCTGCAGTTTCTGCAGGTTGTATTCCGCCGGCTCGCGCGTGGCGAAGATGATGTCGATGATGTATTTCTCGATCTTCTCGTCCATGTAGACGTCCTCCACGACCTTGCGGGCCTTGATGATGTCCTCGGGCGAGATGACCTTGTTGACCTGAGGCATGCCAGCGCCCGAGAGGTTCATGCGCACGATGTCGCGCTCCTCCTGCTTCTTGGGGTAGGAGATCTTGGCCTTGAGCATGAATCGGTCGACCTGCGCCTCGGGCAGCGGGTAGGTACCCTCCTGCTCCAGGGGGTTCTGCGTGGCCAGCACCAGGAACGGCTGCGGCAGCGGGTAGGTCTGGTCGCCGATGGTCACCTGCCGCTCCTGCATGGCTTCGAGCAGTGCCGACTGCACCTTGGCCGGGGAGCGGTTGATCTCGTCCGCCAGCACGAAGTTGGCGAACACGGGGCCTTTCTTGACCACGAACTCCTCGTTCTTCTGCGAGTAGATCAGCGTACCGATCAGGTCGGCCGGCAGCAGGTCGGGGGTGAACTGTATACGCGAGAATCCGGCATCCACGGCTTTTGCCAGCGTGGTGATGGCCAGCGTCTTGGCCAGTCCGGGCACGCCTTCCAGCAGGATGTGTCCGTTCGACAGCAGCCCGATCAGCAGCGTGTCGACCAGATGGCTCTGCCCCACGATGACCTTGCCCATTTCCGTGCGGAGCGTATCGACGAATACCGATTCGCGTTCGATCCGCTCGTTGAGTTCTTTGATGTTGATGACTTCGCTCATTGTTTTATTATATGTTGAATTTCATGCTTCATACCCTGCGCCGGGCACTCTTGCCCGCAGCCTCCGCATCCGCCCGGCGCAAACGCTGCCGTATTGTCGTCGGATTTAACCTCTTAACGAAAGTAATGCAAAGATATTATTTTTTCCGGGATTTTTTTCATTTCCGCCCGGATTGCCCATAATCCCGTCCCCCGAAACGACCGGGGCGGGGCTCTGGCGCGGTTTCGGCGCCTTTCCCTCCTCTTCCGGTTTTGCCGTGCGGCTTCTGTCCTGTCGCCCGGCCTTCCCTTCCGTTTCCCGTGTGCCTCCCTGTTGGCACCCCCCCCCTCCACCGTTCCCCGCCCCGTCCCTCCTCCGTTTCCCTTGCCTTGCTTCCGGGATTTGTCCGCTCCGCCCGCTTTGCACATGCCCTTGCCCCGCCTTCATCTGCGCCATCCTTCGATTTGCTCCGTGCGCTGTCCCCGGGCGCCGTCCCTGCGGCCTTTTCGGAGAAAGGCGCGCCTTTTCGGAGAGGGCTTGCGAAAAAGTATTAACTTTGCAGCCATGGAACCCAAAGAATCTCCGATACTGCAAGGCCTGAACCCCGCACAGCGCGATGCCGTGGTCAATTACGACTCCCCGTCGCTCATCATCGCCGGCGCCGGTTCGGGCAAAACGCGCGTGCTGACCTCGCGCATCGCCTATATGATCGAGCAGGGCGTGGCACCCTTCAACATTCTGGCGCTCACCTTCACCAACAAGGCCGCCCAGCAGATGCGCGAGCGCATCGCACAGATGATCCCCGATAACCGCAGCCGCTATATCCGCATGGGTACGTTCCACTCGGTCTTTTCGCGCATCCTGCGCGAGAATGCCGAAAAGATCGGTTTCCCCGAGTCGTTTACGATCTACGAGCCCTCGGACTGCAAGAACCTCATCAAGACCATCGTCCGCGAACTGAACCTTCCCGACGAGAAATACAAGCCCAACCTCATCGCCTCGCGTATCTCCTACGCCAAGAACTGCCTGGTGACGCCCGGCGCCTACCTCGCCAACTCGGTCTATGCCGCCGAAGACCGGCAGGCGCAGATCCCCGAGTTCGGCAATGTCTACAATATCTACTGCCAGCGCTGCAAGCGCAACGGTGCGATGGACTTCGACGACCTGCTCTTGCAGACCAACATCCTGCTGCGCGACGCCCCGGACGTGCTGGCGCGCTACCAGGAGCTGTTCAAATACATCCTGGTGGACGAGTACCAGGACACCAACTACGCCCAGTACGTCATCATCCGCCGCCTGTCGCAGCTCCACTCCAAGGTCTGCGTGGTGGGCGACGACGCACAGTCGATCTACTCGTTCCGCGGTGCCAAGATCGAGAACATCCTCTCCTTCCAGAAGGATTTTCCCGCGGCCAGGGTCTTCAAGCTCGAGCAGAACTACCGCTCGACCCGCACGATCGTCGATGCGGCCAACTCGGTCATCGTCCGCAACTCCAGGCGCATGGAGAAACACTGTTTCTCGGCCGGCGACGTGGGTGAACCGATCCGCATTCTCAAGGCCTATACCGACCGCGAGGAGGCCGAAATGGTGGTCTCCGACCTGCGCGACAAAGTTCGCTCGACGGGCGACGACTGGTCGGAAGCGGTGATCCTCTACCGCACCAACAACCAGTCGGCCGTGCTGGAGGACAACCTCCGCCGCCGCGGCATTCCCTACCGCATCTACAAGGGCAGTTCGTTCTACGACCACAAGGAGGTCAAGGACATGCTGGCCTATATCCGGCTGGTGATCAACCCGCGCGACGACGAGGCGTTCAAACGCATCGTCAACTATCCGACGCGCGGCATCGGCGACACGACCGTGCAGCGCATCGCGCAGCTGGCCGCCGAGCGGGGCGTCTCGATGTGGGAGGCGGTCGACGCGCTGGTCGCCGAGCCGGCCGCCGATCCCGTGCAGAAGACCATCGCCCGCAAGGTGGCGGACTTCGTGGCGATGATCCGCTCGCTGTCGCTCGCCCGCAACGAGAAGGGGCTTTACGACTTCGGGCTCGAGATCGCCACCCGCTCGGGCATCCTCGCGGCCTACCGCGCCGAGAATACCCCCGAGGCGACCTCGGCATTGGACAATATCGAGGAGCTGCTGAACTCGATGCAGGAGTTCAAGGAGCGGTGCGACGCCGAAATCCGCAACGGGGAGCGTCCGCAGGACGAAGAGGCGACCATCGAGGAGTGGTTGCAGAACGTCATGCTGGTGACCGACATGGACAAGGACGACCCCGAAGACCGCAACAAGGTGACGCTGATGACCGTCCACTCGGCCAAGGGGCTGGAATACAAATACGTGTATATCGTCGGGCTGGAGGAAAACCTCTTCCCCTCGCAGCGGGCCGCCGAGTCGCCCGACGGCATGGAGGAGGAGCGGCGCCTGTTCTACGTGGCGCTCACCCGTGCCAAGGTCGAGGCGACGATCTCCTACGCCGAGATGCGTTTCAAGTGGGGCAACATGGAGTTCTCGCGCCCGAGTTGCTTCCTGCGCGAGATCGACCCGAAATATGTCAGGGCCGACTTCGGTACCGGTACCGGCACCGACGACGACCGCCCGCACCGCTCGCCCGACGGATCCGCACCTTCGGCCATCGACGAACTGCGCCGCCGCTTCGACTACCGTTTCCAGCAGAAACAGCAGGCTGCGGGCGGGAACAATCCCGGCTCGGGCGGCGGCCGGCCGGGCAGCAACTCCGGCCGCGGCAATTTCGGCGGCCGCCCCTCCGACGGCGAATCCGGCCCCGCAAGGCGTTTCGCCCGGGCTGCGGCACCCCGCGACGCCCGCCCGCAGGGGCGTCCCGACCCGGCGCTCGTCCAGGCCCCGCGCCCCTCGACCGACGGCATGCGCCGCATCGGTGTGCGGCAGGCGGCCGACGGCGGCGTACCCCTCGGCGATACGATGCCCGTCAGCGGCGATTATACCGTGGGACAGCGCGTCGAGCACCCCAAATTCGGCGTGGGTATCGTGCAGCGCATCGAGACCCTCGCCACCGACCACAAGCTGGTCGTGGCCTTCGACGGCGCGGGCGAAAAGACCCTGCTGGCCAAATTCGCCAAACTGACCAAACTGTAACGGCGCGAAACTGCGCCGGCAGATACCGGTTACCTCGCTGAATCTCCCTTCGAAAGGGGCTGCGTTAGATAATTTTTGTTAAATTTGACCCAATGGACTATCCTGTATTTCCGCTGGTGTCGGTCTGCATGACCACCTACAACCACGAAGCTTACCTTGCCCAGGCCATCGAGAGCGTGCTGGCGCAGCAGACCTCGTTCGGGGTCGAGCTGGTGCTGGGCGACGATTGCAGTACGGACTCCACGGCCGCTATCTGCCGCGAATACGCGGCGAAATACCCCGGCCGCGTGCGTTTCGTCACGGGCCAGCGCAACGTGGGCTGGCGTGCCAACTACCTCCGCACGTTCGAGGCCTGCCGCGGGAAATACGTGGCCTACTGCGACGGCGACGACTGGTGGAGCGACCCCCGCAAGTTGCAGATGCAGGCCGACCTGCTGGAGTCCGACCCCTCGTGCGGGATGTGCTATACGCGCGCCAGCAACTATTACCAGAACACCGGCCTCACCGAACCCGACCACGAGGAGCATTTTACCGATTTCGACCGCCTGCTCTGCCGGCTCACCATCGCCAACTGCGCCACGCTGGCGCGCCGCGACCTCATCGCCCGCTACTATGCCGAGGTGCGCCCCGGGGAACATCCCGAATGGCTTACCGACGACGCTCCGATGTGGCTCTGGTTCGCGGCCTGCAGCCGGATCCGCTACCTTCCGGTCATCACGGCGGTGCACCGCCGCCTGCCGCAGAGCGTGAGCCATAGCACGGAATATCCCCGCCGGATCGCCTTCTGCGACTCTCTGATGGACATAAGCCTGTGGTTCGATGCCCGTTACGGTGCTCGCCGCAACCGTTTCCGCATCCTGCGGCGGCGCAGTTCGGTCGCGTTGTGGGTACTCTCCTGGAACGGTTCCGTCGGCGAATACCTCGCCCGGTGGCGCCGCGACGTGGCTGCCTGTCCGCGCCTGCTGTTCTGCCCCGAAGGCTGCGGGCTCCTCGTGAAGAAGATTTTGTTCCGACGTAAAAAACAACGACTATGACTACCAAAGAGCGTTACGACGGCGTTATCGCCTGGTTCTCGGAGCACATGCCCGTGGCCGAGAGCGAATTGCACTATACGGATCCCTACCAGTTGCTCGTGGCCGTGATCCTTTCGGCGCAGTGTACCGACAAGCGGGTCAACATGACTACGCCCGCCCTGTTCGAGCGCTTCCCCACGCCGTTCGAAATGGCGAAGGCCACGGCCGAGGAGATTTACCCCTATATCCGGAGCATTTCCTACCCGAACAACAAGGCCCGCAACCTCGCGGGCATGGCGCGTATGCTGTGCGAAGAGTTCGGGGGCGAGGTGCCGAGCGACCTGCAGCAGATGCAGCGCCTGCCGGGTGTGGGGCGCAAGACGGCCAATGTGCTTGGCGCCGTGCTGTGGCAGAAGGAGGTGATGCCGGTGGACACGCATGTCTTCCGTGTTTCGAACCGTATCGGGCTGACGACCAATTCGAAAACTCCGTTGCAGACCGAGCTGACGCTCGAAAAGAACATCCCCTCGCACCTGCTGCCGCTCGCCCACCACTGGCTGATCCTCCACGGACGTTATGTCTGCATGGCGCGCAGCCCCAAGTGCGGCGAATGCGGGATCGCCGCCTGGTGCCGTAAGTACGCCGCCGACCACCGGACGAAAGGGTAGGTGCCGGCCTCCGGAGCTCCGGCCGGTTCCTGCCGACCCGGCCTCTGGCGCTCCCGTCTGTTCCTGCCGTCTCCTGCGGGCTCCGGCTTTTCCCCGACGTTTTGGGGCGTTTGCCCGGGGAGGCTTTGCCGGGACGGTTCGTTCCCCGATCGACGCCCCCGCCCGGTACGGCCCGCCTCCCGCGCGGGGCATGATCCGGCCGCCGGGAACACCCTGAACACAAAAAAACAGATCAACCCAACCCAAACCTCAGACCTATGACCAAGATCGTCCTGAAATCCCTGTTGTTGCTGCTCGTGCCCTTTTTTGCGCAGGCGCGTGATACCGATTCGCTGCGCGTGCTGTGGGTCGGAAACAGCTATACCTATTACAACGACATGCCGTCCACCGTCCGGCAGATCGCCGCGACGCAGATGGTGAAACTCTCCTGCACGCGCTTCCTCAAGGGCGGCGAGCGCCTTTCCGGCCACCTGAAAAACCAGAAACTGCTCGATGCCATCGCCGCGGGCGGCTGGGACTACGTCATCCTCCAGGAGCAGAGTTCCGCACCGGCCATGCCGACCCGGCAGGTCGCACGGGAAGTCTACCCTGCGGCGCGTACGCTCGACAGCCTGGTGCACGTCGCGTCGCCCGATGCCCGTGTGATCTTCTACATGACGTGGGGGCATAAGAACGGCAACCGCTTCCCGATTCCGGAGTACCCGCCCGCCAACAGCTACGGCACCATGCAGGAACGGCTGATTACCAGCTACCTCGAAATGGCCTACGACAACGACGCGTGGTGTGCCCCCGTGGGCATGGCATGGCGCCGGGTTCGTGCCGAAAGGCCCGATTATGTGCTCTATGCGCAGGATTGTTTCCACCCCGGGCCGTTGGGCAGCTACCTGGCCGCGAACGTGATTTTCACCACGATCTACGGCAAGCCCTACCAGACCGACTGCACGCTGGGTTTCCCGGCCGAACAGGCCGAATACATCCAGCGTGTGGCGCAGCAGACCGTGCTGGAAAACCTCACGCTGCTGAATATAAAAAGGTAATCGGATTTGTACGGATTCATGCCCGCGCTTCCGCAAGCGCGGGCTTTTTCGGATCTTGGACGCCCGCCTGCCCTGCCTCAGGCCGTTCCGCCGGGCGGGATGCCTGCCCTCACCGCTCGCTCAGCTCCAGCCAGCGCATCGTCTTTTCGTCGATCGACGCGATCAGTTCGGCTATGCGCCGTGACTGCGCCGTGAGCTCCTCCACCGGGAGCGTCCCCGACGAGAGCGACGCCTCGAGTGCCGCTTTCTCGGCCTCGAGCGCCGGGATTTCCGTTTCGAGCGCCTCCAGCTCCCGCTTTTCGTTGAACGAGAGCCTGCGCGGCGCTTCACCCGTTGCCCGGGGCCGCTCTGCCTGCGGTTTGGGGCGGGCCTGTGCGGCTTCGGCGCGGCGTGCCGCTTCGTATTCGCGCTTCCAGGCCACGTATTCCGAGTAGGTTCCTGCAAAATCCCTGATCTCGCCCCCGCCGCAGAAAACCAGCAGGTGGTCGGCGACCTTGTCCACGAAATAACGGTCGTGCGACACCACGATCACGCAGCCTCTGAACGCTTGCAGGTACTCTTCCAGAATACCCAGCGTTACGATGTCCAGGTCGTTCGTCGGCTCGTCCAGCACCAGGAAATTGGGGCTCTGCATCAGAACCGTGCAGAGGTATAACCTCCGCCGCTCGCCGCCGCTCAGGCGTGCCACGTAATTGTATTGCGTTTCCGGCGTGAAGAGGAAATGCTGCAGCAGCTGCGAGGCGCTCATCCGCCGCCCGTCGCCCAGTTCGACCTGCTCGGCGATCGCCGTCACCACGTCGATCACCCTCATCGAGTCGTCGAATTCGAGCCCCTGCTGGCTGTAATAGCCGAAGCGAACGGTTTCGCCTATGTCGATCACGCCGCTGTCGGGTCGTTCGATGCCCGTCAGCAGCTTGAGCAGCGTCGACTTGCCGCAGCCGTTGTCGCCCACGATCCCCAGCTTTTCGTAGCGGGTGAAGTTGTAGTTGAACCTGTCGAGGATCACCACGTCGCCGAAGCGTTTGCTCACGTCGCGGGCCTCGAATATCTTGGTGCCGATCCGCGACGCCCCGACGTCGAGCCGCACCTCGCCGCGGTCGCGTGTCGTTTTGAGCCGCGACTCGAGTTCGTGGAACGCGTCGATGCGCGACCGCGCCTTGGTCGCCCGCGCCTGCGGCTGGCGGCGCATCCACTCCAGTTCGCGGCGGTAGAGGTTCATGTCGCTCGCCCGCTGTGCCGCGTCGGCCGTTTCGCGCTCCTGTTTCTTTTCCAGGTAATAGGAGTAGTTGCCCGCATAGTGGTAAATCCGGCGGTTTTCCATTTCGAGGATGTCGCTGCACACGCTGTCGAGGAAGTACCGGTCGTGGGTCACCATCAACAGCCCCGCGCCGTTTGCCGCGAGGTACTCTTCGAGCCACTCGGTCATGTCGGTGTCGAGGTGGTTGGTCGGCTCGTCGAGGATCAGCAGGTCGGATTCGCTGATCAGCACGTTGGCCAGCGCCACGCGCTTGAGCTGCCCGCCCGAGAGGGTCTCCACTTTTTGCCCGAAGTCGCGGATCCTGAGCCGTGAAAGGATCCGCTTGGCGCGCTGCTCATAATCCCACGCTTCGAGGGCATCCATCCGCGCCATTGCCTCCTGCAGCCCTTCGTCCGACGCATTGCCGATCGCCCGCTCATACTCCGCGATGGCCTTCAGAGCCGGGTTTGCTGCGTGGAAGCAGGCTTCCAGTACGGTCATTCCCGCCGGGTAGGCGGGGCTTTGTTCCAGGTAGGCGATCCTCAGGCCGCGGCGCGGCACGACGCTGCCCGCGTCGTGGCTTTCCTTCCCCGCGATGATGTTCAGCAGCGTGGTTTTTCCCGTGCCGTTCTTCGCCACGAGGGCCACGCGCCGGCCCTCCTCGATCGTGAACGAGATATTTTCGAAGAGCACCTGCTCGCCGTACGATTTGGTGAGGTTTTCCACCTGGAGACAAGAAGCCATAACGTGTGATTTAGATTTGCAAAGCTACGCAAAAATCCCGAACCGTGCCAATCGCCGCCCCGGAAAGGGGCCCCGACCCTCGGAAAACGGGCTGCCCCTTCCCGAAAAAAGGACGGCGCACGACGGTCATATCCCCTCGTGCGCCGTTTCTCGTTGCCGGCCCCCCCCCGGAAACGTTGTGCCGTTCCGGTTTTCACCCCTCCCGGCGCCATGCTTTCCGGGCGGTTCCCTTCTTCCGTCAACCTTCCTTCTCCCGGGTTGCGGGTTCCCGTTACGGTGTTTTCTCCGGCACCGGATCCCTCCCTGCGGCATCCGCTTTCCCGGACACCCGTTTCCAGGCGCTATCTTTTCCCCGCCCTGCCTTTCGGGCGCACTACCAGTTCTTGCGCAGGTCGCGCGTCAGGGGGAACTCGGTGATGCGCAGCGTCGTGCAGCCGTAGGGGATCAGCGTGATCTCTTCGGCGGGATTGGCGGTCTCGTTGGTGCTGTACGGCTGGGGGCCGGCGCTCTCCTGGTAGAGTACCCATTCGTCGAGCCTGCGCCCGCGCGCCTTGATCTCCACCGGGGCGTTTTCCAGCGTCCACGGATAGGCGTCGCCGATGTCGCGCCGCTCGACCCTGAATGCCTCCGCAATGCGTTCGGGGCGGACGTCCTCCTCGAAGAGCGTGTAGTTCCACGGGGTCGTCGGCCGCACTTCGTAATACCACGGGCCGTAGATCTGCTTGCCGGGGTTGCGGACTTTCGACCATTTTTCGCCGATGCGCAGCGAGTAGACCAGCGGCCCGCGCTCGACGACGGCCGAGCGTTCGTACCAGCGGCTGACGGCGACCTCCATCGGCAGGCGGAGCGTCACCACGTCGCCCGTGCGCCATGCGCGCCGCACCTCCGCCACGGAACCTTTCCCGGGCGACGCCACGGCCTGGCCGTTCACCGCCACGGTCGCCCCTTCGCACCAGCCGGGGATGCGCAGGCGGAGCGGGAACTGGGCCGTTTTCACCTTGCGGCCGTCGATCTTTATCTCGAAGCGTATCTGCTCGTCGAAGGGGTATTGCGTCCGCTCGGCGATCGTCACCCGTACGCCGCCGGCCACTTCGGCCGTGACGTTGCAGGGCGAATAGACCATCGCGGCCAGCCCGCCGTCGTGGGTGGCATACCACAGGTTTTGCGTGAACTTGGGCCATCCCTGGTGCATGTTCGACGTGCAGCAGGCATAGCCCGTCAGCAGGCCGTAGAGGATGTCCGTGCCGTCGTGGCTCTGCTCGAAATTGCGGCGGTGGTCGGTAATCATCACCTGGTTGACCTGCTGGTAGTACTGGCGGGCGTCATAGGCGTCCGTGGCCTGCGTGGGCAGGGCGTTGAACGCCACGCGCTCCAGATGGTCGGCGAACTGCACGTCGCCCGTGATTTCGGCCATCTCCTCCAGCGAGTACATCATCTCCACGGCCGTGCAAAGTTCCGAACCCTGCGTCGGGGCGGCGCCGTGCAGCGCCTCGTCGCCTCCGTACAACCCCGTCGGCAGGCCGATGTAGCGGCGTATGTCCGCGAAGCCTTTCTTCACGGCCGCCACATGCGCCGGGTCGTTGCTGCGCTGGTAGTATACCACCGGCTCCTTGATCCCCTGCGCGAGGTTCACGCAGTGCAGCGAAAAGGGCGTCGGGATCACCTCCCCGCCGGCGAGGATGCCCGTCCAGTCGAGCGTCTGCCGGTGGATCAGGTCGCCCAGCTCCAGCAGGAATTCGTCGCCCGTGATGTTGTAGAGCCAGTAGACGATGCCCAGGTTGTCGCCGCCGCGCTGTTCGCCCCAAAAAGTCCAGTGCCCCAGCGGGGTCTTCGGAAGCTCGCGCAACTGGTAACGGAAATAGGCCCTCATCAGTTCGATGACGCGCTCGTCGCCCGTCGCCGAATAGTATTGTTGCAGCACCTTGAGCATAACCATCTTGGGCCACCAGTCGCGGGCGTTGTCGCGCTGTATGGCCGGGCTTTCGAACGGACGGTCTTCCGCCGGGCCGAAATAGCCGTCGGGCTGCCGGCTGCCGAGCGCCCACTCGACCCAGGGGCGGGTCTTTTCGATCAGCTGCCTGTCGCCGAGGATATAGGCCAGCGGCAGCAGCCCGTCGATCCAGTAGGGGCCGCGTTCCCAGACGTCGCCGTCGCCGCCCAGCCAGCCGTTGCGCGGGCCCATCACCTCGGGGTAGACCGAATCGAGGTGCCCCGTCAGCCCGTCGGCCTGACGCTGCAACTGGTCGCGGAGCCATCCTTCGGCGCGGATGGCGCCCAGCGGAAGTTTCACGAAGGGCTTTTCGCGCAGCGGGGCGCGGTTGTTGGCATAGGGAGCCGCGGCCGTCGCGGCGGCCGTTGCCAGGAGTAGGCCTGCCAGCAGCAGGGACATGAGTTTTTTCATACGTACGGTTTTGGTTAGCCGGAACAAAATTAACGAAATTCCCGGCTGCGGGGTGTATGCAAATGTGCAAATTCAGTATACATCGGCGGGCGCGGTTTGTTATCTTCCTCTTTTTTGCTACCTTTGCCCAGTATCACCAATGTGAAGAAAGGCTGAAATGGAGCTATCGAAAGAGCGTATCGAATCCCTCAGGGAACTTCTCGCCCCGGCAAACCGGAAGATCGTGATTGTCGCCCATACCAATCCCGACGGCGATGCCGTGGGTTCTTCGCTCGCATGGGCCGAGGTGCTGCGGGGAATGGGACACGAGGTGACGTGCATCGTCCCGAACAAATACCCCTATTTTCTCGACTGGATGCCGGGTATCGGCCAGGTCGTGGTCTTCAAGAACGACACTGCGGGCGATGCCGTGCGCGCCATCGCCGAGGCCGACCTGCTCTTCTGCCTCGACTTCAACGCCGTGTCGCGGCTCGAAATCCTGAGCGATACGATCGAGGCCAACACCACGGCGCGCCGCGTGCTGATCGACCACCACCTTTCGCCCGACGGGCATTTCGACCTCTCGTTCTCGTATCCCGATTCGTCGAGCACCTGCTTCCTCGTATACAGCATCATCGAAGCGCTGTTCGGCACCGATGCCATTACGCGGCAGATGGCCGAGGCGCTCTACGTGGGCATCATGACCGACACGGGCAACTTCGCCTACTCGTTCCTCACGCCGGAGCTGTTCCGCGCCGTGGCGGTGCTGGTCGAGAAGGGCATCAGCATTCCCGAGATACACAACAACGTCTATAACGCCTATACCGAAGGCCGCGCACGATTGTTCGGTTATGTCATCAACCGCAAGATGGAGATCATCCAGGACGGGACGGTGGCCTACATGTCGCTGATGGAGAACGAAATGCGCCGTTTCCAGTTCCAGCAGGGCGACAGCGAGGGTTTCGTGAACTACGCGCTGACGATCAAGAAGATGAAGATGTCGGCCATGTTCCTGGCCCACCGCAAGTTCATCCGCGTGAGTTTACGTTCGCGCGGAGATGTCGACGTCAACCTCTTCGCCCGCAAGTACTTCAACGGCGGTGGCCACAAGAATGCCGCGGGAGGTAAATCGTTCGTTTCGATGCAGGAGACTATCGACCACTATATCAAGTCGGTAAAGGAGTTCGCCCAAGACGGGTATCTGGGTTGAGGACGCTATGGCTGGTGACCTTGCGCCGATAACCTACGAAAGTTATGGACGATTTCCGACTTAAAGTTTTTATCACCGCGGCCCGGACGCTCAGTTTCACCCGAACCGCCGAACAGATGTTCATTTCCCAGCCCGCCGTCAGCAAGCATGTCGGTGAGCTCGAATCCCGTTACAAGGTGCAACTCTTCGTCCGCCGCGGCAGCCGCCTGGAACTCACCGCGGCCGGCGAGACCCTGCTGGCTTGCGCCGAACGGCTGGCCGGCGACTACCGCCGCATGGAGTACGAGATGGGCCTCTGCGCGAGTGCGGTCGAGGGCGAACTGCGCCTCGGTGCCAGCACGACCATCGCCCAATACCTCCTGCCGCCGATCCTCGCCCGCTTCACCACGCGTTTCCCCGGCGTGCGGGTCTCGATGATGTCGGGTAACAGCGACCAGGTCGAACAGGCGTTGTGCGGGCACGGCATCGACCTGGGGATGGTCGAGAGCCTCAGCCGCCGGCAGGGGTTGCACTATACGCTCTTCGCGCCCGACGAACTGGTGCTTGTCGCCCGTACGGGCGGCCCCTATGCGCGGACGGATGCCGTGACGCCCGACCGTTTGCGGCAGATTCCCCTCGTGCTGCGCGAGGGCGGGTCGGGGACGCTCGAAGTCATCAAGACGGCACTCGGCAAGGCCGGGATCCGCATCCCGGAGCTGAACGTGGTGATGCGCCTCGGCTCGACCGAGGGGATCAAGGCGTTCGTGCGCAACAGTGACGCCATGGCCATCCTGTCGGTGATTTCGGTCGTGGACGAGCTGCGCAGCGGTACGCTGCGTATCGTCGATGTCGACTCCCTGTCGCTCACGCGTGACTTCGTGTTCGTGCATCCCGAGGCCGAACCTGCCCGGCTTGTCCGGCAGTTCGTCGATTTCGCCCGGGCCGACCGCTGACCCGGCGGGCATCCCGTATCCCGTTCTCGTTCCCGTATCTCGTTCCCGCATCCCGTTTTCGTTCCCATATTCCGCTTCCGTTTCCGGGCACCGCTGCACGGCTGGGGTTTTCATTATAACTTTATATTATGCAGGATAACCGGTTCTTGTTCCATATCCCGCCAAAAGATGCGATCTTTGCCGGCGAAACAAAGGAAAAGTTATAACGGCTCCTTAAAAAACACGAAGGATATGTTGAAAAAAGGTAACAGGGCGAATACCCTGCACGGGATTCTGCTGATCGTCCTGTTCTCGTTCGCGGCATTCTATATCGCCGGGTTCCCCCTCGTAAAGAAACTTTCGTTCAGCCCGCTGATCGTCGGTATCGTGCTGGGCATGCTCTATGCCAACAGCCTGCGCAACAAGCTGCCCGAAACGTGGGTGCCCGGCATCAGGTTCTGTACCAAGCAGGTGCTGCGCTGGGGCATTATCCTCTACGGGTTCCGCCTGACGCTCTCCGAGGTGGCGGCTGTGGGCATCCCGGCCGTCGCGGTCGACCTGGTCGTCGTGACGGTCACGATCCTGGGCGGCGTCCTGCTGGGACGCCTGCTGAAGATCGACCGCGATACGGCGCTGATGACCTCGACGGGCAGCGCCATCTGCGGCGCGGCGGCCGTGCTGGGTGCCGAGCCGGTCGTGAAATGCGAGGGGTACAAGACCGCCATCGCCGTCTCCACGGTCGTGATTTTCGGCACCCTCTCGATGTTCCTCTACCCCCTGATGTACCGCACGGGGATGCTCGACGCCCTGACGGACACGGGCGTGGCCGTCTATACGGGCAGCACGCTTCACGAAGTGGCCCATGTGGCGGGGGCGGGCAATGCGATGGATCCGACCGACGGCCTGGGTATCGCCGGGACGGCGACCATTACCAAGATGATCCGCGTGATGATGCTTGCGCCCGTGCTGGTTATCCTGGGGTTCGTGCTGGCGGGCCGCCGGAAAACCGCCGGAGGGCGCAAGGAGAAGAGCAAAATTACCATTCCGTGGTTCGCCTTCGGCTTCATCGCGGTCATCGGCCTCAATTCGCTGCTGCAATACCTGACCGGGGCGGAGAGTGTCCGCGACATCCCGTTGAACGGCGCCATCGAATATGTCGATACGTTCATGCTGACGATGGCCATGACGGCGCTGGGTACGGAAACGAGCATCGACAAGTTCAGGCAGGCCGGGGCGAAGCCCTTCGTGCTGGCGGGCCTGCTGTATGTCTGGCTGGTCGTGGGCGGTTATTTCGTGACCAAATACCTGGTCGGGGTCTTATAGCGGCATCCGCTGTACCCGCTGTTTTTCACCTGCCGTTTTCCACCGCTGTTTCTCTCTGCTATTTCCCACCGCCGTTTCTCACCGCTGCTTTTCACTGCCCATTCCCGTCTGCCGCACGCAGCGCGGGGCGGCGGTGTGCGGGCGATGCCCGTTTAGGGCAGTTTCGGCAGCGCAGGGGCTTCGTGCTCCGAATAGCGGAGGACTGCCTCCCGAACGAAGTCCGCAAAACTGCGGGCTTCTTCGTAGGTGATGGCGCCGGGATAACTCATCAGCACCAGCCGGTGGGGTGTGAAGGGCTTGCGGAACGACGGGTGGATGTATTGGTAGGGGTTGGCGACGAACCCCAGCCGCTCGTAGAAATGCCGGCGGCGGATCGAAATGTCGTCTTCGGGCGGGTCGATTTCGAGGATGACGCGCCCGACCTTCCGGCAGAAGGCCGAGAGTGCCGCGGAGCCCATGTTTTGTCCCCGCAGGGCGGGCGAGACGGCCAGGTGCTCGACATAACGGTACCCGTCGGCACCCCAGTGGAAGAGGATGCCGATGAACTCCCCGCCGCGCCAGATGCCGTCGGCTTCGAAATTCGGGTCGCCGAAAGCCCGGTCGTAGGCCTCCTCGCTCCAGCGTTCGTTGTAGGGGAACGACTTTTCGTAAAGCTCCCAGGCTTCGGCCCAGCCTTTGTCTGCGCGGGATTTGAAAGGTATGAATTGCAGTGGTCGTGTCATAGTCCGTTTTGTTTTGCGCAAAAATACTGCAAATTCCCCGCATTACCAACCCGGATAGGCCGGTCATGGCGCTCCGGGCAAAAGATAAAAGGGACTTCCCTGTTGCGTGGGAGTCCCTTTTACTGCCTTGCGGCGTGAACTTTTTATTACTCCGTTTTCCCTCCGGTAATATCCTCGGGGATGCCGTCGCAGCGTTCGTAGACCGAAATGTCCGAGCGGTCGTCCTTGGCTGTCCATATCATTTGTGTCTTCGAAAAGTCGGTCACGATGTAGCGGTGCTGCCAGTCGCCGGCACTGTAATCGTAGTTGCCGTAGATGATGGCGCCCAGTTCCTCGTCGGTTTCGATGGCGAAGCGTCCCGTGAGCTTGCGGGCGCCGAAGCTGTCTAAGTTCTGGTACATGACGTACTTCTGGTCTTTGCGGATGAACTCGATGTATACGTAGCTGCCCTGGGCGAGGGGCGCGCCGTTCCATTGGGCGAGCTGCCACGTGCCGGCGAGGTTGTTGGGCGTGACATCCAGGGGGGCTACATACGACTTGTCGTCATCGCAGGCGCAGAAGGCCGTCACGATAAGTGCAAGGAGCGTAAATCTAAAAATTGTTTTCATATGACTCGTTTTTGTCTGTTTCTTACTCTGTTTCTTCGAACCGGATCTGCAGCGTGCGCCCGCTCGGCGGGACATCGGGCCCTTCGAGGATCAGGGGCAGCTGTGCAGGAGGCCTGTGCGTTGCCTGCGCGGGGTCGAACCCGATGACCAGGTCGCCTTTGGCGCCCGGGGCGAGGGTTGCGGGCTCGCACCTGAGGGTGATTCCCCGCGGGAGCAGGTGATCGTCGCAGCGTGGCCGCATGGCATGGTCGCCCGTGTTCAGGCATTCGATGCGCTCGCTCTGCAACCCTTCCCGGGCGAACCGCACGTACTGCTGTTTGAGCCGCAGCGTCCCCATTGCATAGGGGTAGTCGTCGTCCGTGAGTTCCGAGGCTATGACCGTGCCCGTGAGGTGCAGGATGGCCGTCGGCATCTTGTCCGAGAGCTGCGTATAGACGAAGATCCGCCTGTCGAAGCTCCCCGGGTGTCCCTTCGGGTGGTAAGTGACCGTCACCGTGCCTTCGCCGCCCGTGCGGACGGGCTGCCGGCCGTAGGTGGCCGCGGCGCAGCCGCAGGTGGTCTGCACGCGGGTGATGATGAGCGGTGCCGTTCCTTCGTTATGCCATTTGAACGTGTAGCTCGGCGGCGTATCGTCCTCGCCGATATGCCCTGCGTCGATCTGCGTGCGCTCGAAGCGCATGGCTTGGGCCCCGTCGGCCGTGGAGGGGTGCGCCAGGCTGTCGAGTTTGGCACGGGGGACGATGCGGATCTGTCCGCAGAGCGGTGTGGCGGCGGTAACCGCCCACAACGCCCCGCAGCAGAAGAGCATACGTGCTATCGTCGTTCCGCAGCGCATCGTTCGTTAAAGCCAGCCGTTACCGTTTGCGGATTTACGCACCGTGATGTTGAAATTGTGCGTCTCGCCCTTGCTCGAAGTGATGCTTGCCCTGGTCGTACCGGCCTTCAGCCCCTTGACCGTCAGTTTCGCACCCTCCATCGACGCCGTGGCGACCGCCGTGTCGGCGATGCTGACCGTGTAGGTCAGCGTTTCGCCGCCGAGGAAGTAGTTGGCCGGGATGGCCTTCACCTCCTTGCCCAGCGAGATGTAGAGGTTCGGGAACGAAACCTGCTTGCCGTTGCCGGAGACCGCATTGAGCAGCCTGGCCGCATTGACCTGGCCCGTGCCCATCTGGTTGCGGTAGTTGGCCAGCGTCAGCTGCATGGGCTGGTTCAGGCCGACGTCGGCGACGTAGCGGTAGTAGTTTTTCAGGCCGGTCATGTAGGAGTCGATCGGCGTGGTGGTTTGGTAGAGCAGTGCCTTGAACTCGTCGGCCGTGAAGTGGCGGCGGAGCTGTGCGGCGTACGAGAGCCCGAGCGCGGCGACGCCCGAAACGTGGGGGCAGGCCATCGAGGTGCCTTCCATGTAACCGTAGCCCGTTTCGCTGATGTCGTAGGGCAGCGTGGAGAGCACGCAGCCGATCTCGCCGCGTTTGTGGTTGTCGTCGAAGTACCCGTAGTAGTAGTCCTGGTCGCCGCCCGGGGCTGCGATCGTCGTGCCGGGGCCGTAGTTGGTATAGGTTGCGGGCGTATAGTCGGCAGCCGTGGCCGATACCGAGATGCAGTCCTCGGCAGCGCCCGGGAACCCGGCCTGCGGGGCGCTCTCGTTGCCGCCTGCGAAGATGGCAAGACCGCCTTCGATCGGGCCGTTGGGCGACCCGGCGTTATGCAGGAAGTAGTCGAGGGCGTCCTTTTCCAGCGGGGCGTTCGTCGCCCACTCCTCTTCGTCCTTGAAGCCCGGCGTCCCCCATTCGTAGCTGTTGGCGCTGCCCGAGACATAGCCCCAGCTGCACTGCAGGATGACGGCGCCGTTGTCGGCCGCGTATTTGATGGCCCGGACGGTCGCCAGCGAGTTGCTGACCGTGTTGCCCGAGAATATCTGGCAGCTCATGATCTTCACGCCCGGGATGTCGCCGTTGCCGCCGGCGATCGAGCTGATGCCGATGCCGTTGTTGTTCTGCGCGGCGATTACGCCCGCTACGTGCGTGCCGTGCCCCGTGTCGTTGATGTCATCCCATGAGATGACGCCCGTCTCGAATACGAAATTGTAGCCGTAGACGTCGCCTTTGTAGCCGTTGCCGTCGTTGTCCTGCTTCGAGCGGTAAACCTCGCCTTCGTTGATCCACATGCTGTTCTTCAGGTCGGGGTGTTCGACCATGACGCCTTCGTCGAGCACGGCGACAATGATCGACTTGTCGCCCGTCGAGGATTTCCACGCCTCTTCGCACTGCACGTCGGCATCGACGATCGACTTCTCGCCGAACAGGTTGCCTCGGTTGATCAGGTGCCACTGCATCGGCAGCAGCTCGTCGTTGAAGGGATAGCCCGTATCCCCGGCGGCACGGGTCGCACGCTGCATGGCGGCGAGGGCCTCGCGGGTGAGGGGCATCGCCTTCTTGCCGGCGTTGTAGGCACGGCGGATCGTGCGGTTGAGGTTCACGTGCTGGACTTCGCCCAGGGCCGAAAGTTTCTCGGCGACCTGCTCGGCGGAGTAGTCGTCGCCGAAGCGTACGACGTACCACAGGTGCAGCTCCGATTCGCGGGTGCGCTCCTCGTTGCGGCCGTCTACGGGGAAGACGCGCTCGATCTGGTAGCCGCCCACGATGTCGAGTACCTCGTCGACCGAAAGGATGCCCGAGCGGGTGGCGGGGCCGCCGCTGCGGGTCGCTGCGGCCGTCTTGTCGAGTATCTCGCTCACGTAAGGCGAAAATTTGACGAGTATCTCCCCCGACTTGTGCTCGACAGGGGTGTCCGGGCCCGTGCCGGGCGTCGGGAGCTCCTCGTTGGTGCAGGCGGTAAATGCCAGGAATGCAATGGCAAAAATGCCGTATAAATAGTTTTTCATCGTCTTGATTATTTGGTCGTATCCTCGTCTTCGTCTTCCGCACCGGGGTCTTTCTTGTACCCCTCATAGAATTTATAGTAGTAGTTCAGGTTGGCGGGTTCGTTGCCGAATCCGGCCGATGCGCCCGTCGCGTCCTTACCTTCCTGCGTGAACACGAGCTGGAAGGGTGACCACCAGTCGAGGGCGGGGTGGTAGAGCAGCCAGTCGGGCAGTTCACCGGTCAGGCGGTTGAGGTTGATAGCGAAACGCTTGGTGTGCGGCATCACCTTCGGGGTTCCGATCAGCGCACGGGGCAGCGTGTCGGCGTCGATGATGTCCTGTTCGGTGTATTTCTCCCAGTCGTCCATCTTGGGCAGCGGGCCCTGCAGGTAGTTGACCGAGAGTTGCAGCGTGTCGAGATCCCATTCGATCATGCGGCGCGGGAATCCTTCTTCATCGACGAGGCCGCCGTAGTTGGTTTCGACGGTGTTGCTCAGGTCATAGATATTCCTGCGCGTGTTGGCGCCCATGAGCAGCGTCCGCAGTTTCGGGAAGTTGGTCGGGTTGATCTCGTCGGGAATCTTCTGGAAGTTGTTGCTGCTCAGGTCGAGGAACTCGAGGTTCTTGAGCGCCGTGAAGTTCTTGTCCAGCGAAACCAGCCCGTAGGCGGCGATGGTGAGGCGTTTGAGCTGGGTGAGCTTGGTGATGTGCTCGCCGGTGGTGAGGTCTTTCAGGAAGGCGTTGACGTTGCTGTAGAAGTTCAGTTCGTCGGCGGCCGTCAGATACTGCACCTCGAAAGGCAGCTCCTCCTTGGTGTTGAACATGAAGAACCGGGCGTATTTCACGCGGCCGTTCTTCTCGGGCGTGTATCCCGCCATGCCCTCCTCCCAGAGGGTGACGTCGTCCCAGTTGTCCATGCGCTCGCCGTTCTCCCACGAACTGTTGGTTCCGAGCGTGCGTGCGATGGCCAGCAGGGCGATCGAGTCGCCGCTGCGGGTGTTCTCCTCGATGGGTTCGGCGGCGCCCTGCGTGACGAGCAGGTTGTCCTGGCGGGCGAGTTCCACCTCGCGCTTTGGCTTGAACACCACGTCGGCGATACGCTCGTTGGGCTGGGAGTTGATGCTCCAGTTGAAGCGTACGGTCACCTCGCGCGGGCGGATGCCGCGGTCGAGTTCGACCTTATAGCTGTCGTATTTGAGCCAGCTTTCGGCCGAGGCGGGGACTTCGACGGCAAAGTCGACGTTGGTCTTGACCTTCACGTCGAAATAACGGGTGCCGAAGGCCGAGAAGTTGGCCACGGAAACCTCTTTCTCCCCGAGCGTGATGGCGTAGTCGAAACCCTGCTGGTCGATGGTGATCTCCTTCTTGTCCCAGGTGTTCTGCTCCTGGATGCGTACCACGCCGCGGCGGGGCGAGTCGGTCAGCGCCGAGTCGATGAGGATCCTGCACTCGGTGGTGCCGCGGCCGTTGGCCGGCGAAATGGAAATCCACGGTTCGTCGGTGGTGGCGACCCAATCCCCCGATGCCGATACTTTGATTTTGTGGCTTCCCCCTGCGGCTTCGGCTTTGATGGCGTCGCTGTCGAGCCCGAACGCGATGTTCTTGTCGGCGTCGGAGCAACTGCATAATGCGATCGAGCAGAGGATGACCGGTATGTAATTCTTTATTTTCATTGTCGTTTCTCCTTAGGTGTTATTCGAGCATTTTGTCGCAGTTCAGGATGTTCTGGGTCTTGTCGTAGATCAGGTTGTAGACCCCCTGCTGCCAGTAGTAGCAGATGGCCGAGGCATCGAACGTGATGTTGGGGTTGTCGCTGATGTCGAGGTGGTAGATCAGGTAGGAGATCGTGTCCTCGATCTTGCGCAGGTCGTTCGAACCGATGTAGAACCCGCGCAGGCCCGTGTGCTGGTAGAGCCCCGTGGGCCACTCGCGCAGGCAGCGCTTACCCTCGGCATCGCGCTGGCCGCGGATGGCGTATACGGTCAGCCCGGCGCAGTTGAGCGGCCCGAACGGGAACTTGTCGAACGAGTTGTACGATATATCCAGCCCGTAAAGGTAGGGCAGCTGCTCGGCCGTGAAATCCTTGGACAGGGCCTTCAGTTTGTTGTAGGTCAGGTCGAGCGATATGAGCGCCGTCGAGTTCTTGCCGCCAAAGCTGCCCTCGGGGATTTCGTCGATGCTGCAACCGCGCAGGATGATGTAGGAAACCAGCGAATTGGTCGTGCCGAGGCATTTGGGGAACTTCGTCAGCCCGGGGTTGGCCGCCAGCGAGAAGGTCTCCACCCGCAGGCCCTTGTATTTGCCCTCCTCTTCGCCTTCGAAGCCGTCGATCTCGTTGTAGGAGAAATCCACCGATTTCATGACGTATTTGGACTTGGCCGAGAAGATGTTGGGAACCTTCTTGAGCTTGTTGTAGGTCACCGAGAAGGTCTCCGTGTCGTCCGTGCCGCAGAAGATGCCGTCGCTGTTGGCCGGGAGCGAAGTGATGTTGTTGTGGTCGAGGTAGAGCTGTTCGGGTGCGACCTCCTTGCCCAGCGGATGGAGCGTTTCGATCTGGTTCCGGGACAGGTCGAGCAGGCCGATCTTCTTCAGGTTGCTGAACGACTCGGGTATCTCCCTGAGGTTGTTGTTGGTCGCATAAAGGATCTGGAGCTTCTCCTTCGACGGGCCGTTGGCGATGGCGTCGAGCCCCTTGTACAGCTCTTCGGCCGACCACTGGGCATTGTTGGAGATGTTGACCGAAACGAGCTCGGGCATCTGCGCGATCTCCACCGGGAAGCGGGTCATCTTCGGGCAGTTGTAGATCTCCAGGTCGGTCAGCGACTTGAGGTTGGCCACTTCGGCGGGTATCTCCTCCAGTTCGCCGTTGGCGATGTTGAGGTACTCGAGCTTTTCGAGTTTGCCGATGGCCGGGTCGATCGACTTGAGCCCGTTGGTGAGCTTGCCGTGAACGACGTCGTAGGGACGGATATTGTTCTGGAGGCCGGTTTTGCGGTCGATGATCTGATCCTCGGTGAAATTCTTGTAGAGCGACGTGGCCGGGATCGAGATGCCGTGCTCGGCAAGGGCCCGGGCGATCGGCTCGGACGTCTGGGTCGGGATATGGATCAGCGAGAGGAACTCCTTGTGGCGCTCCATGCGGGTGCGGTTGCGCTCGGAGAGGCTCTTGTCGTGTGCCAGCGAGGGGTCGTATTCGAGCAGGTTGCCGTCGTTGTGCGTGCCCAGATACAGCTCGACGAGCTCCGAGAGCTGCCCGATGGCTGCCGGCAGGTGCCCGCGGAAGCCGAACTCGCCGATGGTGATCTTCGCCACGCGGCCGTTGGAATGCACCTCCACGCCCGGCTGGTTGCCCCACAGGTCGGGATCCTTATTGAAATCCCAGTTGGCGCCGGTGGCATAGTTCTCGCCCCTGTAAGACCAGTGCTCCCCGTCGAGCGCCTTCCAGATTTCGTAAAGCGCGTAGTAGTCGCGGATGTACTCGT
>ERZ827108.1859-NODE-1859-length-25370-cov-3.972625_pt1 | contig 25370 bp, 17 predicted proteins | sample MGYA00519921_ERZ827108 | MGnify/ENA primary metagenome ERZ827108 (study PRJEB31778, sample SAMEA3449258) | human gut metagenome | biome: human gut; feature: human-associated habitat; material: faeces | place: United Kingdom | collected 2010/2012 ...
CGAAACGAGGATTTGGCACGGCAGTGCCAAAGACGACGATTGAGGTTGCGGATCATTGCCCCTGCCCTGCCCCTTAGCGGGAGCCCTTGTCGTAGGGGATGCCTTCGGCCTTGGGCGCACGGGAACTCTTGGAGGTGAAAGCCAGTACGATTAACGTGATCAAGTACGGCAGAATCCGATAGAAGTTGATGTTGATCCCGATTTCCTTCAGCAGGAAGATGCCGTCGCCGTTCAGGTCCAGGCTGGCATAGCTGGCCGCCACACACTTGAAAAGACCGAAGAGCAGCGCCGCGCCCGCCACGTTCAGGGGCTTCCAGTTGCCGAAGATCATCACGGCCAACGCCAGGAAGCCGAAGCCCGCTACGTCGCCGTTGGCGGAGCAGTTTGCCGTGGTCATGGCGTAGACAAAGCCGCCCAAGCCAGCCAGCGCGCCGGAAATGGTCACGCCAGCGTAGCGCATCTTCACCACGTTGATGCCCAAACTGTCCGCCGCCTGAGGATTTTCACCGCAGGAGCGCAGCCGCAGGCCGAAGCGGGTCTTGTACAGGATCACCGCCAGAACGACGTAGATGAGAATACACAGGTAGGTGGCCAGATAAACCTTGTTCAGGAAGGTCTCGGCAAAGAAGCCCAGCTTGTCGGTCTTGGCGTAACCCAGCATGGTCTTTTTGATCATGAACCAGCTGGCGGAGTCGCCGGTGTACATCTGCAGGGTGTTCTGGTTGGCCAGCAGGCGGATGAAGAACAGCACCAGCGCGGGGGCCATCAGGTTCAGGGCCGTGCCGCCGATGGTCTGATCCGCCTTCAGATTGATGGCGGCAAAGGCCAATAGCAGCGAGAACAGCGCCCCGAACAGCGCCGCCACTGCCATGGCCAGCACCATAAACCCTTGCAGCGCCGGCCAGTCCTTGGCGGCCATGGCCGCGTCAAACCAGCCCCACTGCTGTACCAGACGCACAAACAAAACGCCGATGAACGCGCCGAAGATCATAATGCCCTCCAGCGCCAGATTGATGATGCCGCTGCGCTCGGCAAAGATGCCCGCCAGCGCTACGATCATCAGGGGAACCGCGTAGATCAGGGTTTGACGAATCAGAAAACTCATTTCTCCGCCGCCTCCTTCCCATCTCCGGCAGGCCGGTCGATGTTTTCACTGTTGTTGGTCTCCTGGGTCGCGGGAATGATCTTTTCCTCCCGGTGACGGCGGCGCTTGCCGCTGCCGGACAGCCACATGCGGATCACCAGCGAGAACGCGGCCAGATACACGATCACGGCAATGATGACGTCCGTGATGTACTCGTTGTACGCGGTCAGGTTGGTCAGCTGCAGGCCGGCAATATCCAGCATGGACATGAACATACCCGCGAAGATCACACCGATGGGATGGTTGGAAGCCAGCAGGGCTACAGGGATGCCGTTGAAGCCCACGGCGGGCAGCTGCTGGTAGGTGGACCAGAAGAACTCGGTGTTGCCGCTGAGGTAGTACAGGGAGCCCGCCGCGCCCGCCAGCGAACCGGCGATAGCCATGGACAGCACGATGTTCCGCTTGTCCTTGATGCCGGCATAGCGCGCCGCATAGCGGTTGGAGCCGCAGGCCTTGAGCTGATAACCGAAGGTGGTCTTGGAAAGGATGATGTACACAATCACCGCCAGCACAATGGCGATCAGGATGCTGCCGTTGACCTGAGAGCCGGGGAACAACTGCTCCAGCCCCATTTTGGAGGTGGCCACGCCGTTGGCCGTGGTCTTGTAAATGTAGCTGGTCTTGGTGTTTTCAACGACGTTCTTCAGGTTGGACACGTCAAAGACCCACGTGGCCAGATTGGCGGCGATCCAGTTGGTCATGATGCAGGCGATGACCTCGTTGATGTTCAGCAGAGACTTGAGCAGACCGGGGATCGCGCCCCAAAGTCCGCCCGCCAGCACGCCGCCCAGGAACGCCAGAATCCATACGAACCATGTCGGATAGGTGACGGCGGGCACGATGCCCTGCGCCGCCTGATAGGCCGCCAGTTCGCCCACGCCGGTGGGGACGCTCAGGGCGATCAGCAGGGTGACGGTGGTTCCGGCCAGATACTGACCGGGCGCGCCGATGTTGAACAGACCCGTCTTGAACGCCACCGCCACGGAAAGGCCGGTCAGGATCACCGGCGTAGCGCGGAAGAGCATATTGCCCACGATGGAGGGGTTAAAACCGAAGGTCAGCGCGCCGGAAGCGTTGCGGCCCGTAGAGAACAGGCCGAAGAACACCAGTCGGATGCCTTCCCATGCGCTTTGCAGGCCAAGGCCCTTGGTGGTCAGGCCCACGATCAGGATCAGGACGCTGCCCGCTACCAGACCGATCAGAATGGAGATCAGGGAAGCCAGCACCGAGCGGGTGCCTTCCTTTTGCAGAAAGTTTTTCATGCCTCCGCCTCCTTCTCCTGCCGCTTGGCGCCGGCCATGTACAGGCCCAGCTCCTCCACGGTGACTTGCTTGGGATCAAATTCGCCCACGATCTGGCCCTCGTACATGACCAGAATGCGGTCGGACAGATTCATGACCTCGTCCAGCTCCAGCGAAACCAGCAGCACGGCCTTGCCCTCGTCCCGCTGCTTCACCAGCTGGCCGTGAATGTACTCGATGGCGCCTACGTCCAGACCGCGGGTGGGCTGCACCGCCACGATCAGGGGCAGGTTGCGGTCGATCTCCCGGGCCACGATGGCCTTCTGCTGGTTGCCGCCGGACATGCTGCGGCACTTGGTAATGGGGCCCTGACCAGAGCGCACGTCATACTGCTCGATCAGCTTTTCGGCGTACTTGCGGGTCTCATCGAAACGAATGAAGCCGTGATTCTGGAACTGCTTTTCCTCAAAGCGCTGCAAAATCATGTTCTGCTCCAGCGTAAAGTCCAGAATCAGGCCGTGCTTGTGCCGGTCTTCGGGAATATGGCTCATGCCCGCCTCGCTGTGCTTGCGGATGGAGGCATGGGTGATGTCGTGGCCTTCCAGCGTGATCTTGCCGTGAGAGGGCTTTTCCAGCCCAGTGAGGGCGTAGACCAGATCGGTCTGGCCGTTGCCGTCGATCCCGGCGATGCACAGGATCTCGCCGGCACGGGCGGTGAAGCTCACGTCGCTGACTGCGTCCCGCTTGTAGAGCTTGGAGGGCACATGCAGGTGCTCTACCTCCAAAACGGGCTTGCCGGGATGGGCTTCGTCCTTGTCCACCACCAGCTGCACGGGGCGGCCCACCATCATGCGGCTCAGTTCTTCCTTGGTGGTGTTGGCGGTCTCCACGGTGCCCACGTAGCGGCCCTTGCGCAGCACGGTCACACGGTCGGAGACCTCCATGATCTCGTTCAGCTTATGGGAAATAAACAGGATGCTCTTTCCCTCCCGGGTCAGGCCCCGCATGATCTCCATCAGTTCTTCGATCTCCTGAGGGGTCAGCACGGCGGTAGGCTCGTCGAAGATCAGCACCTCATTGTCGCGGTAGAGCATCTTAAGAATTTCTACGCGCTGCTGCATTCCCACGGTGATGTCCTCGATCTTGGCGTCCAGATCCACCTTCAGGCCGTAACGTTCGGACAGCTCCTGCACCTTTTTGCGGGCCGCCTTCTTCTGCAGGAAGCCCATTTTGGTGTCCTCCGCTCCGAGGATGATGTTGTCCAGTACGGTGAACACGTCGATCAGCTTGAAATGCTGGTGCACCATGCCGATGTGCAAAGCGGTAGCGTCGTTGGGGTCGTTGATCTGCACCTCTACGCCGTCTTTTTTGATGACGCCTTCTTCCGGCTGATACAGGCCGAACAGGACGCTCATCAGCGTCGATTTGCCCGCTCCGTTTTCTCCCAGCAAAGCATGGATCTCGCCCTTTTTCAGCTGCAGCGTCACATCATCATTGGCTTTAATGCCCGGAAATTCCTTGGTGATGTGCAGCATTTCGATGACGTAATTGGGCGTATTGTCCATCGCCATGCCCCCCTTTCTTTGATTTCTGAATGAAACCATGCCATGAGTCCCGTAGCTTTTATTATAACTTTCAGGAACAAAAAAGGCAAGAAAAACCAAATCTTTCAGAGGAAAACCACACTTTTTGTACGAAATTTCCGCAAAGAGGAAATCAAACGTTCTCCCTCTCCGTCTTAAGAGTGTCAGGCCTGACGGAAAAACCCGTAGAAACGAGGCGAAACAATGGACAGACAGGAGCTGGGGCAGAGGATCGTCGATTGGACGCCCCTGCTGTATCATGTGGCGTGCGGCCTGCTTTCCGGTGAGAGCGACCGGGAGGACGCGGTGCAATCGGCCATCAAAAAGGCATGGCGCAAGGCGGACTCCCTGCGGGAGCCGGACAAGCTGAAGCCGTGGCTCGTGCGTATTCTGGTCAACGAATGCCACGAGGTTCTCCGGCGCAGAAAGCGGGAAATTCCCACGGAGAACCTGCCGGAGGAAAGCGCCCCGCCGCCGCAGGAGCAGCGCGAGCTTCGAGAGCTGGTCATGAGCCTGCCCGAAAACGAGCGTCTGCCCATCGTGCTGCATTATCTGGAAGGTTTTTCAACACAGGAGATCGCGTCCGCGCTGCGCTGCCCCAAGGGCACCGTTCTTTCGCGCATGAGCCGCGGCCGCAGGCAATTAAAACGCTTCCTGACGGAGGAATGAACGATGAAAGATTGGGATTCCCTTTTTGGTGATGTGCCGGAGAGCTTTTCCCGGCGCGTCCATGATACGGTGGATCGGCTGGAGCGGCAGGAAAGTGCCCCCCGCCCGGCCTTCCGGCTGCGGCCCGTGGCCGTGCTGGCGCTGGCGCTCTGTCTGCTGGCCGGAACGGCGGCGGCCCTAAGCGGATTGGGCGTGCTGGACACGCTGGGCCGGGAGCTGCGGGCCTATCTGCAGCCCGAAGCCAAGGAGCTGGTGCAGACTTCCGTCTTTCAGGTGGCCAGCCAGCCCCGGCACGCATCCTTTACGGTGGAAGAAGCTGTCCACGACGGGCGGCAGATGTACCTTTCCGTCCGGGTACACCCGGAAAGCGATGCTCTGCTCATGGATTTCAACGCCGAGGCTTCGTGGAGCCGCAGCTGGCCAGAGCATCCTGCCCAGACCGACGACGGCTCGGAGACCTTCGCTCAAGCGGCGGCCGTGCAGGGCAAGGAACTGGTTCGGGCCGACTGTGAGCCTGTGGATGAAAACGGAACGCTGCTGGATCGGGCCGTCGAGGTACATTACGACGGCGACGACCTGCTCTACAACCTGTCCTTTGCGTCGGAGAGCGGAAAGGCCTCCCTGCGCCTGTTCACCGACGAGGTGTACAGCGAGGACTGGAAACAGAGCCGCAGCTTCGGTACGCTGGACTTGGAGGTCAACGTGACCGAACGGGGCAAAATCTACACTGCGGATACTCCCATCGTCTTTGCGGACGGCGAGCTGGAATTGACCGGGCTGACCGTGGTGCAAAACCCCATCGCCACCTACGTGACCTACGAATACGCCGCCACGGAAAGCGCCAGCATGAAGACCCGGGTACACCTCTACAACGGCAATGTCTGGGTGAACTGGCTGGACGAAAGCGGCGAGCCCGTGCCGGAAGCGATCATGGGCCGGGGCGTTTCCGGAGACGATGACCAAACCACCTATTCCTGCACCTACCGCGCTTTCGAGACTCTGCCCGGCGAAATGAAGCTGGAATTTTACCGACCGGGGGCCGGAACCATCGCACAGGTCATGGTTCCTTTGCGGGAAGCAGCGGACGAAAATCAACAAGGAGGTTCCTCCAAATGAAATATCAAACGACCCGGAAACTGTGGATGCTGCTTTTGACGGCCGCTTTGCTGGCCCTGCTGTTCCTGCCTGCCGCCTTGGCGGAAGAAACACTCCCCTCCGTCCATGTGACCCTCGGCGACGGGGAACCCATCGGCTACTTCGACGGCTTTGAAGGAAATTTCCTTAAAAACGCCGACAGCGTCAAGGGCGTAACGGGACGGCTTTCCCTGAGCTACGAGGTAGAAAGCTACATCACCCAAAACGGCCAACGCAAAATGCGCGTGGATTTGGAAAACGTCACCCTGACCGACGACGTGATGGTGCTTTACTACCGCCTGTCTCAGGATGAACCCATCCAATACGAAGCCGATCTGGATTTCCTCCGCACGTGGGGAATGCCGGAGCCGATGTTCCAGCGGCGCTCCACCGGGCGCTGGGGTGTGCAGGACGTTCTCTATCAGGAAGGGCACCCCATTGACGACAAAAGTTTGTACTGTCTTTACGCCGTTTCGCTGGCGGAACCCATTCAGGACGGCGAAGAACTGATCTTCGGCGCGCAGTGGGATCAGTCGTCCATGCAGTATGCAGGCGGCACGGTCGTGACCATCGACCGCAGCCATGCGGAGGACCCCACCGTGGCCTATACGCCGGGGACGGAACTGCAGCTGACCTACAACCCCTGGGCGGGCGAAGCGGAACGAAGCTACCACATGGTCATCGACCGGGTGGCCTTTACTCCCTTCGGCAATCGGATGGTCATCCGCTCGGAATGCACGGACGATCTCAGCGCCGTTTTCCCCCTGTATCTGACCGACGATCAGGGCGATCGGCTCACCACCTATTCCTTCGGCGAGCGGACGCCCGGCAACGCCAGCAAGACCCGTCCTGAATGGGTGGAAAACGATGTGTGGTTCTTCGGCGGGGAAAACAGCGCTTCCCTGACGCTGACGCCCATGCTTTCCACAGACGACCGGGAGGATCTTCACTACGTCCGCACCGCCGTGCCTTTGAGCGATCTGCCCGGCAAGGTGACTTTCGCGGACGGCACGGACTGCGAGATCGTCCGTCTGGATCTTCAGCCCGAGGGGATGCGTCTATGGTATCTTCCCGGCAGCCATCTGGGGTATCTGGACTTTGAGCTGGGCGACGAAAACGGCGACCCCATCTCCAACGATGTGATCGGCCATTCCGCCAACACCGGCAGCGTGGCCGAGGGCCTTCTGGGCTACGGCTGTTACTGGACGGCGGAATACAAGGGCCAGTATGTTTCCATGCTCACCGAGGAGGAGCTGGCTCAGGCCAAAACGCTGGTCATCTCCCACCACGAGGGCCTGATGGAGCAGGATCCCGAGCACGCCTTCACCGTTCCCCTGTCCCGGTAAGGCCGCAAAAAAATACAAACCAAATGCACCCGGAGCGCATAACGCGCCCCGGGTTTGTGATATAATGACGGGGATTCATGGGACGGCGCAAAGCGGCGCGGCCCTGAAGCCGACGGGCAGGGAGTCCGTGAAAAGAGAAAGGGGTATTCATATGAACGCTTATACTTCCCGCATTCTGGAAGGGCTGAAGCAGCGCAACGCCAACGAAAGCGAATTTTTGCAGGCGGCCACGGAAATTCTGGAAAGCATTTCCCCCGTGTTTGACAAGCATCCCGAGTACGAAAAGGCCGGTCTGCTGGAGCGGTTCGTGGAGCCGGAGCGGACGATCCTTTTCCGCATCCCCTGGGTGGACGATCAGGGCAAGGTGCAGGTGAACCGGGGCTACCGGGTGCAGTTCAACAGCGCCATCGGCCCCTACAAGGGCGGTCTGCGCTTCCATCCCAGCGTCAACCTGTCCATCCTGAAATTCCTCGGCTTTGAGCAGGTATTGAAGAACAGCCTGACCGGCCTGCCCATCGGCGGCGGCAAGGGCGGCAGTGACTTCGACCCCAAGGGCAAGAGCGACCGGGAGGTTATGGCCTTCTGCCAGAGCCTGATGACCGAGCTGTACCGTCACATCGGCGCGGACACGGACGTGCCCGCCGGCGACATCGGCGTGGGTGGCCGGGAGATCGGTTATCTCTACGGCCAGTACAAGCGTCTGACCGGCCTGTACGAGGGCGTGCTGACCGGCAAGGGCCTGTCCTACGGCGGCAGTCTGGCCCGCACGCAGGCCACCGGCTACGGCCTGTGCTACTTTGTCAAGAACATGCTGGAGGCCAACGGCAAGACCCTGTCCGGCCAGACCGTAGTGGTCAGCGGCAGCGGCAACGTGGCCATCTATGCCTGTGAAAAGGCCACGCAGATGGGCGCGAAGGTCGTCGCCATGAGCGACTCCAACGGCTACGTCTACGACAAGGACGGCATCAAGCTGGACGTGGTCAAGCAGATCAAGGAAGTGGAGCGCGGTCGCATCAAGGAATACGCCGCCCGCGTTCCCGGTGCGGAATATCACGAGGGTTGCCGTGGCATCTGGACCATTCCCTGCGATGTGGCCCTGCCCTGCGCCACCCAGAACGAGCTGGATGCGGAAGGCGCGAAGGCTTTGATCGCCAACGGCTGCTTTGCGGTGGGCGAGGGTGCGAACATGCCCTCCACGCTGGAAGCGACCGAACTGTTCCTGCAAAACGGCGTTCTCTTTGCCCCCGGCAAGGCGGCCAACGCGGGCGGCGTCGCCACCAGTGCGCTGGAGATGAGCCAGAACAGCGCCCGTCTGAGCTGGACGTTCGACGAAGTGGACGAGAAGCTGAAGGGCATCATGGCGAACATTTTTGCCAAGTGTGCCGAAGCCGCGAAGGAATACGGCGACAAGCCCACGAACTACGTCATCGGCGCGAACATTGCCGGTTTCCTGAAGGTAGCCGACGCCATGATGGCCCAAGGCAACGTCTAAGGCAGGGCAGGGCCCTGCACCCCGGACTGCGCGCCGGTGGCGCGCAGGGCGTTCGAGGGGATGCAGCTTGGCCGGTGTTTTACCGCCGTGGCACGACGGGTGCCACGGCTCGCCGGTCTGGTCGAGTTTTCTGTCAGTTGAATAGGAAAGGCCGCCGTTCGGCAACGAGCCTCGTGGCTTGCGAAAGCGGCCAGCGTGTATTTCTACACGCTGGCCGTTTTTGATTAGGGAAAAAGGGGGATGGAGCAAAACAGAAAATGGAACGGCTATACCACTGATCGGGAAAAAATCGGTGAAGCCAATGCTGTTTTCTGAAAAGATTATCAGAAAGGAAAGAATGTTAAAAAACGGGATTGCGCCCGGAATGGTTTGTTTATATAATAGTTGCAGAAGAAAGCGCGCCTTTGACCGGGCGGAAAGGAACGTTTGAATGAAGAAGGAAAAGGATCGTTTTGCGCCGTATCCTCCCATGGGCTGGAACAGCTGGGACTGCTACATGTCCGCCGTGACGGAAGCGGAGCTGCTGGAAAACGCCCGCTATCAGGCGGAGCATCTGCTCCCCTACGGCTGGGAATACGTTACCTGCGATATTCAGTGGTACGAGCCCACGGCGGGGACGCGGCCCGGCTGCGAATACATTCCCTTCGCGCCGCTGTGCATGGATGGCTACGGGCGGTTGATTCCGGCGGAGAACCGCTTTCCGTCCAGCACGGGCGGAAAGGGCTTTGCGCCCATTGCGGCGGAGTTGCACCGGCTGGGGCTGAAATTCGGCATTCACATCATGCGGGGCATTCCCCGTCAGGCGGTATATGCCCGCACGCCCGTTCTGAACAGCGGCTATACGGCCGACCAGATCGCCGACCCCAGCTCCATCTGCCTATGGAACAGCGATATGTTCGGCACGCGAAAGGATCATCCGGGCGCGCAGGCGTATTACGACAGTCTCTTTGAACTATATGCCTCCTGGGGCGTGGATTTTGTGAAGGTGGACGATATTGCCAATACTGGCGAGGCCGAATCCGGCGGATACGCGGCGGCCCATGAGATCGAGATGATCCGCCGGGCCATCGGCCGCTGCGGACGCGCGATCGTGCTGAGTCTTTCTCCCGGCCCCGCGTCCGTGGAAAAAGCGTGGCACCTGAGTCAGAACGCCAATATGTGGCGCATCACCAACGATTTCTGGGACGACTGGGCCCTGCTGAAAAATATGTTCACCCGCTGTGAGATCTGGCAGAGCCACGTCGGCCCCGGCTGCTGGCCGGACTGCGACATGCTGCCGCTGGGCCGCATCGGCGTGAGGTTCGGCCAGCCCCGGCAGACCCGCTTCACCCCTGACGAACAAAAGACCCTGCTGACCTTGTGGTCGATCTTCCGTTCGCCGCTGATTCTGGGAGCGGAGCTGCCCAGTCTGGACGAAGCCACCCTTCGTCTGCTCACCAACCGGGACGTGCTGCGGCTGAACCGGCACTCCTTCGGCGCGCGGCAGATCGTCCGGGACGACGCGCACGCCGTCTGGGTCAGCCAGGACGAAGATGGTTCCCGGTATGCGGCGCTGTTCAACCTGTCCGAAAAGCCGCGGGAGGTGTCGCTGGATCTCCGGGAGCTGGAGGGCGAGACCTTTGCCTGCCGGGAGCTTTGGTCCGGCGAAGAACGCACTGCCCAAGAGACACTTTCCTGTGTCATCGAACCTCACGGCGCCCGGCTGTTCCGCTGCACGGAATGCTGAAAAACAGGCCTGTCTTTTTCAGACAGGCCTGTTTTCCTTTCATCCACGTCCCAGAATAGCGTCCAGATCCTGTTCCGGGGCAGTGATGGGCCGGAGACCATAAGCGTCCACCAGCGCCTTCACAACGGTTTCGGACAGGAAGGCGGGCAGCGTCGGCCCCAGATAGATATTCTTCACGCCCAGCGCCAGCAGGGTCAGAAGAATGCAGACGGCTTTCTGCTCGTACCAGGAGAGCACCAGCGTCAGGGGCAGTTCGTTGACGGAGCACTCGAAGGCGTCCGCCAGCGCCAGCGCGACCCGCACGGCGCTGTACGCGTCGTTGCACTGCCCCACGTCCATGATGCGGGGGAATCCGGCAATTTCGCCCAAGTCCAGATCGTTAAAACGGTATTTGCCGCAGGCCAGCGTCAGAATGAGAGAATCCATGGGCGTTTTTTTCGCCAGCTCGGTATAGTAGTTTCGCCCCGGATGCGCGCCGTCGCAGCCGCCGATGAGGAAAATATGCCGAATCTTGCCCGCCTTGATGGCCTCCGCCACCTCTCCGGCGTGGGAAAGAATCGTCTCATGGGCAAAGCCGGTGGTGACCATATGGCCGCCGTTAATGCCGCTCATGCTGTGGTCGTGCTCGTAGCCGCCCAGTGCGAGGGCCTGCTCGATCAAGGGCGTAAAGTCCTTGCGCCCGTGCTCGTCGACGGCGATATGCCGCAGCCCCTCATATCCTACCACGGAGGTGGTATACACCCGATCCTGATAGCTGGGCCGGGGCGGCATCAGGCAGTTGGTGGTAAACAGCACCGGCGCGGGAATATTCTCAAACTCGGTCTGCTGACTTTGCCATGCCGTGCCGAAGTTGCCAGCCAGATGCGGATATTTTTTCAGAGAGGGATAGCCGTGGGCGGGCAGCATTTCACAATGGGTATAAACGTTGATCCCCCTGTCCTTCGTCTGTTCCAGCAGTTGATGCAGGTCTTCCAGATCATGGCCGGACACCACGATGAACGGGCCTTTTCGAATGTCCAGAGGGACTCTGGTGGGGACGGGGTCGCCGAAGGTCTCCGTGTTGGCCCGATCCAGCAGTTCCATGCAGCGGAAGTTGACCCGCCCGAACTCCATAATCAGCTCCAGCCAGTCGTCGATGGAGCGTTCCTGCCGAAGCGCCGAAAGTCCCTTGTAGAACCATTCTGTCACCTGCTCGTCCTGAAAGCCCAGGTTCAGGGCGTGGTGGGCGTAAGCGGCCATGCCCTTCATGCCGAAAAGCAGTGTGGAGCGCAATGAGACGATATCCGTCTCGCCCCGCCATAGCTCCAGTGTTCCCTTATCCTGTCCGCCCAGCTTTTTTCGTTCGCTTTCCACCCGGCGGATGAAATGGCGAATGGCTTCATCGTCAAAGTTCACGTTGGTCAGCGTGGTAAACAGGCCGTCGATCAGCAGCCGGGAAATTTCCTCCGTGCGGGCTCCCTGCTGCCCTGCGGTCTCTGCCAGTCGGATCAGTCCACAAACCAGTTCGTCCTGCAGGTTGGCTGTCTCCGGCTGTTTTCCGCAGACGCCGGTCTGGACGCAGCACTTGTTGCCCGCAGTCTGCTGGCACTGAAAGCAAAACATCTGGGACATTCTTTCCCTCTCCTTTCACCAAAGGGGCGGCGAAGCACCCTTTCCAAAACAGTCTCGGCTTTTTCAGCTCAAATGATACGTTTACTTTTGAAAGAAGAAATTTTCCACATGAAAAAGACCCGTGCGCCTTCCAAAGCACACGGGTCTTTCATCAGGGCTGTTCGCCCCGTTTCCGCCGCGAACGGCTTTTTTATTTTCTGCGGCACTCCATATAATACCGCTTTTCATTGGCCTCTCCCATGGAGAAGGTCTTTCGGGGCAGCACGCCCAGTTCCCGCACCTGCTCGAAGAACCGGCTCTTATCCGGTGCGGGCAGCAGGAAGCCCACAGCTCCTTCGCCCTTCACCAGCTCCCGGACGGCCTGTTCGCCGTGGACGTAATCCAGCTTCGCGCCGGGATGGGCGAGCAACCATTCGTCCAGGAAGATCTGCAGGTCGCCCACTGCCAGCCGGTGGGGCGTAGGAATGGAGACCGTCACTTCCTTGCCCTCGTACACCACGCGGATATCCTGCGTCGCGTCCGGGTCGATCAGGTCTTCGCCCCGGCGCACCGCATAGGCTTCCAACTCGTCCAGCAGATCGTCGCCGTCCACGCCGAACAGCACCCGGTGAATGGGTTCGAAGCGCAGCGCGTCGTCATAGATATTCTCGATCTCCACCATGGCGAACCGGGCGGGATGGGTCATGGTCTCCTCCGGGGTCAGGCCGGGCTTGACCTTGTCCCAGATGGCTTTGGCCGTGGCAAGGCTGTGGTTGCCGTCGCCCACGGCGAACAGCATGGGATCGTCGCCCTGACGCAGCCGTTCCAACGCCGCATAGACCCCGTCGATATCCGCCGCGTCCTCCACGGCGTAGCCTACCAGCTGGCCGCCATTCATCATCAGCGGAAAATCGTAGAGCTTGCGCAGCTGGCGGCGCTTCTGAAACAGCGGCTCCACCACCGACTGCATGGGGTCGTCCATCAACAGCATCACATGAGAGGTCTCCAGCGGCGCTTTTTCCCGGATGCGCACCCGGGGCGGGATGCGCTCGGCAATGGTGCCCTCGCTGGCGCGGACAAGGCTTTTCGCTTCGGGATGGAAATCATAGCATTCCAGATCGATCATGCCGACAAGCCCCACCCGCGCGCCGGAGGGGGTGATCCGTTCCGTCAGGATAAAGCCCTGCTGCACGGCGGGGACCAGCGTGCCGTCCCGCAGGTACTGCTCCATGGTGCGGCAGATGCCGGGGACCCGTGCGTCCGTCTCGTTCAGCCAGCATTCCGGCAGGATCATGCGGAATGCGGAGGGCTGATTGCCCACCAGACGCTCCACTTCCTCCCAGTAGGCGGGTTGAGAAGTGAACTGATCGCAGGCCACACAGGCCCATGCGGTCAGGTTCGTGCCCTCCCGGGGCAGCAGCAATTGACCGGGATAAAAACAACGATTGGAAACAGCCATCGAAATTTTCCTCCTTGTGGAAAAATCAGGGAAACGAAGGGGTCACGGGACGGCTTCGCCCTCCCGCACCATACGGAACAGCAGCACCAGACACTTACCGTTGCCCCGGCTGGACACCGTCGCCAGCGTCATCAGCCGGTCGGACGGTTCCACGGAAACGGAGAATCCATACAGACTGCGGTCTGCCGCCGACTGGACGTACTCCATCATCTGCGCGTCCGTGTCGAAGGTATCGTGGGAGGCATAGTCGAAGTAGCCCGGCTTGGCGGGGTCGCTGTCCGCCACGATGACGGAAAACAGCACGTAGCGCGCGTCCTCATACAGGGTGGTCAGCTGAGCGAAGCAGGCCCCGGCCGCGAAGCCGATGCCGCCGGACTCATACTGCCACAGGGGAGCAAAGCTCACGCCCGCCACGTCGCCCTCGCCGCGCAGCAGCAGGTTTTCCGGGGGCGTGCTGATGAAACAGTCCCTGTCCAGAAATACCGCTCCACCGTCGGACAAAGAGCCGCGATAGTTGTGGGTCAGGTAATAGGTATTATTGCGCTGCACCACGTACTCGTCCAGCACGCCGGGAATATACAGCCGTGCCAGCACATCCGGGTATTCGGTGCTGATCTCCTTCATGCTGTCCAGCACATTGCACAGCGGGTTATCCGGGTAGCGTCTCAGCCGGGTGCGGATGGTTTTTTCCTCCACCGTGTCGGCGGACGTTTCGCCTCCGTTCCCGCTCTGGACGGCCTCCGCCTTTGGCGCGGCAAACACCTGCGGCGTGGACGTGGGGGTAAAGGTTTCCCCGGCGGGCAGCAAATCTACCTTCACGCCCGCCTGCTCCAACGCCTGTCCCTGCTGCTCCTGATAGGCCTGACGCACCTGCGCCATTTCCCGTTCGTTGGCGGAAAGGCTCATAAGGATCTTTCCCCCGGCGATGAGGCAGAACAGCAGCATGACGGCCACGGCGGCAATGGCCGCCACCCTTCCCCAGAGAATCGGCGGTTTGGGCGGCTTTTCCTTAGGCGGTTTGGAAGATTTCTTCGGTTTCTCCGCCGCAGCGGGCTTTTGGGCAAAGGGACGATGGGGCGCCGGGCGGCTCGATTCGGGTTTCTTCGACTCCACGCCGGCATAAAAACCGTTGTTTTCTACCGGCGCGGAATGGTAAGGCTGGCCGGGCTGAAACGGCATTTCCGGAGCGGCAGCTTGTCCGCCCGCATTCCACGAAGTTTCTTCCGAATCAGAAGCGGCGGCAAAGAAGGGCTGATCTGCAGACGGCTGTTCCATCCGCCCGCCAAGCGGCGGCAGACCACCGCCAACAAAGGGCTGGTCGAAGCCGTGCAGCGGCGCGGAGCCTTCTTTCGAGGGACTCTCCTCCGTGGGCGGCAGCATGTCCTCCTCAAAGGGATAAAACACTGGCGCGGGCGTTTCCGAAACCGGCTGCTCCTGTAAAGGAACAAAGGGGTCGTCTTCGTTGAAATTCCAGTGGATTTCCGCCTTGGGTGCATCGTCGCTGAAAAAAGCGTCCAGTTCGCTGCCCATGGGCGAAGCGGCAGGATCCCACAGAGGGCCGCTCTGCTGAAAAACCTTGTACCATTCGTCTTCCCCTGCGGCAGGAGCGGCTGCCGCTGTGCTTTCCTCTTTCACGGGCTTTTCAGCCCGGCAGGGAGCGGCGGAGAACAGCGGCTCGGCGGCGGGGGCGGGCTGATCTTTCACCGTGAACTCATTGTCCGATTGCGGCTGCGGCTCCATCATGGACGTTTCAGCAGCCGGGGTCTGCGGCTTGAAGGCAGACTCTTCTGCTGCTTGCGCCGCAGACATGGCTGCGGACGTTTCAGCCCCTTGGGGCTGTGTTTCGAATACGGGCGCAGCCGCATGGGGCGCTGACTCGGCCATGGACGCTGCAGCCTCATGGAGTGGCTGCACATCGCTTGATGCCTCGGCAGTTTGGGGCTGGTTTTCGAACACGGGTACCGCTGGGGGCATCAGCTCATCCATGAACGGCTCTGCCGCATGGAGTGGCGGCACATCATTGTGTGTTTCGGCAGTTTGGGGCTGGACACTGACAGGCGGCTCGGTCTCTTGCGGAATCGTCTCGTTCGCGGGCGTTTCCGCTGACTGTACGTTCTCCCCGTGGAATCTTGTCTTTCTCACGGGTTCGCCATTCGTCGAAGACGGCAGTTCGACCCTCGCCGCTTCGGTCTGTAATTCGTCTGCGGAAGTCTCTGCCGGGCTGCCCCATGCAGCGGAATCCGCTCCATTCTCCGTTGCCGTTGAAGCGACGGCGGGCTCCTCTTTTTTGGGCGCAGCTGTCAAAACCGTTTCTGCCGCCATTTCCGGGATGGATACTGGATTTTCGTTTTCTTCCACAGCGATTGTCTCGGCATGGGGTGCTGTGGGCGCTTTGGCAAATTCGGAGGGGATCGGCGTTCCTTCCCCCGTGGCCGAGGCTTTTTCCAGCTTCCGGCGCGCCATACGGCTGCGCCGTCGGGGCTGGGACGACTGGGTCGGCTGGCTTTGCACAGTCTCGGTGTTTTCGGCTTTGTTCGAAAGGGGCGCTTCACCGGGCGCATCCGCACTCGTTTCTACTTTCGCGATTTTTTCCGGCTTTGTTGCGGAAACCGGCATTTCGCTCTCCGAAGCCGATTGCGGGGTATTTTCCTCCGCCGCATTCGTTTCGGGCGCGGCCTGTTCTTCCAGCGGCACAGGCTTCGTCATGGGCCACAGCGGCACGTCCAGAGACGGCCATTCTGCTGCGGGGGCCGTTGTTTCGGCCGTCGTGGAAACAGAAGGAACCCAATTACGGGGCTGGGCTTTTCCCAGCGACGGGCTGCGCTGCAAATACTTGGGTACACCCAGCGCATCCTTTTCCACAGGGCGCTGGGATTCGGGAATATATTCCGGCGAGGGACTTTCCTCAACTGCTTTTTCGGCGGGCGATCCTTCCATCGGGCTTTGCCAGAGGGGTTGAAAGGTAGGCTCGGACGGCGCTGCGGGCTGAATTTCCTCCACAGGCCGAAAGCTCGGAGAAGCAAAAGGCTCTGGCTGCATAGGCGCAACGGATGCGTTCACCGAACCGAACGGCTGGAACGAAGAAAAGGGGACCGTCTGCGGAGCCGCCGGTTCGGTCGGGGCAGGAGAACCCATGACGGCGGGCTGATAAAACGGCGTGCGGCCGTACAGCTGGCCCGGGCGCATCATCATCGGTTCATGAACCGTATGGCGAGTCTTCGGCACAGGCCGCGACAGGCGTTCGTCCAACGAGATCGGCTGAAACGGATTGTCCTTTTCCCGACGCTGATCTTCCATGAGTCCTCCTCCTTTCTCCCAATAATCCAATGAATGTTTCCTTTCCGCTTACAGAAACTCGCCGAAGGCAATCAAAGCGGCCTTGGAGCCCTTGATCTGAATTTTTCCCCGCAGCAGTGCCGACAGGGGCGACACCTTCCGCTGCAGGATGTCCATCAGGTCGCGTTCCCGGCCGGAGACGATCACGTCCGCTTCGTCCATTTCGGTCTTTGTGATATAGCGGCCCTCCACCAGCGAAAAGGCGCACACATAGCCCGTATCGGTGGCGCACAGGCGATAGGAATAGGTGATATGTTTCAGTTCATCCTCATGCTCGCTCAAAATGCGGCAGAGCTGCTTCGTCCATTCCTTCAGGCCCGCCTTGGGGTCAGCGTGGGCGAACCACTCCCCCACCGCTTCTTTCAGTTGGCTCATGCTTTTTTTCAGCTCCTTTTCGATCTGCTTCATCATCGCCCGGCAACCGCGCTGCACGTCCTGCCAGGTCGCGTCAAAATCGCCGGTATACCACGGGTCGGCCACGTCGGAGCCATCGCCGCAGAAATCCAGCAGCTTATGCAGTTTTCCCTCCGGGTCGCCCGGAAACGCCCGACGAAGATTGCGCATATTCCAATCGTCCATGCCGACGATCCAATCAAAACGATCATAATCCTCCGATCTGATCTGCCGGGCCCGCTTGCTCTGACAGGAGATTCCCGCCTGCCGCAGCTTCTCCCGGGTGCCGGGATGGACGGGATTCCCGATCTCTTCCGTGCTGGTGGCGGCGGATTCCACCGTCGCTTCCGCTTCCAGCCCGCGCCGGGCGATCATATCCCGCAGGACAAATTCCGCCATGGGGCTGCGGCAAATATTGCCATGGCAGACGAATAATATCTGAAACACCAAGACCTCCTGTAACGTCCTGAACAGGACAACCCGATTGTACCATAAGCAAGCGGTTTTTTCCACATTTTCCACGTTTTCGGCTGTGGGATTCCGACTTGTTTCTTTGACCAAAAAGAAATATAATACCCTTGAACGCGGCGCGGGGCAGCGGTTTGCCCGCACGCAGAACCCACCAAAGGAGCTAAGAACATGGCTGAATTTACCAATGAACTGATGAAATGGCTCGGCGGCGGTCATTCGCCGTGGCATACCGTAGATATGGCGGCCCACTGGCTGACGGAGCGGGGCTTTGAACCCCTTCCGCTGAACAGGCCCTTCTCCGTTCATCGGGGCGGACGCTATTTTGTGGAAAACGGCACCTTTCTGGCAGCCGTGACCGTAGGGCAGAAAGACGTGATCCGCATTGCGGCGGCCCACACAGACTGGCCCTGTATGCGTATCAAGCCCCAGCCCGAGCTGATCTCCGGCGGCTGCTGCCGTCTGAGCGTCGAGCCTTACGGCGGTGCAATTCTGAACACGTGGCTGGATCGGCCTCTGGGGCTGGCGGGCGTTGTCCTTCTGCGCACGGCCGACCCCATGCAGCCGGAGCGCCGCCTGATCTCGTGGGACGAGCCGGTGATGGTCATCCCCAACGTGGCCATCCACATGAACCGGGAGGTCAATAAGGGCGTCCCCTACAAGGCCAACGTGGACATGCTGCCCATCTGCCGCACCGTGCAGGGCGAATTTGAAAAAAACGGCTATCTGGTGCGCCAGCTGGCGAAGAGGCTGCAGTTGCAGCCGGAGGACGTGCTGTCCTTCGAGCTTTGCGCCTACTGCTGCGCCGAGCCCACGCTGCTGGGCTTTGAGAAGGACCTTCTGTCCTCTCCCCGGCTGGACAACCTCAGCTCCGTCCACGCCTGTCTGCAGGGCTTGGTGGACGCGCAGGGCGACGGTATCAACGTGGCGGTTCTCTACGACAACGAGGAAATCGGCAGCAACACTCGCCGGGGCGCGGACAGCAGCACGCTGACGGTGATTCTGGAAAAACTGGCCCTGTCGCTGGGGCTGGATCGCACGGCGCTGCTGGACGCCTGTCTGAACGGGATGCTGCTTTCCTGCGACGCGGCCCACGCCATGCACCCCAATCATCCCGAATACGCGGATTTTTCCTGCGCGCCGGTGCTGGGCGGCGGCGTTGCGCTCAAGCGCAGCCCCCGCTATTCCTCCGATGCGGAGACCTGCGCGGTCATTCAGGGGCTTTGCGACGCGAACCAGATCCCCCTGCAAATTTACATGAACCGGGCCGACCTGCCCGGCGGCAGCACGGTAGGCTCTATGGCCTCGTCCCTGCTGGCCATGCCTGCCGCTGACATCGGCGTTCCGATTCTGGCCATGCACTCCGCCTGCGAGACCATGGGTGCGGCAGATCAGGACGCTTTCGTCCGGCTCTGCACGGCGTTCTTTCAGGCGTAGGGCCAAGTAGTTTCCCATTGATTCCGAATCAAAACACCGCTGCCCCGGTTGTAAAAGCCGTAGGGCAGCGGTGTTTTCAGTAGGAAGAAGCACACCATCAGGACGGAAAGGGTCTATCCCTTTTTCCCATTCCCCCGCAGTGCGAAACGGATTGGTTTTTCAGGCCGTTTCCGCTTACACTCCCTCAATGATCTCCGGCATCAGACCGGGCAGTTCGTCAAGCGTGATCGTATAGTCCTCCACACGATTCGGAAGCGCGGCAATATCCTTCGCAGTCACATGAACACTGCGGTGCACCTTTGCAGAAGAATACTGGCCGTCCTTGCAATTATGCTCCCACCAATAAAGTTTCACGACCTCCATCGAGCCTTCGGGACGCGCCGAAGAAGCATCGTTTACAAACAGCGTCCGTAGGCACTCCTTCACGACCTGCGCGTCTTCCTGAGAAAAACCCGTCTTTTCCGCCAATTGGACATTGATGGAGCCTTTGATCTCGTACAACCCAAAGCGCACGAAATGCTTCATGCCCATCGTATCAGAGGCGCGTTTCTCACCCGGTTCTCCGTTGACGCTCTTGGTGATCTGAAGCGACTCCACCTCAACCGGGGACAGGCTGAGCGCCTGATGGATGGAAACCGGGCCGCGAACGCCAACGGAAACGCCGTTCTTTTCTTTCTTAAACGCAAACACCTGTCCAAAGCTACGCACGTCCATCCACTTTTCACAGGCAAGCTGCGCATAGGCTTCTCTATCTTTGATCCCTGCCGTCGCCGCAGCTGCGCGCTCGCTCAGGCTTCTGAAACCATCGTCGCAGCGGTCGTCCGACTGTACAAAGATCGCATACCCCATATCCTGCATTCGGTTGCGTATTTTTCGCTTGATGCATACGTCAGAAATTTCCCCGATGCCGTTATAATCCACTCTTGGGCGATTTCCGTTCAGCGGGTCGCCATTCCCATTTGCTTTTGTCACAGATACCAGTGCCAGAAAGTCGATCTTATGCTCCAATGCCGCCATGTTTATTCCTCCTCTTTTTCTTCACTTGTTTCATTTTTTTCAAAGAACGTATTTCTTTGCAGTTCATACCCCATCAAATAGAGATCAGAAAGCGGTTTGTTCAGTTCTTCCTCGGGGAACTCCCGTATGATCCCCATGATTTCGCCGGTCAGGCGCTCATACCGATCCGCCTGCCATGGTTCCACGCGGTTCAGATAGGCCTGATGCAGGTGGCGGTTGACCCGCTCATACACAAAGAACGGCCGCAGGCGGAACTCGTTCATAAACTTGATCGCGTTTGTCTGCCGCTTCTCCTGCGTTTTGTAATAATAATCCTGCTCCGCACGGTCCATGACCGCCAGAAGCCGGCCATACTGAAAACTGCGGTCTTTTTTGTCCAATTCCCAAGCCATTTCATCGCCCCCCTGTTTTGTGTCGTACCGATACTTTTGAATGGCGGAACAGGCCGTGTGCAGGATCCGCCTCCAAACCGCTTCCTCATAGGCCAGCGGCATGGATGCCCGCTCCGCCAACGCACTTACCATATCCCGCGGAAATACACCGCCGTCCACCTTGCAGTCCAGCAGCCGCTGCAAATGGTGACGCTGGATCCGGTCGTCGATTGCCAGAGAGCTTCCACGCGGTGTGCCGAAGGCACATTCCACGATCTGGAACAGGTCCGGCGCCTGAATGCCGTATTTCCCCGCATACCAGCAGCAGTGCGCGTCCCACATCCGCATCCGCTCCAAAAATACGTCGAGAGAAAGTTCGTTGTAATCCGTAACGGCGAGCCGCCCAGTGGTTGCGGCGTCAAAGCTCACCAGGATCGCGGAGTCCGTATCTTTGAGCTGTCGTTCCTTCCGCAGGCTCAGCAGCGTGGCTTTGAGCTGCTCCTGATAGTCGCTCGGCTTCCGCGTCACCTCCGTCTCCATGCCGCGCAGCCTGCGCATGGGCTTGGGGATGGCTTCGCCCTGCGGGTTCCAGCACAGAAAGATACGATTGCCTGAAAACTCGTATACGCCCTGATCCGACGCCAGCCAGCGGATAGCGTTATGCGCCTTCTGGGAAGCGATGTAGCCAACGCTCGCCGCCTGCCATTCTTCCGAAAAGCGCCCGCGGTAGGTAAAGCCGCTCGCGTCATTGGCGGAGATCAGCTTTGCGTTTCCGTTTACAGGGATCATCCCTTTTGGATGCTGCATCGCAGCCGCCTTCGGTTTTCCTTCGACCATGCAAAGCTTCCGATCCCGCGCCGAGATCCGTTCGCAGTAGTAGTCGGCAAAAGAAGCGAACAGCTTTCGGTTTTTCCAACAGGCGGGCTCTTCGTCCGCAAAGCCGTGTACGCGCCAGCATATCATCCATTTTTCATCATAGTGCTCCGCATCCTCCAAAAGCCCCGCCCCTGCCAGGTCGTTCAGGATCGAACCGTCTTCCGCGTAGGAGAAAACCGCCAGCAGAAAAGGGTGCGAATGCGGCGACTCCATCCATGCGCGCAGCGTCTGCAAGTAAAGCGTGTGTGCCTTTTCGTTCGTGCAGGTAATATACTTCAGCTGGTCGCAAAGCGGATGCGGCGCAAGTCCGCTGGTGCGTCCGCTGGAATCCTCTGTGACGGGAAACTGGATCTTCGGCTCTGTTTTTTCCACCTTTCGCGCAGACAGGAACGCTCCCTGGGCGTTCAAGGTGATCTCGACGTCCGCGTTCGTCAGGCTGTGCCCGATCGGCGCAAGCGGGTCGCGTCCCGCCTGATACACGCCGATCAGTTTGGCGTTTGCGTCGTAGGTTTCTACCGCTTTTTGCAAAAGTCCCATCACGTCGCCTCCTCAAATTCCCGCAGGCCTGAGAAGTTCTGCAATTCCGTGCCGAATCGTTTCATTTCCATGTCGCAGATCGTTTTGCTTTGCGGGCATTGTTCCGGCGGCAGGAAGGTGATCACGCCGTTTTTCATCACCGGGTTCCAGAAACGCACGGTCATTTTTCCTTTTGTTTCCTCGGAATACGCCTCGTCCGCGTAGGTAATGCCATGGTACATCAGTCCGAAGGACAGTTCTGGCACTTCGTCGTAAGCGCCTGTCCCCTCTCCAAATACGCACGGTTCCACATAGCCCTGACACTCCCTGCACCCCAGAAAAATATCCCGGCGTCCCCCTTTGCGGATCATCCTTTTGGCGATCTCATGGTGCTTGTTCTCGTTGCGGTCAGCGATCAGTTCCGGACGGTTTTCGTTCCACTCGAAACGTGCGCGCACCTGATAACGGCAGTTCTTCAGATAAGTATAGTAGCTCAGATCGTTTCCGCCGCCGTACTTGATCGGCCGAATGCCCTTCGTCTCCATCTGGATCGGGTTCATCACCCGAACCGCGTCGATGATCCACGTAAATGTGGGCTTCCAGTAGACTGAACTCAAGACGCCTTTGAGTGCTTCATAGGTCGGCACCTGATAAGTGCATTTTTCGCCGCCGACCCGCATGATGGGGTCCGAGAACAGCGCATAGTCTCCGCTCACCTGAAATTCCACAAGGTTGTCATGCTCCGTGTTTTTCATTTCACACCTCCCAAAATCCCATTGAATTTCATTCCGCCTTCAAGCCGACCTCAGCGTCATAGAATTCCTCCGCCAGCGCCAGCGCACATCCGCCGCAGACCGGAAACAGCGCCCGCGCCTTTTCCAACTGTTTTTTCTGATATTGATATACGCTGACCGTAAATGGACTCAGTTTTTTCAGGACAGCTGCGCGATAGGACGCGTCCGATCGACACCGTTCCGAATCCAGCTCCGCCAAGAGCCGCCGTCCCTCCTCATACGGGACCAGAATATCCGTCGTTTCCTCCTCAAAAACGGAGAAATGCTGCCCCGCTGTTTTGAATGCCTGCCGCAGGTAAAAATTCTCCGCCTCCGGGCAGCGCGCCGTATACTTTTCATTCGATCCCATCAGATCCAACAGGGTCGCTTTTTGTTCCCGAACGTAATCTTCCTGTTCGCCTGCCGCCATATCCCGGTATAGCGCGGCGTAATAATATCGAATGGCTGCGGCCGAGAACAGGCTGCCGTCAAAACGTTCCGAAGAGGCACTGAATGCCTCCGTCAGCGCCAGCGTAGCGTCCTTTCCCCGCCGGATATCGCGCAGCATACCCAGATTTTCATCTGTGCAGTTTACAACATAGACCGGGCGCGGCGTTTCGGATTCTCGGCCGCGGTTGCACCGTCCGGCAGCCTGCATGATGCTGTCCATTCCGGCGGCCAGCCGCAGGACCGCGCCAAATGAAATGTCCACCCCCGCCTCCATAACCTGTGTGGCAATGCAAAGGACCTTTTCTTTCCGCCCGAGCGCAGCCTGTACTTCGTCCAGTACATCGCGCCGGTGCTGCATACACATCGCCGCCGACAAATGGAAGCTCCGATATTCTGCCGAGCGGGTGTGCTCCAGCAGATACGCCGCCTCGCTCTTTTTGTTGCACACGGCCAGCAGGCTGTCCGTGGTTTCCATCAGTGTGCAGATCATCTCCGGCAGCTCGTCCAGACGGCGGCCGCCGGCCAGTTGAAGCTCCGTTCTCCGAAATGTTGCCCAAAGCGCCTCGTCATACGGCACGATCTCCTCCGGCGCGCGCCGCAGCGGGTGCTCTGCCCGCTCAACGCACGGCTGCGTTGCCGAGCACAAAACGACCGTCGCGCGGCACTGCTCGCTCAAAAATTGGATGGCAAGATTAAAAAGTGACAGCAGCTTGGTCGGCACGGTCTGGACCTCATCGATCACGATGACGCTGTCACAAAGAGCCTGAAACCTACGAATGGAAGTCGTTTTCCCGTCGAACAACGTGTTCAGCAACTGAACCAGCGTCGTCAGAATGATCGGCGCGTTCCAGCTTTGCACCAGAAGTTCGCACTCGTCAAGCGCGTCCTGCGATGTATCCGTCTGCACAACGTTGGAATGGTGCTCCAGAATCAGCCGATCGTCCCCTACAAACTTCCGAATCTCTTTCGCGTTTTGTTCCAGAATCGACAGCAGCGGCGAGGTGAAAATCAGGCGTTTTTTCCCAAATTGTTTCGCGTGCGCCAGTGCATACCGCAGTGAACTGAGCGTTTTTCCGCCGCCGGTCGGAACGTTCAGCCGATAAATGCCGGACGCTTTCTCCGCAAACGCTCCGCACGTTTCGGAAATTTTCTGCCGCGCGTTGTCGATCTCTCCATTGTGCGGTTTCCCCTGCAGCTTTTCTTCCAGATAGGCAAGCCGCGCCGCCCAGACCGGCGTCATATCCTCCGGCAAATTCGGCGGTGTGTTTCCCTCCATAAACGCAGCCGTATCATACCGGTCGCCCTCGATCACAGCGGACAGAAGCAGCCGGGCCAACAGTCCGACCACGAAAAAATATTCGTGATCATCGATGTATTCCTTCTCCAACTGTTCGAAAATCGGATCGATCTCCCCCACTGCGGAAGAAAAGAGCCGTTCTATTTCCTGCTTGGAAATTCCCTGTGAAAATAAGCCCTGCACAGACTCCTCATAGGAGATCCCCTGCTTTTCAGCGCGGTACTTCAGCCCGATTCGCCGCGTGGGATCCACGCAGTCAAACAGGCCATGGTGCGCGCCGATAGCAAACGCGAGCAGTTCGGACGCCATGACGCCGGTACGAACGGGGTCCGTTTCCTCATGAAACTGTTCCATCAGATATCGGCAGCCCTGAAAGCTGTGAATCACCTGCCCCCGCGCACTGTGGTCGCCAGCAGCAAGATACTTCTGGAACGCGGGAGCGGCTTTGCCTGCGTCATGGAGCAGTGCGGCAAGATACGCAGCATTTTCCAGGCCCACCGGCCGCAGGCATTCTGCCGCCCGCCGCGCCGCACCGCGCAGGTGCTCCCGCAACGTCTGCCAAACGATTTGCCTGCCTTCTCGCTTATGCGCCCAATATTCCATCATATATCACCAGCCTTCGTTTATTTGTGAAAAACAGCCGTATCAAATGTTTTCTGCGGAAATAGTATAACCCTTGTTTTCGAGAAAGTCCAGCATTTTCTTTTCTAAGTATTTATTTTGTAAATAAATTTATATGGCGGAATAAAAAAAATGGTAAGCATATACTTGACCACTTGATTTTTATGCCTTGTTTGATATACTAGAGAAGTCTTGCATTACACAAGTGGATTGAAAATAAGTATTTATCTTGTATGCATCCGTCCGGGACGTTCTCGCGGATGCGTATTTTTTTGAGTGTTTCAAAAAAGCGCGCAAAAATGGGCATTGTATCCTCACGTGGCTATAAATTGATATGTCGTTGCGGCTCGACAGCCAAAAGACCGCTTCAAAAGAAGGCTCTATAATAAAAGTTGGGGTAATAGCCAAAAAGGAAGACAAATGATTCGCAA
>ERZ827108.1860-NODE-1860-length-25368-cov-3.993008_pt1 | contig 25368 bp, 24 predicted proteins | sample MGYA00519921_ERZ827108 | MGnify/ENA primary metagenome ERZ827108 (study PRJEB31778, sample SAMEA3449258) | human gut metagenome | biome: human gut; feature: human-associated habitat; material: faeces | place: United Kingdom | collected 2010/2012 ...
TTGCCGACCTGGCAGACGCCGAACGGGAGCTTCCGGCGCGTCGTGCGCTGAATGTTCGAGAAGTTGACGAAAATGCCCTGCGCGGTCTCCGGGCGGAGATAGCAGGTCGAGGAAGAGTCCTCGGTAACGCCGATGGCGGTTTTGAACATGAGGTTGAACTTGCGGATGGGCGTAAAGTTGTGCTTGCCGCACACGGGGCAGACGATGTCCTCGTGCTCGGCGATGAAAGCGTCCATCTCCTCAAACGTCATGGCGTCCACGTTGACCTCGTGGTGCTCCTCGCCGATGAGCTTGTCGGCGCGGTGACGCGCGCGGCAGGACTTGCAGTCGAGCAGAGGGTCGGAAAAGCTCGAAACGTGGCCAGTCGTGACCCACGTCTGCGGGTTCATGATGATGGCGGCGTCGAGACCGACGTTATAGGGGCTCTCCTGCACGAACTTCTTGAGCCACGCCTTCTTGACGTTGTTCTTGAACTCCACGCCGAGCGGACCGTAGTCCCAGGAGTTGGCAAGGCCGCCGTAAATTTCGCTTCCGGCGTAGACAAAGCCGCGGTTCTTGCAGAACGCTACGATCTTGTCCATGGTTTTCTCGTTATGATCCATATTTCTTTCCTTTCTCCCGCGGCCGGCTGCCGCAGGATAAAAATTATAGCCCAGATAGTGTACCACGCCGCGGCCCGATGTACAAGCCGCGGCGTGGATTTTTCTTTATCGGATAAACCGGTCGTTGCGCGAAACGATCTTCACGCGGCGGCTTGCCGCGAGGAACACAACGATGATGAACACGATAAAGATGAGGCCGCTGTAGTCAAAGTCGAGCGAGGCGAGAAAGTCGTACATGCCGTGGATCAGCACAGGCAGCCACAGTGCCCGGCGGCGGCACACGCGCTCGCCGATAAAATCGCCCTCGTTCGCGTAGCGCCGCGCCGCGCCGTACCAGATGCCCATGAAAACGCCGAAGCAGGCGTGGCCCGGTACCGCCGTTACCGCGCGCACGAGCGCCGTGCCGAAGCCGTACATGGCAACATACCCGATGTTTTCCCACAGCGCGAAGCCGAGCGAGACGAACACCGCGTACACCACGCCGTCAAACTGGCAGTTGAAATTCGGGCTGCGCCACGTGCGCCAGCGGAGCAGCAGCAGCTTGAAGCCCTCCTCCGAGAGCGCCACAACGATGAAGTTCGATAGGATCAGATAGCCGAGGTCGGTCTCGTCAAAGAACGAGAGCAGGATGTTCTCGCCGATCGTCTCTGTCACGATGGCGAGCGCCGTGGCGATCACGCCGAAAACGAGCAGCGAGATCAAAAGCCCCGTCGGTTCCTTTTCCAGCCGGTCGGCACGGTAGACCTGGAGCAGCAATATCACCGCCGGGATCACCGCCGCGGCGATCAGCACGGGATCCATTTCGCTTATGGTAGACAGCATAGCGTTTCCCTCTCTTACTTCTCTACTTTTACTCTTTTTCATTTTTATAGCATACGCCGGGGCGGATTGCAAGGAACTTTCAAAGCACTTGTTATCGGATAATGTGCTTGATATAATGGTGAAAAGGCTCCCTTGTGCAAAGGGAGCTGTCAGCCGGCAGGCTGACTGAGGGATTGTTCTTTTCCAGAAAGCTGCGTTGTCTACAATCCCTCCGTCAAAACCTCCGGTTTTGCCACCTCCCTTTACACAAGGGAGGCTTCTATAAAGAATTTGTTTTAAGGAGGGAGCGCCATGCTGCGGCTGATTTTGGGCCGTGCCGGAACGGGCAAAACCGCGCTTCTGTTTTCCGAGATCGCGGCGCGCTGCGCCCGGAGGCAGTCCGGCAGCTTTCTCATCGTACCCGAGCAGTACAGCCACGAGGCCGAGCGCGAGCTCGCGCAGCGCTGCGGCGATACGGCGAGCCTCTATGCCGAGGTGCTTTCGTTCTCGCGCCTTGCCCACCGCGTCGCCATCGGCTGCGGCGGCAGCGCGCGCGTTTACATCGATAAGCCCGGACGGTTTCTGCAGCTCTCGCTCGCGCTCGAGCAGGTGGGCGGCGCGCTCAGCGTATACGGCGGCAGCGCCCGCTCGCCCGAGCGCATGGTACAGCTCCTCTCGGCGCTCGATGAGCTTCGCTTCGGCTGCGCCGCGCCCGACGCGCTGCGCAAAGCCGCCGAAAGCGCCACGCCCTCGCTCGCGGGCAAGCTGCGCGATCTCGCGCTTTTGCAGGAGGCGCTCGACGCGCTCTCCGCGCAGTCCGGCGCCGATCCCGCCGGGCGGCTCGACGTGCTGGCCGAGCAGCTTCCCGGCTGCGCATGGCTCCGCAGCGCAAAGTTTTATATCGACGGCTTCACGGACTTCACCGCGCAGGAGCGCCGCGTCATCCGCGCGCTGCTGCCGCTCGCGGACGTGACGGTCTGCCTCACCTGCGACGATCTCGCCTCCGGCAGCGAGGTGTTCTCCCTCGCCCGCCGCACGATGCGCGCGCTGCGCGACGCCGCTGAGGAGGACGGCGTGGCCGTAGAGATCGTCTCCGTGCCGCGCGGCGAAGATCGCACGCCCTTTGCGTTTCTTGAGGAGAATCTCTTCGGCTGGACGGACGAGACGCGCGACGCCGCAGGAAACATCCGGCTCGTGCGCGCGCCCGGTGTCGCGGCGGAGTGCGAGCTGGCCGCGGCAGAGATGCGGCGGCTCGTGCGCGAAACGTCCTGCCGCTGGCGGGACATTGCCGTTGCGGTGCGCGGCTTCGGGGATTACCGCGCCGCGCTCGAGGAGGCGTGCCGCCGCGCCGGTGTGCCGCTCTACGCGAGCGAACGAACCGACATTTTCACCCGTCCCCTTCCGGCGCTCATCGCCGCGGCATTCGATATTCTTGCCGACGGCTGGAGCTACGAGAGCGTTTTTACTTATCTGAAAACCGGTCTGATCGGCATTTCCCGCGCCGATTGCGACGCGCTGGAAAACTACGTTCTGCTCTGGTCGCTGCGCGGCACGGCATGGACGCGCGCCGAGCCATGGCGGCAGCACCCGGACGGCTTCGGCGGCAAGATCACGCCGGAGAGTGACGCGCTCCTTGCAAAGATCGACACGCTGCGCCGGAGCGTCGCCGCGCCGCTCGCGGCGTTCGAGCGCCGCGGAAAGGAAGCGACCGACGCGCGCGGACAGTGCGCCGCGCTCGCGGCGTTCTGGGAGGACATTTCCCTGCCGGAGCATCTGGAGGAGCGCTCTCTCGCGCTCGAGGAGGCCGGAGAGCTTCAGGCCGCGGCGGAATACCGTCAGCTCTGGGAGCTGATCGTTTCCGCGCTCGAGCAGTGCGAGGCCATTCTCGGCGACATGCCGCTCTCGCAGGAGGATTTCGGGCGGCTCTTCCGCCGGATGCTCTCGCAGTACGACGTCGGCACGATCCCCGTGGCGCTCGACCGCGTGACCGCCGGAGACTTTGATCGTATGCGGCGGCGCAGCATCCGCCATCTGCTCGTGCTGGGCGCGTCCGACGAGCGTCTGCCGCGCGTTTCCGACGGAGGCGGCGTGTTCACCGACACCGAGCGCAGCGAGCTGCGCGCGCTCGACATCGAGCTCTCCGGCGGCGACGACGAGCTCGACCGCGAATTCAATCTCATTTATAACGTATTCACGCTTCCCAAATCGTCGCTCTACGTCAGCCGCAGCGCGTTTGCCTCCGGCGAGAGCGAGACGCGCCCCTCCTTCGTCACCGACCGGATCGCAAAGCTGTTCGCGCTTTGCGAGGAGAACGGCGACGTGCATGCCGCGAGAGCGCAGTCGCTCTCCGGCGCGCTGGAGCTGGCCTGCGCCGGAGACGCCGCGGCCCGCGAGTTTTTCGCCGCGCGCGGCGAGAGCGGGCGCATCGCCGCCATCGAAAAGGCCGCCGCGGAGGAACGCGGGCGGCTCTCCCGCGAGGGAGTGCGCGCGATCTACGGGCAGAAGCTCTATCTCACGGCCTCGCGCATCGATAACTTTGCCTCCTGCCGGTTCCAGTTCTTCCTGCGTTACGGTCTGTGCGCCAAGCCGCGCCAGAGCGCGCAGTTCGCCCCGCCGGAGCGCGGAACGTTTCTGCACTTCCTATTGGAAAACGTGGCGCGCGAGGTGTCGGAGCGCGGCGGCTTTGCCGAAACGGACGACAAGACCGTCGCCGCGCTGACGGACAAATACGTCCGCGAATATGTGCGCACGCAGCTGGAGGATTTTCGGGAAAAGAGCCCCCGGTTCGTCTATCTCTTCCGCCGTCTGGCGGAGACATCGCGGCGCATCGTGCTCGACACGGCGCAGGAGCTGCGCCGCTCCGACTTCCGCCCGCTCGACTTTGAGCTGAATTTCTCCAACAAGGACGACGCCGATCTGCCGCCGGTCAGCGTCGGCAGCGGCGAGGACGAATTTGTTCTCACCGGCACGGCCGACCGCGTGGACGGCTGGGAGCACGGCGGCAAGCTCTACATCCGCATCGTGGACTACAAGTCCGGAAAGAAAAAATTCGCGCTCTCCGATGTGTGGCAGGGCATGGGGCTGCAGATGCTGCTCTATCTCTTCACGCTGGAGAAGCACGGCGCCGAGCGCTACGGCAAGGAGATCGTCCCCGCGGGCGTGCTGTATGTACCGGCGCACGATATCCTTGTGCGCGCGGACAAGCGCCTCTCGGACGAGGAGATCGTGGCGGAGAAGGCCAGAAAGCTGCACCGCAGCGGTCTGATCCTGTCGGAAACCGAGGTCGTCGAGGCCATGGAGCACGGCGAAGCGCTGCAGTTCCTTCCGCTGTACCGCGGCAAGCTCGCCGCGGAAGCGCTCGCCACGGCCGAGCAGCTCGGCAAGCTCTCGCGGTTTCTCGAGGAGACGCTCTCGAACATGGCCGGAGAGCTTCGCGGCGGCAGCATTGCCGCCGACCCGTGGTATGAAAACGACAGAGCCAACACCTGCCGTACCTGCGATTACTGCGACGCCTGCCGCTTCAGCGAAACGACCGACGGCTGGCGGTTCAAAACAAAATTCAAAGCGCCCGAATTTTGGGAAAAGCTCGAAAACGGAGAGGAGGAGACAGCATGCCCCTGACCGACCATCAGGAACTCGCCGCCGAAAGCCGCGGCGGAGCGCGGCTCGTTTCCGCCGCTGCGGGCTCCGGCAAAACAAAGGTTCTCGTCGAGCGGCTCATGCGCTATGTAGACCGCGGCGCGGACATCGATCAGTTTCTTGTCATCACCTATACGCGCGCCGCAGCCGCCGAGCTGCGCAGCCGCATTCTCTCCGCGCTCGGCGAGCGCATCGCCGCCGACCCGATGAACCGCCGTCTCCGGCGGCAGACGGAGCTGTGCTGCCGCGCCTCCATCGGTACGATCGACAGCATCTGCGGTCGTTTTCTGCGCGAGAACACACACCTCGCCGGCATCTCGCCGGACTACCGTGTCATCGAGCCGGACCGCTCCGACGAGATCTGCGCCCGTGTGCTCGATAAGCTCCTCGAAGAGCTGTATGAGACCATCGAAGAGGATGCGGGCGTACGCGCGCTCGTGGATTCGTTCGGCTCGGGAGATAACGACGATAAGCTTTCGGCGCTTGTTTTGCGGCTGTACAAATCGCTGCAGAGCCACGCCGACCCCGATGCGTGGCTCGCCGAGCAGCGCGAACGGCTCACCGACGCGTGGAACGACGTCGGCGATACGCCGTGGGGGCAATATCTTCTCTCCCGCACGCGCTCCCAGGCGCAGTACTGGGCGGAGCGGATCGAGGAGCTCCGCCTCCGGCTGGACGAGCCGGATCGGGACGCGAAGATCAAAAAGGCATACACCAATAATCTTGATTTCGCCGGTGACGCCGCGCGGGACATGGCGCGTGCCGCCGCGCTCGGCTGGGATAAGGCGCGTCTTGCCTGCCCCGGTCCTTTCCCTCGCCGCGGTATCTATAAGGGCGACGACCCGCTCGCGCAGCGGATCATCGCCGTTTGGACCGGCTTCAAGGACACCGCCGCGAAATGGCAGGAGCTTTTCGCCAACGATTCCGACGCGCTCCTGCGCGATCTGGCCGTCAACACCCCCGCCGTTGACGCGCTGCTCGCGCTGACGCAAAAGCTCGGCGCGGCCTTCGCCGCCGAGAAAAAACGGCAGGGCGTGTGCGACTTCTCCGATCAGGAGCATCTGGTGCTCAAGCTGCTCACGGACTCGTCCAACGGCCTCGCCGCCGCGCTTTCGAGCCGCTATACGGAGGTGCTCGTCGATGAGTATCAGGACGTGAACGCCTGTCAGGACGCGCTCTTCCGGCTGCTTTCCGACAACGGGCGCAAGCTCTTCATGGTCGGCGACGTGAAGCAGTCGATCTACCGCTTCCGTCTGGCCGACCCGACGATCTTCCTGAAAAAATACGAGACCTGGCCGGACATCGAAACGGCGGAGCCATGCGAAGAGCCGGGGCGCATCCTGCTGCGGGAGAACTTCCGTTCGCGTCCCGAGGTGCTCGAGAGCGCGAACCATGTTTTCCGCAACATCATGTCCCGCGAGCTCGGCGAGCTCGAATACGACGAGGCGGCGGCGCTCCGGCCCGGCCCGGGGCGGGATTTCCCGGAGGGCGGCGGCGCGCCGACGGAGTTCTGCATTCTCACGCCGCCGGACGGCGGTGACGACGAGGATGAAGCCGAGAACGACGAGCGACCCGATAAGGTGCTGCATGAGGCGCGGTATATCGCCTCGCGCATCCGGCGCATGGTGGACGAGCGCACCCCCGTCACCGAGGATAAGACGCTGCGGCCGTGCACCTACGGCGATTTTGCCATCCTTCTCCGCTCGAACAAGGCGGTCACGCCGCGCTACCGCGCCGCGCTCGCCGAGCAGGGCATCCCGTCCGTGTCCCAGCAGGGCGGCGGGTTTTTCCGCTCCACGGAGATCACCTCGCTCCTCGCGCTGCTCGGCGTGATCGACAATCCCCATCAGGACGTGCCGCTCATCGCGGTGCTGCGCTCGCCTCTTTTCGGCTTCACGCCGGACGAGCTTTCCGCCATCCGCGCCGCGGACCGAAACAGTGACTATTACACCGCGCTCTGTCTCCGCGCAAAGGAGGATGAACACTGCGCGGCCTTCCTCGCGGAGCTGGAGAGCTACCGTGAGATCGCGCCGGACCTTTCCATTGAGGCGCTGCTCGCGCGCATCTGCGACAAGGCCGGTGTCTTCGCCCTGCTCGCAGCGATGCCCGACGGCGCGGCGCGGCGCGAGAACGTCTGCCAGCTCATCGAGTTTGCCCGCCAGTTTGAGCAGGACGGCTATCGCGGCGTGTTCCGCTTCATCCGCTGGATGAAGCAGCTGGATGAGCACGGCAAAGAGCCGCGCACCGGTGCGCTGGAAAGCCGCAACGCCGTGCAGATCATCAGCATCCACCACTCGAAGGGGCTGGAGTACCCGATCGTATTTCTCGCCGACACCGCCCACAAGATCAACCTGCAGGACAGGAACAGCGATGTTCTCATCCACCCGTCGCTCGGCATCGGCGGCCGCGTCATCGACAGTTCACGCGGCATATCGTACCCCACGATCGCACTGCGCGCGATCTCGGCCAAGCTCACGCAGGAATCGCTGTCCGAGGAGATGCGCGTGCTCTATGTCGCCATGACGCGCCCCAAGGACCGGCTCATCATCACGGCGACATGGAAAACTCCCGAAAAGACGCTCGACGCGCTGCGCGACGGTCTCACCGCCCCCATCGCGCCGCAGCTTCTCGAAAAGAGCGCCTCGCTTTCGCGCTGGATCGCGCTCGCGGCGCTTCTTCCGGACAGCCCGATCAAAATGCGCATCATTCCCGCCTCCGGAGAGAGCGCGTCCGAAACCGCGCCGCCCGAGATCGAGCCGGCTGAGCCTGGCGAGTGCGCGGCGCTCTCCGAGGCGCTGACGTGGGAATACCCGTACCGCTGGGCGGAGGAGCTGCCGTCGAAGATCACCGCGAGCGCGCTTGAGGGCACCGACGCCGACCCGGACGCGCAGAGCATCGCGCCGGAAGCGCAGCGCCGGCGGCTCTTCCGCCGCCCGGTCTTCGGCGCGAAGGACGCCCCGCTCACCGGCACCGCGCGCGGCATCGCCGTACACACGGTTCTGCAGTTTATCGACTATTCGTGCGTATCCACGCCGGAGCAGGTGCGCGGCGAGATCGAACGGCTGAAAAATGCCGAGCACATCACCCCCGCGCAGGCCGCCGCAGTGGAGCCAAAGGACATCTGCAAGCTGTTCGCCTCCCCCGTCGGGCAGAGGATCCTGCACGCGGACGAGGTCTGGCGCGAGCTGCGCTTCTCGCTGCTCACCGGCGCGGAGACCGTGTTCGACGCGCCCGCCGGCGAGGAGGTGCTGCTGCAGGGCGTCGCCGACTGCTGCATCCGCGAGGGGGATGCGCTCACCGTCGTGGATTATAAGACGGACTATGTGACGGCGGAAACGCTCGCGGCTCGTGCCTCGGAATACGCGCCGCAAGTCCGCGCCTACGCCGCCGCGCTCACGCGGCTGCTCGGAAAGCCGGTGCGGGAGTGCGTTTTGTTCTTCCTGCGCACCGGGGAGAGCGTCTCCATCGACTGCCGCGCGAAAAAATAAAAGAAATTCAAAGAAAACTTGCCGATTCCGCTTGACATTCGCCGGAAATTGGGTATAATAACCCTTGCGTTTGCGATATAGCGGGATTGTGTAAAGGTAGCACAGCGGACTCTGACTCCGTATGTGAGGGTTCGAATCCTTCTCCCGCTGCCAGCGAAAAGCCCTGTAATCTCAATGGTTACAGGGTTTTTATTTTGTCAAAAACGGGCTGTTTTCCCTTATTTTTTCCCTTACCAGCTTTTTATAGAGCAAAAGGACGAGGTTTACCCCCGTCCTTTTTTTCATGTCCTTATGCCTCTTTGATGCTGTTAATGAACGCCTGCATACGTCCGGCGCTCTCTTCCTTCATGCGCTCGGAGACGTGACCGTACACATCCAGCGTAAAGGCCGCCGTAGCGTGGCCGAGATTTCCCTGCACCGTTTTCACGTCGTCGCCGTTTTGCAGCGAGAGCACGGCGAACGTATGACGAAGATCATGCACGCAAGCATCCGGTGCTCCGATCTTGGCCGCGAGCTTCTTTAGGTGGTTGTACACCGTTTGCGGGTGGAGATGCTGCCCGAGCGGGTTAGTAAAGACAAGCGCCTTGTTTTGCTCTGCCGGGGTACTCCATGCCGCCCACAGATCACCGGCGCGCAGCCGGTCTTTCATCTGCTTCACCTTGCGGCTTTTCAGTACCTCCATAACATACGGAGCGGGTGCAATCACGCGGACTTTATCGTTTTTCAGCGGCGCAAACTGAAACCCTCCGTCCGCCTCCGGTCTCTTCTGGAGCTGCTTACAGACGGTGATACGCCCCGTTTTGAAATCTATGCAGTCCCACGTCAAGCCCGTAGCTTCCGCTTCACGCAGCCCGGTAAATACGATCACCTTGAAGATGTCGCCGTACTCGTCCCGCTCGGCTTGGGTGAGAAGCGCCCGTACCTGTTCGTCCGTCAACGGTACGATTTCCTTTTTCTCCACGCGCGGCAGCGTCACACGGTCGCACGGATTCAGTTTCAGATAACCCAACTCCACCGCGACGGAAAGCGCCTTTGTCAGAACGCCGTGAACGTTGCGGATCGTCTTTGCCGCGAGTGGGAGGTGTTCCGTTACCGGCTTTCCTTTTTCGTCCTTGTGAATGACTGTCCGCCCGCTCTTTTGGAGCTGATTATAGAAATGCTGTATCTCCTTCGGCGTCAGCTCTGAAATCTTCAACGCGCCGAGAGCGGGTTTTATATGCGTGTTCACTTGTGCGCGGTACGTTTTCAGCGTCAAAAACTTCTTATCCCCGCAGAAGTCGGCAAGCCATATATCCAGCCATTGGCCGAGCGTCATACGGCAGGGTTCGATATATGTACCGTCCGCCAGCGACGCATTGACCGCAAGCAGTTTCTTTCGGACTTCCGCTTGTGTTTTGCCGGATACGCTCTTCTGTATCTGTTTGCCCGTTCCGGGGTCGAAGCCGCAGCTGTACCGAGCTTCCCAATAGACATACTTTTTCCCGTTGCGCTCTATGACCTTTTTTCGGATGTTTCCCGCTCCGGCGGCACTTTTAGCCATCTATATACCCTCCCACGCTCAGAAAGGCAAGCTGTCCGCTCGTATTTTTTTCAATTCCTGCATTTCTCCATTGACCCACGAATTATAAATCGCTTCACTAAAAACGTGATCGTTCAACAATTCCCGCATTCTCTCTCTATTTGCAAAAAACTTGACAAGCTCCGGTTGCCACTTAGCATAAAACTGAATGGAAAAAGCTTTATACGATTCGACTTCCCATTCTGGATAATCGTCACCCGGCTTTTGCATCTCTTCTTCGAACTCATCCATTATTATATCGCCGCCATACTTCGACACCTCTAAAATGCGCTGCGCGAGGTCTGCAACCGTTGATATGGGAGTAGACACGGGCTTCGCTTCATTACCGCACAGATACTCGATAGAAACACCTAAGGCATCTGCAATGGTAATAGCATTTTCAAGCGTCGGTCGTTTCGTGCCTTTTTCGTAATAGGATACCGTTTGTGCAGAGATTTTAGCCTTTTCTGCAAGGTCACTTTGTGTCAGCTTCTTCTTCTTCCGTTCTGCGATAAGTCTTTCCGCGAAAATCGAAATGTCGTACATAAAAACCACCTCTATCGGCAGGATACCACGTCTTAAGTTGAATGTCAACAACAACATCATCAAAACAAGTTAAATCGTGCTAAAACCGTTTGATAGTTGAGTTTTGTGCTATTTTATGATAATATGGCGTCATCAACAAAGGAGGCGATTAAATGTCCAAATCCAACGCATTCATCCGCGATTACGCCCGCAACCATGGGGTCTGCCTTTGGCAAGTCGCGGACGCTCTCGGCATCAACGAGAGTTCCCTTTCCCGGCTGCTCCGCTACGAGCTGTCCGAAGAAAAGAGCCGGGAAATCGTCGCGGCGATTGACCGTCTGGCAGCGGAGGTGATGCAAGGTGTCTGAAAATCGACTTGCTCTCAACGCGGCAGAAGCGGCGGAAATGCTCGGCGTTTCTTTGCCGACGCTCCGGCAGCTTACCCATCGTGCCGACTTTCCGGCGGTCAAGCTGGGACGGCGGTACATAATTCCGCTTGCCGGTTTGCAGCGCTGGCTTGATGCGCAGACCGCAGGAACCGAAAGGGGGATGCAGTCATGACCCCGCTGAAAGCTATCCGGGAAAAATGTCTCGACTGCGTCTGCGGCATTGCCGTTGAAGTCCGCCGGTGTGTCTGCACAGATTGCCCGCTGTTTCCGTTTCGCTTTGGGCGGAATCCAAACCGAGCGGGAATAGGTAACCATGCCGGATCATTCGCCGGAAACGCCAACTCAACAAACGATTTTGAGCGGGAGGGTACAGGGACATGAGACAATACCTCCCAGCACGAGAAAGCGCTCACAAGCCCGCTGAGATGGGCTTAGACGGGAAATCCGAGAACATAAAAAGCCGCCCCTCGGTGTGCAAGACCGAGAGACGGCAAGCGGAGACGCACCTTTTTGCTAGCCAGCAAGAGCAGCTATTCCCGCTCCATGATTTTACTATCTCGAGCGGGACAGCGCAAGGATTTTTTCAAAGCGTCCTGCCAAAAGGCGCGGAGAACGCCATTAAAACGACGGAGCTGTGCCGAATGATGGGCATAAGAGACCCGCGAGCGCTCCGAAAGATGATCTCCGATGAGCGGGCGCTCGGCGCTGTTATCCTCTCCGGCGATTCCGGCTATTTTCTCCCGGACGACGGCGAAAAGGGGCGGCGGGAGGCCGCAGCGTTCATCGCCACCGTGACCGCAAAAGGCGCGAACACGATCAAAGCGGTAAGATCGGCGCAGGCGTTCCTTGACGGGCTGCCGGGACAAATCGAGATCGGAGGGTATGCCGATGGGGAGAGGCAAAGCCGCCGTCCATTGTAATATTCGCCCGTGGCTATCCGCGAAAGCAGATTGCAAAGAAGGGCGATTTATTCAGATTGGCAATTCTCTCCTGCTCTCTGAGCAAATGGGCAAGCTAAAACCCGGGGCAAGGTATTTGTATCTCTGCATGACGATGGAGGCCGGAGGCAAGCGTGAGTTCACGTTTCCGGCCTCCTCCGCCGAAAAATACCATATTCCGCCGAGCAGCTTTGACCGCTTCAAGGCGGAGCTTATCGACGCCGGTTTTATCCGCATCAAGGAGAGCGGGAGGCTGACCCGGGAAAAGAACGTCTATGAATTCGTATTCGATTGGAAAGCCCGACCACCATAAACGGCGATGTATAAAAACTTTTACGCATTTTGGCTCCCCCATTTTGGGGGAAGTAAAAGCCGTTACTTACCCCATTTTGGGGGTAGTGACGCCGGAACGTGGAACCCACTACCCCCATTTTGGGGGAACCAGTGAGTTTTTAAACCGGAAACACTTCCCTCATTTTGGGGGAGATATACTATATGTAGCCATGTATGTAGGAAAAATTAAGCGCTCCCTCCCGCTCCAAAACAGGCTTATAAAGCGTCCAAAATCGCGGTCGCCCCTCCGGACAGCTTCCGCATACGAGGAAACGGAGGCAAGCCAGCCAGAGGAATTTATATGAAACCGGTATCTTTTCGGGGGTGTGTTATAAAATGCGCCCCGTTCTGCGTTCCTGCGGGCCTTTATCGGGGAGCTGCATACATTTCCCAGCTTTCTGTCTGCACGATCATGTAACGCATCGTTACGTCATCGTAAGGGAGTAACAAAACGCGACACCCTTGAACGGGTACGAATCGCTACGACTGGCTACGGTTCGTAACGGTGCATTACGGTATGTTACGGTGCGTGACCGCTTTCTTCCGCTTTTTGCCGGATTTTTCCGCCCTGCTTCGGTTTTATCGTCGCCGGAGCGGGACGCATACTGTATGAAGGAGATGATGCAATGGCAAATAACCAAAAGAAAACCGCCGCTCTGGTAGCTCTTGCAGACAGCAAAACGTTATCGGAGGCAGCAGGAAAAGCGGGGATCTCTCCGAGAACCCTATACACATACATTCACGACGATCTTGAATTCTCCAAAGCTTACAGAGACATACAGGAACAGGCGAAGATAACGGTAATGGAGAGCATAGCCGGGAGCGTAGAATCAGCTATCGGGGTTATAAAGTCCATCATGGAAAATGAAAAGATGCCCGCGGCGGTACGTCTTAGGGCTGCAACGTCTATCGTGAGCATTTACGAGAACCAGCGCTCCGCCGTCGCCGATATGACGAGCGGCTATATCTCTGACAATTCCGACTTGTGCGATGATTTTTTCAGCTTCAAATGATCGGGCAGACACAAAAGTTAAGCGGCGGCAAAGCAGCGAGAACATCACATTTGTGCCGGTCAAAAACGCTATCGAGCAAAGGGTGAACAAAGAGAAATCGCCGCCTTGAATATTCCTCCGTGAAGCCGCGAGAAAGCCGCGTGAGAACATGTTGAAGCAAGGATGAAGCAAGAGAATACCCAACCATTGAGCCCCGAACGAGCCCCCGAGAAATTGGCTGCTGAGTACGCACCAGCGAAGCCGTGATGAAGCTGTGAGAACCACGCCAAATTTGAGAAAACGATAAGTGTAATTTTCCGACTGAAATACAGGAAATGAGCGTATCTCACGAAAGGATGATATAGAGCAAGAAGAGCGGGACAAGCATCCCGCTCTTCGTCTATCATATTGACCGGCTTAACCGTCCCCACCGAGAAGCCCGGCGCTTTCCAAAATACCAACGACAGCCGCCCGCGTCTCCGGGACTTGTATCGCCATTTCTAGAAACCGGGTAAACTGCTCATCGGTCATGCTGCTTACCATCTCTATAAGCTCTCTGCGCTCGTCTGTCATTTCCGCGTACCCCCCCTTAGATCATATTCAGCGCCGTGATATACAGGCGGTGCAGCTTGTTCGCGTCCATAAGGAAGCAGCACCGGACAATTTTCCCGACCTCGCTTTTCTTCTCTTCGGCGTAGTTTTCCGCGTCGATCTCAAACGCTACCGTCTGTACATGCCCGCGCTGCTTGTCTTTGGCTATCTGCAATGTGGCAAGGTATATTCCCCGCATCTGCTCATAATCTAGCATATCAAGATTCTGCTCGACGATGGCAGCTTTAAGTCCGATTCTGTCTTTCTCGATCTTAGTCATTATTCAATCCTCCTTGATTTGAGAGAGCGGGCGCGGTATAATCTACTTGCACCCGCTCCGGGTGTTCTTCTAGCTCTTTGCCTGTTGCTTTGGTTGGCTGTCAGGCAAGGGGCTTTTTTCATGCAATCGCCTGGACTTGAGAAGCGCCGAAGAATCGGGCATTATAAACCGCACCGTCTCCCTTGCTCCCCCAGATCAGCACACAGCCGAAAAGAGCCTTGCTGCCGTGCATGACCTCATACCCCAGTTCGCGCCATCCGCTCCACGTTCTGACCTCTTCCGTGATACCGGCGGCGGCTTTCGCGCTCTCGGCGTTGATTGGCTCGGCTTTGGCCGTCAGCCATGCGCGGTGCAGGGCTTCCCCGAATGTAAGCCCGCCCTTGCGGTACATGCTCCACGCCCGGAGCATGATCTTCTTGAGATTCCATTTCATCTTGAGTACCTCCTTTGTTTTTTCAGGGAGCGGGCGGCGTCTGGAATGTAGCAGCTACTTGGCCATTGTCCTGTCACCAGTATGTCTGCCGCCCTGATCGACTTGTTCAAGGTCTCTCCCTTAACTGTCTATATAATAGCACTATTTACCCCAATAGTCTATTGACAGAATAAATATATTTGCACCAATATATTTGTAGCAAATTACTATTTACATCAATAGATTTTTGCACTATAATATGGGTACAATGGGAGGGGGATAGTATATTGACAGAAGAGAAAAGGCCTGTATCAAAGGCGCAGCAGCGATCCGTAAACAAGTACGTCAAGGAAAACTACGACCGCATAAATGTTACGTTCTCCAAAGGTCGCAAGGACGTTATAAAGGCGTTTGCCGATGCGCAGGGAGAAAGTGTCAACGGCTTCATAAACCGCGCTGTAAACGCCGCTATGAGCGGAGAACAGGCGGCGGGAGGTCATGCTCCCACTCCCCTCGTAACGCCGGAACGCTTTGCAAAGATCAGCGAGCATATAAAGCGCACCGGCGAGACACCGGAGGAGTTTGTAGACCGCGCCATAGAGGACACCATGGCGCGTGACGTGGTGTCTCTGAAAATCGGGATCAATCCGGCAGGAAAATAAAAAGCACCCGCTCTCATGCTTGACATAGCGCGGAGCGGGCGATATAATGAGCATATAAAAGGGCGCTGCGACAAGCGGTTAACCCCGACATTAACAGTTCATAGCAAAGCTACGAAAGACCGTCACTTGGCCGAGTGGCGGTCTTTGCTTTTTACGATGATCGTCACGGTGAACCGTCCGATATGTAACGTAATACGCATAGCTCCACCCCCTTTCGGGATGGTGTGAGCCAACCGCCTGCCGTTTTGTGCAGCGCCCTGGTACTTCCGTAGAAATACCAACGACACAATAACACGGATTACGGCAGACTGCAAGAATTTTCGCATCTTTATACGATAATCGGAGCGTAAGAACCATAACGAGCACCAAAAACCGGGCAGAAGTTTTCCCTTATTTTTTCCCTTACGCGAATTGTTTTCCCTTATCGGTAATTTCTGTCAATTTCAGAAAAGTATTGATAATCAACGCTTTTTTCTGCTCAGTTTTCCTTAATTTCACCCGCTTTGATAATTCGAATCCTTCTCCCGCTGCCAGAAAGCTCCTGCCCTTAAGGGCGGGAGCTTTTTGCATATTGCCGCGCATTTCTGCCGCCTGTACTTGAGCTTAATCGGAAAGAGTGATAAAATTTATTTACTGGAAATGGTTGCAATTTGGCCGTCTGCTTGGCATATATGGCAGAAAGGAAGTGTTCGATTTGAGTTTCAAAGAATTTCTTCTCGACGTATTGGATCGGACGGTCAACGCCTCGTGGTATCGATCCGTCGGGTGTTCCCCGGACGAAGCGTCTTTTTTGGCAGACATGGAGGCCAACAGCCGCAATACATCCCGCCGCTCTCGACAGCTCAGCGATGAAGAGATTAAAACGCGTATAGAAGAAAGCCGTAAGGGTTATGACGAAGCAATGGCCACGCTTGCTGAATGCCAACGCAAGCTACGCGAAGGCGGACCTTTGGTTCGTGAAGGGGCGGAAAAAGCTCGTCAGGAAGCCCTGCGCTTTCGCGAAGAAGCAAGAAAGAAGAACCGTTAACCTGTCTCGCCTCCGTTGGTATGCATATTTTCCCCCTTACGGTTTTTTGACTATTCTACTCCCATCGAATCTACTCCCATCGAATCTACTCCCATCGAATCTACTCCCATCGAATCAAAAGAAGTCCGATCCGGAAAGGCCGGGTTTCTTCGGACAAGGCAGCGCAGCAAAAACGGGAGGACGATCTGTCCTCCCGTTTTCAGCATATTGAATTGCTTATTTCATCTTATATTTCCCGCGTCCCGCGCTGGAAAGCCCCATCTCCGTGCCGTTCCAGATGCGGACAAAGTTTTCGCGGTGCTTGATGAGGATGGCGAGCGTCGCCACGCAGAGGATGACGAGCGGAAGCCAGCCGCTGCGGATGGCGGTATAGATCGGGAACGAGACAACGCTCGTCACGGTGCCGACGACGATGTAATCCGTCAGCACAGTGAGGATAACGACCGCCGCGAGAATGCACAGCGCAACCTTCCAGTTGATAGCGAGGATCATGCCGAGATACGAGGCAAAGCCCTTGCCGCCCTTGAATTTGAGATAGAACGGGAACATATGCCCCAGCACGCACGCCACGCCCGCAATGAAGCCGAGCAGCGGCACGTCCGGGAAGATCCACTTGGAGAGCTCGACCGCGAGCACGGCCTTGCCGATGTCATGGACGGCGACGAGCAGTCCCGCCTTCCATCCCATGAGCGCAAAGGCGTTGGAAGCGCCGAGATTTTTCGACCCTCCGGCGCGAAGGTTCACGCCCTTCCACCGGGAGAGATACAGTGCCATGTTGGAACAGCCGATGAGGTATGCGCCGAGAATAGTGACGATGTAGGGAAGCATAGCCGCCCCCTTTCTGCGGAAGACCCGCGGGAAAATTTGGTTTTTCTATCGAATCAAGAAATCCTTAACCTTTTTTATATTACGCGCAAGCGGCGCAGGTGTCAAGCGTTGGTTTCCCGCCGGACATCCTGCGCCGCGTGCGCGTAATATTCTATTCTCCCGGAAATGTTCAGATCACGCGAAAATCGCTTTGCATCGCCGGGATATTGCCCTTAAATTCTTTGAAACAATCCAAGATCAGATCCGCCATCTCCGTGCCGATCTCGCGCACGACAGGGCAGCCGACATAAAAGTCGTACCCGCCCGTGCCGCTGGCGCGGTAGCTGTTGAGGCAGATGGTAAAGGTGTCCTCTTCGCGCACGTCCTGCCCGTTCACGCGCATGGATATCACCCGCTCGCCCACGGGCCGGGAGATATCGTACACATACGAGACGCCGGCATAGTAGTCGTAATTATAATGCTCCACCTTCGGCCGGAGGAAAACGTCCGAAACGCAGAGCCTCCCGTCCTCGCCGCGGGAGAAATACTCCGCGCTGCGCTCGAGCGCCGCTTTGAGAACCTTTCCGGTGATCTCCAGCACCGCAAGCGTGTTCGTGTACGGATACGCGATGAGAAGATCGCGGCGGCGCACGGTCTTGGGCAGTCCCGCCACATCGTTTGCAAGGCTCGTCGCCGAGAGCTGCGCTCCGCTCGCCCAGAGCTGCACCGCATTGAAGAGATCGGCGAGCGCATTCCCCTCCGACGCCATACGCAGCGGCGTGTCCGGCGTGAGAGCGTGCGGCAGCGTACCGATCACTTCATCGAGCCAGTTCTGCGCGCCGTGCTCCATCTCGGAAAACTCCTCGAGCCACTCGCGGCGGCACGCGCCGTGCGCGGGGACGGTCTCGCTCGTGATGCGCTTTTCTTCCCCGGAGAGCACCGCTTCGACGCAGATGAACTCCTGTCCGCGGTCGGACGGCTGCACGACAAACGTGCCGAAAAGCGTCTGCCCCGGCACGGACATGTGCTGGTGGCCGGTCAGCAGGATATCAAAATCCAGTTCCTGACAGATGCGGTAGGCGACATTTTCGTGCGTGGCGGAGAGGACGCGCCCCGTGGCAAGATCGCGCTCAAAGCCGCCGTGGTAGACGCAGAGCGTAACGTCCGAAATGCTTTTGAGCTTTTCGAGCGCCGCAGCCGCCGCCGGGATCGGGTCGGAAATGCGGATGGAGGCGATATGCTCCGGCCGCTCCCAGATGTTCACATAGTCCGTCACGATGCCGACGATACCGACGCGAAGGCCGTTTTCGAGCGTGTGGACGCGCGCCGGGTAGAGCGGCGCGCAGCCGTTTTTCGCGCTCACATTTTCGCACACGCACCGCGCGTTCAGATCCCCGAGATACGAGCCGAGATAGTCCGTGCCGAAGTTGAAATCGTGGTTGCCGAGCGTCACATAGTCGTAGCCGCAGCGGTTCATGATCCCGGCAAAGGTGCGGCCGTCGCCGATCGTGTCGTGGCAGAAGGCGCCCAGCGGCGAGCCCTGCAGCAGATCGCCGCCGTCGATGACGAGCGTATTCCCGTCCTTTTCAAAGCGGCTCGCGCATTTGAAAAGGCCGATGTCCCGCTCGTCGCGGCTGCGGTAGTCCGTGGGGTAAATGTATCCGTGCAGGTCGGAAGTGAAGTAAACAGTCAGCTTCTTATCTGCCATAGCGTCTTATCCCCTTGCAAGTTTCGTGCGGATCTTCGCGGAGATCCACTCGATGATGAGCACGAGCACGATGAGTCCGAGCAGTATCGCGCCCACCTCGTTCCAGCGGTAGGAACTCATCGCAAAGATGAGCGGCGCGCCGATGCCGCCCGCGCCGACAAGACCGAGAACGGTGGCGTCGCGCAGGTTCATGTCAAAGCGGTAGATGATCGTGGAGGTGAAGTCCGCGGTGAGCTGCGGCAGGATGCCGTAGCGGATCTTCTGGAACGTGGTGCATCCAGCGGCGTCGAGCGATTCGAGAATGCGCTTGTCGAGATCCTCGATGCTCTCGATGAACATCTTCGTCACCATGCCGATCGAGCAGAGCGACATCGTGAGAAGCCCCGCGAACGGCCCGGGGCCGGTGACGCGGATAAACATAAGGCCATACACAAACGCCGGGATCGTGCGGACGGCGGCGATCACGGTGCGCCCGATGAGCGCGACCGGCTTCGGCACGAGATTGCTCGCCGAAAGGAACGCCAGCGGCAGCGAGATGACCGCGCCGACGATCGTGCCGAGAAACGCGATGCAGAACGTCTCCAGCAGCAGATACGGCACGCCGTTCGTGCCGAGCGTGAAAAGGAGCTTTCCCGACGGGTGGAAAATGCCGGAGAGGATGTTCCCCGCCACGGCGAGGCCGCTGCCGGTGGGGTTGCTCACGCGCACGGCGCTGCCCGACCACGCGAGCAGGCACGCGACGATGAACGCCGCGAGAAGCTGCCGGATCCACGTTTTCGGCGCGGATTCGTAGGCCCTGAGAATTTTCTTGTCCATAGCTTCCCCCCTCAGGTCAGGCGCTTACGCAGCCAGTGGCTGAGCGCCTCGATGACGATGACGGTCACGAAAAGAACGATGAGGATCATGCCGAGACTGTCGTACTCGCGCCAGCCGATCTTCTCATTCATAATGAGACCGAGACCGCCCGCGCCCACGTAGCCGAGGATGGACGCATAGCGCACGTTGCCCTCCAGACAGAAGAGCGAAACGGAAAGATACGTCGGCAGCACCTGCGGGAACACGGCGGTCGTGAAGGCCTGCAGGCGCGTTGCGCCGAGAGCCTCCATCGCCTCATACGGCCCCATATCGACCGTTTCAATGATCTCAAAAAGCTGCTTGCCGACATAGGCGAACGTGAAAACGGCGATGGCGCACGTACCTGCCATCGTGCCGAGCCCGAAGATGTAGGTAGCGATCAGCGCGCACACGAGCGTCGGCAGCGTGCGGACGAGGCTCAGAAAGAGCCGCACAATGAATACGACGACGCGGTTCGTAACGATATTGCTTGCCGCGGCGATAGCGAACGGGATGGCCAGCACCGCGCCGATGAACGAGCCGAGAAACGACATTTTGATCGTGTCCCACAGCGGCATCCAGATTTTGGAGAGATAGGCGGTGTTCGGCGGGAACATGGCCTTGAGAATGTCGAAAAACTTGCTGCCGCGCTTTACGAGCACGGCGAAATCAAACCCCGTCACGCGCACGGAGACCGCCGCGAGCGCCACCACGATGAGAATAACGATCGGCGCGCGGCTGCGTTTTTCCTTCACGACCGTTCCGTCAGAGAGCGTGTAGGTGCGGGGCTTGAACACGCGGTCGTAGAGACTCATGCGGGTTCCTCCGTTTCATCCTCGCCGTAGATCGCGGCGAGAACGTCCTTATCAACGTTGGCGGACGGCCCGTCATAGACGATCTTTCCCGCGCGGATGCCGATGATGCGGTCGGCATATTCCAGCGCCAGCTCGACATGGTGAATGTTCAGAAGGATCGTGATGCCCATGTCCTTGTTGATATGCACGAAGTCCTGCATGACCTGTTTGGCCGTGACAGGGTCGAGCGCCGCGACCGGCTCGTCGGCAAGGATGATCTTCGGGTCCTGCGTGAGCGTGCGCGCGAGCGCCACGCGCTGCTGCTGGCCGCCGGAGAGCTGGTCGGCGCGCATATACGCCTTATCGAGAATGCCGACCTTGTCGAGCGATTCGAGCGCCTTGATCTTGTCCGATTTCCGGAACGCGCCGAGCAGCACGCGCCAGAACGGCATATCCGGCACGCACGCGGCCAGAACGTTCTGGATAACGCTCGTGCGCGTCACGAGATTGAACGACTGGAACACCATGCCGATGCCGCGGCGGAAACGCCGCAGGCTCTTGCCGGAGAGCGAGCTCACATCCGTGCCGTTCACCGTCAGCGTGCCGGAGGTGATCCGGTGCATCCGGTTCACCGAGCGCAGCAGCGTGGACTTGCCCGCACCGGAGCGGCCGATGATCGCAGCGAATTCGCCGTCGGCGATCGTGAGATCTACATCGTCCAGCCCGACCGTGCCGTTGGGATATACCTTGGAAACGTGGTCAAATACAATCATACGGACTCCTCTTTCTTATATAGCGCGCGGGGAGGGCGGCACAGCGGAAGGTTTGATGCTGTACCGTCCTCCCCGCAGTTGGGAAAGTGTCTCAGTTGGCGGCGGAGAGCTCCTGGATGAGCTTCTGCGCGGCGCGCTCGTTGTCATAGTCGGAGGACTGCGCGATCTGGTAGCCGTTGTGGCTGTAGATGGCGATGACCTGCTTGCCGGCATCGGTATTGCCGATGTTGATGAACGCCTGCTGCAGCGCGGCGATCAGATCGGCATCCATGATGGGCGAGTTCTTGCTCACGGAGATGGTGTCGTTGTAGATGGGCGCGGTGACGCCGATGACGCCGGTCTCCTCCCAGATGGAGCCTTCACGGCCGAACTCGCTGTTCCAGCGCTCGGCATAGTCGCGGCGGGCGTCGGCATAGGTCACGAGAACGTCGACCTGACCGGAGGCGAGACGCGCGAACGCGCTGGCGTAGGAGTCAGACTGCACGGCGCTGGAGAGATCCGAGATGCCCTTGCCGTAGTGGTCCTGCAGCCAGAGAGCGGGGTAAATGTAGCCCGCGGGAGAGGACGTGCCCATGACGCTCCAGTTGGCGCCGTCGAGGTCTTCCCAGGTGAGCTCTTCCCCGGCGTTGACCTTGTCCTGCAGCTCCTTGCCCTTTTCGGACGGGCCGGCGATGAACAGAGCGCGGTAGGAAACCGCCTGACGGTCGGACGCCTCGGTGGGTTGGCCGTCGTTCCAATCCTTCGCGTTGTCGGAATCCTTGCTCAGACCGTCGCGGGTGGCGGTGAGAATGACCTCGGCGCCGTCGTCATAGAGAACGTAGGTGCCGCCGGGGATGAGGCCGACGTCGATCGTGCCGGCTTCAAGACCTTCGCCGACCGCTTCATACGTCGTGCCGACGGTGATCTCCACCTCGCCGACTTCGTAGCCGAGAGCGGCGAGCTCGTTCTTGAGCATCTCCTTGAGAGGCTCAGTGACGGTGATGATCTCCTGCGGCTCGCGGGACGGGACGAACGCGACCTTCAGGGTGTCGATCTTCTTCGCGGTGGGTTCGGCGGCGGGCTCTTCCGCAGCGGGAGGCTCGGTAGCCGGGGCTTCGGTGTCCGGGGTCTCGGCGGCGGTGCCGCAGCCGGCCAGCAGGCCGAGCGTCATGACGACCGCGAGCAGGAGCGCAAAAATCTTTTTCATCCTTTTTCCTCCGATAATACTCTTCTTATTTTTTCCGGCGCATACATAAAAAGCAAGGTGCGCCGTTCCTCAAAGCGAGTATAGCACACCCCGATAAAGAAAAAATTTCCGATTCAGTAAAAATGTTAGTTCTTTGTGTCCCGCTCGAAATAGTAGGCCACGAGCTCTTCAAACGCAAGGATCACATGGCCGAAAAAGGGGTTCGGCAGGCTCCCGGCAAGCGTCTGTTTCGAGCCGTCCACCACGATGACGAGATCCGAGAGCCGCGCGAGCGCGGAATCGGCGCGCTTGGTGAACGTCACGATCTTGTGTCCGTTCTGCCGGGCGTGACGCACGTCGTTGAGCACCGGCTCGGTCTCCCCGCTCTGGCTCACGGCGAACATGACGCTCGGCGCGGCCTCCTCGTCGGTGAGATCGTGCGCCGAGCAGAAGAGCATGTGGTCATAGAAATGGACGTTATTATAGACCATGAAGCCGCAGATGGAGAGCCGCTGCGCGATATACTCGCCCACGATGCTGGAAAAGCCCTCGCCGGTCGTGAACATCTTCGCCTGGCGCGAAGCGTCGAGCAGCGCGCAGAAGCCGTTCACCAGTTCGTCCGAATAGTTGTCCACGAGCGTTTTGAGATTTTCCGCGCTGCGCTCGCCGCGCCGGTCCATCTGGCGGCTGAGATAGTAATAGAGCTCGCTGTAGCCGTCAAAGCCGAGACGCTTGCACATTTTCACGATCGACGCGGCGGAGAGGAAATTCTCGCTCGCGATCTGCTGGATGCCGACGCGCTTCTCGCCGCGCTCGATGTGCGCGGCAATGCCCGTGATGACGCGTTTTTCGTCCTCGGACAGGAGGTTGGTCAAAAGAAAATAACTGCCGTTCATAGCGTATCAAGAAATCCTTCCCCACACCGTTTTATCCACTATACCAGACCCGCCGCCAAAGCGCAACGCCTCCCTTTTATGCAGAGAAGCTCTCCATACCCGCAGGGGAGGGGCTCGGCCCCTCCCCTGCCTTTTTATCCGCCGCTCTTCACTGCCTCGCGGATCTCGCCCATGAGATAGAGCGAGCCGCAGGCGACGACGGGCGTTTCCCCGCCTCTTTCCTCCAGCGCGCGGCGCACGCCCTCCGCTGCCGTATCGCACGAAACCGCGGGCGCGCCCTTCGCGCGAAGATACGCGCAAAGCTCGTCCGCGCCCAGCGCGCGGGGCGAATCCGGCGTCAGGCAGATAAACTCCTTCCCGTACGGCAGCAGCCGGGCGAGCATCGTTTCATAGTCCTTGTCCGCGAGCACGCCGAGCAGAAAGACGACCTTCTGCCCCGGCAGATACACGTCCAGACTGCGCGCGAGCGCTTCAACACACTGCGGGTTGTGCGCGCCGTCGGCGATGACGGGCGGATCGGAGCGCAGCAGCTCGAACCGCGCTTCCCAGCGCGCCGCGGAAAGTCCCTCGCGCAGCGCGCTCTCCGGGATGCTCCACCCCTTTTCGCGCAGCACGCTCACCGTTTCGATGGCGAGCGCCGCGTTGCGGAGCTGATGCTCTCCGAGCAGATGCAGCGTCAGGTCTTTTTCGTCCTTATAGTCGAACTGCTGCCCAGCGAGCGAGTGGGCGCGCTCCTGCAGCGCGTCAAACGCCGCGCCGCGCCACACCGCGCCGCGTTCGGCGCATATCTCCCGGTATACCGCGTCCACGGCGGCGTTTACCGGGTACGTCACGGCCGTCGTGCCGGGCTTGATGATCCCGGCCTTCTCGCGCGCGATCTCCGGGAGCGTATGGCCGAGAATGGCGGTGTGCTCCAGGCCGATGTTCGTAATAACGGCGGCCTCGGGCGAGGGTATCACGTTCGTTGCGTCGAGCCGCCCGCCGAGACCGACCTCGAGCACCACGGCATCGCATTTCTCCGCCGCGAAATACCGGAAGCCCATCGCGGTGAGGATCTCAAACTCCGTGGGAGCGTCGGACATGCCATCGGCGGCCTCCTTCACGGCTTCGGCGGCGCGGCAGAGCGCCGCGTCGGGGATGTCCGAGCCGTTGATGCGGAACCGCTCGTTCACGCGCACAAGGTGCGGGGAGGTGTAAAGCCCCGTCTTATACCCCGCCGCCGTCAGGATCGAGGCAAGCATCGTGCTCGTCGAGCCCTTGCCGTTCGTCCCGGCGACGTGGATAAACTTCAGGCTGTCCTGCGGGTTCCCCAGCCGCTGCATCAACTCGCGCATCCGCTCCAGACCGAGGCGGCTTCCCTTCCAGTCGGTGGCGTGGATAAAAGCGAGCGCTTCGTTAAGCTCCATGTGTTTTCCCTCCCTCTCCGGGCAGCGCGCGGCGCACGCGCGCGCACAGCTTCGGCAGCACGAGGCCGAACACAACGGCTTTCACAATGCACACCGCGCCGCGCGGCAGCAGCATGGCCGAGATGAAGCCCGGAAACCAGTAGCCGTAGAGCTTTGCGTCGATGTACATGACGAGCGTGTTGAGCGCCGTGACGAGCATCTCGGCGGCCACGACGATGCCGACCGTCTGTCCGGTCGTGAGCGAAAAGCCGCGGCGCTTGGCGTAAATGCCGGTCACGAGCCCCGCAAGCGCGTAGGGCAATATCCAGAGCAGCGTCGTGGCCGAAACGCCGTAGCGCAGAAGCTGGTACAAAAGCGTCCCCACAAACCCGACGGCAAGGCCGTCCAGCGGGCCGAAGAGCAGCGCGCCGAGCAGGATGGGGAAGCTCTCAAAGGTGATCTTGATGCTGTTGAGATCGAGCGCGAGCGCGCCGAGCGCGGCGCACATTGCCGCCAGCACGGCGTTCAGGGCGAGTTTTCTTGTTTTCATTGCGTAAAAAGACTCCTTTCGTGACAGTTGCCACGGAAGGAGCGGTATCCTCGGGTGGCAGCGGATGCGGAGCAAAACCGCGCGGCTCTCGCCGCTTCGTCCACGGACAACATCCCATCCCGCGGCACTTTACGCTTTGCACCTACTCTGTCATGTGTTTTCTGAAGCGTCGATTAACAAGAGCACACACGTCGGACAGCCAGTCTTTTCGGTGCTTTT
>ERZ827108.1865-NODE-1865-length-25320-cov-3.693924_pt1 | contig 25320 bp, 25 predicted proteins | sample MGYA00519921_ERZ827108 | MGnify/ENA primary metagenome ERZ827108 (study PRJEB31778, sample SAMEA3449258) | human gut metagenome | biome: human gut; feature: human-associated habitat; material: faeces | place: United Kingdom | collected 2010/2012 ...
CAGCTGGGAAAGCAGTTCTTTTTGGTTCCGACGAAACCCTAGCAAGCGAACAAACGCAGGCTCCGGGTAAGCCTGAAGCAGGGCGTTGTCCATAAATAGCATCGTCTGGGTCAAAAGTCGGTTCAGCCGCGTCAGAGAATAGCGGCGGGTTTTGACCCGTTCCAATAAGGCCTTTCGGGACGTGGTTTCCTTCGCGGCGAATAGCAGGCGGTTTTCCAGACCTTCCGTGCAGTAGGCATAGCCGCGCAGCTCTTCCGGGGTCATGTTTCGCAATTGGAACAGAAGGGCTTGATCCAGTGCAGTGGGAGGACAAATGGGGGAACGGGGCAGTTCGTAGCCGCAGGCCGCCTTCGCAGCAGTCCAATCTTCTGCTAGAATGCTGGCCCTTACCGCTTTGGCAGACGGGAACTCTCCGATGGAAAGGGTGTCTGCGTGATAGTCCCCCTTTCGTCGGATGGGAAGCGGCTGCATAGCGCTTCCAAGGCGGCGAAGGGCCCGAAGATAGCAAAGCGCCAGAATATTGTTCGGCCGATGAAATGCCTCTTTTGCCTCTGGAAACCGCTCCTCCAACGTCTTTCCCTGTGACGCAGCGTGAGAAAGGCCGGCTGCAAGGTAAGATCGGAGCCGACTCTGAAACGCTTCGTCCGGTTCTTCCAGTAATTCCGCCGCCGGTTTCAGCACGGACAGTTCATCCTCTGTGCCGAAGGAAAGATAATCTACAAATCCCAGCCGTTCCAGGATGGAAACGCCGCCCAGCGCGAAATGCTCCGCGTCCCGGACGGCAAACGCTGTCGGCAGTTCCAGTACCAGATCAGCTCCGTTTTCCAGCGCCGCAGCCGCGCGGGTGCTCGTAGAAAACAAAGCGGGCGATCCGCGCTGCGTAAAGCAGCCGCTCATCAGACAGATGATCGCCGCGTCCGGGAAAATGCGGCGTATCTCCGCAAACTGGTGTGCATGGCCCCGGTGAAAGGGGTCGTACTCACAGATAATGCCAATGGTCGTCAAAGCCCGAAGTTCCTCCATTTCCAATACCTGTTGCGGTACCGCAGCGTTTGTGCTAAAATAGAAGCAGGTGCATTCTAGCATATTCATTGGGAGATGGCAACACAGGATGTTCTCGAAAACAGCAAATTCGGCGGAGATCACCGCCAAAAGCGATCTCCGGAACAAAGGAAATTTCATTATCTCAATTGTAATGGCGTGGTCGATGGTTTATGCGGTCGGATCCGACTGGACGGTTCAGCGCCCGGCACTTCCAGAGGCAAGGAGTCTTTGGGGCTATGTTTACCAGTTATTAGCCCGCACTGCCTCCGCTTTTACCATGGAGCCGCTGGTGGCAGCTGTCCTCTTTGTGGCTTCTGCCTGGCTGATGTATCGGCTTCTGACCTTCAATCGAAAACTGGCATTCGTCGAAGTTCTGGCCTGCGGAATCGTCGGTCTGCTTTCTTTCCTATGCGAGTTTTTTCGGCAGACAGAAACGTTGACCGCCATAACTTCCAATGCTTTTCAGTTCATAAAAACGCTGATATGCATGGCTGGCTGGCTCGGATGGTTTTATGCCGGTTATGGACTGTTCGTGCGCTCGATTCAATGGATAGAGGAACGCGTATGGTTGCCAAACTGGCAGGTCGAGGCGGAAAAGCATTGGTTCTGGTTTGCTTTTACAGTGCTTATCCTGCTGTGGCTGCCTCACTTGATCGCTAAATACCCGGGCGTGTTCATTTACGATCTGCGGGAGGCCATGTTTCAGGCTTCCGGAAAATACATTCGCACGGAGCAGCAGCCGATATTTGTGACGCTGTTGATCGGCCTATTTAATCGAATCGGGCAATGGTCCGAAAATCCCAATATTGGCTATGCGCTGTTTATGGCTCTACATGTGGCAGGATTGGCGGCAGTTCTGGCCTATTCGCTGACGATTCTTCGGAAACTCGGTCTGTCCTTCGGCTTTCGTTTTATGACGCTTCTGGTTTATGGAATCGTTCCTGCGTACGTGGGATGGGTAACAGCACTGGGCAAGGATACACTGTACCTGATTGCTTTTCTTTTGCTTGCATCGGAAATGCTGCTGGCTGTTTTCGACAGCAGAACGTTTTTGTCTTCCGTTAAAGACATCGCCATTTTCTTTGTTTCTCATCTCCTGCTGATTCTTTTCCGGCGAAACGGCGTCGGGACAGTCATTGTCAGTATGGCCACATCAATCCTTCTGTTATGGCGAAATGTCGGTTGGAAGAAAGGCCTGTGCTGGTTTGCGGCCTGTACGGTTGGATTGGGTCTGAGTCTTGGCGTTTATGAGGGGATCATGAAGCTTGGCAAGTTTGAAAAATTTTCCGCCAAGGACGCCTTCGCTATTCCCTTCCAACAAACCAGCCGGGTGTTCACACTTCACGAAGCCGAAATGACGGATGCTGACAAAGTGATCGTAGACCATGTTATGGACTACAGCCGCATTTCCACCACCACGGATTGGAGCAAAGCGGAACGGGCTGTGCATTCTTTTCGTTTTGACAGCACTGATGACGATTTGAACGCTTATTTTGCTCTATGGCGCAAGCAATTATCTGAATATCCGCTGGAATATTTTGAGGCGTGGCTCGGTGTAAATGAAGCATTGTTTGATCCGCGCGTGGACGGAAGCGTTTACTGGTCGCTGACTGATAACACATACACGGATTACGTATATAAGCATTCATTCAACGACATGTCCATCTATAATGCGGAAGAACTGAAACCTTTACTGGAACCACAACGCCTGGCAACAGAATGGTACTTCGACTTCCCCAAAATTCCACTTTTGGGTCTGAGCTGCAATATCGGGTTTTGCATGATTCTTCTGGCTTTTCAGTTTGCGTTTCTTCTGCGCTGCGGAAAGCACTGGACTCAGGTTCTGGTACTGGCACCTTCCATTGCGGTAGCAGGCATGTGTTCGTTGGCGACACCACTGATCTATCTTCGTTTTGCTCTTCCTTTCGTCTGCGCTGTTCCGCTGCAAATGGCAGCCGCTTGTCTGTCCTTTCGAAAGGAGCAGAAAGAAAAGCAGGCGAACGCCATCGACTCTCAGTCATAATACTGCCACAAAAAAGTCCCTGAAAGGGTTCCTTTTCCTGTCAAAACGGTGTATACTGTTGTAGATTTATGAATACCTGCACGTAAGCTGTATGGTAAGCACATAAGGGAGGAAAGTATCATGTCTGCGATTGATAAAATCAAAACCAAAGCCAAGAGTAAGGTCATGCATATCGTTCTGCCGGAGGGCACCGAGCCCCGTACCGTTCAGGCGACCCGGAAGATCACCGATCAGGGCATTGCGAAGGTCACGTTGCTGGGCAATCCCGACGAAGTAAAGAAGGTTGCCGCTGAAACCGGCACCGATCTGACCGGCGTGGAGATCATCGACCCCAAGACCAGCGAGAAGTCCGCTGCCTACGCCAGCCTGCTGTATGAACTGCGCAAGGCCAAGGGCATGACCCCCGAACAGGCCGCTGAACTGGTGACCGGCAATACGCTGTACTTCGGCGCTGTGATGCTCAAGGCGGGCGATGCGGACGGCATGGTGGCCGGCGCGATCAACTCCACCGGCAATGTGCTGCGTCCGGCATTGCAGATCATCAAGACGGCCCCCGGCATCAAGGTAGTTTCCAGCTGCTTTATCATGGAGATTCCCGATCACAAGTGGGGCGACGACGGCGTGATGATCTTCGGCGACTGCGCTGTGATCCCCAATCCCACGGCAGAAGAACTGGCCGCCATCGCGATCGCCAGCGCCGCTTCCGGCAAGCAGCTGGTGGATATCGACCCCCGTGTGGCCATGCTTTCCTTCTCTACCAAGGGCAGCGCCAAACATGACAACGTGACCAAGGTGCAGGAAGCCACCAAACTGGCCCATGAGCTGGCTCCCGAACTCAAGCTGGACGGCGAGCTGCAGGCAGACGCCGCTCTGGTGGAAAGCGTTGGTCAGCTGAAGGCTCCCGGCAGCACCGTAGCGGGTCATGCCAACACTCTGATCTTCCCCGATCTGCAGGCGGGCAACATCGGCTACAAGCTGGTGCAGCGTCTGGCTGGTGCGGAAGCCATCGGCCCCATCATTCAGGGACTGGCCAAGCCTGTCAGCGACCTGAGCCGCGGCTGCTCCGTGGATGATATCGTCAGCGTGGTGGCCATCACCGCCGTAAAGGCGCAGGCCTAAGCGAAAAGAGAAGGAGTACGCACCATGAAAATTTTGATTTTGAACGCCGGTTCCTCCTCCCTGAAATATCAGCTGATCGACATGGACGGCGAAAAACTGTTGGCTAAAGGACTGGTGGAGCGTATCGGCATCGAGGGCAGCCACATCAACCAGAAAGCCAACGGGCAGGTCTTTGACGCGACTGCTCCCATGGCCAACCACACCGAGGGCATCCAATGGATGCTGAAGGCGCTGCTGGATCCTGAAAAGGGCGCGTTGAAGAGCATGGACGAGATCGGCGCTGTGGGCCACCGCGTTCTGCATGGCGGCGAGCGCTTCACCGCCAGCGTTCTCGTGAACGACGAAGTCAAGGAGGCCATCAAGGCGAATATCCCGCTAGGCCCCCTGCACAATCCCGCCAACCTGATGGGCATCGAAGCCTGCGAAAAGGTCATGCCCGGCACGCCTAACGTGGCCGTGTTCGATACCGCGTTCCATCAGACCATGCCTCCCAAGGCTTACCTGTACGGCGTTCCCATGGAATACTATGAGAAACTGCACGTGCGCCGCTACGGCTTCCATGGCACCAGCCACCGCTATGTCAGCAAGCGCGTCTGCGAGTTCCTTGGCGTGGATCGCTCCAAGACCCGCGTCATCACCTGCCATCTGGGCAACGGTTCCAGCATGTGCGCTGTAGAAAACGGCAAGTGCATTGATACCAGCATGGGCATTACGCCTCTGGAAGGCGTTATCATGGGCACCCGCTCCGGCAGCATGGATCCCGCCGTGGTGCAGTACATCTGCAACAATGAGCACATCAGCGTGGATGAAATGCTGACCATCTGCAACAAGAAGAGCGGTCTGCTGGGCATCAGCGGCCTGAGCAGCGACATGCGCGACATCGACAAGGCCGCTGACGAGGGCAACGAGCGCGCCAATATCGCCCGTGACATGCTGGTGTATGGCATCCGCAAGTACATCGGTTCCTATGCCGCCGCCATGAATGGCGTGGACGTGATCGTCTTCACGGCCGGCATCGGCGAAAACAACTGTGCGCTGCGTGAGCGCGTCATGCAGGGCTTCGAGTATCTGGGTGCCAAGCTGGATCCCGCCAAGAACGCCGGCTGCCGCGAGGAAGCCGTTATCTCTACGGATGACAGCAAGGTGAAAATTTGTGTGATCCCCACCGACGAGGAAATCGTCATTGCCCGCGACACGCTCTGCATCGTCACCGGCAAGCCCATCGAATAAGCAGGGGCTGAGCCCTGCCCCGGTTCGCGTTTGAGTTGGGAGTCTGCTCCTGCTTTCGAATGCATGGAACGGGCAGGGTTTCAGCGCAATGCACGGAATTGAACGAGCCGCAGCATGAATGAGCCGCGGCTCGTTTTTTCTACCACCTTTTTGACGGAGGAGCCTATGCAGCTTCATCTTCTCTATCATCCGATCACGTCTACGCCGCTTCGGCAATCGGCACGGCATTGGGAGGTCAGCCCTTCCGAACCGCTGCAGCCCTACCTTCGCTGTTTCTGGGGGCCGGTGAAGGAGGGCATTGCCGAGAAAGTGGGGGAACTGGTGATCCCGGACACCTGCATGGATCTGATTTTCGAAAAAGACAGTCTAACCGGCAAAAGGACGGTGCATTTTTGTACACTCAATGATGAAGCCTTCGTATCGAATCCTTCTGGAACCATTGTTAAAGAGCGATTCGGGATTCGAATGTACCCATGGACGGTGGCGCTCCTGACAAAGCGTCCGCTGAACGGCACGAAGAACGGCTGTTGCGAGGGGGAAGACTTTTTTCCGGCTTTGACGAAGGCTGTACTGGCAATGCTGGAGGAAACTACTTCTTTTTCGGCGCGCTGTATTCTGGCGGAGAGCATCATTTATGAAGCGTTATGGCAGAAAAGTGGCTCGCCGGACTGTTTGAACGTATTAGATGGTTTTATCCGCCGGGAAGGACGATGGAGCGTAAAAGAAGCCGCGCAAAGCCTCTGCGTCAGTTCACGCCAGCTGGAACGGCTATTTGCCTTCCAGTTTGGAGTAACGCCCAAAACCATGATGAAACTGTTGCGCTATCAGTGCCTTTGGCAAAGTGCCGTCTATGATCCCACTTTCCGTCCGGCAGACGCAGCTCTGCGATTCGGCTATACCGATCAGGCTCATATGGCGAACGAATTTCGCCTTTATCACACCATGCCGCTGAAACAGGCACTGGAAATGGCTCGCGATCCTGTCGTGTTTTTACAAGAATAGTCATCAGGCAGGATGCTAAAATCCTTTCGAGACTGAAAAGCAGTCGGGAAAGGATGACGAAAATGAAAACGCTTACGAAAGAAATGCAGTGCCGTATCCGTCGCTGGATTGAGCGCAACGCGCGTCCGCTGGAATGGGCGCTGTATCGGCAAAAATTTGAAAACGGCTCCGAAAGTGCCGTGCTGGAAGCACTGTCTGCCTATCAAAACCCTGACGGCGGCTTTGGTTATGCGTTGGAGCCAGACGACTGGAACCAAAACTCTACGCTAAATGCGACGCTCTATGCCATGCAGCTGATGCTGAACATCGGCGTTACGCAGCATCCTTTGATGGAAGGGGCTCTGCGCTTTCTTCGCTCCGAAGCCTGTTTTCAAAATGGAGAATGGCAGTTCTGCACTCCCAGCAGCCGGGACTATCCTCATGCGCCATGGTGGGGCATGACAGAGGATGAAGCAAAAGAAGAAAATGCCGGAGTGTCAAATAAAGTTGCCGGATTGATTCTGGCACTTTGTCAGCCGGAAGATAGTCTTTATCAGACAGCCCTCGAGGTGGCCAAGCGCAGCTTTCCGCAATTCATGCAGGAACCGCCAAAGGGGGAAAATGGCGTTGCAGGATATGCACTGCTGCCTCCGCACTGGATCCGGCTTGGCATTGCCCCAGAACCAGAAAAGGCCGCCAAGCGGATGCTGGAAATAGGCAACGCTGCGATTGAGCGCGATCCAGCCAAATGGGGAGACTATGTTCCACGGCCTTCCGGTTCCATTCCTACCCCGGAGAGTCCCTTGTATCCCATGAACCGCGAAATCGTGGAAACGGAACTGGATTATGTGGTCGATACGCTTTCGAAGGACGGCTCTTGGGAACCGAACTGGACATGGTATAACACTATCGAATGCTATCCCGATGCCTATGCCATCAGCAGAAATTGGTGGCGCAGTATCAAAGCAATCGAATATTTGAGCTTTCTCAAGGCTTTTGGCTGTCTGGAAGGGAAGAACGGTCAAAACAAATTTCCTGCTTGACTTTCTGCCGGTTCTTTTCTATAATGGGCACACAGGCCACGAAGGGAACCAGTACCCTGCGCAAGCCCCGCGTTCAGAGAGCCGCCGGATGGTGCAAGGCGGATGCGGTCAGCAGGCGAATACATCCTGGAGCCCAGCCGTGAAGTTACAGTAGCGGACTGCCGGTACGCCGGTTACAGCGTAAAACGATAGCGATGCGCCGTCGTCAGAGAACAAACGGAAGTGGTACCGCGATTTATCTCGCCTTCCTCCCAAGTGGGAGGAAGGCGAGTTTTCGTTTCAGTAGATATTTCCGTTATCAAACGGCGGTTCAAAGGAGAGTGACTGTCATGCTGCCAGAGGGATTGCAGTTTGCGTCCCGGTTCGATCATGTGACCGGCAGTGCCATTCGGGAAATCTTCAAGGTACTGACGAGACCCAACATGATCTCTTTTGCGGGCGGAAGTCCGTCTGCTGAAGCCCTTCCCGATAGGGAGTGCGCCGAGATCGCCCGTCAGGTGCTGCTGGACGACGGTAAGCGTATCCTGCAGTACGGCGCTACGGAAGGGTATCCGCCTTTTGTAGAGAGCTTGATTTCCTATCTGAAGGAGCATTATGGCTTCGAGGCAACCCCGGCCACAGTGCTTCCCACCACGGGCAGCACCTCCTGCATGGATCTTCTGTGCAAGGCGTTCATCAATCCGGGCGATACTGTTCTGGTGGAAAGCCCCACTTTTCTTGGCAACATGCAGACGCTTCGGCTATATGAAGCCAATCTGGTTTCCATCCCCAGCGACGATGACGGTGTACGGATCGACGCACTGGAAGAAGCCGCAAAACGGCATCACCCTAAACTTTTCTATGTGATTCCCTGCTTCCAGAATCCCTCCGGGCGGACGCTTTCGCTGGAACGCCGTCAACAAATTGCGGAACTGGCGGCAAAGTATCATTTTCTGGTCATGGAGGACGACCCCTACCGTGATCTGCGGTACGCAGGAGAGCAGCTTCCCACCATCAAGAGCTTTGATAACGATGGCTATGTAGCCTATTGTGGCAGCTTCTCCAAGATCGTCAGCCCCGGACTGCGGCTTGGCTATATTTATGGGCAGGAAGACGTGGTGCGCAAATGTGCCATCGGCAAGCAGGGTTCCGACCTGCACACTTCCAATCTGACGCAGGCGGTAGTGGATCGTTTCCTGCGGCAAGGCTTGTTGGAGCCCCATATTCAGGCGATTCTGCCTGGATACCGAGACAAGCTGAACGTCATGGCGGATGAGTTGGAACATTTCCCGGCAGGAACGAAGTTCAGCCGTCCCGAGGGAGGATTGTTCCTGTTTGCAGAGCTGCCCGAAGCGCTAAACGTGACGGAACTGTTCCAGCAGGCCGTAGAGCGCGGCGTTGCCTATGTGCCCGGCTCATTCTTCTACCCGGAAGGCGGCCATCACAATACTTTGCGGCTCAATTTCTCCAATTCGACGCTGGAGCAGATTCATCAGGGAATGACGATCCTGCGGGAACTGTTTAACGAAGCGTTGCACTATTAAAATATCATTACACCCAATATAGAAAGGAAGGAACCACTCATGCAGCATATTCTGGACATTTTGAAAGAACGCGGTTTTCTGGCACAGATCACCTTCGAGGAAGACCTCTACAAAGCCCTCGAAAAAGAGCCCATGACCTTCTATCTCGGCATTGATCCCACGGCGGACAGCCTGCACGTTGGTCATTTCATTCCGATCATCGCCGCCAGCCACTTGCAGAAGGCCGGGCATCGGCCGATCATCCTCTGCGGCGGCGGTACGGCCATGATCGGCGACCCCAGCGGCAAGAGCGATCTTCGCAAGATGATGACCAAAGAGACCATTGCCGGGAATGTGGCGGCCATTCAGAAGCAGTTGACCCGGTTCATGGACTTCGGCGAAGGCAAGGCTATGATGGTCAACAACGGAGACTGGCTGCTGAACCTGAACTACATCGACTTTTTGCGCGAGGTAGGCGCGTTGTTCAGCGTTAACCGCATGTTGACCGCTGAGTGCTACAAGCGCCGTCTGGAAACGGGCCTGACCTTCCTGGAATTCAACTATATGCTGATGCAGAGCTACGATTTCCTGCAGCTGTTCCAGAAGTATAACTGCCGTCTGCAGATTGGCGGAGACGATCAGTGGAGCAACATGCTTTCCGGTGCCGACTTGATCCGCCGTAAAGAGCAGCAGGACGCTTTCGCCCTGACCTGCAAACTGATTATGACCCACGACGGAAAGAAGATGGGGAAAACCGAGAAGGGCGCGCTGTGGCTGGATCCTGCTCGCACTTCCCCCTACGAGTTCTACCAATACTGGCGCAACGTAGCTGACGCGGACGTGGAGCGCTTCCTGGGTCTGCTGACCTTCCTGCCCATGGACGAGGTTCGCCGCCTGGGTGCGCTGAAGGATGCACAGATCAACGAAGCCAAGCGGGTGCTGGCCTTTGAGATTACCAAGCTGGTGCATGGTGAAGAAGAAGCCATGAAGGCTCAGGACGCTGCACAGGCGCTGTTTGCGGGTGGTGGCAGCAGTGAAAACGTGCCCACCTACGAAGTCAACGCCGCCATGCTGGCGGAAGACAGCCGGTTGACCAGCCTGCTGGCGGTGTGCGGTTTGTGCGCCAGCCGCGGCGAAGCCCGCAAGATGGTGCAGGCAGGTGCGGTTCTGGTCGGTGAAAATAAAGTGACCGATATCGATGCCTGCATTGACGCAAGCCAGATCGGCACGGACGGGCTTCTGTTGCGGAAGGGCAAGAAGAACTATTGCCGTCTGATCCTGAAATAATATGAACGGCTATAAGACGCTTCTGCAGGAAGCGAACGACGAATATATCGTCAACAAAAGCCGTTTCATTGGCAGCGCCGCCCCGGTGGAAACGCCGGAGCAGGCGCTGGCCTTTCTGGACAAAATCCGCCAGCAGTACAAGGACGCTACTCATAACTGCTATGCCTACATCATCGGCAAAAACGCCGGAATCATGCGCTACAGCGACGACGGCGAACCGGGCGGAACGGCGGGAATGCCGATCATCGAGGTCATGAAAGCTCGTGGTGTGGTGGACTGCGCCGTAGTCGTGACCCGCTATTTCGGCGGGATCCTGCTGGGAGCGGGCGGACTGGTGCGGGCCTATTCTCACACCTGCGCTCTGGCGCTGAATGCCGCCAAGGTCTGCGAAATGCATCCTACGGTGCGCTATATGGCAGAAGTGGCCTACCCCTTATGGGATCGGGTGCAGCACCAGTTGAAAATTCTTCCCGTCCGACTGGAAAATCCGGCATTTACCGCCGCCGTGGCGTTTGAGTTGGTAATGAAAGAGACGGACGAGGCAAAAGTCCGGGAAGAACTGACCCGCGTGACCGATGGTCGCATGGAATGGCTGAAAACGGAAGAAACCTATTCTCCGTGGAAGGAAGAAAACAGCGATGGACTTGTTTGACGTTATTGGGCCTGTGATGGTCGGCCCCAGTTCGTCTCATACGGCTGGCGCGGCCCGGATCGGGAAGATCACACGGCGTCTGCTGGGCTGCAGGCCGGTTTGTGCCAAAATCGGGCTATACGGTTCATTTCAGAAAACCTATCTGGGCCACGGCACGGATAAAGCCCTGATCGGCGGTCTGCTGGGGATGAACGTGGACGATCTTCGCCTGCGGAACAGTCTGGAAATCGCCCGGCAAGAGGGGCTGGAGTATTCGTTCTATCCTGCCGAGCTGCGCCACGCCCATCCCAATACCGTCATACTGGACGTGGACGGGGAAGACGGGCGGCATTTGACCGTTCAGGCTTCGTCTGTCGGCGGTGGGGAAATTCGCGTCAATGCCATTGACGGACTGGAAGCCGGTTTTTCCGGCCATGAAAACACCATTGTCCTGACCTATGCAGATACACGGGGTATGATCGCCGCCATCAGTAAGCAGGTATCAGAGGCTCATCTGAACATCGCCACCATGCGCGTCTTCCGGGATACCCAGGGCGGCAAGGCCATTATGGCCCTTGAACTGGACGGCGAAGCGCCGGATGAGCTGCTGCAGGCGCTTGCACAGCTTCGGGACATATATCGGGTAGCCTATTTGCCCGCTGCGGAGGAAAATGCGTCATGCGAACAATAAAGGAACTTCTGGAAGCCGCCGAAAAAGAGAAAATATCTCTTGGGGAAATTTCTCTGCGGTGGCAGGCGGAAAAAAGCCATGAAACCTTGGAGTCGGTGCGGGCTAAAATGGGGGAACGGCTGCAGATCATGCGCCTCAGCGTTCAGGACGGCTGCTCGCCGGAACTGCGTTCCGCTTCTGGGCGGGTAGGCGGTCAAGCCGCCAAGATGGTGCGGGCGGAGCAGATGGGCCGCTTCGGCGTGGTCAGTAAGGCGTGCGCCTATGCGATGGCTGTTGCGGAAAGCAATGCCTGCATGGGAAAAATCGTGGCAGCTCCCACGGCTGGCAGCTGCGGGATCCTGCCGGGAGCCCTGCTGGCCGTGCAGGAAGAAGAACATTTTTCAGAGGACGAATTGATCTCCTCTCTGTTTGCCGCTGCTGGAATCGGGCGTGTGATCGCTCTGGAAGCGACCATCAGCGGCGCGGAAGGCGGCTGTCAGGCGGAATGCGGAGCCGCAGCGGCGATGGCGGCAGCGGCTCTGACGCAGTTATACGGCGGAACGCCAAAGCAAGCCTGCGACGCCTGTTCTTTTGCGCTGATGAATATGCTCGGTCTGGTATGCGACCCGGTCTGCGGGCTGGTGGAGATTCCCTGCGTCTACCGCAATGTAGGCGGAGTGTCCCAAGCCTTTGCTGCGGCGCAGCTGGCGTTGAGCGGCGTAAGTTGTCCCATTCCTGGCGATGAGGTCATTCTGACCATGAAGGACGTAGGGGACGCGCTGCCTGCCAGCCTGCGGGAAACAGGAGAGGGCGGCTGCGCCGGTTGCCGCAGTATGCAAATAAAAAATCCCTGACGATCAGTCGTCAGGAAAATGTTTACAGCGAGTGCAGAAATTCGAGCAACGCTTGGCTGCTTCCGGCATAGGTCAGAATGTATCGCTGTCCATACCAGAATATCTGCCCATACGGGCCGGGCTCGACCATCCCGGCCAAATATTCTGCCCGGTTGCTGTCGTCAAAATAAACCAGCACCTCGTCGCCACTTTCGGTATTGAGTGCTTTCCAGCGGGAGTTTTCCCCGATAGCGACAGGCGTTCCATCAGAAACCTCTGAAAGAGAAACCGAAAAACCGCCGTTTTCAAACGCTTGCATGATCTGAGCATAGGGCTCTTTAAGCGCCGTCGCACGAAAGCAGCCCGTCAGCAGACCAAGGCAAAGAACCAAAAGAAACGGCAGGAAAACCGATTTGGCGCGCTTCATCAGAGCGTCTCCTTTCAGAAGAAAATGAAGAATAAACAGGAGGAAGAACTTATGCGCTGCGGTTGTCCCCATTGCGAGGCCTATATGATCCAGTCAGAAACGGACGGACAGGCTTGTGTCTGCCCGGAATGCGGCTATCGCTGCAACGCCTGTCTGGGCACTGCCTCCATGATTACCCGGGAGCAGTTGGAAAAACTGAAAAACACCGATTGGTTCACGCCTCAGTTCGACCGGCCTCTCAACGATGAAGAAGCGGAAGAATCAGAAGTTGATCACCCCTAAGTGCTCCAGCAGAATTTTCAGGCCGATCAGTACCAGCACCACACCGCCGGTAATTTCGGCCTTTTTTTCGTACTTGGTGCCAAAACGGTTGCCAATGGCAACGCCGATCCAGCTCAGACAGAAGGTCGTCAGACCGATGATGGTGATAGCAGGAACGATCGGCGTCTGCAGAACGGCAAAAGTGATGCCGACGGCCAAAGCGTCAATACTGGTAGCCACGGCCAGCAGAAAAAGTTCTTTCAGATCCAATTTGGGTTCTTCCATCTTTTCGTTTTTTTCATCGTCCTTTTCGTGAGTGGCGTCCCAAATCATCTTAATGCCGATATAGGCCAGCAGTGCAAAAGCGACCCAGTGATCCACTGGCTTGATGTACTGCTCGAACTGAGTTCCGAGAAACCAGCCGATCAGGGGCATGATCGCCTGAAAACCGCCAAAAAACAGGGAAATGACGAATGCGTGCTTATGATTCAGCTTCCGCATGGAAAGCCCCTTGCACATGGAAACTGCAAAAGCGTCCATCGAAAGGGCTACGCCGATCAGGAAAAGTTCTACCACCATCCAGAATCCACTCCGTTTCAAAAAGAGGGCGTGAAGCCCTCTTTTTTGTCATGAAATTGATTATAGGTTTCCAAATCCGGTTTGTCAAGATTTACCATTGATGGCTTCCGACTACGTGAACGCGCATCAGGTTTGTGGTGCCGCTGATCCCCAAGGGAACGCCCGCCGTCATGACGATCAAATCATCCTTTTGCAGAAGCCCGGCATCCATGCCCGCATCTACGGCACGTTCGAAAAGCTCATCCGTATCGGTGACTTCCTCGATCAGCAGCGGAGTGATCCCCCAGCTCAAGCTCAGTTGTCGAACCACACGTTCGACAGGCGCACAGGCAATGATAGGACAGCTGGGCCGGAAGCGGGAGAGCATTTTCGCTGTAAAGCCTGTCTTCGTGACCGTCACAATGGCTTTGGCGTTCAGATCCTGCGCAGAAGTGCAGCTGGCGTGTGAAATGGCGTTGGTGATGTTCGCGCTGGGCCGCGGCGCGCTGTCCTTGAAGCGCTGCACATAGTCGATGCTGGCTTCCGCAACCTGCGCGATCCTCGCCATAGTGCGTACGGCCTCCACCGGGTATAGGCCAGCAGCCGTCTCGCCGGAAAGCATGATGGAACCTGTTCCGTCGTAGATCGCGTTGGCCACATCAGTGGCTTCGGCCCGGGTGGGTCGAGGATTTTTGATCATGCTGTCCAGCATTTGCGTTGCAGTGATGATCTGTCTGCCCCGGGAATAAGCCTTGCGGATGATCATCTTCTGGATGATAGGAATCTGCTCCAGCGGAATTTCTACGCCCAAATCGCCGCGCGCCACCATCACGCCGTCGCTGACCGCCAGAATGCTGTCGATATTCTGAACGCCCTGCATGTTTTCGATCTTGGCAATGATGGAAATTCCCTTTCCACCATTATCATTCAACAGCTTACGGATGGAAAGAATATCTTCCTCTGTCCGCGTAAAGGAAGCTGCAATAAAGTCTACGTCCTGCTGAATGCCGAATAGAATGTCATCACGGTCCTTCTGGCTGATAAAAGGCATGCTCAGGTTCGCGTCCGGCACATTGATGCCCTTTCGATCAGAAACCACACCGTCGTTATTGACGCGGCAGCAAATTTCCTTTTGGCTGACGCTCTCCACCGTCAGCCCCACCAGGCCGTCGTCGATCAAAATCGTTGTGCCGGGCTGCACGTCGGCGGGAAGATTAGCGTAGGTAATGGAGACACGTTCATTGTCGCCTTCTACTTCATCCGTGCACAGGGTGAAGAATTGTCCCTTATGCAATGTCACGCGATGTTCCCGGAAGGTCTTCAAGCGGATTTCCGGCCCCTTGGTATCCAGCATGATACCGATGGGCGTATGAAGTTCTTGGCTCAAGGCGCGAACACGACGAATATTCCTGGCATGGCCTTCATAAGAGCCATGGGAGAAATTCAAGCGGGCCACGTTCATCCCTGAGAGAATCATCTCCCGGAGAACCGCGTCGTCTTCCGTAGCCGGGCCAAGGGTGCAGACGATTTTCGTTTTGCGAAGTGCCGCCAAATTCAATTCCTCCTTATTTTGATTCGTTCTGCTTCAGCTTGCCAGTCAGAAGACAGGGAAGGGCCGCCAGAATTACGCATACGGCGGCCATCAACCCATAATCCCGCGCCATAGAAGGCGTGCCGATCGTCAGCCGTCCGTCCAGCGAAAACTCCAATGCGGCGATCAGTCCCAAGCAAAGAACAAAAACCGGCCAGACAAACCACGGCATATGTAGGCCTGCTTGCCGATAGCAGCGTGAAAGGTCGATCAGCACCCACAAAAGGACGATTCCGGCAGCCACCTGACCAATTCGCAGAAAAATGAAGAGCATATGTCCGTCATCCCGGAGACTTTCCCAAAAAATCTGCATGGATGCAAAAATCGACCAGAAACGAAGCGCCAAAATTCCTTCCGTCTTCGATTTGCGCCGGGAAAGCAGCATAACGAGAAACAATACGACGCACGCAAGGCATTGCAGCCGGTAAACGATCAGGCGATACTCCACGTTCACTCCCAGCTTTTGTTCCAGAACCAGAAATGGGAATGCCGACGTGAGGAACCCCGTGTCGATCACCTTGCCGATGCCAAGCTCTGTTCTGCCTTCGCCTGCATATAACATGGCAAACAGCAGTGCCGAAGAAAGGCTGACGCAGTCCCACAGGGAGCGGAAAGAGCAACGCTGCTTTTTCGCCGTCAGCCATGCCGCCAGCAGCAGCGCGGGAATCACGCCCCAGATCGAATACCCGCCATCCCAAATGCAGAGCATGAGCCACGGGTTTTCGTAGGTGTCACAGAAAAGATTCAGCTGAAAAACGCAGTACAGAAGCCGGGAAAAGACCAGCGACAGGGGAATGGCCAACAGTCCGAAGACCGTCACCGTTCCTTTGGAAAAAGAACGCTTCGGAGCCGTCAGCAGCATGGCGATCAGCATACAGCCGACGCCCGCGGCGGCAAACAGTCCATAGGGGAATACACTCATTTTGGTTCCTTACTCGCCAATGGCGCTTGCAAAGTAAATAATGTCGGAGACACTGCGTTCCTTGTTCTCCTTGGCGGAGTAAATTTCGTTATGGAACACCAACGTGGCGCTGTTGCCGCCGTCCAGATTATAAGCCTGCTGACAGCCGATATCGCCCATGATCGTCGCGAGCTGTTCCATGGTCACGCCAACCGTATCGGAGGTGCGGCCGTTCACCACAACGACCGCGTAGGTCAGAGGCCCGATCTGGCCGATTGCCGCACGCGGATTGGGTTGGGTAGGATCGAAGGCGTATTGGTCGTAGGTATCAGCGCCTTGAACTTCTCCGTCAACGACCAGTGCAGGCCCGAAGAAAAAGCAGTTAACGATCTCATGTTCGTTCTGCAGTGTGGAAATGCCATTCTGCTGGTTTTCTTTGCCTCGTGGAAGAATATGGAAATCGCCCATTTCGTCGATCACCAACAGGTCGTAATTATTGGAAACTTTCTCGCGGAATACTTCTTTTTGACGAACCATATAGCCGCCTTTTTTCTCGGAGTTGGAGTAGAAGTCTCCATTGACGGCCACAATGCCGTTATAATTGGCGGTGATGCGGGTGATGAGGTTCGTATTGGAAGATTTCAGTTTACTGCCCGCCACAGCAGTACGAATCTGAGACGGCGTGGCAATGCGCACATAGGCAATAAAAACGTCGCTGTCGTACAGCCGCTTTTTCTCCATTTCAACAATAATGGAATCATCACGGTAGCTGTCTTCGGTGAAATTGGCTTCCAAGGGCGCGCTTCCGGGGGTGAAAAGTCCGGTATCCAGTGCCTTGATATTGGCAGCGGGCAGAACGTCGCTCAAAGCCGCATTCGCCAGCACAGCGCGAGGCTTCAGCACCTCTCGTGCTGATTCTTCTTCGTCTTCTTCCTGTTCCCACAGAGCGTCTTCATAGCGGGAAAGCGCTTCATCCGTCACTGCGCCAGAAGGAACCAGAACCGTCAGGGAAACGACCATCAGAACCAGCAGCGCCGTCAGCAGGGGCAATTTCATTTTGGACATCAAAAAATCTTCCTTTCCGGAGGGGCACTTTTGTATCCTCCAAACCGCGCAAAATCGCGCAGTTTCATTATACAATAGCCTCATGCAAGCCGCAAGGAAGAATTCAGTTAAGAAAATTGCAGTTTTTTCAGTTTTTTGTAAATTTTGGGTTGCTTCCCTTTCGAAAGGGATTATTTCTTTTCGGCAGAAAGCAGATGATATACCACGGCAACCTCCGCTTCCAAGGTCTGTGCCGTCTGTTCGTAGACGGTATCATCGCCGCCGAACGGATCGGGAATCGTAGCAGAAAAAGTACACACTCGATCAGTATAGAGCGGAAACCGTATGCGCAGTGCGTCCGCATGGGCTTCGTTCATACAGACGATCAGACAAACATTGCTCACCAGGGTCTCCGTGACAGGCTGGGCACGATGCTCCCGCAAATTCAATCCACGGCGTTCCATAGCCCGGAGCGCCCCATTGGAGGCTGGTTCCCCGGGAAAAGCCTGCAAACCAGCTGAAACCGCATGGTATTTTCCGTCTCCCTGCCGCTCGCAGAAGGCGTTGAACAGACAGGCAGCCATAGGACTGCGGCAGGTATTCCCTGTGCAGACAAACAAAACCGTCTTCATGGCTTATTCTTCTTCCTCAACGTCCGCATCAATTTCCGTAAAGGCCGCAGCACGGCTCAAACGGTTCATGATCGCCAGACCGATGCCATCCGTGGTCAATACTTCACTGAAAAGAACGGGAATATGGTCATCGTCCGCCTGACGAAGCAGCTTGAACAGCAGATGTGCCATTTTCTCCGGCGTTTCCCGGCTGCCGATGGAAACCGCATCCAGCCCCTTATAAGCGCTCAAATGTTCCTCAAAGGCAAAAATGCGAACCGTCTGTCCGTTTTGCAGCGTTTCTTCCGCATGGCGGCGAATGCAGCGCTCCACGTGCTCCGGCGTACCTTTCACCATGGTCAGCTTGCCGGAAGGCGCGTAATGCCGGTAACGCATTCCGGGAGAAAGCGCTTTTTCACCCTCCCGAAGAGGACGAAGGACGCTGTCAGCCACTTTGACTGCCTTCAGGACAGTCAGCAGCATTTCCGGGGTAACGCCGCCGGGCCGCAACACAGTCGGAATGGGGGAGGTCAGGTCGATGACGGTGCTTTCCAGCCCTACCTGACATTCTCCGCCGTCCAAGATCAGCGGCAGCTTGCCATGGAGATCATCCATCACATGCTGGGCCGTGGTGGGGCTGGGTTTGCCGCTGGTGTTGGCGCTGGGAGCGGCAACAGGAACACCGCACACTTCCAGCAGCCGGTGTGCCACAGGATGGGAAGGAATGCGGATAGCGACGCTGGGCAAGCCAGCCGTTACCACGTCAGAAATGCAGCTCTTTCGCTTCATGAGCATGGTCAGCGGCCCAGGGCAAAAGGCTTTCATTAAAGTCCTAGCCGTTTCTGTCACCTCGCACAGGGGTTCCGCTTCCTCGGGGCGGGAAACGTGTACGATCAGCGGATTATCCGCCGGACGGCCCTTTGCCGCAAAAATGGAACGAACGGCCGCCTCGTCAAAGGCGTTTGCCCCAAGACCGTAGACGGTCTCAGTAGGTATCCCGACCAGCTGTCCATCTCGAAGCAGCTGCGCCGCTTCCTGAATCGCTTCTTCCGAAGCGGGTAAAATCTTCGTTTCCATGGCTTATTCCTGCTCTCCCAGTTCTTTCAGTTTTTCCGCCTGTTCGGCCAGCAGCAATGCATCGATGACCTCATCCAGATCGCCGTCCATGATCTCGTCGATACGGTACAGCGTCAGGCCGATTCGATGATCCGTTACCCGTCCCTGCGGGAAATTATAAGTGCGGATTCGTTCGCTTCGATCGCCTGTGCCAACCTGTCCCCGGCGGGCGGCGGCATAGGCGCTGTCCTTTTCTTCCCGGAGCTTGTCATACAGCCGGCTTTTCAATACCCGCATGGCCTTATCGCGATTTTTGATCTGGCTCTTTTCATCCTGACAGGTCACGACCAGTCCGGTAGGCAGATGGGTGATACGGACGGCGCTGTCCGTCGTGTTGACGCACTGACCGCCGTGGCCGGTCGAACGGTACACATCAATGCGCAGATCATTGGGATTGATGGTGACCTCCACGTCCTCGGCCTCCGGCAATACAGCCACCGTGCAGGTGCTGGTATGGATTCGTCCGCTGGCCTCGGTGCTGGGCACACGCTGTACCCGGTGAACGCCGCTTTCATATTTCAGCCGGCTGAACGCCCCCTGCCCGATAATCGTAAAGACGGCTTCCTTCACGCCACCCAGCTCGGTCATATTATAGCTGACCGGCTCGACCTTAAAGCGGTGTCTTTCTGCGTAACGGGTATACATCCGCAGAAGCAGCGCTCCGAACAGGGCGGCCTCGTCGCCGCCGGCTCCCTGCCGGATCTCCACGACCACGTTGCGGTCGGCATCCGGGTCCTTGGGCAACAGCAGCAGCTTGAGTTTGTGCTCCTGCTGCTCCCGGCGCTCCCGCAGTTCATTCAATTCACTTTTGGCCAGTTCCTCCATTTCGGGGACTTCCAGCATTTCCTGCGCTTCCGCTTCTTCCCTGAGAATCTGCTGATATTCCCGATAAGCCTCCACAGACGGCTCCAACGAGGCATGTTCCTTCAAAAGCGCCTGCCATTTGGGCTGATCGGCGATGATGTCCGGCTGACTGAGCGCCTCTGAAAGCTCCTGATAGCGATCCAGCAGCCAATCAAATTTTTCAAACATATAACGCGCTTCCTTTCTTTCATGAAAAATACAAGAAAGAGAAGGGCGCTACGGCTCGCTGGAACGGGCGCTGACAATCCGTTCCTTGCCGTATAAATCACAATGAATTTGGATTTTCTGATAGTGTTTTTCCCGGCGAAGCAGTTCCGATACGTCTTTTGCTTGGCCGTCGCCGACTTCCATCGCCAACATTCCGCCGGGCAGCAGATGTTTCCATCCGTCGATAGCGATCCTCCGATAGAAATCGAACCCGTCTTTTCCGCCGTCCAGCGCCATTCTGGGTTCCCGTCGCACTTCTTCCTGAAGCATTTGGCACTCCTCTGTAGGAATATAGGGCGGATTGGACAAAATCAGATCGAAACGTTGCTCGGAAAGCGGCTTCCAAAGATCGCCCTGCACAAAGTGAATAGGGGAATCGTACAAAGCTGCGTTTTCCCCGGCCAATTTCAACGCTTCGCCGCTCAAATCCGAAGCCGTTACAGATGCAGACGGACATTCGCATTGCAGCGTAATGGCGATAGCCCCGCTGCCAGTGCATAAATCCAGCGCAGACGGCTGCTTCGCTTTTCTTTCGTTCAAAAAGGAAATACCTAGTTCGCAAAGAGTCTCCGTCTCTTGGCGGGGAACAAGAACCCGGCTGTCAACTCGAAAGTGGCGGCCATAGAACCATTGTTCCCCTAACAGGTATTGCAGCGGAATCCGCTGGGCGCGCGAAAGCAGGAGCGACGCTAAACGCTGCTCCTGCTCAATCGAAAGAGACTGTTCTGCCTTTGTCAGACGAATCTCCATGGAAGAAAGACCCGTCAGATGGGATAAGATCAGACAGGCATCTTCCTTGGGGTCGGGGATTCCTTTTTCTGCCAGTTCCCGGCTGGCCTTTCGGTATGCTTCACCAATGGTCATGGGCTTTCATTCAGCCGCTTCAGACGGCACATAGTCAGGGTCAGTGATACGATAATCCCGGATAATGGTATATCCCTCCGGGGTGGTTTCACAGTTCTTGGGCAGACCGTACAGCGCCACATTCATGGAAACAATGGCCACTTCCAGCATTTCGTTAGTGGGCGGGCGAGTGGTCAGACGCTGCATCTGCATTCCGGGCCAGCGAAGGATTTTCGCAATCTTGCTTTCACTGTGGGCCAGTCCTTTCAGCACTTCGTAGCTGATCCCCGCCACGATCGGCAGAAGGATAATCCGGCTCAGGAACCGCAGCGCTACGTTGCTGCCCTGATAGCCGACCAGCGTGAATAGAATGATCGAAATCACAAAGACAATCAGCAGGAAACTGGTACCGCAGCGGGGGTGCAGCGTTGAAAACTGCTGGGCGTTTTCAGGTGTCAGGGGCAGATCGTGTTCATGACAATAGACCGTTTTATGCTCCGCACCGTGATATTCGAAAGTACGGCGAACATCCGGCACCTTGGCGCAGAAGGCAATGTAGGCGATCAGGATCATAATTCGGAAAATACCGCTGAGCAGATTGATCAGCCAGTTCTGGGCCTGATTGGGCATCCACGTTTTTAGGAGACGGGCGAACAGCTCCGGCAGAAGGAAAAACAGGCCGAGGGACAGCACGATCGCCAGAAAAACAGCGACGCCCATTACCACTTTGTCAATGCCTTTGCCCAATTTTTGGCTCAGCCACTTTTCAAACTTCGTTGGTTCCTCGTCCAGAATCCCCAGCATACTGGTACTGTCCTGCAGGGTGCTCATGCCCATGGTAAACATGGTGCACATATTGACAATGCCGCGCAGGAAAGGATAGCCCATCCATTTATGCTTTTCAGACAGGGGAGTGTAGGGCTTCAACTGGGTAACGATGGTATGATCGGGGCGGCGCACGGAAACGGCAATGGCGCGGGGAGCCTTCATCATCACGCCCTCCATGACCGCCTGACCGCCAATATCAACGCGTTTCTGTACGCTTTCATTCGTTTTGCTCATGGGTATTCGTTCCTTTCTGCCGAAGAAGAAAACACTTTCACCGGCTTTGAACATTTCGACGCAGTTCTCTGGCATTCCTGCCGCTTTTTCCTTTTCATGGGGTCTCTGTCAAAAATTCATGGTTCTGACAAAATTCAAAAAGAGCGTCGTATAACGACGCTCTTTTGAATGGCTTATTCCATGTTGAAACGCTTCTTGAAGCGATCCACACGTCCGCCGCTGTCCACCAGCTTCTGCTTGCCGGTAAAGAAGGGATGGCACTTGGAGCAAATTTCAACCTTCAGTTCAGGCTTGGTGGAACCGGTTTCGAACGTCTCGCCGCACACGCAACGGACGATAGACTTGCCATACTTGGGATGGATCTTTTCCTTCATAATTTTCACCTCTTTTGCGCATGCAGTGATGCGCTTAAATGCGCGAGATAGATTATAGCATAGCGCCTAATGGATTGCAAGCGTTTTTCCAGCCGTTTTGAAAAATTTCCCGCGGGGCGGCCTTCGCCACTTCGTTCAAGCCATAGGTATAGCGAACGATCAGCCACGGCTTGCTGTTGTACATGCCGTACACGTCACCGTAAAGGCGGTAGCTCTGCCCTTCTTCCCAAGTGGTCTTGGAGGAATTTTCTACATACAGGATCAGCGGATTATCCTCCGTGCCCACGTTCATATAGGCGCGCTGGGGCTTGGTGGTCTCGATGGAGGTAATAACGCCCTTGCATTCGTAAATCTGGGAATTGGCTTTGCGGAGATCCAGATTATTGAGAAGGTCGGTATAATCTCTTGTAGCACTCCATGCCCGCTTGGAGTAATCGACGATATTGGGGACATAATTGACGATATGCTCCACCCGCGTCGTGGCCTTGCCCGGATAATCGGCGGTAATGATAATCGTATTATCGCCAATTTTGTCGAACTTCGCCTGAAAAGAGAAGGAACCGTCGGTTGCCATGCTGGTAATATCCAGATCGTAATACGGCGACAGTACCTTGACCACAGCTCCAGGTAAAGTCGTGGCTCGCACCAGCATGGTGGACGAACTGGCAGACGTGGCGATATCGGAGGCAAGATCCAGCGGAATTTCCTGCTTTTCCCGGTAGAGGGTAACGGTCATGGAATTTTCCCGGCAGTACTGGCTCCGCACTACGATCTGGAACACATTTTCGCCAATAGGCTGCACGCTGGCGTTGTAGCTGACCCTGCCGCCCTCGGTATTGACCAAATCACTGTAATCCTCGCCATTGATGGTGACAGTGCTGCCTTCCCGCACGTTGAACACAATGTTGCTCAAGGCCGTGCTGACCACCTTATAGGGAGTGTCCGGCGTTAAAAGTTCAATGGGGGAAAGGGGAATGTCGATGTCATAGTGAATCTGTTCCAATGCCGTTTGCTTGCCGGAGTCGGACACGACATAGGGGCTGACCGTCACACTCATGGTTTCCTGCAGATAGTCCTCGTAGTCGTCATACCAGATATGGTCGGGAATATCAAAGGTAGCGATACCGCCGGTGACAATGGCAGAAGTACGCAGCTCCTTCAGCGTGATTCGCTGCCCATCTGTACCGGGGATAGTGATGGTATGAGCCGCCAAATCGTCGCGGATCGTGGGCGTTACGGTAGCCGTCGGCTTTTGAGCGGACTGACGGTTGGTAATCATGGGCAGAAGCACCGTCCCGCCAACGAACAGAACCACAGCAATGCATACGATAATGCACAGGGTGCGGAAGAAACGTCGAACACTGAAACGTGCCGGGGGACGGTGATCGTAGGGATGGCTGCGCATCCGCAGGGAATTTTCATATTCATCCTGACGGGCATAGGCAGGAATATACTCGCTGGTGTCGTGATAGCCGTCGTACAGCTGTTCGTCATCATCGGGGCGTTGGATGTTCACCAGCCGGCGGGTGTTGCCATAGCCGTATACGTCGTCTTCTTCGTCGTGAACGTCCTGATTTTCATAGCTGGCTCGATATTTAGAAGAATAGACCTGCCGTGCGTCCGGGCGAACCTCTCCGCCGTTTTCGACCATGGCCGGATCGACCGGGCGAAGCGTGGTGTCCGGGTTATCATCATAAGCGGAAAAAAAGGTAGAGCGGTTGCTGGTGGTGCGTACAGAACGCCCGGAAGGAGCCAGACCCCGCGCGGCCGTTTCCCGGCGCAAACGGCGCTGCTCTTCTTCACCGGCCAGTTTCCGTTCTTTCAGGCTGACCATTTCGTCAGCAAGCGCATCCCGCGGATCGTCCGTTTCTTCGTACTGCCCGTCGTCGTCCACCCGGATATAGGCCTTGGGCTTTTCTTTATCCTTCATTTCCAGCTGCCACGGCAGAACGCCGCCTGTGCTGTAGGCTTCATCCGGCAGTTCCGTGCCGCAGTAGGCGCAGTGGGGCAGCCCGGCCCGGTTCCATTTGCCGCATTCGGGACATTTCATCGCTTGGCAGTTCCTCCATATCCGTAATCAAAAAAGCGCTTTTAATCGCTTAAGCCGCTTTGCTCCCAGTAGTCTGCCTGCAGTTCCATATAGCGATCCAGTAGCGTAGCGGCCAGCATATCGTCGTCTTCATCCTCCGGGTGATCGGAAAGATAGGCGTCATAAATAAACTCAAACGCCTCGTCTTCATCATAATCCGCCTCGCCCGGCGCGTCAAGTGCGGTCAGGACCCCGCTGACCCGCATAAAGTGAAGGTCGTACTGCACGAAATCAGCGATCATCGCCTTCAATTTTTCTTCCGAAATGGTACGAAAAGCCTTTCGATCCAAGTGGTTCCAGATCCACTCCCGGGCTTTTTCTGCCTGATAGGTGTTCATCTCGTTCTCCTTTCAAGGGAATGAATGACTGTCCATTCTTTTACAAGTATACCAAAAAGCCGCCCGACATGCGAGCGGCTTCTTTTGCGCTTTCATCACACGCGCTTGACTTCCTTGATCTTGGCAGCCTTACCCTGCAGGTTGCGCAGATAGTACAGCTTAGCGCGGCGAACCTTACCACGACGGATCACTTCGATGTGGTCCAGACGGGGAGAATGCAGCGGGAACGTGCGTTCTACGCCAATGCCGTAGGACACGCGGCGAACCGTAAAGGTTTCACGGATGCTGCCGTTGCGGCGGGCGATCACAGTGCCTTCAAAAGCCTGAAGACGCTCGCGGGTTCCTTCCACCACCTTCACGAAAACGCGAACGGTGTCACCGATGCCGAATTCGGGCAGATCGGTGCGGAGCTGAGCCTTCTCGATGGAACGAATGATTTCACTCATTTCATGGGCCTCCTTCCTTCGTAGACGTTCGTGCTCATTCAGGATGCGTAGCGGAACGTCCGTATGTCACAACGAGTATTATAGCATGACATTCATTGAAAAAGCAAGCCATTTTCTATGCTTTTTCAAAAAACTACTGTAGGACTACAATACATCTTGGACAAACACAAAAAAGGAAAGAGAGATAGGGTCTCATATGCTAAAGTTGAGTTACCACACAACAAC
>ERZ827108.1867-NODE-1867-length-25306-cov-6.038177_pt1 | contig 25306 bp, 23 predicted proteins | sample MGYA00519921_ERZ827108 | MGnify/ENA primary metagenome ERZ827108 (study PRJEB31778, sample SAMEA3449258) | human gut metagenome | biome: human gut; feature: human-associated habitat; material: faeces | place: United Kingdom | collected 2010/2012 ...
GCAACGGGTGCGAACTGGGCTACGGGTGCAAACTGGGCAACGGGTGCGAACTGGGAGACGAGTGCGATGTTCCGAAATCGCTATTTATCAGCGCATCTCGTCATACGGTATCCTATTGGGGTGAGGATGTTATTCAAATAGGATGCAAACGCTACACCATTTCCGAGTGGCAGAAGCATTTCCGAAAAATTGGCGAGGCCGAAGGCTATAGTACCGAGCAGATGGAGGAATACAAAGGGTATATAGACCTGATCGCTGCAATGCACAAGACGTGGGCGTTACACTAAAACATCCTAACCATGAAAAGCGAAAAAGCAAGGGAATTTATCGACGGGTGCATAAACAACCTTACAGTTGATATGGCTGACCACGCTGAAAGGCAGTTGAGATTGGCAATGACCCACACAGCCGAACTTGCCGAGCAGGAGGCCGAGGAGCGGATGCGGAAAAGAGCGATTGGCGCATTCGACGATATGTGGTTTGAGAACGGCGAGGACGGAGAGTTCGAACCGGATTATGAATACCACCGAAAGAATTTCATCCAAAAACTGACCGAGAATGAAAACAATTGATGAAAGAGCCGACTTGTATTGTCGGGAGCATGCCTATCAAGGCGGCTACGACTTGGAGGATGTCCGGACGGCACATATTTCCGGAGCCGAGGCCGAACACGAACTACTGACGCGCTGGAACGACCCAAACATCATCCCGGATGACAATAAACCAGTGATAATATGCACTTCCCCGGGGATATATTACATAGCGGCTTACGACAAGCAATTTAACTACTGGTTCACGGGCAACGGCTCGTTTTACCGACACGAAATCATCGGCTGGCGGGAGATTCATGAATAAAACAGAATCTGTATGAATGTAAGTGAAAAATATCTGAAAGTCATCGCAGTTGACTTTTACAACTGGATGAAGGAGAGAGAACATTTGGGTGTCAATAGCGGTTTCGATGAATTTTGGAAAAGCCGCGGGGCGTCGTACATGGCTATATCCGCAGATAGGATTGCGGCCGAATCAAAATATCCATATAACCCTTATTGTAAATGAAAACCAAACTACTGTGCCGACTGAGGAAGGAGGCAAAGAGATGGCTCCGGCATGGTCGGGGAATTCAGTATGAGCTGATTAAATCGCCGATAATTAAGCGAGAGCTAAACCGAAGTATGAATTATTACATCCTCCGCCGCGTTGCGGAGCTAAAACAGAAGAGAAGATGGGAACAATACGTGTAATAGTAGCCTGCGAGGAATCACAGACGGTATGCAAAGCATTCCGTGAGCGGGGATTAGAGGCTTACAGTTGTGATATTGAGCCTTGCTCCGGCGGGCATCCCGAATGGCACTTCCAAGAGGATATTTTCAAGGTGCTTGCGCGGGAGCCAAGATTTGACTTGATGATTGCGCATCCGCCATGTACGCATTTGGCCGTTTCGGGTATGAGATGGTTTAAAGAAGGCGTTAAACCGATTTGGTTGAAATATGAGGCCGCCGCCTTCTTCATGAGATTGGCCGAGTATGATATTGACCATATAGCGGTAGAGAATCCCATCTGCGTGATGAGCACTTTGTATCGCAAGCCCGATCAAATTATAAACCCCTATCAATTCGGGCACCCAGAACAGAAAAAGACGTCGCTATGGCTCAAAGGGTTGCCCAAGTTGCGGGAAACCAACAATGTGTACGACTACATGATGACCCTACCGATAAAGGAGCGCACGCGAATTCATTGGCTCGGAAGCAATCACGCCAAGGAGCGCAGCAAGACCTACGATGGCATTGCACAGGCAATGGCGGAGCAATGGGGTGACTTTTTAAAATCGAAAATATGAAAACAGGAGTTGAGATGATCGCCGATAAGCGAGCCGATATATGTACACGGACGGGTACTTATTCAAGGATTCCTTTGATTCAAAGTATTTTGGGGCGGGCTTATGAACACTTTACAGACGAAAGATACGATCATGCCATCCGGTGTTTAGCCGAATCCGGCGCCATGATAGCCGCCGAGATCGACAGAATTAACAACCTCAAACAAGAATAACCATGCAGAAGGCATTTTTTAACGACCGATACCAGCAGACAGACGCGGTTATCGAGGGACGCAAGACCAGGGCGACGCAAATTATGACTGGGATCGACTTTCCGGTCAACATGGTTATGGGGCGTGCCCTCCCCGACAAAGATGGGAAAATATATGCAGTTGCCAATGGGGAGAATATCATCGTGAAATTGCGCTACAAGGTCGGCGAGGTCGTGGCCGTGGCGCAGTGTTATTACAATGCGTTTTCGTCAAGATGTGACATCCCTGTATATGGCGCGGATAGAACACCGGGCTGGCTAAATAAAATGTTTGTGCGAGCGGATTTGATGCCCCACCAAATCCGCATCACGGGAATCCGTTGCGAGCGCTTGCAGGATATTTCGGACGAGGACTGTATGAAAGAAGGGGTGGTGGATGTGACCTACTTTAAGACCGGGGGACGTCCATACGAATTATTTGCTTTACCGGGGCATGAGTACGAGGAAACCTTCAATACACCCAGGCAAGCCTTCGCCGCGCTTATCGACAAAGTGTCCGGCCGTGGAACATGGGATCGAAACCCGTGGGTAGCGGTTTACGAATTCGAACTTGTAAAATAACGATAACAATGGATAAATTTCAAGCGCTCAACAAACTTTCCGGTGAGGTTTACCAGAATGCAGTAGACCACGGATTTTATGATGCAGAGCATAAGATAGCCGAGGCGGCGGGTGGCGACATATACAAGCACGAAATTCTCCAACATTTAGTATTTGGCCAACGAGTAGCGCTGATTCATTCGGAGCTATCGGAGGCATTGGAGGCCGACAGGCTGAACAGATTTTCAACACGTGTAGGCGCGGCTAAAGATGCTCTTTCACGGAACGACGAAGCGTTCGAAGATATATTTCGTTCCTGCATCAAAGACACATTGGAGGATGAAATTGCCGATGCGCTTATCCGCATTCTCGACCTGTGCGCGGCGAATAACATAGACATCGGCACCCATGTATGGATGAAAATGGCGTACAATGCAAAGCGACCAAAGATGCACGGCAAGAAGTACTAAAAATTCGAAATAAGCATGAATATATTTAAGATACGCATGGGGAAATGCTGGTGTCACAGGCACACCACAGGCCATGGATATTTGGAGGTGTGGCTATTTGGACGCCTCTATGAAGTATTCAGATACAGAGGGGCGTGCAAAAATTGCGACGCTCCGTTTTGAAAAAATAGCGAGATTCTCGCAATATATCGAAAAACTGAAATAAATATGAAAGATTTTGACTTGTCGGCCGCCAAAGCAGGCGCGGCGGTGTGTATACGAAGCGGAGAAAACGCGCGTATTATATGTTACGATAAGAAAGACATAACTCCGTGTCTCAGTAATCGCATTATTTATCTGGCAGATTATGACAGATATGAGCGGATATACTCTTGTCGTAGTGATGGAAGATATACGTCGTGTGGAGAGGATGATGCAGACCTGATGATGCGCGACGACGACTACGCCGAGAAGCTGGCGCGGGGAGAGTACGGGAACCATATCGAGGATAAGCTCGAAAAGGTTGATCCAGTTATTAAGGAAAACTTAACAGTTGGCCGGGAGTATTGGCGGAGGGTGTATGCGGGGCAGATGATGGCAGCTGCGTTTCCTGTGCTTGTCTCTACTGACTGGCAGGCGAAAGGCGAGTACGCAAACATACCAGCAGAAACACTGATTGCTCGTCAGGCTATCGACTTCGCCGATGCCCTCCTTGAAGAGCTGGAGAAAACGGAGAAGAAATTATGAAAAAGCAATATAATGAAAGGCCTATAACCATAATAGTTTGGCTGGTCGTAATACTGGCAATAATAGTTATGATCGCCTTTACCGGAATCAAGCCGGCAATGTAAAGGGCTCCCTGATCCGGAGCCCTTTGTGTTTGTGGCGCTCTCAAGCCCCACCTTTGACACATCACTCCAAAGGTAGCAACTTATTTCGATAAAAGCAAATGGGGAGAAGGGCGGAAGGGCGGCCAACTATCGCCGACTATACGGTATGGACAAATGAACTGAGCCGGGAAGAACTGATGATAATTATACATGGCATATGCAATCATCGGATCAACCAAGCGAAGAGGAAGCTCCAGTTTTTGCGGGCGCAGCGCGACAGGCGCCGAGCCACGCGGGGTAAATACAGGGAACCGAATCCGCCTATTTCGTGGCGGAGGTTTAAAACAAAGGAAAGAGATCATATTGACGGACGGCAACAGGAGTTGCCACTATTTTTATAGAATATGGATAGTTTGCTCATGCAAGTTATGCGGGATCGCCAATCCGACGCGATGCTATTGATTAGCGCTTCAGATTTGCGTACCTTTGCAAATGTGCTCATTCAGGAGACAGGGGATAGCGTTGCTGAAAAAACATTCAGCGCCGTGAAAGCAGCTATGGGTGATAAGATAAAGTATTGTACCCGTGGAGAGGCGTCCGAGATTTTAGGAGTGTCCTATCCGACATTGCATCGGTGGGAGAAAGAAAAGTGTCTAATCCCAGTAAGAATAGGACGAAAAGTGCTATATTTGCGTAATGAAGTGGACGCATTCAAAGCACGAGGACGCACACGAAGTTTGGGAAAATGAAGTGAAAACCTGTATTATATCGCCAAAAATAAGCCAAAAACATGAATAATAAAAATAGCAACCATCAGATTGTCAGATGATTGCTATTTTGAAATTGTAGTCCCGACGGGAATCGAACCCATATCGTAAGAACCGGAATCTTATATTCTATCCATTGAACTACGGGACCGGGAGTGCAAAGATGCAAATTTTTTTTAATTTTTACTAATAAAATGCGAGAAAAGCAGAATAATTGGCAGAGGATCGAAGCCGTAATCAAATGGGCGAACATGTCGACCAACTACTTCGCCCGTCATATCGGGCTTGCACGCGGCGAAAACCTCTACCAGATTAAACGCGGTAATAACGGCATTTCGCTCGATGTGGCCGACCGCATCGTCTCCAAATTCCCGCAGGTGGATAAATTGTGGCTGCTGACGGGAGAAGGGCAGATGTTTGCGGACGAGAAACTGCGCGGCGCCCAGATACCTTTTTATAATGTGGATGCCGAACAGGCCATCGCGCACGTCGCCCACCTTGAGGCCGAGAGCAGCCTGGTCATCCCTCAGGCGGGCGAGTGCGACCTTGCCATGTGTTACATGGGACGTGCCATGGGGGACGCCCTGCCGCCGGGGGCGGTGGTCTTGCTGAAGGCTGTCGACCGGGATGCAATTATTCCCGGGGGAGAATATGTGATTGTCAGCCGAAAAATTGTAACTTTGCGAATAGTTCGGCTCGCCGACGGGGAGGATAAACTCCGCCTGGTGGCCGGCGACCGGGAAAATTACGATGACATAATTCTGAATGTCAGTGATATAAGCTCGGTATATAAAGTTAAAGGCAAATTGATAATAAACAGTTGAGAATATGTTTTCAGGGATCGTGGAACGCATGGCGGAGGTCGTGGACATCCGTACCGACCGTCAGAATAAGGATTTTACGCTGCGCGCGGACTTTTGCCGCGAGTTGAAAATCGACCAGAGCATAGCACATAACGGCGTATGTTTGACAGTTGTGGACATCCGCGATGATACGTATACGGTCACGGCGATGAAGGAGACGCTCGACAGGAGCAACCTCGGCCTGCTGGCTGTGGGCGATCTGGTGAACCTCGAACGCTCGATGAAACCCGATGCGCTGCTCGACGGGCATATCGTCCAGGGGCATGTCGACCAGACGGCCGTATGCACGGCCCGCGAGGACGCCGACGGCAGCTGGTACTATACGTTCGCCTACGAACCGCAGGGCGGTGGGCTCTGTACCGTGGAGAAAGGGTCGGTGACGGTCAACGGCGTGAGCCTGACGGTCTGCGACTCGAAGGAGTCGTCGTTCCGCGTGGCGATCATTCCCTATACGTTCGAGCATACGAATTTCTGCCGCATCGGCGTGGGTTCGGTCGTGAACCTCGAATTCGACATCGTGGGCAAGTACATCGCCCGTCTCATGCAAAATTATACGAAGTAAGCCTTATGGTATACATCAAAACAAAAGAGGGCGCATCGCTGTGGATCGCGCTCCTCGCAACGGCCATTGTGGCCGGGACGATGACGCTGCTCGATGCGGTGTGGTGGGTGACGCTGTGCGTCTGCGGCGCCGTCTTTGTCGTCGTGGCGCTCGTGGCGCTGTTCATCATCCGCAAGTATGTGGCTTACAAGCTCAAACCGATCTATTCCATCGTGCTTTCGCGCGACGTGCATACGCACGAGATTTTCTCCGAGCTGAAGGACAAGCACGTCGAGAATATCGGCGAGGAACTCACGGCGTGGGCGGATACGAACGACAAGGAGATCGCCCGCCTCAAGGAGACCGAGCAGTTCCGCAAACAGTATCTGGGCAACGTGGCGCACGAGCTCAAAACCCCGATCTTCAATATCCAGGGGTATATCTCGACACTGCTCGACGGAGGCCTGGAGGACGAGCTCATCAACCGCAAATACCTCGAGCGGGCCGAGAAGAGCATCGACCGCCTGATCAATATCGTCAACGACCTGGATACCATCTCCAAGCTGGAGAGCAACATGAACCGCCTCGAAATGGAGAAGTTCGACATCGTGGCGCTGACGAAGGAGATCGCCGAGCAGGCCGAGATGGAGGCCGACAAAAAAGGCATCCGGATTTCGATCAAGGGCGCCGACAACCTTCCCTCGCCGTTCTGGGTGCTGGCCGACAAACATTACATCGGCCAGGTCATCGTGAACCTCGTCATCAACTCGATCCGCTACGGGAAGGAGGGCGGTCTGACGCGCGTCCATTTCCGCGACATGCTCGACAAAATACTTGTCGAGGTGGAGGATAACGGATTGGGAATCAGTAAGGAGGATTTGCCCCGCGTCTTCGAGCGATTCTACCGTACCGACAAGGGGCGTTCGCGCGAGCAGGGCGGTACCGGCCTCGGACTGGCGATCGTGAAGCATATCATCGAAGCGCACGGCGAACGCATCAGCGTGCGCAGCGAACCCGGCGTGGGGAGCACCTTCTCGTTCACGCTCAAAAAAGTCAACCTGCAAGAACTGAATAAATGATACGACCGTTAAGCATCGTTTGGAATTTCGACCCGGTGTTCTTCTCCATCGGGTCGCTCGACATCCGCTATTACGGATTGATGTGGGCGCTGGCAATCCTGATCGGCGCCAAGTTTTTCGATAACTTCTGCAAGCGCGAGGGGCTTCCGCCGAAGGTCTCCGAGTCGATTTTTATATATGGTACGCTGGCGACGATCATCGGGGCGCGGCTGGGGCACTGCCTCTTCTACGACCCGATGGAATACCTCAGCAAGCCGTGGACGATCATCACGGGTTTCCGGGACGGTGGCATGGCCAGCCACGGCGCCGCCATCGGCCTCTTGATCGGCCTCTGGCTGTTCTCGCGCAAGAACAAGCTGCCCTATATCTGGTCGCTCGACCGCATCATGATCGCGGTGGGCATCGGCGGTGCCGTCGTCCGGCTGGGCAACCTGTTCAATTCGGAGATCTTCGGCATGGCCACGACCCTGCCGTGGGGCTTCGAATTCGTCCGCTCGGCCAAGTGGGTGAACGAATTCGCCCCCGCGGCGGTACACCCGACCCAGATTTACGAGGCGCTTTGCTACCTGATCACCTTCGGCATCCTTTGCTGGCTCTATTATGCGAAGGACATCGCGCGGCGCCGTCCGGGCATCCTGTTCGGCATCGGGCTGCTCGGGATTTTCCTGACGCGCTTCTTCATCGAGTTCATCAAGACCGAGCAGGAGGCGTTCGAACAGGGATGGGTGCTCGATATGGGGCAATGGCTGAGCATTCCGTTTATCGTGCTGGGTATTTACATGATTTACCGGGGACTGTCCGAGCCCGAAGTTACCCCCGCCCCGGTGCCGAAAGCCCCGGCAGTAACCCCAAAAAAGAAGAAACGATGAGCAATTACCCGATGGTCGATGAAGTGAACCGCCTTGTCGGCAACCTGCTTGCCGCCGGCAGCGGGGTGTTCCTGCCCGGCGTAGGGTCGCTCTTTGTCGAGCGGCGCGGTGCCAGGCGGCTTTCCAAACGCTCTGTCCAGCCTCCTTGCCGCGTGGTATCCTTCTCTTCGCAGCAGCAGGGGGTATCGCTTGCCGATGAACTGGCGCGTACGCTGCACTGCGACGCTGCCGGAGCACAGGATGTTTACGACCGCTGGCTTTCCCGCACGCGCGAGGGCGACGTGCTGACCATAGAGGGCGTCGGCGTGCTCAAATTCAAGAATTTTACGCTTGCACCCGCGTTCGACAGGCTGCTGAACCCGCAGGGGCACGAGCCCGTGCGGATCAAGCCTGCCCGCCGGTTGGACTGGGCGCTGTGGGTCGGCATCGCGGCGATCGTGATTGCGGCGGGTTTCGGCGGCGCCGAATTCCTGCGCATCAATTCTTCCGATATTCCGGAACCCGGTGCGGCCGCCGAAGTTGCGCGCACCTTGCCCGCCGCGGATGCGGGGATTCCCGCCGATTCGTCCGCGACGGCCGGTGTGACGGACGAGGGGACTGCGACGGCAGTTGCGGGAACGAAGGCTGCGGAAACCGACGTTGCCGGGAGCAGTGCTGCGGGTGCGGCCGGGACAGCGGACAGCGCCGGTGACCGTGCGGATGCAACTGTAACCCGTGCGGATGCCAAACCTGCCGGACAGCGTCCCGGGTCGGCGGCACGGGTCTCCACGGAGCCTGCATCGCTCGTTTCGGGACACCGGTATGTCGTGCTGGGGGTTTTCAGTACGCCGGAAAATGCGGCCCGTGCCGCCGCGGATGCCGAAGCCAGGGATGCATCGGTACGTTGCGGGGTCTACCGTTTCGGCAATAAATTCATGGTTTCACCTTTCGAGGCGCCCGATGCGGAGGCATGTATGTTGTTCATCCGTAATTATAGCGACCGTTTCCCCGGGCTGTGGACTTACACTGCCCGTTGATGCGTCTTTCCGAGCTGATAATCCGTTTCATCGACTGGTTCTACCGCCGGCCTGTTTCTGCGTTATTGCCGCGCCAGACGTTCCGTTATGCCGTATGCGGCGGCGCGAACGTGGTTTTCGGCTGGGGATGCTATTTCCTGCTCTATAATTTCGTGCTCGACAAGGAGCTGCTCGACCTCGGTTTCATCGCGGTTTCCCCGCATGTCGCGGCGATGCTGATCGTTTTTCCGCTGACCTTCTTCACGGGGTTCTGGCTGAACCGCCATGTGGCGTTCCGCCGTTCGCCGCTTGCCACGGGGACGCAGCTTTTCCGCTACCTCCTCTCCGTCGCCGGCTCGGTGGTGGTCAATTATCTCTTCCTGAAATTCTTCGTCGAGTTGTGCGGGTTTTGGGCGACGCCTTCGCAAATGATGGCCTCGCTGGGGACGATGGTGTACAGCTACCTGGCCGCCAAGTATTTCACCTTCCGCAACGCCGTCCGCGAATAACCGCGGGGCCGGGCGTGTCAGCCTTTCCGGTTCTCCTCCTTGAGTTTCTGCAGTTCGTACATCCTGTCGCGGAATTTCGCGGCGGCGAGGAAGTCGAGCGATTTGGCCGCACGTTCCATGTCCTCGCGCGCCTTGTCGATCAGCGTGTCGATGTTCTCGCTTGCGACATAGGTCTTCTGTACGTCCGCGGCGGCCATGTAGTGGTCTTCGGCGAGCGGGTAGGCCGCCGCTATCTCCGGGACGTCGGTGCGCGCGGACAGCAGGGTGCTTTGCCCCGTGCCGCTTTTCTGCGCCCGGCGCGGCAGCATGCCGTGCTCCATGTTGTAGCGCACCTGCTTCTCGCGCCGGCGGTTGCTTTGCTCGATGGCGAAGCGCATGGAGTCGGTGCAGGTGTCGGCATAGAGGATCACGTTGCCCTGCGAATGGCGTGCGGCACGTCCCGCGATCTGCGTCAGCGACCGCACGTTGCGCAGGAAGCCCTCCTTGTCGGCGTCGAGGATCGCCACCAGCGCCACTTCGGGCAGGTCGAGGCCTTCGCGCAGCAGGTTCACGCCCACCAGCACGTCGAACATTCCGGCCCGCAGGTCTTCCAGAATCTGGATGCGTTCCAGCGTATCCACGTCCGAGTGGATGTAACGGTTGCGTACGCCCACCCGGTCGAAGTATTTCGAAAGTTCCTCGGCCATGCGTTTGGTGATGGTCGTCACGAGCACCTTGTCGTCGTCTTTCACGCGCTTGTCGATCTCCTCCAGCAGGTCGTCGATCTGGTTGGCCGTAACGCGCACCTCGAGCGGCGGGTCGACCAGCCCCGTGGGGCGGATCAGCTGCTCGACGATCACGCCTTCGCTCTTCATCAGTTCGTAGTCGGCGGGCGTGGCGCTCACGTAGATCGACGTGCCCTGCAACTGCTCGAACTCGGCGAAGGTCACCGGACGGTTGTCCTTGGCCGCCGGGAGACGAAATCCGTATTCCACGAGGTTTTCCTTGCGGGCGCGGTCGCCGCCGTACATGGCATGTACCTGCGGCAGCGTGACGTGGCTTTCGTCTACGACGAGCATGTAATCCTTCGGGAAATAGTCGATCAGGCAGAAGGGGCGCGTGCCCTCGGCGCGGCCGTCGAAATAACGCGAGTAGTTTTCGATGCCGGGGCAGTACCCCAGCTCCTTGATCATCTCGACGTCGTATTCCACGCGCTGTTTGATGCGCTGCGCCTCCGTCGTGCGTCCGGCACGCTCGAAGAATTCGATCTGCCGGCCCAGATCCAGGTATATCTGTTGTACGGCGCAGTTGATGCGCTCCTTGGTGGTTACGAAGAGGCTCGTGGGGTAGAGCGTCAGGTTGTCGAGCGAGTGGATACGCTGCCCCGTCGCGGGGTCGATGGTCTGGATGGCCTCGACCTCGTTGTCGTAGAACATTACGCGGAAGCACTGGCTGCCGAACTCGCCGAAGGCCGCCATGATGTCCACCGTGTCGCCGTTGACGCGGAACGTCGCCGGTTCCAGGTCGCGTTCGGTGCGGGTGTAGAGCGCTTCGACCAGCTTGTAGAGGAAATGCTTGTAACTGACGACCTGCCCGACCCGGATGTTGATGGCCGTGGCATGGAAATCCGCCGGGTTGCCTGCGCCGTAGAGGCACGATACGCTCGATACGACGATCACGTCGCGGCGCCCCGACAGCAGCGTGGCTACGGTGCGCAGGCGCAGTTTCTCGATCTCGGCGTTGATCGAAAGGTCTTTTTCGATGAAGGTGTCCGTCGAGGGGAGGTAGGCCTCCGGCTGATAATAGTCGTAGTAGGAGACGAAATACTCCACGGCGTTCTCCGGGAAGAAATTGCGGAACTCGCCGTAAAGCTGCGCCGCGAGCGTTTTGTTGTGGCTCAGGACGAGCGTCGGGCGGTTCAGCTGCGCGATGACGTTGGCCACGGTGAAGGTCTTTCCCGAGCCTGTCACCCCCAGCAGGGTGTTATGTTTGGAGCCGTGCCGGATCGAGCCGACGAGCTGTGCGATCGCTTCCGGCTGGTCGCCCATCGGGGCGTAATCCGATACCAACTTGAAATCCATGGTGCAAAAGTAGGTAAAAAAAACGGTATGGTGAAATGCCGCCCCGGTTTGGCCGGGGACGGTGCGTCTGTTTCGAAAACGTACCGGGGACAGTTAAAATTGTCCCGCCACGCCATATCTTCGGTAATTCGGTAATATTGTATATCTTTGTGCCGGTAAATCGTCTGTAACGTATGAAGCTATTTAAAAGCGAAGGCTGGAAGTCGTTCTGGCCCAATTTTCTGGCCGTGATCCTGGGTATCGTCATCACGTTCGGAGGCGAGCGGCTTATTACGAACTACCAGAAACGGCAGGATGCCCGGGAGATCGTCGGACTGTTCAAGGTCGACGTGGAGCGGCATCTCAAAATTTCGGAGGGGCTGCTCGATGATTATACGGCGGGGATGAGTGCCCTGCGGAAATGTGCCGTCGCATACGCCAGGAAGGAATTGGCGGAAATCCCCGAAGATACGCTTCGTTATGCCTTGGGCATGTTCTTCTCCGTGCGCGGGGATGTTTATTCGCCCGTTGGGATGAAGATACTCGAAGTTTCGGGGGCGCTGAGCGCGGTGCATGAACCCGAAGTCGTCGAATCGGTCACTAAAATCGGCAATGTCATCACGACCTTCTGGCGGCAACAGGACAAGATGGTAGCCAATGTCATAGGGGCGAAACAGCACCTGTACGAGAGCGGCAGGCTCGACTGGAGTTACCGGGGAACTTCGCCGCACGAAAGGCTGGAATACCGCTTCCGCCGCCTGATGGAGGACACGCTTTGCGCGGGGCTCATAACCCGCGGCTCGATTCCCGCCTACCTGATGATGTTCCGCGATATGAACGATAACATACGTGCCGAACTGGACATCATCCGCAATGCCGGGTACTGACCCTCTCCGCCGGGCAAAATCTTTTTGCACCCCGCCAAGGGTTGGGGAATTATTGCTATCTTTGCAGACATGATCGACAGGGAAACAGTAGACCGCATTTATGCAGCCGCCAATATCGTGGATATTATCGGCGAGTACGTCACGCTCAAGCGCAAGGGCGTGAACTACCAGGCCTGCTGCCCGTTCCACAACGAGAAAACCCCGTCGTTCGTCGTGTCGCCCTCGAAGGGGGTATATAAATGCTTCGGCTGCGGCAAAGGCGGCAATGCCGTCACGTTCCTGATGGAGCACGAGAACATCACCTATCCCGAAGCCCTGAAGATGGTGGCCAAACGCTATGGCATCGAAGTCAAGGAGAAGGAGATGTCCGAGGAAGAGGTGCGCCGCAACGACGACCGCGAGTCGATGTTCGCACTCAACGGCTGGGCGGCCGATTATTTTGCCAACTACCTCCATCACGAGACCGAGGGGATGAGCGTGGGCATGGCTTACTTCCGCCAGAAACGCGGCATGACCGACGCCACGATCAAGAAGTTCGGCCTCGGGTTCTGCCCCGCGCGCGGCGACCGGATGTCGAAGGATGCGCTGGCGGCGGGATATAAAAAGGAGTTCCTCGTCTCTACCGGCCTTTCGCTCGAACGCGAGAGCGACGGTTCGCTCTACGACCGGTTCCGCGACCGGGTGATTTTCCCCGTACATAACATTTCGGGGCGCGTCGTCGCTTTCGGCGGCCGTACGCTGCGCACCGACAAGGCCGTTGCCAAATACCAGAATTCGCCCGAGAGCGAGATATACAGCAAGAAACGTGAGCTGTACGGCCTCTATTTCGCCAAGAAGGCGATCCAGCAGCTCGATTTCGCCATCATGGTCGAAGGCTATACCGATGTCATTTCGATGCACCAGGCGGGTGTCGAGAACGTCGTGTCGTCGTCCGGGACATCGCTCACGACCGAGCAGATACGCCTGCTGAACCGTTTTACGAAAAACATCACGGTCATTTACGACGGAGACTCGGCGGGTATCCACGCTTCGCTGCGCGGGATCGACATGATCCTCCGGGAGGGGATGAACGTGCGCGTGGTGCTGCTGCCCGAACCCGAGGATCCCGACTCCTTCGCCCGGGCGCACACTGCGGCCGAGGTGCAGGAATATATCCGGGCCAACGAACAGGATTTCCTGGCCTTCAAAGCAAAATTGCTGTTGGAGGCCGCCCAGGGCGACCCGATCCGGAAGGCGGCGCTGATCGCCGACATGGTGCAGTCGATCGCACAGATTCCCGATCCGATCCAGCGGTCGGTCTACATCAAGGAGTGCGCGCGGATCATGGACATCGACGAGAACATCCTGATCTCGGAAGTAGCGCGCAAGCGCATGGCGACGACCGGCGACCGCGAGGCCGACGAGTTCGTACGCCGCCAGACGGCATTGCGGCATGCAGAGGCTCCGCAGCCCGAGGTGGAATTCGTGAAGCAGGTCGAGGCCGGGAGCAGCAGCGAGGCGCTCGAACGCGAATTGGTGAAATACCTGCTCAAATACGGCCATTGTTCGTTCGAATTCAAGGAGGGGCGCACGATGGTGCCCTGCAACGTCGCGGAGGTGATCTTCCTGGAGCTGGACAGCGACGGACTCGCGTTCCGCAATCCGTTATACAACAGTATTTTGGCTACTTACCGTGAGCAGTGGAAGATTCTCGGTACGGGGGTGGAAGTCCCGGCGCACTTTTTCCTGAACCATCCCGACCCGGAGGTGTGCAATGCCTCGGTCGACATCCTTACGTCGGACGACAATTACGTGGCCAGCCAGCTGTGGCGGCGCAAGGACATCCATGTCGAAAGCGATGCTGAGATGCTGGCCGTAGGGGTGCCGAAGGCCGTGACGCTCTACAAGTCGAAGGTGATCGAAAGCTATATCAAGGAGTGGCAGGCCAAACTCGCGGACGAGAGCCTGACGGACGAGCAGGTCGGCGAGGTGATCCAGCGGCTGGCCGGGTTCAACAAGGTGAAAGTGACGATTGCAAAGAAATTGCAGCGGTTGATATTATGACCCGCGCCCGGCGGAGTGCCGGGCGGGGATATGCCGGGGTTTGAATATTAAAAGAAAAAAGGGGCGGGTCTCGGGTCGTACACGTATCACTACGCATACCGTGTGCAAACAGAAAATAAACAGAAAGATGTGTAAAACATATCAAAGATAAAAGAATTAGTTACCTTGACCGATTCCCACCCCTGCGAATAAATAGGCAATTATTGTGCCGATTCCGAATATATGAGTGAACAGAAAAAGATAAATATCCGTAACAAGCGCGCGACGTTCGACTATGAGATTCTGGAAGAGTACGTTGCGGGCATCGTGCTCGTCGGTACCGAGATTAAGTCCATCCGTGCGGGCAAGGCTTCGCTGACCGATTCGTTCTGTTATTTCGACAAGGGTGAGCTGTGGATACGGGGTGTCAACATCGCCGAATACGGATGGGGCACCTGCAACAACCATGCGCCGCGCCGCGACCGGAAACTGCTGCTCAACCGCCGCGAGCTGGACAAGCTCCAGCGCGCGGGGCAGGACAAGGGCCTCACGATCGTGGGGCTGCGCCTGTTCCTGAACGAGCGGGGGCTGGCGAAAGTCGTGGTCGGGCTTGCCCGGGGCCGGAAGACCTATGACAAGCGCGAATACCTGAAGGAAAACGATGCCAAGCGTGAGATCGACAAGGCGATGAAAAATTACAAACGATGATACGAGCTATTTTCCTCGATGTAGACGGTACGCTGATCAGTTTCAAGACCCATGAAATACCCGCCTCGGCACGCGATGCGCTGGTGCGGGCGCATGCGCAGGGCATCAGGCTCTTTATCGCTACGGGGCGTGCGGCGAACGACCTCGCTCCGCTCGAGGGGATTCCCTACGACGGTGTGGTGTCGCTCAACGGCGCCCGGTGTGTGGCTGCCGACGGGCGTGTCGTAAGCCAGCACTTGATTCCGCGGGCCGATTTCGAACGCGCCATGGAGCTCTCCTCGCAGATGGGATTCCCGCTGGCGCTGGAACTGGAGAGCGGCGTATTCGTCAACCGAGTGACGCCCGAGGTGGAACGGCTGGCGCATATGGTCGCGCATCCCGTGCCCGAGCAGACCGACCTCCGTGCGCTTTTCGACCGGAGCGAGTGCTGCCAGATGTGTTTCTATCTGGATACGGAGGCCGAACGGCGCGTCATGGCGCAGTTGCCCGGGCTTGCGGCGAGCCGATGGTGTCCGATTTTCGCCGACATCAATGTCGCAGGCATCGACAAGGCCACGGGCATGAGGGAATTTATGTCCGCCTACGGGTACCGGGCTTCGGAAGTAGCGGCCTTCGGCGACGGCGGCAACGACGTGGCGATGCTGTCGGCCGCGGGGGTGGGGGTTGCCATGGGCAATGCCTGCGAGGAGGCGCTGCACGCTGCCGATTACGTGACCGCCCCGGTCGACGAGGACGGCATTGCCCGGGCGCTGGGGCATCTGGGTATTCTGGACGATTGAGTTTGAATTTATCGAAGATATGAGCTTGATTCTATGTGTCGAGACCGGTACGGACGTTTGTTCGGTCGGTATTGCAAAGGACGGGGAGTTGCTTTCGCTGCGCGAGAGCGACGAAGGGCGTGACCACGCCCGCAAGGTCGGCGTGTTCGTCGACGAGCTTTTGCGCGAAACGGGCATTGCGCCCGACGAACTGGATGCTGTGGCCGTGGGCAAGGGCCCCGGCTCCTATACGGGGCTGCGGATCGGCGTTTCGTTCGCCAAGGGGCTGTGCTACGGGGTGCGTAAGCCGCTGGTGGCCGTCGGGTCGCTCGATGCGCTGGCCGAAGTGGCGCTCGAAGATTACGAAGCCGGGATTCTTTCCGTCCCCGACTGGGAACATGCCTGCCTCTGCCCGATGGTCGATGCCCGCCGCATGGAGGTCTATGCGCAGGTATTCGATACGGCCGGAAAGCCCCTGAACGAGGTTTCGGCCGAGGTCGTCGACGGGGAGAGTTTTGCGCACTTCCGTGCGCAGGGGAGGCCGTTCGTGATCTTCGGCAGCGGGGCCCGCAAATGCGCCGGGATACTGCCCGACGCCGTGCTTGTCGAGGTAGCCCCTTCCGCACGCGGGCTTGCGCGGCTAGCCCAGCGTGCGCTCGATGCGGGATGCACGGAAGATATCGCCTATTTCGAACCTTTCTACCTGAAGGATTTTGTCGTTACGACGTCGAAGAAAAAGTTGTTCTGAGGGCGTTTTTCATGCTGTGGCGTCCGGCATGGCCGTAAGACCCGGGGCTTTTCGGGGTTGCTGTACGGCGAACCCGCAGAATCGGGGGGGGGAGCGGGAGTGTATCGGTATGACGGAAGCGGAGTTGATAAAATGCCTGTCGGAGCGGTTTTATTCCGATTTTGCCGACACGGTGGCCCGGCGCGTGCGCGATGCGGGTGCCGTGGGGCTGCTGTATGAGGTGGTGACCTCCCGCTACGAGGGGTTGCCGCGTGCCGTGAAGCACAAGGTGGCTTTCCGGGGTGCGTATGTGCTCGAAAAGATCTATTTCGACGCCCCGGATTCGTTCATGCCCTATGCCGGCCTGTTTTGCCGGACGGATTTCCCTGCCTGCGCCGATCCCAGCGCCCGGCGCCATTTCGCAAAGGTCATGGCCGACCTGCTGGGGCGTTTCACGCCCGAGGTGCGGGATCTGGAGCGGATTGCCGAGGCTGCCGCCCGGTGGGCGGTCGATCCGGGGGCGAAGGTCGCCGTGAAGATTTGGGCGGTCGAGGTGCTGAAGCATTGCCGGCGGCGTGTCGGCTGGGTTCAGGAGGTGTGGGACGACCTTGTGGAGACGATGGCGCACGACGCAACGCCGGGGATCGAAGTGCGGATGCGCAAAAGCTGGAAGGAATCCCGCAGGCCGTGAATCGGGTTTTGCGCACGACATGGGAAATCTCCTGCCGGGAAATGTAAAAGCCCGCCGAACATCGGCGGGCTTTTACATGTTACAGGGGGCTTTGCCCGGCCCATATTTTCCAGGTTTCCATGTTCCTCTGAGCTCCGGTGCCCGGTTCCTCTGTTCCCGGTTCCTTTGTTCCCGGTTCCTTTGTTCCCGGTTCCTTTGTTCCCGGATTCCTTTGTTCCCGGATTCTTTTGTTCCGGCGTTCCTCTGTTCCTCGCTTCTCGTGTTTCCGGGCGGGTGCGCCGGGCAGTTCGGTTATTCTTCGCCTCCGGCTCCGGGAACCGGATTCCCGCCCCCGGCTTCGGTGGCGGGGATGCCCGGGAGGTCGTCCTCCCCGGCGGCTTCGAGTGTGCGCGCGGAGTGCTGTTTCTTGGTTTGCAGGCGCGCCGTCCTGCGCAGCCGTTCCCCGACGCGGATGATGTTGTCGTTGCCCGTGCAGAGCCGTTTGTAGGCGTCGTCATAGGCGTCGCGTGCCTTGTCCAGCGCCGTGCCGACCCCTTCGAGCGAACCGGTGAAGGCCACCAGCTGTTCGTAGAGTTTCAGCCCGCATGCGGCGATGTCCCTGGTGTTCTTGTCCTGGTCGTTGTATTTCCACAGGTCGGCGACCAATTTGAGCAGGGCGAAAAGGTTCGTCGGCGACGAGATGATGACCTTCTTGTCGTAGGCGTCCGACCAGATGGCCGCGTCGTTCTGCAATGCGGCGAGGAAGGCCGGCTCGTTGGGGATGAACATGATGACGAAGTCGGGCGAGTTGAGCAGGCGCTGGTACTCCTTGCGTCCCAGTTCGTTGACGTGCTGGCGGACGGAGGCCGTGTGGGCAGCGAGGTAGCGGCGGCGCTCCTCTTCGGTTTCGGCCGAGGTGTAGCCTACGAAAGCCGTGAGCGAAACTTTCGAGTCGATGACGATGTCTTTCTTCTCGGGCAGGTGCAGCACGACGTCGGGGCGCAGGTTGTGTCCCTCGGCGTCCTTGATGTTGTATTGCGTTTCGTAGTGGATGCCCTTGATGAGCGCCGAACTGTCCAGGATCGTTTCCAGCAGCATTTCGCCCCAGTCGCCCTGCACTTTCGAATTGCCTTTCAGTGCGTTCGTCAGGTTCGTGGTCTCGGTCGTGATGCGCCGGTTGAGTTCCATCAGGTTTTTCAGCTCGGCCTTCAGTTCGCCGCGCTGTGCCGTCTGGGTGGTGTAGATGTCCTCGACGCGCTTTCGGAATTCGGCGATGTTGTCGCGGAAGGGTTTGAGCAGCACGTCGAGCGATTCTTTGTTGGTCTCCTTGAAATGTTTGGACTGCTCGCCCAGTATCTCGGTTGCAAGGTTGCGGAACTGGGCCCGGAAGGTCTCCTCCAGTTTTTCGCGCTCGGCTTTTTCGGCCGCGCGATCCTCGGCGTTTTTCGCGCGCAGCGATGCGATCTCGGTCTGGGACGAGGCGCGGAGTGCCGCCAGTTCCGCTTCGGTGCGTGTCCGCTGCTCGGTCAGCGCCTGCACCTGTCCTTCGTAGCGCTGCCGCAGCTCTTTTTCCGCGGACAAGGCCTGTTCCGCGGCGGCCAGCCGGGCTTCGGCCACCGCCAGCCGCGAAGAGGCATCGCGCTCGCGGGCTTCGGAGGCTTGGTTATCAGCGGCAAGCCGTCGGGCGTCCCGGCGCCACAGTACGAGGAACAGTGCGACGGGCACTGCCAGGCTGCATGTAGCGGCCAATATGAAAAGGGTGGTAGGAGTCATCGCGTGTTTTTGTGTCTGTTTCCATGCAAAAATAGCAATTTATTCCCGGAAAAACATCCCGTCCCGGGACATGCGCGATAATTTAGCCCCGCAACGCAATTTTTACCCCCTATGTCGCAGGTTGTTCCGCAATTTTTTATAGCTTTGCTTGTTCCAAATACGGACTCAAATAATTCGAATATGAAAAAAACGCTACGATCCTTGAAGCTGGCCTGCCTTGCAGCGGTGTCCATGCTGGTTGTTTCCTGCGGCGGAGGTGCCGATTACCGCAACCTCCTGCCTGCCGATTCCTTTATGACGATGTCGGTCAATCCCGCTTCGCTTCTGCAGAAGAGCGATGCCGGCGACATCGGGCAGCATCCGCTCTTCATCCGGCTCAAGGCCGAGCTCGACAAAGCCGAGGGCATCACCGCCGAGGAGAAGGAATACCTGCTCGCCCTGCTGAAGAACCCCTGTGAATCGGGTGTCGACCTGAAAAAAGACCTGTTCTTCTTCATGTCGATGGATGGCGCGATGCAGTCCCCGAATGTCCGGGGCGGTATGCTGCTGCCCGTCGGCGACAAGGCGAAACTGGGCGCCCTGCTTGCACGCATCGGCGAGAAAAGCGGCATTGCACCCCGGCACGAGGGCGGCATCTCGGTCATCGCATTGGGCGAGGACAGCTCCGTGAGCGGTTTGTGCGCCTACAACGATGTGGCTGTCATGCTCTATTTCGCGCAGGGGTCGCCGGAAAGCGCAATCGATGCCGTTAAGAAACTCTTTGCCCAGAAGTGCGGCGAGAGCCTGATGGGTGACAAGGTCGTTGCCGACCAGCTCTCCGAGAAGAACGACATCAACATGGTGATGGCCTATTCGGCGCTGGCGTCGATGCTGGACAGCAACCCGATGGTGGGTTCGATGCCGATGATGGATGCCCTCAAGGGTGCCACGCTGGCAAGTTCCGTCAATTTCGAGAAGGGCCGGATCGTTTGCGATGCCGCCATGTCGTACAAGGACAAGGAGAGCGAGCAGAAAATGATGGATTTTTACGCCTATGTGAAACCCCAGACGGGAGCCCTGTTGCACTACGTGCCCCGGAATACGATCGGTGCGATGGCCTACGGCCTCGACGGCGAGAAGATGTATTCGGTGTTCTCCGCAATGCCCGGTTACGGTATGCTGATGGCCAACCCGATGGTCAAGCAGGTGATGGATGCCTTCAGCGGCGACTGCGTGATTTCGTTCTCGGGAATTACTCCCGACCGGTATCCCGTGGCATCGCTGCTGGCCCAGGTGAAGGATCCCGCCGTGTTGCAGACGATTGTCTCCAACCTCTCCGGCATGCCCATCCAGAAGGCGGGCGAAGGCGAGTATACGATCAGCATGGGCGGCGTCACGGTGATGTTCGGCGTGAAGGGCGACGTGCTCTACTGTACGACCGATGCGGTTGTGAAATCGGCGCTCGACGGTGCGGATATCGAATCGCTGGCTTCGATGAGCAAGATATTCAAGGGCCAGTCGGGAAGCTTCTACGTCGATTTCGAGGGTGTGAACGCGCTGACCGCACAGCTTGTCGGCGGGAATGTCGCCCCGCAGGTCGAGGCCGCGCTCTCCGTGCTGGCCATGTTCGAAGACCTGGAAGCCTATGGTACGATGAAGGGCGGAACTGCCGTAGTCAATATGACGGACAAGGAGCAGAACTCCTTTAAGACCATCTGCGACAAAATCGGCGAGCTGATCCGCCTGTACGTGCCGGAGGCAAATCTGTAATAACCTCCGGGGTTTATGGGAAACGGCCGTCCGGGATTCGAACGGCCGTTTCCCTTGAAATAAAGAACGTATGGAATCGATAACTTTGCAACGGGTGCTGCCCTGCGTGTTCGCGGGGGAGGCAGCCCCGCGGGATTCGGGGGTCTGGTCGCAGGAGGTAACCTTCCGCAAGGGGGAGTACTGCCTGCTCGAGGCGGCTTCGGGGACGGGAAAAACTTCGTTGTGCCACTTCCTCTACGGCATCCGGGAGGATTACACGGGGAAGATACTCTTCGACGGGGCGGATTGCCGCAGCTTTTCCGCCGCGGCGTGGAGCGGCCTGCGCCGCAGGTCGCTGAGTATGCTTTTCCAGGATCTGCGTCTTTTCGGCGAATTGACCGTCGCGGAGAATATCGGCCTGAAAAACGAGCTCACGCATTTCAAGACGCAGGAGCAGATCGGGCGAATGCTCGAGGCTGCGGGTATCGCCGATAAGCGGGATGCCCCGGTCGAAAAGCTCTCCTTCGGACAGCAGCAGCGCGTGGCCTTCATTCGCTGCATGTGCCAGCCGTTCGATTTCATCCTGCTCGACGAGCCCGTCAGCCACCTCGATGCCGCTAACGGGGAGTTGCTCTCCGGGATGTTGCTGGAAGAGGCGCAGGCGCAGGGGGCGGGCATCGTCGTCACCTCGGTGGGCAGCCGGCTCGGGCTTCCCTACCATAAAACCCTTACGCTATGACGCTGCTTTGGAAATTGCTGCGCAGCCATCTGAGCGTCGCGCAGACCGTAGGTTTCGCCCTCGCCGGGGTCGTGGGCATGACCATCGTGCTCACCTCGGTGCAGGCTTACCGCGATGTCATGCCGGTCTTCGATGCCCCCGATTCGTTCATGCGGGGCGATTACCTGGTGCTTTCGAAACGGGTCGGCGCGCTCCAGACGATCGGGTTGGGGAGCAGCGACTTTACCCCCGGGGAGCTGGAGGAGTTGGGCGGACAGCCTTTCGTCCGGGATGTCGGGGCTTTCACGCCGGCGGACTACCGGGTGAAGGGTACGGTGGGCATGGGCGGCGTGCAGCTCTCGACCTACCTGTTTTTCGAGGCGGTGCCCGACCGCTTCCTCGATGTCGCCTCCGGGAAGTGGAAATACGAACCCGGCGACGGGGACATCCCCATCATCATCCCGCGCAATTACCTGAACCTCTACAATTACGGGTTTGCCAAGTCGCAGGGGCTGCCGCAGATTTCGGAGGGGATATTCCAGCGGGTTTCGCTCGGCATCGAGGTCGCCGGCAACGGGCGGACTGAACAGTTCCGGGGCCGTATCGTCGGGTTGTCGAACCGCCTCAATACGATCCTCGTTCCGGAGTCTTTCATCCGTTGGTCGAACGGGCGGTTCGGCCAGGGCGGGGAGAAACAGGCATCGCGGGTCATCGTCGAGACCGACCGCCCTGTGGATGCCGCGATTTCGGCTTACCTCGACGGCAAGGGCTATGAGGCCGAAGGCGACCGCCGTGACGACGGGAAGGCTGCCTATTTCCTGCAACTTGCGGCCGGAGGACTCGGAGGGGTGGGGCTGGTGTTCAGCGTGATGTCCTTCTACATTCTGATGCTGAGCATTTTCCTGCTCTTGCAGAAGAACAGCGCGAAACTGGAGACTCTGCTTCTGCTGGGTTATGCACCGGGGCGTGTGGCACGGCCGTATTGGTTGCTGACCCTGTGGCTCAACCTGGGTGTTCTCGTCGCGGCCGTGGTGCTGTCGTGGCTGGTGCGTATGTGGTACCTGCCCGAACTGGCGGCATTGCAGGAGGGGTATGCCCCCTCCGGGGTCGGCGTTACATGGGCATGCGGCATAGGGCTTGCATTGCTGCTTTCACTGTCCAACGGCATTGCGATACGCCGGAGGATCGACACCCTGAACCGGAAAAGATCCTGACCGGCAGTTCTTTCGGGACGGAATCCCCGGGAAGACCGTGCGACAGGGAACCGGCATTCGGAATCCCGAACTGCAACCCCGAACCCCAAAACCCGGGTTTGCAGGGACGGAATCCCGCTCCGAAGCGTGGGAAACTGCCGGGAAATGACTATATTTGTCGTAAGTAATATTCGAACCATGAACAGAATCGTAGCACCTTCGATGCTTTCGGCCGATTTCGGCCACCTGGAACGCGACACGCAGATGGTCGACCGCAGTGCGGCCGAGTGGGTACATATCGACGTGATGGACGGCGTGTTCGTCCCCAATATCTCCTTCGGGTTTCCGGTGCTGAAGGCCATCCGCAAGGTGACCGCAAAGTGCCTCGACGTGCACCTGATGATCGTCGAGCCGGAGCGTTACGTAGCGCGTTTCGCCGAGGCGGGCGCCGACATCGTGACCTTCCATTACGAAGCCACGTACGACCCCCGCGGGTGCATCGAAATGATCCGCAAGGCCGGTGCGAAGGCCGGGGTGTCGATCAAGCCGGCGACTTCGGTCGAGGTGCTGCGCGATATCCTCCCGCTGGTCGACCTGGTGCTGGTGATGAGCGTCGAACCCGGTTTCGGCGGGCAGTCGTTCATCCCGGCTTCGATCGGGAAGATCGAAGCCCTGCGGGCGATGGCCCGGGAGCTGGGCTTGCAGACCGTCATCGAGGTCGACGGCGGCATCTCGTCGCACAATGCCCGCGAGGTTTATCAGGCGGGTGCCGACGTGCTGGTTGCCGGCAATGCCGTTTTCGGTGCCGCAGACCCGCAGGCCGAAATCGTGCGGATGCTCAACGCCTGAACCTGCGTTCGGCCTCGCGGATGAACCGCAGGTGGCGTTCCGACTTTTCCATGACAGTGTTTGTTTCGAACTCCAAAGATACCATATGTCGGATTAAATCACTAACTTTGCCGTGATTTTAGACAGACCATGATATCTCTTGACAACCTTACAGTAAGTTACGGGGGCTGGACGCTCTTCGACAACATATCGTTCCTGATAAACCCCAAAGACCGCATCGGCCTCGTCGGCCGGAACGGGGCGGGCAAAACCACGCTGCTGCGCATCATTACGGGCGAGCAGCAACCGACCTCGGGCAGCGTGACCCTGAACGGCGACTGTACGATCGGCTACCTGCCGCAGACCATGCGTGTGGCCGATACGACGACGCTCGTCGAGGAGACCGCCAAGGCGTTCGAGGAGGTGCTGCGCCTCGAGGCCGAGATAGAGCACCTGACGTGCGAGATCGCGGAGCGTACCGACTACGAAAGCGACGGTTATGCGCAGCTGTTGCACCGCCTGAACGATGCGCAGGATCACTACCATATCCTCGGCGGCGAGACCCGCGAAGCGGATATCGAAAAGACGCTGCTGGGGCTCGGGTTCAAACGCGGGGATTTCGGACGCCCGACGAGCGAATTCTCGGGCGGCTGGCGCATGCGTATCGAGCTGGCGAAACTGCTGCTGCGCCGTCCCTCGATCTTCCTGCTCGACGAGCCGACGAACCATCTCGACATCGAGTCGATCCAGTGGCTCGAGGATTACCTGAAGAATTACAGCGGCGCCGTGCTGCTGATCTCTCACGACCGAGCTTTCCTCGACAACGTCACCAATCGCACGATCGAACTCTCGCTGGGCAAAGCGACCGATTACAAGGTTTCCTATTCGAAATACGTCGTGCTGCGCGCCGAACGCAGGGCGCAGCAGATGGCTGCCTATGAAAACCAGCAGCGCATGATCGAAAAGACCGAGGAGTTCATCGAGAAGTTCCGCTACAAACCCACCAAGTCGAACCAGGTACAGTCGCGCATCAAGCAGCTCGAACGCCTCGAACGGCTCGAGGTCGAGGAGGAAGACCTGGCGACGCTCAATATCAAGTTCCCGCCCGCACCCCGCTCGGGACAGATCGTGGCCGAGATCAACGAAGCCGGGATGTCGTTCGGGGCGAAGCATGTCTTCAGCGGCGCGAATTTCATCATCGGGAAGGGCGACAAGATCGCCCTTGTCGGCCGTAACGGCGAAGGCAAGACCACGCTGGCGCGGATGCTCGTCGGGCAGCTGACGCCGACCGAAGGTTCGGTGCGGCTCGGTGCCAACGTCAATATCGGCTACTATGCCCAGAACCAGGACGACCTGATGGACGGCGAATTCACGGTGTACGATACGCTCGACCGCGTGGCGGTGGGGGACATCCGTACCCGCCTGCGCGATATCCTCGGGGCGTTCCTGTTCCGCGGCGAGGATATCGACAAGAAAGTCAAGGTGCTTTCGGGCGGCGAGCGGGCACGTCTGGCCATGGCCCGCATGATGCTCGAACCGCGCAACCTGCTGGTACTGGACGAGCCGACCAACCACATGGACATGCGTTCGAAGGACATCCTCAAGAATGCCATCATGAAGTACGACGGCACGGTCGTCGTCGTGTCGCACGACCGCGAATTCCTCGACGGCATGGTGCAGAAGGTCTACGAGTTCCGCGACGGCGGGGTGAAGGAGTACCTCG
>ERZ827108.1871-NODE-1871-length-25228-cov-4.280777_pt1 | contig 25228 bp, 17 predicted proteins | sample MGYA00519921_ERZ827108 | MGnify/ENA primary metagenome ERZ827108 (study PRJEB31778, sample SAMEA3449258) | human gut metagenome | biome: human gut; feature: human-associated habitat; material: faeces | place: United Kingdom | collected 2010/2012 ...
ACCCCCGACCTGCTGATTACAAATCAGCTGCTCTACCGGCTGAGCTATACCAGCAGGAAATCCAGCGAGGGATATAATAGCAAATCCGAGCGCATTTGTCAACACGAAAATAAAAGTTTTCCGGCGGCAGAGAAATTCTCTGCCGCCGGAAGCGTTTTTACTCTTCGGTGTGCTTTTCCGGCCGCTCTTCCGCGGTCTCCGCAGCGGGCGCTTCGGGCTCTTCCTCGACGGTGATCTCGACGGTAATATCCTCGTCGCCGTCGTCCTCGTCCTGTGCGACGACGTTCTCAAAGCTTGCGTCCTCGCTCACGTGGAACGAGCCCTTGAGCGCATCGATCTCCGCCTGCATCTCTTCGATGCGCGCGTTGACCGCATCCACTTCCTCAACGAGCTGCGCATACAGGCCCTCGGCATCGTTGTGATGCTCTTCGTAGTACGCTTTGCCGAGCTCAATGTACGCCTTCTTCAGCGCGTCCTTCTCCCCCGTCAGCGAAACGGTGAGCTTGGCGAGACGGGCGGCGTCTTTCGTTTTGTCCATAGCAGCGTTAGCGTATTCCGCGCCGCGCTCGCGCAGGTTGGAAATGGTGTCCATAAGAGAATCGAAATTGAAGTTCATATTCTGTTTCCTCCTTTTAGATTTTATTTCCCGGTTATCAGACGGTTTTATCCTTCGATCCGTTCGGTGTTTTTTCCTTTTCTTCCGCCGCGGCGCTCTGCGCGCGGACGCGGTTCACATAGAGATCCTCCGGTCTGTGCGCTCTCCGGCTCTGCACGACGAGGATCACGAGCGCGACGAGGCACATGCCGCCGCCGATCACCTGCGAGGCACGCAGTGCCGTGCCGGGAATGAGCAGGGGCGAGGTGCGCAGCGGCTCGAGCAGGAAGCGGATGAGGCCGTACCAGACAAAGTACAGAAGCGTCGCCTGACCGTCGTACTGCCGTTTTCCCTTCCGCGTCCATATGGCAAGGAAAATAAAGCCCACGAGATTCCAGAGCGATTCATACAGGAACAGCGGGTGGACATAGTACGTCGTGCCGCCGGTCGTGAGTCCCATGCGGCAGAAGACGTCCGTCACCTCGCCGATGTACTCGCGGTTCATAAAGTTGGACCAGCGCCCGATGATCTGCCCGATGAGCAGTCCGAGCACGACGCAGTCCATGATCGCGCCGAAGGAGATCTTCTTTTTTCGCGCGTACAGCCACACGCAGAACGTGGCGAGCAGCAGTCCGCCGGGGATGGCCGTGCCGCCCTCCCAGATCTTGCACCAGTTCCAGAGCGTCTGCCATACGGTGTTGCCGACATAGTTCGACCAGTGGCAGAAAACGTAATACAGCCGCGCGCCGATGATCGCCGTGGGGAGGCCGATGAGTACAACGTCGGTCAGCGTGTCCTTGGAAATGCCGAAATCCTTCGGCGCGCGCCGCATGCAGTAGAGTGCGGCGAGGATAAAGCCGAGACCGATGATCGCGCCGTACCAGTAAAACGTATGGCCGAAGAGCGTGTATGTACCGCTCGGGTTGAGAGAAAAGCTCTCACCGAGCATGGGAAACGTGATGATCGCGCCGGGAAATGCTTCGGGCATGGGAAAAACTCCTTTCGCTGCGGGAAAATCAGGCGTTGGGACGGATCACGGAGAGCGCCAGACGCTCACGCGTGAGATTTTCGCAGAGGAACGCCTCACACTCCGCGAGAGTGATGGATTCAAGCACGGCGAACGCGTCGGGCGCATCCCAGCCGTCGAGCTTGCTCTCGGCGAGCGAGACGGCATAGTCAGCGAAGGAATCGAGCGAGCCGAGAAGCTGGCCGTACTTCGCGCGGCGGCAGCGTTCGAGCGCGTTTTTATCCAGTCCGCGCATCGCAACGCCGGACACGGCCCCGTGCACCGCCTCTGCCACAGCGTCCGGATTGCGGCCCTGCGCGCCGAGAACCAGCATGGCTGTCCCGGCGGAGGAATCGTATTCGACAGAGCAGTCGCCGTTCAGAAGTCCGCCGGCATACAGATCGTTGAAAAAGGCCGAGGCCTTGCCGAACAGACACTCGCCGGCAAGCTCCGCAAGGAGCTTCTGCCGCGCTCTCGCCGCGCCGGACGCGGGATACGGAAGCTTCACGCCGAGCAGAAACTGCGGCGCGGAAACGCTCATCGTTTTCTCCGCGCGCATCCGGGCGGGCAGAAGCGTTTCGGGCGCGCCGTAGTCGCGCTCCGGCTTCTCGCCGGGCGTGTCCGGCAGTATCTCGCGCGCCGCCGCCGCGATCACCTCGGGGTCTACATCGCCGACGCAGCAGAGCACCATGTTTGAGGGATGGTAAAAGACGCTGTGGCAGTGGTAGAGCGTTTCGGGCGTGATCTGCGCGATGCTCTCCACGGAACCGGCGATGTTCTCGCGGATGGGGTGGTGGTCGTAGAGCGCGCTCAAAAGCTGGAAATATCCGGCATAGCCGGGGCTGTCCTCGCCCATGCAGATCTCCTGGCCGATGATGCCCTGCTCCTTGGCGACGCTCTCCTCGGTATAGTACGGCGTGGAAACATAGGTGAGCAGCAGCCGGAGATTTTCCATGAAGTTTTCCGAACCCGTGAAATAATACGCCGTGTGGCCGGTGCCGGTGAAGGCGTTGGGGCTCGCGCCGAGCGCGGCGAAGTCCGAAAGGACGTTGCGTCCGTCCGGCATATCAAACATCTTGTGCTCGAGAAAGTGGGCTACGCCCGCGGGCGTATCGATCCACTCGCCGTTCACCTTGAAGCGGCGGTCCGCCCCGCCGTAGCGCGTGGCGAAAAAGGCCGCGTTTTTGCGAAAGCCCGGCTTGACCGCGACGAGAACGGAAAGTCCGTTCGGAAGAACTTCCTCATACAGCGTTTCGCCGAGATTGGGATATTCGTGCTTGTTCATTCGGTCTCGGCCTCCTCTCCGCGGAGAAAGTATACGGCGTCCAGCTCCACGCCGCGCGCGATGGCGGCAACATCTTCCGCCGTGACGTTCTCGGCAAGCGCCGCGATATCGTCGGGCGTGGCGTCCGTCCCCTGCACGGTCTCGCGCAGATAGAAATCGGCAAGATAGTACGGACTGTCCGCGCCGGCGCGGAGATCGTTCGCCACGCTGCGCCGCGCCGCGGCGAGCTCGGCCTCCGAGATATCGCCCGCGCGCACCGCGTCGAGCTGAGCGAGGATCTCGCTTAAGGCTTCGTCGTACTTATCGACCTCGATGCCGGAGAGCACTGCCATAATGCCCTTGAGCGTATCGATGCTCGAAAAGGCGTAATAGCAGAGTGAGAGCTTTTCGCGGACATTCTGAAAGAGCTTTGAGGTGACGCCCGCGCCGTACACGGCGTTGAACACGGCGAGTTTCGCCGGGTCGGGATCGTCCATGCACTCGCCAAGCCGGAAGCCGACGGCGAGCACGCCCTGCGAGATCTCGTCCTCCTCGGTAAAGTACCGGGGCTTTTCCTCCACGGCGTTCATACGGATATCGGTACCGAGATCCAGGTCGATCTCGCCGCGCGGCAGCAGCGCGAACGCTTCGCGCAGCATCGCCGCCACTTCCTTTCCCGGACGGCTGCCGCAATAGAAGATCTCCATGGGGGAGACGGCCAGAAGCTCCTTATAGTGCTTCGTGAGCTTCACATAGTGGATGCTCCCGGCCTCGTCCGCGGTGCCGTAAGCGCCGGTCGCATAGTCCTCATAGGCGCACATATTCTCCCGCAGGCGCCGGAAGGCCCAGCTGCGCTTGTCATTTTTCACGCGCTCGATGCGCTCGACGAGCTGTTCGCGCTCGGAATCGACGTACGCGGGCAGAAACAGCCCGCCGCGCGTCGCGGGGGATAGCCACAGCTCGCTGAGCAGGGATATGACCTCGCCGAGCACGTCCGTCTCGCCGGGGAGAAAGGCATCCTCGGCAAAGCCCGCATAGAAGCCGACGGCCTGGATCTCGCCGAGCTTCCGCACCGATGGCTCGATCTCCGCGCCGTAAAGCGCGTCGAGCCGCTCGGAAATGCGGCGCATGTCCGGCAGCGACTTTGTGCCGCGGCGCAGCACATACGGCAGCACGGCGTTTTCCGCCGCCGTTTCGCGGTGCAGCTGTGTGAGAAGATAAGCGGTCATACAGCCGGTTTTGAATTTGTCGGTCTGCACCGCCGTCAGCGATACGCAGGGGAACAGCTCTTCGCGGAAGTATTCCATACGGTCACGCCTCTTTTCCTTTGAATATACAAAGATAGTATAGCACGTTTTTCCCCTCGTTCATAGCGCAAATGTGAATTTTTTCCTCAAGGCTCCGCGCCGTACAGCTCACGCAGCAGCCGGAGATACCACCCTGCCGCGCCCGTATACCAGCTCCACCCCGCGCGCCCTTCCTTTCCGGGCGCGTACGCGATATCCGCCGGAAGGACGAACGGCTCTGCGCCGTACTCCGGCGCGGTGAGCGAGAGCGCCGCAAGAGCCGCCGCTTCCTCCCGCCGCCCGGCGCGATGCAGTGCCAGCGCGAGCCACACCGCCGCGTGGGTGTACTGCCCGCCGTTTTCTCGAAAACCCGGCCCGTAGGTCGAAACATACCCCGGCGCGCGCTCCTCCGGCAGGAACGCCGGAGCGTAGATGCGGATAAGCCGTCTCTCCCTGTCCCGAAGCCCGGCGAGCGCCGCGGTGAGGGCCGTCTGCACACGGTCTCTGTCGGCATAGGGCGAAAAGGCGGCGAAGCTCTGCGCCACGGAGTCGATGCGGCACGCCGCCGCGCCGGACGCGCCGAGCGGCGTGCCGTCGGCATAATACCCGCGCAGATAGTGATCGGTGTCCCACGCCTCGTTCGCCGCCGCGCCGAGCGCGGCCGCGGCGGTCTCGTAGCGATCCGCGCCCGATTCTCCAAGTTTCGTGAGCAAAGCGGAAAAATCGTGGAACACACCGGAGGCGAACCATGTGAGCCACACGCTCTCCGCGCTCTCGCCCATGGCGTCAAAGCCGTCGTTCCAGTCGCCGCCGCCCATCCGCAGCAGACGGTGCTCTCCGATACCGCGCCGGAGCACGAGCGCCGCGGCGCGGTGGCAGTGGTCGAGCACCGTGCCGGTCTCGCCGGAGAGCGAGGGCGTTTCGTATCGGCTGTGCTCGCCTCGCGCGAGCGGCGGCGAAGTAAGATACGGCGCGGTTTCCGCGCAGAGGCTCTCGTCGGCGGTCGCGCGCACATATTCGCACACTGCCCACGGCAGCCAGAGAAGATCGTCGCTGCAGTCGGTGCGCACGCCCTTGTCGATCTCGCCGCCGGTCGGATGGTACCAGTGCTGCACGTCGCCCTCCGCGTACTGGTGGGCGCAGCACGCAAGGATGTGCGCTCTCGCGCCCGCGGCGTCGACGGGCAGAAGGTTGATGCGGTCCTGCAATTGATCCCGGAAGCCGACCGCGCCGCCGCTCTGGTAGAGGCTTCCTCTGCCCAGCACGCGGCAGCAGAGCGCGGCATACGCGCTCCACGGCGCGAGACGGCGCACGCTCTCCGGCATGGCAGCGGAATACTTTTCGCCCCGCACGTGCTGCGCCCACCACGCCTTTGTCTTTGCCAGCGCTTCTCTGGCCCGCGCGATGTCGAGCAGCGCGGGGACATCCGCCGTGCCGAGCAGCATTACCGCCTCTTTTTCCAGCCGGAACGCCCCGGCCAGCGCCGGGAAGCCGCGGCGGAGAGTGCCGGAGTCTTCGCCGCAGAGGAAGCGCGCGTCCGTTCCGGCAGAGACCCACGGCGCGCTGCACCGCAGCGTCACGCGCACATCCTTATACGGGCAGCGCGGGTTTTCCGCGCGAAGGGCGCTCCCGTCGCGCCAAACGGACGCGGAAGCCGCGTCCTCTTTCTCCGGTGCAAGCTGCACGGGTGCAAAATACGCCATATTGCACGGCACGCCGCTCTCGAGCAGGAGCACGCGCACCGGCGTATCGGGCACGATGAACGCCGTGACCGAAATGCGGTTCCCGCCGATGGTTCTCTCCCAGCGGGCATAGCCGAAGCCGAACGTTACTCTGCACGCGCCGCCATCCGAAAAGAGACTCTCCGCGCCGTGCTCCGTTTCGATCCACAGCCGTTCCGCGCCCGCCGCGGCGAGCGCGTCGCCCGACCACGGGACGATGGGACACTCCCGGGCGTTTTCGTACCAGAGCGCCGCCGGGCCGCAGTCCGCCGCGGCGCAGCCGAGACCGCCGCCATAGAGCATATTTGCCCATGCGCGCGGCGGCAGCGGCGGCGTTTGAAAGCTCACCTCCCCGGTGTCGGCATGGGATACCGGCGGCGTGCCGGTCTCTTTCTCCGCCGCCAGGGGAAGGCGGAGAGCACGCGCCCGCACCGCCGGGAGGGACGTCCCCGCGGCGTCGCCGAAAAGAGCTGCGGCAGCAAGAAACGCCTCGCTCTCACCGCGAAAGGCGAAGTACACTCCGCCCGGCAGAGAGAGCGTTTCGGAAAGGCGCATCGCCTCAAGCGCCGTTTCGATCGCCGCGCGCTGCTCGTTCCGGTAATCCCCGGCCGGCGCGGTGAGAAACACGAGATCGTACTCCACGCCGCACGCGCCGAGCAGCGCGTGCCGCCGGAGCTCCCGGAGCGCGGCTTCCGTGCCGTTTTCCCCGCCGTCGAACACCATGACGGGGAGATCGCCGGAAATGCCGAGCCGCCAGAGGGCGTCCCGCGTCCCGCCCGGCAGGGCGCGCCCCTCGGCGCAGAGCTGCGGAAAGGTGAGCGCGCGGAGATATTCCATGGCCGCGGCGCTCTCGCCGCTCTCCATGCCCCAGACCGCGGCGGCGGCGTCTGCCATGGCAAAGCCGGAGCTCTCCCGGAGCATCTCCCGCGCGCCGCGCGCGGCGGTGTCCGCGTCTCCGGCGACGCAGAGCGCGAGCGCAATTTCGCACGCGCTCCCTTCCGGAAGCGGCAGGCGAGCGGCAATATACGGCTCATTCTGCCAGCCCGTATTTTCCCGGAACTCCCCCGCGCCGCCGCGCTCGGGAAACTGCCGGAAGTCGGAGGAAAATCCCGCCTCCCCCGAGCAGGCGAGCGCAAGATACTGCGCGCTCTGGTTTCCCCGCGGCGCGCGGTACACGATGAGCACGCCGGAGCGCACCGATGTGCAAAGCCCCAGCCGGGCAAACGCCGGGTGCGCGGCATAGTCCCGCGTATCCAGCAGCACCGGCTCAAAGCCGAAGATGACCGCGTCCGGCGCGACCTTCCCGGAGCGCAGGCGCAGCCGCCGCAGCTCGCCCGGATACGCGCGCGAAACGGTGCAACGCATCTCCCAGAGAAGATCCCCGCTCTGTCCCGCAAGGAGCGCTTCCCCGGCGGTGAAGCGCCGGCGCAGCGCGCCCTTCTCCCCCGGCTTTGGCAGCAGCGATTGCCGGACGCCGCCGCTCTCGGCCCAGAGCGCGATGCCGGGCGCGTCCTCCCACGGCGTGCGGGCGCTCCGGTACGGGATGAGCGTGCCGCACGAGGCGCGGGACATACCGTTCGCCGTCACGAGCAGCCGGTACGCGCCGTTCGAGAGCGCCGCGCCGTCCGGGAAGAAGGGATCCGCCCCCTCGCCGGTCCGGGGCGCGGCACTCCCGGCGCGCTCCGCTCTTCCCGCGCTCCCCGGCACGCGGCGGAAGAGTTTTCCGCCGGCGGAGATCTTCTCCTGCAAAAGCCCCGTGTAGGCGGCCATGGCCGGGTCGCTGAAAAACCACCGGCGCAGCACGCCGCCGCACAGTGCGTTTGCGATCGCGCAAAGGCTCATGCCGAGATGGTGCGCCATCACGCACCGGACGCAGACCGGCCCGCCGCCGGTACGCGAGGAAGTGAAATCGACCGCCTCCCACAGCCCGTAGGGGCCGGAGAGTCCGGTCTCCGCCATGCGCCGGAGGTTTTCCACCGCCGCGTGCGGCGCGGTGCAGAGCGCAAGATAGCTGCTGTAGGGCGAGACGACGCTCTCATCGCCCCGATCGCGGCAGAGTGCGAGCGGGGCGCAGCCGTGCGCCTTGTAGCGGTAATGGTCCGTGGCGTCAAAGGCGTAAAAGGCGCTCTCGGAAATGCCCCAGAGCCTTTTCGCGCCGAACGTGCGCCGCCGCTGGACATATACGGCAAAGCGGGCGCTCTCCCAGAGATGCGAGCCGCGGTACAGCGGCAGGAAAAGCTCCGGCATCAGATATTCAAAAAGGCTGCCCGACCAGCTTACCATGCCGCGCCGCCTCCGATAGCCCACCTGCGCGCGGCTGAGCTGCCGCCAGTGGCGGTGCTCGATCTGCCCGGAGGCGACGGTGAAATACGCCGTCAGGCGCTCTTCGCTCTCTAAAAGATCGTACCAGCTCTGCGCCGGAGCGCTCTCGCCGGGCAGAAGGCCGATGCGGAAAAGCCGCCGTTTCTCATCGTAGAGCGCGCGAAAATCCATCGCCGCGGCGATCTCTCCCGCCCGCTTTGCAAGAGCGGGCGCGCCGTGCGCGGCAAAGCCCGCGGCGCAGGCGGTGAGCGCGGCGGCCAGATTGCCGCTGTCCACGGTCGAAACATACGCCGGATCGAGCGGCGCGAGCGTTTTCGTATCGTACCAGTTATAAAGATGGCCTTTCCACTTGGGCAGACGCCCGATCGTATCGAGGATGTTTCCGCAGAGCGTGAGCGCCTCGGTCTCCGACGCGATGCCGAGCTCGAGCGCCGAGAGAGCGCCCGCGATCGCCATGGCGATGTTCGTCGGGCTCGTCCGGTCCGCGCCCGACGCCGGGGGCGAGAGCTGCACGTTGTCCGGCGGCAGATGGTGCGATGCCGCCGTGCAGTTTTCGCGGAAGTACCGCCAGATCTCCGCGGCGCGCCGCAGAAGAAACTCACGCTCCCCGCCGTCGAGCGGCTTCTCCTTCTTCTCTCTTTTGAGCCGGTGGGCGATGAGCGGCGTAAAGATCCAGCAGACCGCCGCGGCGCGTCCGGCGAACGTCTGCGAAAAGGCGAGCAGCAGCCCGGAGAAATATACGACCGGCCACATTGCGGCGAACGTTCCGGCGAGATCGGCGCTTCGGCGCTCGCTCTGCTCGGCGGTCTGCCACTGGAGCAGCCGCCGGTGCGAGACCCCCATCCGCCAGAGCGCGAGCACGATCGCGGAAACGCTCGTCCACGCCTCCGCCGCGAGAAAGAGCGCCCGCGCGAAAACGCGCGTCAGCTCGCCGCCGAGACCGTGCAGCGCGGCGCTTTTGTAGCGCACCTCCCGCCCGTCGCGAAAGAGGACGCTAAGACCGTACCGGAGCACCGGCAGGAAGAGGACGAACAGCGCGCAGAGCGCGGGCAGGCGCGTCACGGCGTTCGGAAAGAGAAACCACGCGCCGAGCGCCGCGAAAAGGCCGACCGGCAGCAGCGCGCGCCGGAGGGAATCGAAAAGCCGCCAGCGCTCGATGGGCGGGAGCGCTTTGCCCCGCCGGAAGAGCCATGGCAGATTCTGCACGTCCCCGCGCATCCAGCGGTGCGCGCGGGCAAAATAGCTCACCGCACCGGTGGGGAAGCCGTCGGTCAGCTCCACGTCGCTCACATACCCGCCGCGGAGAAACGCCCCCTCAAGCGCGTCGTGGCTCAATACGCGTCCTTCGGGAATGCGTTCCCCCAGACACGCGAGATATGCCCCCACATGGATGAGCCCCTTCCCCGCGAAGCCGCCGCTTTGGAAGGCGTCCATATACACCTCCCCGGCGTCCGAGCCGTAGGGATCGCCGCCGGGCGCGGGGGCAAAGAGGCGCGTGAAGTCGTTCCGGTACGCGCTCTCGAGCGACACGGCGATGCGCGGATGCAGCACGCCGTGGCCGCGAAAAACGATCCCGCGTTTGGGATCGACCGCCGGGCGGTTGAGCGGGTGGAGCGCCGCGCCGATGAGCTCTCCGGCGCTCTCCGGCTCGAGACGCGTGTCGGCGTCGAGCGTGAGGATATAGCGCGTGGAGCGCAGCTTCTCCGCGTCTCCGGCGCGAACGCGAAGAGTCGTGTTCTCCCCGACGAGCAGACGGCAAAGCTCCAGCAGCGCGCCGCGCTTTCGCTCCCAGGGAGCAAATTTCCCGCTGTCCCGGCTGTAGAGCCGGTCGCGGGTGAAAAGATAAAAGCCCCCGCCGCAGCGCGCGTTGAGCGCGTCGGTTTTCGCGGCGGCATGATCGAGCAGGGCGCGGTCGGCGTGCGAGAGCGTTTCGCCGCTCTCCGGAAGATCGCACAAAAGACCGAAGAGAAGATTTTCCCCGCAGCCGCGGGAGGCAGCGCGAAATTCCTCAAGCCGCCGGAGCGCGCCGTTTGCGGCCTTCTCCCCCGTGAGCAATACCGACAGCACGCAGACCGTCTTTCCCTCTGGCGGGACGCCGTCTTTCAGAGAGAGGCGCGGCAGATGGCGCGGCGGCACGGCGCGGAGCAGCGCACGGTCCAAAAGCCCCTTCACGGCTTCCGAGACCGGCAGCAGCGCCAGCACTCCCGTGAGGACGCTTTTTGTCCACAGCGCGCTCGCCGCGGAGAGCGCAAGCGTAAAAAGGACGTTTGCGAGAATGTACGCCGCGCCGCCTCTCCGCGGTACGCCCGCGCCGAGGGGATTTTCATAGAACCAGTAGCCGATGTGACGCCGCCGGACGCCATCGGCGCGCTCGGCAAGGCGCAGCGCCTCCTCCGCGACGCGCGCCTCGCTTTTATTTTTCCGCCGCGAAAGCGTTTCGACGCGCGCGCGGTAGTCCCGGCGGCTGCGCTCGTCCATGCGCTGGTACACTCCCGCCGGGTCGCGTCGGAGGATGTGCTCCACGGCGTCGGCCTCTTCCAGCACCGCGTCCAGATCGAGCGAGGCGATGTGCCGCAGCGCTGTAAAATACACGGCGGCCGCCGCGCCGGAGGGCGTCTCACCCCGGTAGAGCTGCGCGAGCCGGACGAGGACCGCCGCGCGCAGCGACGCGCCGAGAAGGGCCAGCTCGCGCCCGGTGAGCGGCGTTTTCCGCTGAAAGCCTTCCAGAAATACGGCGATCCTTTCCTCGTCCACGCGCCCGCCGCCGGAGGCGAGCAGCACCCGGCAGAGCGCGGGGACGAGCGCCCCCTCGCACGTGGTGCGAAGCCGTCCGGCGGCATGGAACGCGGCGAGCGCGGAGGCTCCCTCCCGCTCGCACAGCCAGAGATTGTCGAGCAGCCACCGCGCTCCGCCGTCCGGCGCGGACGCATCCAGCCGCCGGCGCTTTTCGCGCAGAGCGCGCAGCGCGTGCCGGATCTGATCCTCCGCCACGGCGCGCGGCACAACGCCCGTCACGGGCATCGTGCGCGCTGTGCTCTCGGCATAATGCGCCAGCTCTTCGAGTGCTATCACGACCGTTTCCATAGTTTCCGCCTCCAAAGCATGACATTTACGGAACATTTTTCCCCGGAGCGGCACGCGATATGCGTTTTCTCCCCGCTGTCAGTGAAAAAGCCTTGACAGGCTCGCTTTGGGCGGGTATAATGTGCCGGTGACAGGGAAAATTCCTTGACAGAGGGAGGCAGAGAGTATGGAAGAAGCGCTCTTTCGCACGATGCTCTTTGACTCTTACGGCGAGCTGCTCACCGAAAAGCAGCGCGAGTACTTTGACCTGCATTACAACGAAGACCTCTCTCTTGCCGAGATCGCGCAGAGCGAGGGCGTTTCCCGGCAGAGCGTGTGGGACATCATCCGCCGCGCCGAGGAGACGATGCGCCGGTTTGAAGAGAAGACCGGGCTGGTCGCGCGCTTCGCCGCCGAGCGGGACATTCTCGCAGCGGCGCAGGAAAAGCTCGCGCGGCTCGAAACCATGACCGATGGCGCCGCGCAGAACTTAGCGCGCGAGATCGCCGCCGCATTACAGGAGCTGGGACATGGCATTTGAAAATCTTTCCGACAAACTCAATAATGTTTTCAAAAAGCTCCGCGGCAAGGGCCGCCTGTCGGAGTCGGACGTAAAGGAAGCGATGCGCGAGGTGCGTCTCGCGCTGCTCGAGGCCGACGTGAGCTACAAGGTCGTCAAGGATTTTGTCAAATCCGTCAGCGAGCGTGCCGTCGGCGCGGACGTGCTCGAGAGCCTCTCCCCCGCGCAGATGGTCATCAAGATCGTCAACGAGGAGCTGTGCGCGCTCATGGGCGGCCAAAGTCAGAAGCTCAACATCGGCTCGAAGTCCCCGAGCGTCGTGATGCTCGTCGGTCTGCAGGGCGCCGGTAAAACCACGAACGGCGCAAAGCTCGCAGCGCTCATGCGCAAGAGCCAGAACAAGCGCCCCCTGCTCGTCGCGTGCGACGTATACCGTCCCGCCGCGATCGATCAGCTCAAGACCGTCGGCAAAAAGCTCGATCTTCCCGTATACGAGGAAGGCCAGGGCGACCCGGTGGAGATCGCCAAGCACGCGATCGACCACGCCCGCCGCCACGGAAACGATCTCGTATTCCTCGATACCGCCGGACGGCTCCACATCGACGAGGCGCTCATGGACGAGCTGCGCCGCATCAAGGCCGAGACCGAACCGGCGGAGATTTTGCTCGTCGTGGACGCGATGACCGGCCAGGACGCCGTGAACGCCGCCGCCGCCTTTGACGAAGCGCTCGGTATCACCGGCGTGATGCTCACCAAGCTCGACGGCGACGCCCGCGGCGGCGCGGCGCTCTCCGTCAAGGCCGTGACGGGCAAGCCCATCAAGTTCGCCGGCGTCGGCGAAAAGCTCGACGCCATCGAGGTCTTCCACCCCGACCGCATGGCGAGCCGCATTCTCGGCATGGGCGACGTGCTCACGCTCATCGAAAAGGCGGAGGCCGCCGTCGATGAGAAGAAGGCGCAGGAGCTCGCCGAAAAGCTCAAAAAGAACCGCTTCACGCTGACCGATTATCTCGACCAGCTCAACTCCATGAAGAACATGGGCTCGCTGCAGGAGCTCGCCGGGATGGTGCCGGGGCTGGACGCCAAGGCGCTCGCCGGTGCGAAGATCGACGAGAAGGCCATGGCGCACACCGAGGCGATCATCCTCTCCATGACTCCCGCCGAGCGCGAGAACCCCTCGATTCTGAACTCCAGCCGCAAGCGGCGCATCGCCGCGGGCGCGGGCGTCGGCGTGGTGGACATCAACCGTCTGCTCAAGCAGTTTGAAATGATGCAGACGATGGCGCGCCAGCTTTCCGGCAAAAAAATGAAGCGCTTCCAGCGCGGCGGCGGCAAAATGCCGTTCGGCTTCTAACAGCTTTTTGTTGCACAGCAATAAAAATATAAAATTTTAAACATTTTTGGAGGAAACACATCATGGTCAAAATCCGTCTGCGCCGCGTCGGCGCCAAGAAAGCTCCGTTCTACCGCGTCGTCGTGGCTGACAGCCACTTCGCCCGCGACGGCCGCTTCATCGAAGAGATCGGCACCTACGATCCTCTGATCGAGCCTGCCACCATCAAGATCGACATGGAGCGCGCCAAGTACTGGATCTCCAACGGCGCCCAGCCCACCGACACGGTCCGCGGCCTGCTGAAGAAAGCTGAAGCCTGATTCCGAGGGCTGCCGGAATGAAAGAACTGCTGACCTACATCGTGCAAAGTCTCGTGGAGAAATCGGACGAGGTCTCCGTGACAGAGCACGAGACCGGCGGCGAAACCGTTTTTGAAGTGCGGGTCGCCCCCGGCGACATGGGCAAGGTCATCGGCCGTCAGGGCCGCGTGGTCAAGGAGATCCGCGTGCTGATGAAGGCCGTCGCCCAGCGACAGGGAAAAAAGGTCTCGGTCGAGATCCTCGACTGAGTCTCAAACCCAAAACCCAAACCGCAGGGGTGGGGCGCTGCCCCGTCCCTGCGGTTTCCATATCTGGAGGTTTACCTATGGCAAAGGAGCCGTATCTCGAAGCGGGAAAGATCATCAACACGTTCGGCGTGCGCGGCGAGGTCAAGCTCGACCCGTGGTGCGACAGCGCCGAGTTTTTAAAGCCGCTCAAAACGCTCTACATTGACGGCGCGCCGCGCGCCGTCGCCTCGTCGCGCGTCCACAAGGGCATGCTCATCGTCCGCTTTGCGGATGTGGAGGACGTGAACGGCGCGATGCTATTGAAAAACAAGATCGTGTACTTCGCCCGCAGCGACGTGCGTCTGCCGAAGGGACGGCACTTTGTCGCCGATCTTCTCGGCGCGGCGGTCGTGGACGAGCAGGGCACGGAGATCGGCAAGCTCACCGAGGTGCTCGATATGCCCGCCGGGCAGGTCTACGTCGTGCAGGGCGAGACCGAGCACACGATCCCCGCCGTGCCGGAATTTATTCTTGACATCGACGCGGACGAGAAAACGATCCGCGTTCATCTGATAGAAGGGATGTGACGCCATGCGCATCGACATTCTGACGCTCTTCCCCGACGCGGTGGAGGCGTCGCTCAAGATCAGCATTCTCGGCCGCGCCGAGAAGAAAGGCATTCTGGACATCCACGCCGTCCAGATCCGCGACTATACCGAAAACAAACAGCAGCAGGTGGACGATTACCCCTACGGCGGCGGCTGGGGCTGCGTGATGATGGCGCAGCCGCTCAAGTCGTGCCTTGACGACGTGTGCGCCAAGGCGGGCGAAAAGCGCCGCCGCGTCATTTACATGTCCCCGCAGGGCAAGACGTTCGACCAGAGCTGCGCGCGCCGTCTTGCCGCGGACTACGACCATCTCGTGCTCGTGTGCGGCCACTACGAGGGCGTGGACGAGCGCTTCATCGAGGAGTGCGTGGACGAGGAGATCTCCCTCGGCGACTTTGTTCTGACCGGCGGCGAGATCGCCGCCATGGCGGTGACGGACGCCGTGTGCCGCCTTATCCCCGGCGTGCTCGCGGATGAGGAGTGCTTCACCGGCGAGAGCCACTGGGACGGCCTGCTCGAATACCCGCAGTACACCCGCCCGGACGTGTGGGAGGGGCGCGAGGTGCCGCCCATTCTGCGCAGCGGCGTAGACCGCGAGATCGCCCGCTGGCGGCGGAAAAAGATGCTCGAGCGCACGATGGACAAGCGCCCGGAGCTCTTTGCCAAATTCGTGCCGCAGACGGACGAGGACAAGGCGCTGCTTGACGAGATCGATGCCGAGCGCCACCCGCGCCCCGTGCCGCCGAAGATCGACTGCCGCCGTGCGGAGGAAGCCGACCTGCCCGCCATTCTCGCCATTGCGGACGAGGCAAAAGCGTTTCTCGCTGCGCAGGGGCTGGACCAGTGGCAGCACGGCTACCCCGCGGAGGAGGACTTCCGGCGGGACATCGAGCGCGGCGACGGCTGGCTCTTCACCGCGGACGGAAATCCGGCCGGTTATCTCTGCATCAGCCGCCGGAGCGAGGCGGCGTACACCGCCATTGAGGGCGAATGGCTCTCGTGCGCGGGGCCGTATCTCACGATCCACCGCATCATGGTTTCGGACGCCTACCGCGGAAAAGGCATCGCTTCCGAAATGATCTCGCTCGCGGACGACTTTGCCCACGCCTACTGCTGCGCGGGTGTGCGCATCGACACCGCCCCCGGCAATGAGCCCATGCGCGCCATGCTGCGCAAAAACGGCTTTGAGACCTGCGGCACGATCCGGCTCGTCGGCGGCGTGGACGACGGCGCGCTGCGCATCGCGCTCGAAAAGCTGGTGGAACGATGACTCTGACCGACTACCGCGACATAACGGCGCTTTTGCAGCGCCACGGCTTCCGCTTTTCCAAATCCATGGGGCAGAACTTTCTGACCGCCGCGTGGGTGCCGCAGCAGATCGCCGCCGAAAGCGGCATCACGGCAGCCGACGGCGCGCTCGAGATCGGTCCCGGCGTCGGCTGTCTCACGGCGGAGCTTGCGAAAACCGCGGGCCGCGTCACGGCCGTTGAGCTGGACGAGCGGCTGCGGGATGTGCTCGGCGAAACGCTCGCGGATTTTGATAATGTGTCGGTCGTTTTTGCCGACGCGCTCAAGGCGGATCTGCCGGCCATCTGCGCCGAAACGCTCGGTGAAAGACCGTGGAAGGTGTGCGCCAATCTGCCGTACAACGTGACGACGCCGCTCATCACCGCCTTTCTCGAGGCGGGCTGCTTTGAGAGCGTCACCGTGATGATCCAGAAGGAAGTCGCGCAGCGGCTGTGCGCCGCGCCCGGCACGGGCGAGTACGGAGCCTTCTCCGTGCTCGTGCAGTGGTACGCCGAGCCGAAGCTTCTCTTTGACGTGCCGCCGCACTGCTTTGTGCCGCAGCCGAAGGTGACGAGCGCCGTTGTGCGCATGGACCGGCGCGCTGCGCCCCCCGCGAGCGTGGACGACGAAAAGCTCTTCTTCCGCACCGTGCGCGCCGCGTTCGCCCAGCGGCGGAAAACGCTTTCAAACGCACTGCGTTCTGCCTTCTCCGAGCTGGACCGCGCCGCCATCGAGTCCGCCATGGAGGAAACCGGCCTTCCGCCCGCCGTGCGCGGCGAAACGCTCTCCATCGCGCAGTTTGCCGCGCTCTCGAATGCGCTTTTACGCAAGTTCGACAAATGAAAATTGCAAATTTCTTCACTTTTTTCGATATACGCCATTGCCAAACGGAACTTTTCCGTCTATTATGAATAATATAATGTAAAAGCAATGGGAGGCTCCGGGACATGGCATATACGATCAACCATTATATCACCGACTGGGTCGAGGAGAGCCGCGCGCTGATGCAGCCGGACAAGGTCCTCTGGATCGACGGCACGGAGACGCAGCTCGAGGAGCTGCGCCGCGAGGCGTATATCACCGGCGAGCTCATCAAGCTCAACCAGGAAAAGCTGCCGGGCTGCGTATACCACCGCAGCGCGCTCAACGACGTTGCCCGCGTCGAGGGCCGCACGTTCATCTGCTGCAAAAAGGAAGAGGACGCCGGCCCCACGAACAACTGGATGGCGCCGGACGAGATGAAGGCGAAGCTGCACGATATCTATGCCGGGTGCATGCGCGGCCGGACAATGTATGTTATTCCCTATTCGATGGGCGCGATCGGCTCGCCGTTTGCCAAGTACGGCATTGAGATCACCGACTCGATCTACGTTGTCTGCTGCATGGCGATCATGACGCGCGTCGGCACGAAGGTCTATGAAGCGCTCGGCGATTCGCCGGACTTTGTCAAGGGTCTCCACTCCAAGGCCGAGCTCGACGCCGACAAGCGCTATATCGCGCACTTCCCGGAGGAAAACCTCATTATGTCCGTCAACTCCGGCTACGGCGGCAACGCGCTGCTCGGCAAGAAGTGCTTCGCGCTGCGCATCGCCTCCACGCTGGGCCGTGAGGAGGGCTGGCTCGCCGAGCACATGCTCATTCTCGGCGTGCAGAACCCCAAGGGCGAGATCCGCTACGTCTGCGGCGCGTTCCCGTCCGCCTGCGGCAAGACCAACCTCGCCATGCTCATTCCCCCGGCGGCGTGGCGTGAGAAGGGCTGGAAGTGCTGGTGCGTCGGCGACGATATTGCCTGGCTGCGCCCCGGCCCGGACGGACGGCTCTGGGCCGTCAACCCGGAAAACGGCTTCTTCGGCGTCGCCCCCGGCACGAGCGAAAAGACGAACCCCAACGCTCTCGCCGCGACGCGCAAGAACACCATCTTCACGAACGTCGTCCTCAAGCCGGACGGCACCGTCTGGTGGGAAGGGCTCGACAAGAACCCGCCGACGGACGCGCTCAACTGGAAGGGCGAGCCGTGGGATCCCGCCTCCGGCGTGCCCGGCGCGCATCCGAACTCCCGCTTCACTTCTCCGGCGATCAACTGTCCGTGCATTTCCAGCGAATTTGAAAATCCGCAGGGCGTGCCCATCTCCGCGATCGTGTTCGGCGGCCGCCGCGCCAAGACCGCGCCGCTCGTCTACCAGAGCCGCGACTGGGGTCACGGCGTATTCGTCGGCAGCATCATGGCCTCCGAAAAGACCGCCGCGGCCGAGGGTAAGGTCGGCGAGACCCGCCGCGACCCGATGGCGATGCTCCCCTTCTGCGGCTACAACATGGGCGATTACTGGCAGCACTGGCTGGATATGGAAAAGCTCGTCACCAAGCCGCCGGTCATCGCAAACGTCAACTGGTTCCGCACCGACGACGAGGGCCATTTCCTCTGGCCGGGCTTCGGCGACAACCTGCGCGTGATCGAGTGGGTGCTGCGCCGCGCCTTCGGCGAGGTGGACGCGCGCGAAACCACGCTCGGCTATGAGCCGTACCCCGAGGATATCGATCTCGAGGGCAGCGGCGTGACGAAGGAAACGCTCGCCGATCTTCTCTCCGTCGATCCCGAGCTCTGGAAGGCCGAGTGCAAGGGCATCCACGAGTTTTACGCCAAGTTCGGCGACAAGCTCCCGCAGCGTCTCGCCGACGAGCTCTCCGCTCTCGAAGCGCGGCTCGGATAAAAAATATACCAAACCGGGGCATGACCGCATCACCGCGTGTCATGCCCCGGTTTTCGTTTGTAAAAGCTGCTGCCGCAATCGCGGCAGCAGCTTTTTGCTGTAACAATTCTTATTTCGCGTAATCGACGGCCTTGGTCTCGCGCAGGACGTGGACCTTGATCTGGCCGGGGTACGTAAGCTCGGCTTCAATCTTCTTGGCGATGTCGCGCGCGAGCAGGACGATCTGGTCCTCGCTGACCTCTTCGGGCTTGACCATGACGCGGATCTCGCGGCCGGCCTGAATGGCATAGCAGCTTGCAATGCCGGGGAACGAGCGGGAGACTTCCTCCAGCTTTTCGAGACGCTTGACATAGTTCTCGATGTTCTCGCGGCGCGCGCCGGGACGGGCGGCGGAGATCGTGTCGGCGGCCTGCACGATGCAGGCGATGACCGTGTGCGGCTCCACGTCGCCGTGGTGCGCTTCGATCGCGTGGATGACCTCTTCGGACTCCTTGTACTTGCGGGCAAGGTCTACGCCGATGGTCACGTGGCTGCCCTCGACCTCGTGGTCGATGGACTTGCCGAGATCGTGCAGGAGACCGGCGCGCTTGGCCAGGGCAATGTCCACGCCGAGCTCAGCGGCGAGCAGACCGGAGATCTGGGCGACCTCGATGGAGTGGTTGAGCACGTTCTGGCCGTAGCTCGTGCGGTAGCGCTGGCGGCCGAGGAGCTTGACGAGATCGGGGTGCAGGCCGTGGACGTTCGTCTCAAACACGGCGCGCTCGCCCTCTTCCTTGATGGTCTGGTTGACCTCGCGCTGGGCCTTGGCGACCATTTCCTCGATGCGGGCGGGGTGGATGCGGCCGTCCTGAATGAGCTTTTCGAGCGCAAGGCGCGCGACCTCGCGGCGGACGGGATCAAAGCTCGAGACCGTGATGGCCTCCGGCGTATCGTCGATGATGAGATCGCAGCCGGTGAGCGTTTCGATGGAACGGATGTTGCGTCCCTCGCGGCCGATGATGCGGCCCTTCATTTCGTCGTTGGGGAGAGGAACGACGGAAACGGTGATCTCGCTCGTGTGGTCGGCGGCGCAGCGCTGGATGGCCGTGGCGATGACCTCGCGGGCCCTCTGCTCGGCTTCGTCCTTGAACTGGGCTTCAACTTCCTTGACCTTGGCGGCCATTTCGTGCGTGCAGTCGGCCTCAACGCTCTTGATGAGATACTGCTTGGCTTCCTCCACGGAGTAGCCGGAGATCTTTTCGAGCATGTCGAGCTGGCTCTTCTTGATGAGCTTGATCTCCTCCTGCTGGGCATCGGCTTCCTGGAGCTTGCGGTTGAGGGTCTCGGTCTTCTTTTCGAGCGCTTCGGTCTTGCGGTCGAGATTTTCTTCCTTCTGCTGGAGACGGCGCTCCTGCTTGGAAACTTCGTTGCGGCGCTCTTTTACTTCGCGGTCGCACTCGGTGCGGGTGCGATGGATCTCTTCCTTCGCCTCGAGCAGCGCCTCGCGCTTTTTGTTTTCAGCGGCTTTAATGCCTTCGTTGATGATGCGCTTCGCTTCATCCTCGGCGCTGGCAATCTCGCGCTCGGAAACCTTTTTCCGGTACATGACGCCCAGCACAAAGCCGATCAGCAAAAACACCAGCACGGCAATGATGCTGGCGACGATCATCCATACGGACATTTGCGGCATAAGTCGGTCTACCTCCTTCTTCCTTAGTCTTCTTATGATAAAGGGTCATTTTGAAATTAAAGGAGTTCCCCATCTCTCCCATAATATCATAAGGTACATTTTATCGATTCTTTAGCGTTATGTCAAGCGGTTTCTGCTGTGCAGGAAACAAAATATTACAATTTGTAATATGCAGGGCAAAACTGCACGCCGCAGCCTTTCCCATGGGGAAATTTTTGTATGTCAAGACCGAATTTTGCCAAAAATCCTGGCCCGATTTTCTACGCTTTTTCGCATTGACTTTCCATAATTTCCGCCGCCGGAGCCGGCGGGACGTGCCTCCGCCGGGAAAACGCAACCGGGATTTCAAAGAGTTATCAACATTTCCCACAGACTTTTCAACATCGATTTTTTCTTTGTATTTCAATGCTTATCCGGAGAATATCCAGAAAATGTCAATCCTGCAAACGGCATTTTGCTTGTTTCCGGCTGCCGTTATCCGGTTTCCATAACGGACCGTCCCGCGCGATATGCAGGGAAAAATGCACAGCACTGCAAAACCGGCGGAGGCCGAAGCCCCCGCCGGTATCAAATCTGAAGGAAGGTCTGTGTGATTTATCGTATAAATCCGCCCTCGCGCATGGAGACGTAGTCGTTTCCGGCGACGATGATGTGGTCGGAAAGCTCCACGCCGAGCAGATCGAGCGCGCGGGCGAGCCGCGCCGTGGAGGTCTCGTCCTCTACGGAAGGCAGCGCCACGCCGCTGCGGTGGTTGTGCGCGAGGATGACGGCGCTCGCGCGGTACTGCAGCGCAAGCTCGGCGAGCCTGCGGGCGTTCACTTCGGCGGCATCCACCGTGCCGCGGCTTATCGCCGCGCAGTGAATGGGACGCTTCCGCGCATCGAGCAGCAGCGCATAGACGATCTCCTCCGTCTCGTACATAAACCGCGGGATGAAATAGCGTCCCGCAGCCTCGGCGGAATCGATCGGCTCGTTCGACGGCGTCTTGTCGAGCAGGTACCGGCGGCTGACCTCCGGGATGAGCCGGAGAAGCGTCACGGCGTTCTCGCCGATGCCCGGCACCGCGAGCAGTTCCTGCTCGTTTGCCTCCAGCACGGCGGAAAACGAGCCGAACCGCTCGAGAAGCGCGTGAGCCATGCCGTTCGTATCGCGCCGGGGCGCGGCATAAAAGAGCAGCAGCTCCAAGGCGTTTATGTCGTTGAAGTTTTCGAGACCGTGGCCGCGGAAGCGTTCCTTCATCCGCGAGCGGTGGCCGTCGTGGACGCCCATTTCCCTCGCCCCTTATTTTTTCTTATCCTAGCGTCGATTGACAAGGGCACACGCGGTTCTGCCGGGCGGAAATGCCCTCATACTGCGTCAAAGCCCTTGAGAATACACAAAGTATTCTCTGCGGCCTTTTCCTTGTCTGCGAGCATTTCTGCTCCGGCAGAACTGCTTCGCATCGGACAGCCTTGGATTTTCGAGGGATTTTTGTTCTTTTGGACGCAGGCGGGCTGTCGCCCGCCAAGGACAAAAGGGCAAAAAGCACCGAAAAGGCTGGCTGTCCGACGTGCGTGCCCTTGTTAATTGACGCTATCTTATCCGATCTGCTTTTCGAGCGGCATCGTTGCGTAAGCGTTGAGCTCCGGCCCGGCGGTATGCCCGGCGAGGAACTCATAATAGCCCTGGCAGCCGATCATCGCGGCGTTGTCGCCGCAGAGACGGAGCGGCGGGATGAAGAGCTGCGCGCCCGCCTTTTCCGCGGCGGCAGCAAAATCGGCGCGGATGCGCGAATTGGCCGCGACGCCGCCCGCCACGGCGATTTTTTTGTACCCGAGCTCCGCGGCCGCCGCCATCGTGCGCGGCACGAGCGATTCGCTCACCGCGCGGCAGAGCGACGCCGCGAGCCCCGCGCGGTCGAGCGCCTCGCCGGTCTGCTCGCAGTGGTGGGCAAGATTGATTACGGCGGTCTTGAGACCGGAAAAGCTCATGTCATAGGGATTCTCGCCGACGAACGGGTGCGGCAGCGTGTAGGCGTCGTCGCGCCCCTCCTTCGCCAGCCGGTCGATCGGCGCGCCGCCGGGATACGGCAGGCCGAGCACACGCGCGGATTTATCAAAGCACTCGCCCGCGGCGTCGTCGCGCGTCTGGCCGAGAATGCGAAGATCGGTATAGTCGCGCACGTCCACGAGCATCGTGTTGCCGCCGGAGATGGCAAGACAGAGGAACGGCGGCTCAAGCTCCGGATAGGCAATGTAGTTTGCGGCGATGTGGCCGCGGATGTGGTGCACCGGGATGAGCGGGATGCCAAGCGCCGCCGCGGCGCTCTTGGCAAAGTTCACGCCCACGAGCACCGCGCCGATGAGTCCCGGCGCATACGACACCGCCACGGCGTCAAGCTCGGACTTTTTCACGCCCGCCGCCGCGATCGCGCGGTCAGCCAGCCGCGAGATGACCTCCACATGGCTGCGCGAGGCGATCTCCGGCACGACGCCGCCGTATACGGCGTGCAGGTCGGCCTGCGAGAAGATCTGGTCGGTGAGCACCTTTCGTCCATTTTCGGTCACGGCGACGGCGGTCTCGTCGCACGTGGATTCCACGGATAATATCAGCATTGCGTTACTCCGCCTCTTTTTGGAAGAATTTCGACATCAGAATAGCATCTTCCGCCGGTTTTTCATAGTAGTTTTTTCGTTTTCCCACGATTTCAAAGCCGTTTTTTTCATAGAGCCGCCGCGCGGCGAGATTGCTCTCGCGCACCTCGAGCTGTAAAACGGCGGCGCCGCGCCGCTCGCTTTCGGCAAAAAGCGCTTTCAGGAGCGCCGCGCCGATCCCGCGGCGGCGAGAGTCCGGCGCCACGGCCACGTTGCCGATATCGCCCTCGTCGAGCACGAAGCACGCCCAGACGTAGCCGAGAAGGTCATTCCCTTCTTCGGCGGCGAGAATGACGCCGCCGTCCGTTTTCCAAAGGCGCGCGAGCATTCCTTCGCCCGCGCCGTCCGGAAATTCGGCGCGCTCGAGCGCGGCAACGGCGGGAATGTCGGAAAGTTCCGCTCTGCGAACGATCATGTCCCGTGCGCCTCCGCCCAGTTTCTGCCCCAGCCGGCGTCTGCGGTGAGCGGCACGGTGTAAGCTACGGCATGTTCCATTTCCTCGCGCAGCACCTGCACGGCCTTTTCCCGCTCCGCTTCCGGGCATTCGACGATCAGCTCGTCGTGCACCTGCAATATGAGCTTTGCCTTCATGCCCTCGGCGCGAAGCCGCTTGTCCACATGCACCATGGCGAGCTTTATAACGTCCGCCGCCGTGCCCTGAATGGGCATGTTGAGCGCGACACGCTCGCCGAACGCGCGCAGCGCCGGAACGTTCAGCTCCGGCAGATAGCGCCGCCGGTGAAAGAGCGTTTCGGCATAGCCGAGCGCCTTGGCGCGCCGGACGGCTTCCTTCTGGTAATCGCGCACGCCGCGGAAGCGCGCGAAATAGGCGTCCATATACTCCTTCGCCTCGCCGTAGCCGACGCCGATGTCCTGCGCGAGCGAGAAGGCGGAAATGCCGTACACGATGCCGAAGTTCACGGCCTTCGCTCTCCGGCGCTCCTCGGCGGTGACGTCCTCAAGCGGCACGCCGAACACCTGTGAGGCCGTGACGCGGTGGACGTCCTCGCCGGAGAGAAACGCCGCGCGCATCGCCTCGTCGCCCGAGATGTGCGCGAGCAGCCGCAGCTCGATCTGCGAATAGTCCGCGTCCACGAGCACGTTGCCGGGCGCGGCGACGAACATTTTGCGCAGTCCCGCCCCCAGCTCGCGCCGGACGGGAATGTTCTGCAAATTCGGCTCGGTGGACGAGAGACGCCCCGTCGCCGTGACGGTCATCTGGAAATTGGTATGGATGCGTCCGTCCGCGCCGATGACCTTCAAAAGGCCGTCCGCGTAGGTGGATTTGAGCTTGGTGAGCTCGCGGTATTCGAGCACGTGGCGCACGATGGGCTCATAGCGGAGCTTATCGAGCACATCGGCATTGGTGCTCCAGCCGGTCTTGGTCTTTTTCCCGCCGGGGAAACCGAGCTTTTCAAAAAGCACGGCGCCGAGCTGCTTCGGGGACTGGATGTTGAATTCCTCCCCCGCCTCCGCCCAAACCGCTTCGCGCAGCGCGTCGATGCTGCCCGTAAGACTCTCGCCGAAGGCGCGCAGCGCCTCCGCGTCGGCAAGGAAGCCCTCGTTTTCCATTTTGGCAAGCACCGCGCAGAGCGGCAGCTCGATCTTTGTAAAAAGCTCCTCCATCTGCGTCTCGCGCAGCTTCGGCAGCATAACTTCCTCGAGCGCCGCGACGCTCGCCGCGCGCGAGGCCATCTCGCCGAGCCGGTCGGCGAGCGTTTTTCCCTCCCCGCCGGAGAGGTCAAGCATGAGCTGATCGCCGCTGTCCGCCGCGCCGGACGAGGTATGCGGCGTGAAGCCGCAGTAGGCGAGCGTGAGCTTTTCGATCTCGTACCCGGCGGCGGTCGCGTCGAGAAGATACCCGGCGAGCGCGCTGTCAAACACCCAGTTTTCGAGCGCGTCCACTCCTCGCGCGAGCAGCGCGCGCTGCAGATTCTTCACGTCGTGCCCCGCCTTGCGGCGCTCGGGCGCAAAGAGCAGCGCGAGCGCCGCGGTATAGCCGTCCCGGTATGCCTCCGGCGTCAGAAATACCGCGAGCGCGTCATTTTCGGAAACGCTGAAATGCGCGAGCGTCTCGCTGCTTTCGGCATCAAACCAGTAATAGGCGACGGCGTCCCCCGCCCGCTCCAGCGCGGCGCGGAGGTCTTTTTCCGTTTGCGGCGTCACGCTCTCGCATGTGCCCTCAAATACGGTCTCTTCCTTTTTCTCCTCCGCGGCCGGCTTCAGGCCCCACTTTTCAATGAACTTCTGGAAGCCGAGACGCTGAAAGATCGCATACGCCGCGCCGCCGTAGTCTGCCGGGCGGCGAAGCTCGTCGGGGGAAATATCGATGGGCGCCTTGCGGTCGATCGTGGCGAGATAGTACGAATCCTCGGCGCTCTCTTTGCCGTTTTCGAGCTTTGTGCGCAGCGAGGCGCGGATGTCGGGATCGCTGATATGCTCGTACACGCCTGCGAGCGAGCCGTACTTCCGCACAAGCTCGAGCGCCGTCTTCTCCCCCACGCCGGGGACGCCGGGGATGTTGTCGCTGGCATCCCCCATCAGGGCCTTCAGGTCGATCATGTGGATGGGTTCAAAGCCGTACTGCTCCCGGAAGGTCTCCGGGGTCATGTCCTTGGTGGTGGTCTGGCCCATACGGGTGGACACCAGTTTCACCTTCGTATGGT
>ERZ827108.1874-NODE-1874-length-25157-cov-6.383356_pt1 | contig 25157 bp, 22 predicted proteins | sample MGYA00519921_ERZ827108 | MGnify/ENA primary metagenome ERZ827108 (study PRJEB31778, sample SAMEA3449258) | human gut metagenome | biome: human gut; feature: human-associated habitat; material: faeces | place: United Kingdom | collected 2010/2012 ...
GCTTTCCTACAAACGGGTCAGCCATGATCTTGAATGCCAGTGCGGAGAACGGCTCATCATCAGAAGAATGTCTTACAACTTCATTGCCGTCCATATCGGTACCCTTGATTGGTGGAATGTCTGTCGGAGCCGGCATATACTCAAGGATTGCATCCAGAAGCTTCTGAACACCCTTGTTTCTGTAAGCAGATCCACAGCATACCGGAATTGCAGTACACTCACAGGTTGCTTTTCTCAGGACTTTTTTCATATCCTCAACGGACGGCTCTTCGCCCTCAAGGTACTGCATCATCAGATCATCGTCCAGCTCGCAGATCTTCTCTACCAGCTCGGTGTGATACAGTTCTGCTTCATCCTTCATATCTTCCGGAATCTCGCAAACGGTGACATCCTCACCTTTATCATCATTATAAATATAAGCATCCATCTCGAACAGGTCGATGATTCCCTTGAATTCATCCTCCTTGCCGATCGGCAGCTGCAGACAGATGGCATTCTTGCCCAGTCTGGTACGGATCTGATCTACTGCGCCGTAGAAGTTTGCACCCAGGATATCCATCTTGTTGATGAATGCCATACGCGGTACGTTGTACGTATCAGCCTGACGCCATACGTTCTCAGACTGCGGCTCAACTCCACCCTTTGCACAGAAGACACCAACTGCTCCGTCCAGTACACGCAGGGAACGCTCAACCTCTACAGTGAAGTCTACGTGGCCTGGTGTGTCGATGATGTTGATACGATGCTCCAGCGCGCCTGCCTTCGGCTTGGTATGATCTTCCAGAGTCCAATGGCAAGTAGTAGCTGCAGATGTAATTGTGATACCTCTCTCCTGCTCCTGCTCCATCCAGTCCATGGTAGCGGTACCTTCGTGAGTATCACCAATTTTATAATTGACACCGGTATAGTAAAGAATACGCTCGGTCAATGTAGTTTTACCAGCATCGATGTGAGCCATGATACCGATATTTCTGGTTCTCTCCAACGGATATTCTCTTCCAGCCAAAACTTTTTCCTCCTATGATTAGAAGCGATAGTGTGCAAACGCCTTGTTTGCCTCTGCCATCTTGTGCATATCCTCTTTCTTCTTTACAGATGCGCCTGTGTTGTTTGCTGCATCCATCAGCTCATTAGCCAGTCTGTCTTCCATGGTCTTCTCGCCTCTCTTGCGGGAATACATGGTGATCCAGCGAAGAGCCAGTGCCTGACGACGATCCGGTCTAACCTCGATCGGAACCTGATACGTAGCACCACCGATACGTCTTGCTTTTACTTCAAGTACCGGCATGATATTGTTCATTGCTTCTTCAAATACTTCGAGAGCCGGCTTTCCGGTCTTCTCTTCCATTTTTCCGAATGCACCGTATACAATCTTCTGAGCTACACCTTTCTTACCATCCAGCATAATGTTGTTGATAAGTTTGGTAACTACTTTGTTGTTGTATAACGGGTCTGCTAAAACGTCTCTTTTCTGAGTATGTCCTTTACGTGGCACGTTACTTCCCTCCTTAATAATCATTAGATCACAGGTACTCACAACAATAGTTCCGACACAATCCTGCGAATGTGCCTGCTGCGTCTCATGCAAGGACTTCTATCTTACCTGCAGCCATACGGTAAACAGAAACTCCGGCATAAGGTGAAACAAATGTTACTGTCTGTGATTCTCTAAAACCAAAACGCCTGATAAATTATTTCTTAGCGTCTTTCGGTCTCTTAGCACCGTATTTGGAACGGGCCTGTCTTCTCTTTGCAACACCTGCAGTATCAAGTGTTCCTCTGACGATGTGGTATCTGGTACCCGGAAGGTCCTTTACTCTACCACCACGGATCAGAACAACGCTATGCTCCTGAAGGTTGTGTCCCTCACCCGGGATGTAGCTTGTAACTTCGATTCCGTTTGACAGACGTACTCTGGCGATCTTACGAAGAGCTGAGTTCGGCTTCTTCGGGGTAGCGGTCTTAACTGCGGTGCACACACCTCTCTTCTGCGGTGCAGAAGTGTTGGTCTGTTTCTTCTGAAGGGAATTGAATCCTTTCTGGAGAGCCGGTGCAGTAGATTTCTTTACGGATGTCTGTCTGCCTTTTCTTACTAACTGGTTAAATGTTGGCATTTATTCTTTCACCTCCTGATTTGATATGCAGAACGCATCTTCTGATTTCTGTTCTGCATTCCAAATGCCTTTCTGCATTTGTCTGAGCATGTGCTCGTGTGGCTGCAAGAACAAAGTGTTCTACAATAAGTGTGCATAATCACGCACACCTTAACATTATACTTAGAGCCTCACTGCTTGTCAAGGAGATTTTAAAATATATTTCACCAGTTCCGTATGTATCATAAGGCATCCTCCTTACGATGTTAGCCAGGAGCTGCTTTGGCAGCGGATAGTTCGCGAAGCGAACGTGTCTGTGGTCTGCATACGGAATGTCCTGGTACTATATAAATAGGAAGAGATTCTTACTTTTTTGTAAAACCACTGGACAGTCTGCATCCTCGATGTTAAAATAGCGTGAAATCAAGAAGGGAGTGTTTGCTATGAAAGTTATACGGGCTTTATTGAAGCCTTTGTCTTTTGTTCCGGCTCTGTGCCTGATGTACATGATCTTCAGTTTTTCCGCGCAGGACAGTGTCACCTCCTCTGCACTCAGCTATAAAGTCAGCTATAAAATCGTAGAGACCGGTGCGAAAGTTCTTGGAGAAAATCTGGAACCTTATCAAATCGACAGCCTTGCCACCCGCTTCCATGGTCTTGTCCGCAAGATCGCGCACATGACCGAATATTTTGCACTCGCTGTTGCCGTCGCATTTCCGCTTTATGTCTATGGGCTGCGTGGAATATGGCTGATGCTGGTAGCCGGTTTTATCTGCGTCGCCTTTGCCTGCGGCGATGAATATCACCAATCCTTTGTCTCAGGCCGTTCTCCGTCAAAGCGTGATGTTGCGATCGATTCTTTCGGTATCTTCTGGGGTATTATTCTTGCCCGCATCGTCGGCTGGACCGGCCGCAAGACGATATTCCGGCCATTCAGCGATGAGGCGCTGCAGAAACGGGATGAAAAAAAGGCTCGCAAAAAGCAAAAAAAATATGTTCCCTATTCCGGAAATGCTTACGATAATCCAAATAGTTATGGAACATATTCAAACAACGACTATGAAGCGCCACGGAATAATTTTCCGTATCAGACTTCACAAAACGGATACGCGCCACAGTCAGGAAATGACTATAATCAGCCTCAGTCAGGCGCTTATCCTTATCAGGGTAATCCAAACGGATACACACCGTATCCGGATAACGCCTATGGCGCTCCACAGCAAAACAGCCATCCTTACCAGAATCAAACCAGTGGATATGTGCCGTATCCGAATAACACTGCACAGCAAAACGGTTACACGCCATACCCGGAAATGGATGATGACTACGTTCCCGACAAGCTTTCCGAGGATATGTCTTTCCGAAAACTAATGCATGACATCAAGGATCAGAAACAGGAACGCCATAACGCCGGGAAACATCCGGTTCATAAATCGGAGTAAACAACAAGAGCTATCACCTTACAGGATTTTTCCTGTCTGGCGATGGCTCTTATTTTTATGCCTGTGCTGTTGTTTCAGTCAAAACGAAATTCGCAATTCGCTTTGTTATTCACTCAAATAACAAAGCGGATCTTAACGATCCGCTCTGTCGCTATCTTATTATTTTACATTTTAAAGCTTTACTCTTCATCCGAATCGGCAGCGGTATCCTCTGCAGTCTCCTGCTCGTCTGCGCCCTCTTCCGAAGCATCATCCGTGCTCAGATCCTCATCGGATGCTCCGTCCAGCTCTGCAAGATCAAGTGTATCGTCCAGTGCATCTGCATCTTCCTCAAGATCGATCTCTTCATCAGATGCCTTATCATCTGCGACCGGCTCTGCCTTTTCCTCATGCTTTACATACTTGTAATCATCCGTACCTGATGTATCAATCTGTACATTGCTGTAACGCTTCATACCAGTACCAGCCGGAATCAGCTTACCAATGATAACATTCTCCTTCAGACCGATCAGCGGGTCAACCTTACCCTTGATCGCCGCCTCTGTCAGAACCTTCGTCGTTTCCTGGAAGGATGCTGCTGACAGGAAGGAGTTCGTTGCAAGAGAAGCCTTCGTGATACCAAGGATGACACGTTTTCCTTCTGCAGGCTCTTTGCCCTCTGCGAGCATCTCCTCGTTTGTATCCTCATAATCAAGGATATCAACAAGCGTACCCGGAAGGAATTCGGTATCTCCATTGTTCTCGATGCGAATCTTCTTCAGCATCTGACGTACAATGACTTCGATATGCTTATCGTTGATTTCTACACCCTGCAGACGGTATACACGCTGTACCTCGCGGAGCATGTAGTCCTGTACTGCCTCGACACCCTTGATTCTCAGGATGTCGTGCGGGTTGATACTACCTTCTGTAAGTTCGTCACCGGCCTCCAGATACTGACCGTCTACCTGTCTGATTCGTGAACCGTACGGGATCAGGTAGGTCTTGGACTCGCCCGTCTCCTCGTTTGTAACGATGATCTCACGTTTCTTCTTGGTATCCTTCAGTGTTGCAAGACCACTGATTTCTGTGATGATGGCAAGTCCTTTCGGTTTTCTCGCCTCAAAAAGCTCCTCGACACGCGGAAGACCCTGTGTGATATCTCCGCCGGCAACACCTCCGGTATGGAAGGTTCGCATCGTCAGCTGGGTACCCGGCTCACCGATGGACTGTGCTGCAATGATTCCGACAGACTCACCAACCTGTACCGGCTCACCGGTCGCCATGTTCGCGCCGTAGCATTTTGCACAGATACCGACGTGGGAACGGCAGGTCAGGATCGTACGAACCTTGATCTTCTTGAACGGCTGGCCATCCTTGTCCACGCCTTCCTTCATAACACGTGCAGCACGCTTCGGCGTGATCATATGGTTTGCCTTTACGATCACTTCTCCATCTGCTGTCTTGATATCCTCGCAGGAGAAACGTCCTGTGATACGCTCCTGAAGGCTCTCAATCTCCTCTTTTCCGTCAGAGAACTGCTTTACATACATGCCCGGGATTTCTCCACCGTGGCTGCAGTCCATCTCACGGATGATCAGATCCTGAGATACGTCTACCAGACGTCTGGTCAGGTAACCAGAGTCAGCGGTACGAAGCGCGGTATCGGACATTCCCTTTCGAGCTCCATGCGCAGACATGAAGTATTCCAGTACCTGAAGACCTTCACGGAAGTTTGACTTGATCGGCAGCTCGATCGTATGACCGGTTGTATCTGCCATCAGTCCACGCATTCCGGCAAGCTGCTTGATCTGCTTGTCAGAACCACGGGCTCCGGAGTCCGCCATCATGAAGATGTTGTTGTATTTATCCAGACCGCTCAGCAGTGCTTTCGTCAGCTTGTCATCGGTCTCTTTCCAAGTCTCGATAACCTCTTTGTAACGCTCCTCATCTGTAATCAGACCACGCTTATAGTTGCGGGTGATCCGGTCTACGACTTCCTGTGCGCTCTTGATCATTTCCGGTTTTTCCGGCGGTACCGTCATATCGGAAATGGATACGGTCATCGCTGCTCTGGTCGAATATTTGTAACCCATGGATTTGATATTGTCCAGTACCTCTGCGGTCTTGGTCGCTCCATGTGTGTTGATTACTTTCTCCAGGATCTGCTTCAGCTGCTTCTTTCCTACCAGGAAATCTACCTCAAGCTTCAGCTCATTGCCCGGAACGCTGCGGTCTACAAATCCAAGATCCTGCGGAAGGATCTCGTTGAAAAGGAATCTTCCCAGTGTAGAAGATACGTTGCCTGTCATGACTGTGCCGTCCGGCATTGTTTTCTCAACACGCACCGTGATCTTCGACTGCAGTGTGATATATTTGTTTTCGTATGCAAGAATCGCCTCGTTGATGCTCTTGAAGAACTTGCCTTCACCGAGCACACCCGGTCTCTCCTGCGTCAGGTAATAAATACCAAGAACCATATCCTGAGAAGGTACGGCTACCGGACCTCCATCGGACGGCTTCAGCAGGTTGTTCGGGGAAAGAAGCATGAAACGGCACTCTGCCTGTGCTTCTACGGTCAGCGGAAGATGAACGGCCATCTGGTCTCCGTCGAAGTCCGCGTTGAATGCGGTACAAACGAGCGGATGCAGCTTGATCGCCTTACCTTCTACTAGGATCGGCTCAAACGCCTGAATACCAAGACGGTGCAGTGTAGGAGCACGGTTCAGCATAACCGGATGCTCTTTGATAACTTCCTCGAGAACGTCCCATACCTGCGGCTCGAGTCTCTCAACCATCTTCTTTGCATTTTTGATGTTGTGTGAGGTTCCGTTTGCAACGAGTTCTTTCATAACGAACGGTTTGAACAGCTCGATTGCCATCTCTTTCGGAAGACCGCACTGATAAATCTTCAGTTCCGGTCCTACGACGATTACGGAACGTCCAGAATAGTCTACTCGTTTTCCGAGCAGGTTCTGACGGAAACGTCCGGATTTACCCTTCAGCATGTCGGAAAGGGATTTCAGGGCTCTGTTTCCAGGGCCTGTAACCGGACGACCACGGCGGCCGTTGTCGATCAGCGCATCAACTGCTTCCTGCAGCATACGTTTCTCGTTGCGGACGATGATATCCGGAGCGCCAAGCTCCAGCAGTCTTTTCAGACGGTTGTTTCTGTTGATAATACGGCGGTACAGATCATTCAGGTCGGACGTTGCAAAACGGCCGCCGTCCAGCTGTACCATCGGACGAAGGTCAGGCGGGATAACCGGAATTACGGTCATCACCATCCACTCAGGACGGTTTCCCGACTCACGGAATGCTTCTACGACCTCAAGGCGCTTGATGATTCTCGCACGCTTCTGGCCGGTGGACTCCTTCAGGCCTCTTTTCAGCTCTTCGGACTCCTTTTCCATATCGATCTCTTCCAGAAGCTCTTTGATGGACTCTGCACCCATGCCTGCACGGAACGCATTTCCCCACTTTTCTTTTGCTTCCTGGTATTCTTTCTCTGTCAGCACCTGCTTCTTAGAAAGATCTGTAGCTCCCGGATCCAAAACGATATAGTTCGCAAAGTACAGTACTTTTTCAAGAGTACGCGGAGAAAGGTCCAGAATCAGACCCATTCTCGACGGAATTCCCTTGAAATACCAGATATGGGATACCGGAGCTGCAAGCTCGATATGTCCCATGCGCTCACGGCGAACGCTGGATTTGGTAACCTCAACGCCGCATCGGTCGCAGACAACGCCTTTATAGCGAATTTTCTTGTACTTTCCGCAGTGGCACTCCCAGTCCTTGCTCGGTCCGAAGATCCGCTCACAGAACAGGCCGTCCTTCTCCGGCTTTAAAGTTCTGTAATTTATTGTTTCAGGCTTTTTTACCTCTCCGTGAGACCACTCTCTGATCTTCTCCGGAGAAGCCAGCCCGATCTTGATTGCATCAAACGTCATCGGCTGATACACTTCGTTGTTAGTAGTTGTCTCTGGCATTGATGGTACTCCTTTCACACGCTACTCTTCGTCAAAAGTCTCTTCCAGGTCGAGGTAATCATCATCGGAAGATGCGTCAGCATTGCTGTCCTCTTCCAGGTCTACCAGCTCCTCACCTTCAAAGTGCTGCTTGCTGAAGCCATACTTTCCAAATGAATCCTCTTCTTTATCATGGTACTTTCTGTCACCTTCAATAACAGAGCGGAGGTCGGTGTCGCCGTAATCGATCGACTCCATGATCTCGACTTCCGTATTGTCCTCCCTCAGTACTCTTACGTCCAGTCCGAGTGACTGAAGCTCTTTGAGCAGTACCTTGAAGGACTCCGGAATACCCGGCTCAGGAATGTTGTTGCCCTTGATGATCGCTTCGTAGGTCTTCACACGTCCAACAACATCGTCCGACTTCACAGTCAGGATCTCCTGCAGTGTGTAGGAAGCACCGTATGCTTCAAGAGCCCAAACCTCCATCTCTCCGAAACGCTGTCCGCCGAACTGAGCTTTACCACCCAACGGCTGCTGTGTAACAAGGGAGTACGGGCCGGTTGAACGTGCATGGATCTTATCGTCAACCAGGTGATGCAGTTTCAGGTAATGCATGTGTCCAATCGTAGTCGGACTGTCAAAATACTCTCCGGTACGTCCGTCACGGAGTCTTACCTTTCCGTCACGGGAGATCGGCACCCCCTTCCACAGTGCTCTGTGGTCGCGGTTCTCGTACAGATAATCCAGAACTTCCGGAAGCAGCTCATCGCCATGCTTCTCCTTGAACTCATCCCACTCCATGTTTACATAGTCATTTGCGAGATCAAGAGTATCCATAATATCATTCTCGTTTGCACCGTCAAATACCGGTGTAGAAACGTTAAATCCAAGTACTTTTGCAGCCAGGCTCAGGTGGATTTCCAGGACCTGACCGATATTCATACGTGATGGCACGCCCAGCGGGTTCAGCACGATATCCAGCGGACGTCCGTTCGGCAGGAATGGCATATCCTCTACCGGAAGTACGCGGGAAACGACACCCTTGTTTCCGTGACGGCCTGCCATCTTATCGCCGACTGTAATCTTTCTCTTCTGTGCAATGTAGATACGAACTGCCTGATTTACTCCAGGCGCCAGCTCATCGCCGTTCTCGCGGGTAAATACCTTTGCATCTACAACGATACCATATTCACCGTGCGGTACCTTCAGGGAAGTATCACGCACCTCACGTGCTTTCTCACCAAAGATTGCTCGCAGCAGACGTTCCTCTGCCGTCAGCTCAGTCTCACCCTTCGGTGTAACCTTGCCGACCAGGATATCACCGGCACGTACTTCTGCACCGATACGGATGATACCTCTCTCATCCAGATCCTTCAGCGCATCGTCGCCGACGCCCGGAACATCACGGGTGATCTCTTCCGGTCCCAGCTTCGTGTCACGTGCTTCTGCCTCATATTCTTCCATATGAACAGACGTGTAAACGTCATTCATAACCAGCTTCTCGCTCAGAAGAACGGCATCCTCGTAGTTATAGCCTTCCCAGGTCATAAATCCGATCAGCGGGTTCTTTCCAAGTGCGATCTCGCCGTTTGAAGTCGATGCACCGTCTGCAATAACTGTGCCCTCTTCCACACGCTCTCCTTTGAATACGATCGGACGCTGATTGTAGCAGTTGCTCTGGTTGCTTCGTTTGAATTTCGTCAGGTGGTACTCATCTCTCGTACCATCCTCCGCGCGGATGATGATCCGATTGGACTCGGAACGCTCTACGACACCGGCACGCTTTGCGACAACGCACACACCTGAGTCAACCGCTGCCTTCACCTCAAGGCCGGTACCAACAACCGGAGCCTCTGTGGTAAGAAGCGGAACGGCCTGACGCTGCATGTTTGATCCCATCAGAGCACGGTTTGCATCGTCGTTCTGCAGGAACGGAATCAGCGCGGTAGCCACGGAGAATACCATCTTCGGGGATACGTCCATGTAATCGAACATACTGCGCTCGTACTCCTGCGTTTCCTCGCGGTAACGACCGGAAACGTTCTTGCGGAGGAAATGTCCCTCTGCGTCCAGCGCCTCATTTGCCTGTGCTACATGGTAATTATCCTCTTCATCTGCGGTCATGTAGACAACTTCGTCGGTGACACGCGGATTTTTCGGATCGGTTTTATCGATTTTGCGGTACGGTGCCTCTACGAAACCGTACTCATTGATTCTTGCATAGCATGCAAGGGAGTTGATCAGTCCGATGTTCGGTCCCTCAGGGGTCTCAATCGGACACATTCTTCCGTAATGGGAATAATGTACGTCTCGTACCTCGAATCCGGCACGGTCTCTTGACAGACCGCCAGGTCCCAGGGCGGAAAGACGTCTCTTGTGGGTCAGCTCACCAAGCGGGTTATTCTGATCCATGAACTGTGACAGCTGGGAAGATCCGAAGAACTCCTTGACAGCCGCCGTTACCGGTTTGATATTGATCAGGGACTGCGGGGAAATTCCCTCAATCTCCTGTGTAGTCATACGCTCACGCACCACTCTTTCCAGTCTGGAAAGACCGATACGGTACTGGTTCTGAAGCAGCTCGCCGACCGCACGGATACGACGGTTGCCCAGATGGTCGATATCGTCATCCGTTCCGATTCCGTACTCCAGATGCATATTGTAGTTGATGGAAGCAAAAATATCTTCCTTCGTAATATGCTTCGGGATCAGTTCATGAACAGATTTCCGGATTGCATCCTTGATGTCTTCCGGATTTTCATTTTCTTCCAGTATTTTTTCAAGAACCGGATAGTATACTAATTCCGTAATACCAAGGCTCTTCGGATCGCAGTCCACATAAGCAGCAAGGTCTACCATCATATTGGAAAGAACCTTCGCATTGCGCTCCTCTGTCTGAATCATAACGTACGGTACTGCCGCATTCTGGATCGTATCTGCCAGCTCGCGTGTCACTTCTGTGCCAGCCTCTGCCAGAACCTCTCCGGTTGTCGGATCTACTGCATCCTCTGCGAGTATATGGCCTGCAATACGGTTGCGGAAAAGCAGTTTCTTATTGAACTTATATCTTCCGACCTTCGCCAGATCATAACGGCGCGGGTCAAAGAACATGCTCATAATCAGACTCTCAGCACTCTCTACTGCAAGCGGCTCTCCCGGACGGATCTTCTTGTAGAGTTCAAGAAGACCTTCCTGATAGTTCTCGGAAGTATCCTTTGCAAGTGTTGCAACAATTTTCGGCTCCTCGCCGAACAGATCTATAATTTCTGCATTAGAACCGATGCCAAGTGCACGAATCAGAACCGTTACCGGAAGTTTTCTGGTACGGTCTACACGTACATAAAATACATCATTGGAGTCTGTCTCATATTCCAGCCATGCACCACGGTTCGGGATGACCGTACAGGAATAGAGCTTTTTGCCCAGCTTGTCATGGGCAATCGCATAATAAATACCAGGTGAACGAACAAGCTGGCTGACGATTACACGCTCCGCACCGTTGATAACGAACGTGCCGGTAACTGTCATCAGCGGAAGATCACCCATGAAAATATCATGCTCACTGATCTCATCATTTTCTTTATTATGGAGACGAACCCTTACCTTCAGCGGTGCCGCATACGTAGCGTCACGCGCCACACACTCTTCAATCGAGTACTTCACATCGTCTTCACACAGTTTGAAATCCACAAATTCAAGGCTCAGCTTTCCGCCATAATCCTCGATCGGTGAGATATCATCAAAGACTTCTTTAAGTCCTTCGTTCAGGAACCATTTATAAGAATCTCTCTGAACCTCAATAAGATTCGGCATCTCAAGAACTTCTTTCCGGCGCGAATAACTCATGCGAAGTCCCTTACCATTTGTAATAGGACGTATCCTGTTTTTCTCCATCGATGTTTCACCTCTGTTCTTTCTGCAGTCTGATTCAACTTTTGGGCATAGTAATGCCGCAGGGCATAATCCTGCACAATAGTGCAACCTACACTCTAGCATATATAACAATTTATGTCAATACCTTTTTGTTCAGAGCCAAATAAAATTCCAAAAACAGGCGTAAAACACAGCCATTGCATGTTTTATGAAATTTTCCCCGGCTCCGAACAGAGCAAAAAAGAAAGGAAACACGCGCCAGGAAATAATTCCTTCTGCGTGTTTCCCTATGCTTTCACACGTCTCGCGGTATACGCTCTATTATTTCAGAGTAACCTTTGCGCCTTCTGCCTCAAGCTTTGTCTTCAGCTCTTCAGCCTCTGCCTTGGAAGCACCTTCCTTAACTACCTTCGGAGCGCCGTCAACTACTTCCTTAGCTTCCTTCAGGCCAAGACCAGTTGCCTCACGAACAACCTTGATAACCTTAACCTTGTTCGGGCCAACCTCTGTCAGCTCTACATCAAACTCAGTCTTCTCCTCAGCTTCCTCAGCTGCGCCAGCGCCTGCTGCTGCTACAACAACACCTGCTGCTGCAGATACACCAAACTCCTCCTCGCAAGCCTTTACCAGCTCGTTCAGCTCAAGTACAGATAACTCTTTGATTGCTTCAATAAACTCAGCAGTTGTCAACTTTGCCATTTCTTTTTCCTCCTGATTATATAATGTAATTTTTCTGTCTGCTCTGTGTAGACCTCTTCAGCGGCCTATGGCCATCCACTGCATTACGCAGCACGGTTTTTCACCGGAAATCTCTTACTCAGCAGCAGCCTCTGTCTTGGACTCTGCGATCTGATTAAGCACACGAGCGAGATTTGTGATCGGTGACTGGATGCTTCCAAGGAGTTTTCCAAGAAGCTCTTCTCTTGACGGAACAGTTGCCAGTGCAGCAACACCCTTCTCGTCATAGTAATTGCCCTCAACGACACCTGCGATCATCTTCAGTGTCGGAGCCTTTTTCGCATACTTGGAAATAATTCTTGCCGGAGCTGTTGCGTCGTCTTTAGAAATAGCGACAGCGTTCGGTCCTTCCAGATGCTTTGCCAGCGGCTCATAGTCTGTACCCTGGAACGCGAAGTTCATCATGGTGTTCTTGTATACTTTGTAGGTAACGCCAGCCTCACGCAGCTCCTTACGAAGCTCTGTGTCAGCCTCTACCGTGATACCGCAATAGTTTACCAGAACAACAGCCTGTGCGTCTTTGATGTTCTCAGAAATCTCGGCTACAACCGGTTTCTTCAGTTCAACTTTTGCCATGAATGGTGCACCTCCTTATAGATTTGAGTGTACCGCCGTATAAACAGGAATATCAAAAAACCCCTCTGCGCACAGAGGGGTAGTCAAATTCTTCCTTAGAATCTTATACTCCTCGGCAGGCGTTTTCTCCTTATGCCTTGCGGCACCTGCTGTCTTCGGCAGTCATCGCCTAGCATAATAACACACTAGTCTGAATATGTCAAGCATTTTTTATATTTTTTGTATGCCCACGCATCTGTTATTCTGCAAAATCTCGTTTTCGCAGATTTTCTTTTGTTTTGCCCGATTTGTAACTGTTCAGAGCCAAGCAGATTTTCATGCAAAAGTGTGAATCATGCTTGCATGAATGAACACTTTTACATGGAAATCTATTTGGCGGATACGCCACACCGACGAAATGTGCAGCATTTTGGAGGTGGTTCTGAACAGTTACCCCGATTTAAAGATAAATGTAGAAACGCAAAAATCCCCGAAGCGCGTACCTTCGGGGATTCTGTGAGTCTTACTTAAGCAAGTTTTACCGGATTGAGCTTTACGCCCGGTCCCATTGTCGGAGCCAGCGTTACGCTGCGCATGTACTGACCTTTCAGTGCTGCCGGTTTTGCTTTATTAATTGCCTCAATAAGCGTCTGGAAGTTGTCGGTTAACTGCTCCTCTGTGAAAGAAGCTTTTCCAATTGGCACATGAATGATGTTTGTCTTGTCCAATCTGTATTCAATCTTACCAGCCTTGATATCGTTGACAGCCTTTGTTACGTCCATGGTAACTGTGCCTGCCTTCGGGTTCGGCATTAAGCCCTTCGGTCCAAGGATACGGCCAAGACGTCCTACAACGCCCATCATGTCCGGTGTAGCTACAACTACATCGAAGTCAAGCCATCCCTCGTTCTGGATCTTCGGAACGAGCTCCTCAGCTCCAACGAACTCAGCGCCTGCAGCCTTTGCTTCGTCAGCCTTTGCATTCTTAGCGAATACAAGAACACGAACCTGCTTACCTGTACCGTGCGGAAGAACTACCGCGCCACGGATCTGCTGATCAGCATGACGGCCATCGCAGCCTGTTCTGATATGAACTTCGATTGTCTCATCAAACTTTGCTACTGCAGACTTTTTCACAAGAGCAATAGCGTCATTTACATCGTAGAGTGCTGCACGGTCGATTGCCTTTGCAGCCTCAGCGTATTTCTTTCCTCTTTTCATATTAAATAACCTCCTGGTGGTATTCGCGGGAATAACCCTCCCACTTGTTCAACGTTTACTCTTCAACCGTAATACCCATGCTGCGTGCGGTACCTGCGATCATGCTCATAGCTGCCTCAATGCTGCCTGCATTCAGGTCCGGCATCTTCATCTCAGCGATCTCTCTCACTTTATCTTTGGAGATCGTAGCTACCTTCGTCTTGTTCGGAACTCCGGAACCAGATTTCAGGTTGCAGGCCTTCTTCAGCAGAACTGCTGCAGGCGGAGTCTTTGTGATGAAGCTGAAGCTTCTGTCTGCATATACAGTGATAACAACCGGGATGATCAGATCTCCCTTATCAGCTGTTCTTGCATTGAACTCTTTTGTAAACTGAACAATATTTACACCATGCTGGCCAAGAGCCGGTCCAACTGGTGGTGCTGGTGTTGCTTTGCCAGCAGGAATCTGTAATTTAATATAACCTGTTACTTTTTTTGCCATGTCAGGCACCTCCTATGTGGTAATGCCGGGAGTTCTCCCTCCCACGTCCGACGGACTGCTCCGCGGAAGATTAACTGTTACATGATTTGGGTCTCAAAAAAACACAGTTTATGCTTTTTTGATTTCTGCGAAACCAATCTCAACCGGTGTTTCACGGCCGAACAGTTCGATGTTGATTGTGACGATCTGTTTGCTTTCGTTGATAGACTGGATGACACCTACCGTGTCTTTCCACACACCGTCTGTGACGGTCACCATATCTCCTACGGCAAAGTCGATGGAAATGTTGTCTGCCTGGATGCCCAGATTGAACATCTCCTGGTCAGTAAGCGGCACCGGCTTGGATCCCGGGCCAACAAATCCGGTCACACCACGCGTATTTCTTACTACGTACCAGGTGTCATCGTTCATCACCATGTTGAGAAGTACATAGCCCGGAAACATCTTTTTCTGAACTATTTTCTTCGCTCCATTTTTCACTTCGACAACATCCTGAAGCGGTACCCGAACCTCCAGTATCTGATCTTCCAGATGCCGGTTCTCGATTGTCTTCTCGATGTTGGCCTTTACTTTGTTTTCATACCCGGAATAAGTATGAACTACATACCAGCATGCTTCTGCCATACAATCACCCTTGTCCTCACTCATCTTTTAGAAACTGATATTCACCAGAATGTCGACGCCATACTGGAAAATAAAATCCAGAAGCGCGATCATTACCCCAAGTACGATAGAAACGGCAACAACGGCACCGGTCTGCTTTACCAGCGTTTTCTGATCCGGCCAGATGATCTTTTTGAACTCCGCTTTCAGGCCGTTCATCCAGCTCTCCATTTTCGAGCCTTTTTCTGTCTTCTCTGTTTTTGCCATACCTTCACTTCCTTTGCTCGAATCTACCGATTATTTGGTTTCCTTGTGTAATGTGTGTCTCTTGCAGAAACGGCAGTACTTCTTCGTTTCCATTCTGTCCGGATGAGTTTTCTTATCCTTCGTCATGTTGTAATTACGCTGCTTACACTCCGTGCATGCCAATGTGATTCTAACGCGCACAACTTCCACCTCGCTCTCCTATTTAATGTACGCCGGCAGCAAACGCTGTCGTTTTTTGTTTTAGGCACAAAAAAAAAGCCTGCTTCCATAACGCCTGTTTACTATATCACAGGGCGCTATGGGAAGTCAAGCTTTTTCTGTCAGTAAAGAAGACATTCGCCATCCGCGTTCACTGCCTGCTCACGAACAGTTACAGGTAGTGGATTTCATACACCGGCGCCTTATTTTCTTCCAGGTCCATTGTAATGTAGCTTGGGCGGCGCCCCTCCTGACGCGGAAACGAAAGGCTTCCCGGATTCAACACCGTCAGCTCCGGATCACTCTGATCCACGAATGGCTTGTGTGTATGTCCGAACATCGCGATCGTGCAGTGGTTCACTTTCGCCTCCTCCACAAGATCGCGTGTACCGACCGACACGTAATAATAATGACCGTGTGTGATCAAAATCCTCTGTCCGCCAATCTCTATGATCTGTGTTTTCGGAAGATTGGAAAAGAAATCACAGTTTCCGGCTACCATATGCAGCGGGCAGGTCACAAGATTCCGGATCGCATGCTCGCCTTTTTCTGAATCGCCAAGGTGAATCAGATGATCCGGCATCCCCTCTTCCTGCAGGATCTTCTCCAGATTTTCTTCATGGCTGTGTGTATCACTTATAATCATAACTTTCATCATCTTATCTCCCCTGCTCCGCTATTTTCCCAGACAGCCCACAAGCTGTTTCTTCATTTCCCGAAGCGCTTTTCCGCGGTGACTCAGCTCGTTTTTCTTCTCCGGAGAAATTTCTGCGGACGTACAGCCCTCCTCTGGCAGATAAAAGACCGGATCATATCCAAATCCATTCTCTCCCCGGATTTCATGGGCGATCAGTCCCTCCATCGTGCCGCGGCTTGTCAGAATCCGTCCATCAGGAAACGCGCACGCAATCGCACAGACAAAACGCGCCGTCCGCTTTTCTTCCGGCATACCTTCAAGACGGTCGATCAGGTTCTGGTTTTTAATATCATAAGAAGTATCTTCGCCCATATAGCGCGCTGAGTAAATACCCGGCTCCCCGCCAAGTGCGTCGATCTCAAGTCCGGAATCGTCCGCCATCGTGATCTCACCTGTCTTTTTCATGATCGTCCGCGCTTTGATGATCGCATTTTCCTCAAAGCTTGTCCCGTTTTCTTCGATATCTGCCGCTGCTCCAGCTTCCTTCATCGATACAACCGGAACGCCGAGATCTCCGAGAATCATTCGGATCTCCCTCATTTTCCCCTCGTTTCCAGTTGCAAATATAATTCGCTTTTCCACACTTTTTCTCCTTTTCTTACTCTTTGTGCCTCTCTGTACGGTCTAAGCTGCATATGACAGTCAAAGCGGAGCTTTGCAATCCGCTGCTGTTTGCTCATAACCCTTATCATGAGCGAGTCTGTTTCGCTTACGAGATTCCGCATGCGGCCTTTCCCATAATAGTTCATAACCGAGCAGCTACTTGATCAGAATCATTTGCTCACTCTACTCATCTGCTCTGTGAGTATACGCTTTCAGGCACACGTTACTTCCATATTTTTCTTCTGTATGATCCCAGTCATTTCCATCCCGGCTGATAAAACCGTATTTTCCGTCTGTTGTGACATTTTTCGCATCCGGGTCTCCCCGATATTCCACCGCCACCGGATTTTTGACATCCGGCGTATTGATATGCACAAGAAGTGCAAACCGTTCTCCATCCCGCAGCGGAATCTCCTCCGATAACTCCACCGTATAATAACCGCTCCACCGGAATGTACCGCGTTTCAAAAGCCGCCGCTTTGAAAAATCAGCCGTTCCAGAAGGTGTCTCCACCAGGTACAGTTCATAGGAAGTATCTTCTCCGACCGCATAAAATCCGGCCGCCGCGAGCTGTTCTCCTTCGCCTGCGCGATAAACATTTGCAAACCAGCACTCTCCGTCGTCGTACCCCTGGCGTCCCCGCCAGCCGCAGTCATCCGTCTGGTAAATCCTGTCATAATTATCTGCCGGTTCGATCTTTGTGTATGCCATCGCCGTTCTGGCAATATTTGCGTCCGCATAGGAGACATAGAAGATTCCCTGATTTCCGAAATCCTCTCCCCAGCTGTTCTGGCAGATAAATGCGCCGTCCTGATCCGGAGTCTGTGCAAACAGAAATCGGGAAAAGCTGTCATCCCACCCCAGAATCAGAATTTCGTGGTTCTGAGTCTCCTCCTGCGGGTCATAATAAGCTGCTGTCCATTCATTATAATAACCTGTTTCCGGTAAAACCGTTTCACGGCTCATGTAAAGGGAGGTCTGTACTGCCCCATACTTTTGCACCGCCTCCTTGATTTCCTGACGGTTCGCTCCGTCCAGCAGCTGAATTTCCTGCACATGAACTGCCGGAGACAGATTGTCCGGAGAATAACCGTCGCCATAGGGATCTTCCTCTTCCATCACCGGTCCCTGCCAGCCGTTTAAATACGCCATCGTCATCCGTGCATCCCCGCCGTCATTTACCGGCACAGTAAACGCATTGTTCAGCGCCAGATGATCCGCTGAGAAAACAATCCGCTGCTCTGGCAGCAGCGCGCTTTCCAGCGCCGATGTCGCCGCCAGTGCCCAGCAGGTGCCATAGCTGCCCTGGTTTTTTACAGTCGGCTTCCGGCCGCAGTCGACGGAGCTGTAACGGGAAGGGAGAACGCCGGGCAAATCCGGCAAAATCAGGTCTGGAAATATCGCCGCTCTCTTTCCAGTCGTGGTTCTTATCCCGTTTGAAACTGCAAAATGTTTTCCCCTTCCGGAAGACGCATTCACATTTTCCGCATTCATCCATTGCAGCATTCCAAGCACAGCCGCAGCGCACCAGATACTGCACAGCCATCTGCTCCTATTTTTCGCGTTTTTCAACCGCATTCCCCGTTTCACGGCGCGGCGGGCGAGGTCCGATAAACTGATAATAGTACGTTTTGATCATGCCATTATAGATCTTACGGTTCTTGTCCGCCTTGCGTCCGATGTATTTCTCCGCATCCTCATAAGAAGTGATCACATATTCCGACCAGCTGTCCAGTCTTGAGAATGCCTGCCCGATCTCCGTATACAACGCCGGAAGGTTTGCCCGGTCCTCGATTCTCTCACCGTACGGTGGATTCGTGATCACAAAGCCATACTTTTTCGGATGATTCAGTTCACTGACACTGCGTTTCTGGAAATGGATCAGGTGATCAACACCAGCCAGTCTTGCATTTTCTCTCGCGGCCCTGATCACCTCGCCGTCGATATCATAGCCCTGAATATCCGTCTCTATTTTATCATCGATCAGATCCTGCGCTTCCTCCACCGCATGATACCAGTGCTTGCGCGGCACCAGATTCTTCCAGTTCTCAGCAAGAAAACTGCGGTTCATGCCAGGTGCAATATTAGCTGCCATCATTGCTGCCTCGATCGAAAAAGTGCCACTTCCGCAGAACGGATCAACCAGAATTCGATCCGCCTTCCACGGTGTCAGCATGATCAGTGCTGATGCCAGCGTTTCTGAAATCGGAGCCTTTGCCGTCAGCTTCCGGTAGCCGCGCTTATGCAGCGATTCGCCTGTCGTATCCAGCCCGATCACCGCCTCGTCCTTCATCATAAAAATACGGATCGGATAGCTTGCTCCATCCTCCTTAAACCACTCGATTCCATAAATTCCTTTCAGGCGTTCCACAATCGCTTTTTTTACGATCGACTGGATATCAGATGGGCTGAACAGCTTGCTTTTCACAGATGTTGCCTTCGTCACCCAGAATTTCGCATCACTTGGCAGACAGGCCTCCCATGGCAGTGCCTTCACCCGATCAAACAGTTCCTCAAATGTTGTTGCATGCACCGAGCCAACCTTCAGCAGGATACGCTCTGCACTGCGCAGGAAAATATTCGCTACTGCGATCGCCTCTGCATCCCCGAGAAACGTTACCCTTCCATCCTCCACACTGCTGATCTCATAGCCAAGATCCAGGATCTCTCGTTTGAGCACAGCTTCCAGGCCGAAATGGCACGGCGCCATCAGTTCATATAATTCTCTCATGCCTTCTCCTCATCTAAGTGAAGCTTCACTTCCTTTATTACCGTACCATCAAACGTGAGAATTCGAAATACGCCATCCTCCAGCACCGCATACGTCGGCGGATTGCCCTCCTTCGGAATCGAAACAGAACCTGGGTTCAGGATCAAAATCCCGTCTTTACGTTCCGCCCGAAGTACATGCGTGTGACCATGCAGAAGCACATCACCTTTTTTCATCGGCGGAAGATTCTTTTCATTATAAACATGGCCATGCGTTGCATAGATCGCACAGGTACCATCAAATAACAGCATATAATCAGCAAGCACCGGAAATTCCAGTACCATCTGATCCACCTCGGCCTCGCAGTTTCCGCGCACTGCATAAATCTCATCTTTATGCCCGTTCAGCATTTTGATGACTTCTTTCGGTGCATACTCCTTTGGCAGGTCGTTACGCGGCCCATGATACAGAATATCTCCAAGCAGTACCATTCTCTGTGCATTTTCTTTTTCATACGCTTCCAGCAGTTTTCTGCAGTAAAATGCAGAACCATGTATATCAGATGCAATCAACAGCTTCATATTTTTCCTCCTGATAAAACGGGTTGTTTTGTTTTTTCGAAAATCGGTTTATTCTTTATCTTAATGCCCACCCGCTTTGCTGTCAATCCCTATCTGAACGCCACATCCTTCTTTGCTGCATCTCTCCTGGCTGACCGCCTGCGTTTCCAGCCACTCTGTCACACGTCTTTTCAGATATCCGGATATCTGCCCGCCACAATATTTCTCCCGCGGTACGCCCGATAGCCGCCCACCACACTTTTCACCTGATATCCCTTTTCATCCATACGGCGCGCCGCTTCCAGGCTGAACCCTCCGCGGTCACAGTACAGAATCAGCAGCCGGTCCTTCCCCGGACGCAGCAGTTCAAATTCCTGCGGCGGCACATTTAAGGCTCCTGCGATATGTCCTGCCTCATACTCTTCCTCTATCCTCAAATCCACGATCAATACTCGTAAATCATGAACATACTGATCCAGTTCTTTTGCCGGAATCGTCTCCAGCATCACTTCCAGCCTCCCATCACCTGCACCTCTGCTGTATCATATGTAAGAAACCAGGTAAGGTGCTGCCGTTTTTTGTTCCATGCAGGTATAGCAGCCGACTTATGTAAAACAGGCATGCGCAAGCCAGTTTTTCTGCTTACCGTGCTTATCTGTCTCTATATAACAGAGATTAAAACGGGCCGGGATTTTCTCCCGGCCCGCACCGTTTTGCAGCTGCATAATCACAGCAGAGATCGCACTTACTCTTCTTTCTGCTCTCCTGTGCTGAAAAATTCCTTTTTTCTTTGCTGCAGTTCTCATTCAGGATCAATACTCATCTTTTTCGCTCTTGTACGAATTGTGGCAGTCTTCCTCATACTCAGACTGTTCGTTTCTCGCATTGCGTGCTTTCGTATTCTCCGCATTCCTGTATGCAGCCTTGTTTTCATACTGCATTCCTGATACGTCTTCTCTTTTTGCCTTTGCATTTGATGTCCTTGAAGTGGTCGTATTTTTTGCCATTTTCACAGCCTCCTGCATATTATTGCACAGCCGCACGGGCAGTGCCACAGATGCCTGAAATCCTGCATTTCAACGGCTTCTGCATTCTCTAGTATGCCGATAAAATTATAAAATATGTATTGCAATTTTCTGGAAACTGTATTATAATTTGACTTGTAAAAAAACTTACCCTTCAAAACATTTTTTTACAAACCCCTTATTAATTATTTATACTCCCCTCGAAGCGGTCGGCAGCTCCCCTGTCGACCGTTTCACTTTGTATTTTGCAGCCGTTCAGAACAAGGCGACCTCTGAGCGGCACTTTTTTTCACGAGTCAAAAGACAGCCGGACGTTTTCCCGGCTGTCTTTTTTGTCGTATTTGCCAAATGAATGCAACTTCTCCACAACCTGTCTTTTTCCGCGTTCACAGATCACAGGTTTCTCCGGTTTTACTGCACTCCGCTCTTATACCGCTTCACTGTGATGCGTTCCACCTTTGCGCCTTCTCCGATGGCCTGGCACCATATCCTCACCGTCGCGTCCTGCAACCACTCGCCAAGCACCAGCGCCGTATCCACTGTGCCGCCACCGACCACCGGTGTGTCTTTCTCGGAAAAATAGATCCTTCCCATCACATGATCTCCGGCGTAAACGGTAATCTTCACATTCTTTCCGGCAAAAAACAGCTTCAGATCCTCGCCTGGTGCCGCATCTGCTTTCACCTCAAGCATCTTATTTTCGCCCTCCGAAAGTGCAAGCGGAAGGCGCGTTCCTGCCTTTTCTCCCCGCTTCGGTTCAACTGCTCCATACTGGCACTCTCGCACTTTCCTTCCGGCAAAAAGAGTAACGCTTCCCATCTCATCCGTGTAATACCGTCTGTAAACGTACAGGGTAAGTTCCAGTTCACCCTGACCTGCATAGGCGGAAAGATCCACATATGGATCATCCTTTACCACACTTGCCGCTTTCTTATTATTAACATAGACCGTAATCATGCACTCTGCCTTTTCAAACTGAAGGAACAGCCCGTCCTCTCCCTTCGGCGAGCAGATCGTCCGGTTGATCAGTGTCACCAGCGGCGAGGCAGCACGGTTGTAACCGTCCGCATTCATGATGGCATTGTACGGTGAATGGCGGAAATAGCAGGTCTGCCGTGGCATTTCATCTGTCTCATACCCCCGCCAGTCATTTGTCAGATCCTCTGTGTGCGTGATCTGCAGTAACGTCTCCATTCCTTTTAACGAGCCCATCCGAAGGCTTTTTACACGGATGTCATCAAAATTTGCATGCCCCCAGATCTCCGTCATTATCTGAAGTGCTCCTGCCTCAAAGTTCCGGACCGCAGTGCTTCCGTTAGCATAAAAAACCTCCTTTTTTTCCTTCTGGGTTATCGTGACAATATCCGCAAGACCAGACAGAAGGTATGCCCCCTTTTCGGGAAGTTCCATCTCGTATCGCCCAATTCCCCGGTACTGTCCGAAATACTCCATCGGAACAATCTCTCCATTCTCGCACTGCTTCGTTTCCAGTTCACAGTCATAAATGGCCGTCCGCACACCGGATACATTTTCTTCCTGTTCTCCCGGCGATACTGCAAGCGGCGGTAAAAACGGCAATCCGTGCTCAGAGACGTAATCATAGCGGCCAAAGCAGAACAGCAGGCGGCCCTTCTGTACTCTCCGTCCATTTTCCGGCTCACCGATACAGATCGTATCGCTCACCCCTTTTTCCTCAACCGTAAGAACTGCATTGCCGATTCCATAAAGCCATACGACAGTTCGTCCATCCTCCTCTAAAATGGAAGCCAGTTCATAATTCGAAAAACAGATCTTCGCCGTCTCTGTAACTTTTACATTCACCGGCAGCAGCTTCGTCTCGCAGCAGTCCATACTAATTTCATACGTCTCACCGTCTAACAAAAGTCCTACCTTCTGTCTTTCCCCAAGATTCGATACATCAAGCAGGCTGCCCAGATCTGTTTTCAGCTCCGGCACAACTTCATTGACGCGTACACCGGAAAGCACAGCGCTGCTTTTCTCCGGCTTTCCGGTCCCGATCGCCGCACCAAACGTATGCAGCAGACCCGCAAACAGCCTCGCCTTTAAAATTGCCTCATCATAATTTCCCGCTGAACCGATCATGGACTTAAAATCATAATCCGTCGCCATAATTGCTACTGGCGCATCCTTTGGTCCCCAGTTCGTAATTCCGGTATAAAAATCCATCGTAGTTCCGGAGGTCTGATTGTACGGACCAAGCAGTTTTGCGCCGCACGCCAAAAGCCTCTTCAGGAAATCGTGCTCCCTGTTTGTCTCCGTGATCATGAACGGCATTTTACGAAGTGCAGCGGCTTCATTCAAATGCAGTGCCCGCTGCTCCAGTCCCTTAAAATCTCCCGGTGAATAAACGTTAAATGCAGAGTACAATCCATCCGTGAGTCCTCCGCTCTTTACAATATCATCCTGGCCGCAGCAATAAAACAGAGGGATCTCCATGCCAAAAGACTCCGCCATCTTCTTAAGCTTGCCCATGTACGTGACCGGACTCTTGCAGTCATAAAAATCCAGCTCATTTTCGATCTGCATGCAGATAATACTGCCCTGCTTTGTAATTTGATACCGATCAAGAATCGGAAGAATATGAGAATACCAGGTACGCATCGCATTCAAAAATGCCGGATCGTCCTGTCTTACCGGAATTCCATCTGCGTAAAGCCACGCCGGAATCGCACCGCCGTCCCACTCTGAGCAGATGTACGGACCCGGTCTCGCAATCACAAACAGCTCATTTTCTTTTGCAATCTTCAAAAACCGCTCTACATCTCGGTTCTCCTCAAAGTTCCATTTTCCCGGCGCCGTTTCATGATAATTCCACGGGAAATAAACGTCGATCGCGTTATATCCCGCCGCCTTCAAAAGCTTCATCCTCTGTTCCCAGCGCTCCTGCGGAATCCGGAAATAAAATAAGGAAGATGCCAGAATCACCTGACAGCTCCCATCGATCCAGATTCCATTTTCATTCAGTTCAATCTTCATACGTACCTCCCATCTTCTGCGTACCTGTCCGTCTGATTTAACCGAGTCAAACAGCGAAACGGATTACAAATATCCGAATGCCCAGGGACACCTTTGACTCAGGGGCGGATAAACCACCCCTGAACCACCCTGAAATCCCACCAAAACAGATCTTCCCAGTTCAACTTCGCCAAAGTTTCGTTACTGCTTTTATTGTATCTGATTTCGTTTTACTGTGCAAGATTGTCAAACGCCGTATCCAGCTCGCCAAGCAGTGCATCCACATCGAAATCGTCACCCATGCACGCATTCATCATTGTCTCAAACAAAACATCCTGATGCTCGGAATCCAGTCTTGTAAGTCCTGCTTCGCTGAAGGACTCTTCCGATGGATAATTCATGATCTCAGCCAGTGCCGGAAGCATATCATAATCGCCTGCTACGGACGGCATCTGATGTGCCTGTTCCGCATAAACCTTCATGGAATCCTGAGAATAGATCAGATTGTAAAGATTGCGTGCTGCTTCCTTTGTCGCCTCATCCTCGAAATTATAAAGTACAAGCTGCTGTCCCGGCTCCTTGATCATCAGCGCTTCTTCCGGATTCTCGCTTACCGGCATCGGGAACACACCAAGATTGATGTCCGGATTGTAAGAACTAATACCATCTACTGCCCAGGAACCGTGTACACACATTGCTGCCTCTCCGTTTGCCACCATCTGCTGTGCAGAATCCCAGGAAGTACCGAATGCATCGTCATTCCAGTATTCATGCAGTGACCACGTGGTCTCCATCTGCGTCTTGAAGCTCTCAGAATCGGCAAATTTCATGCTGCGATCCATCAGCTTCGCCCAGAAATCGCCGTCCTCATGCCAGCACACCTCGTCATAAAGCGCACGTGGATAACAGCTGAAGGCCCACGCTTCTGCGAATGGGGTTGCAAACGGGGTAACACCGTTCTCTTTCAGCGTATCGCATACCTGCTTTAACTCAGAAAGTGTCTTCGGTTCTTCCAGTCCATACTGTTCAAACAGATCCACATTGTAAAATACACCGTAACCGGACAGTTCAATCGGAATGCCAAGCTGTTTTCCGTCTACCACGCCCTCTTTTAAAAGATCGGCATTCACATTGTTCAGGCACTCAAAATCGCTTAAATCTGCGAG
>ERZ827108.1887-NODE-1887-length-24997-cov-6.894916_pt1 | contig 24997 bp, 25 predicted proteins | sample MGYA00519921_ERZ827108 | MGnify/ENA primary metagenome ERZ827108 (study PRJEB31778, sample SAMEA3449258) | human gut metagenome | biome: human gut; feature: human-associated habitat; material: faeces | place: United Kingdom | collected 2010/2012 ...
GAAGTTGACCCAAACTCATATCGCTGTCGCCTCCTTAAAAGATGTTCTTGACCGCAGCCACGATGGATTCGAGCCACAGCGCAAAGTTGCGCAGGAAGCCGATCGTGCCGCGCGGCAGGTTGACGCTGAGCATGCCGCTGAAGACGATGTAGAGCACCAGCGTGATGCACACAGACGCAATCAGCAGGCGGACGACGTTCTTTTCGCCCAGCAGCAAACCGTAGAAGAAGAGGACGAACAGCGCGGTCACGATGAAGCCGACGGTCTCCAAGATGAAGGAGGCAGCGACCATGATCACGATGCCCAGGAACAGCTTGCTCTTGAGGAAGCCGGGGATGCTCCCCACAAAAGCGCCCAGCGTGAAATCCGGATTGCCCTTGTTCTTCTTGATGATCTGGATGATGTTCACGATCAGGCAGATCTCAAGCAGAATGCTGCTATCAACGCCGTCGTTCGTGGTAAGACCCTTCGGGAACAGACCGCAGTTGACGCGATGGCAAAGACCATTGAAGACGCGATGGCCGCGCTGCAATACAAGGGCGCGGATTACAGCAAGGTTGACGCGGCCATCGCCAAGGCGAAAGCCCTGAACAAGGACGAATACAAGGACTTCTCCGCTGTTGAAGCCGCCATCAGCGCCGTCGTCCGCGGCAAGCCGCTTTCGGAACAGACCGCAGTTGACGCGATGGCAAAGGCCATTGAAGACGCGATAGCCGCGCTGGAGAAAAAGTCTGTCGGAACGACCGTGCAGCTTCCTCAGACGGGCGACGATTCCAACCTTGCCTTGTGGACGGCGCTTCTATTCGTCAGCGGCGCGTCCATCTGCACGATGATGGCGGGCAAAAAGAGGAATTACGGAAAATAACAAAATAAATCCTACACAAAAACGCGGGCGCACATGACACGCCCGCGTTTTAATTTGCCGAAGGAGTCCTCCGTCATTCGCGCCCCAGCAGCGCCGCGCCGATGATGCCCGCGTCCGCGCCGAGCTGCGCAAGCTGAATGCTCGGATACGGCAGGGGTTTGAAAAACCCCAGCGGCCGCCCCGCCTCGCGCACCGCGTCGAGCAGATATTCGCCCGCCATGGACACGCCGCCGCCCAGCACGATCACCTCCGGGTCGAGCACGTTGAACAGGCTCACAATGCCGTGCGCCAGCCCCTTGACGTATTCATCAAACACCTGCTTGGCGGTCTCGTCGCCCGCCTTGGCGCAGTCGATGACGATTTTCGCGTTGATCTTCTCCGCGTCGCCGCCGCAGCGCGCGAGAATCGCGCTCTCCGGGTGCTTCTCCACCGCGCGCTTGGCCTCGCGGATGATGGCCGTCGCGGAGGCATAGCGCTCAAAGCAGCCCTTGTTGCCGCAGGTGCACGGCTCGCCGTCCATCTTGATAATCATGTGGCCGATTTCCGAACCGATGCCGTGCACGCCGGAATACGGCTTGCCGTTGATGACGATGCCGCCGCCCACGCCCGTGCCCAGCGTGATAAACACGCTCGATTTCGTGCCCTTGCTCACGCCCGCGATGGATTCGGCGTAACCCGCCACCGTCGCGTCGTTATCGACGACGACCCGGTTCGGCAGATATTTGCCCATCTCCGCCACAAACGGAACCTCGTGCCAGCCGAGGTTGGTGCAAAACGGGATGATTCCCGTCTTGGGGTCGCATATGCCCGGCACGCCCACGCCGATGGCCGCAATATCCGCCATCGCGACGTTCGCCTGCTTCGCCACATCCTCGCACAGCGCCGCGATATCGCGGATGATCGCCTGATACGGGCGCTCCTTCATCGTCGGGGTCGAGCCCTTGGATAGAATCTCGCCGCGCTCGTTCACAACGCCCGCCTTAATGCCCGTTCCGCCCAAATCCACACCGATGTACAGCATAACGTGTCCTCCTCTTATTCGCTCCCCCCGCCGCGCCCCGGCCGGTCAGAGCCGCGCGCGCCCGGAAAGGGATTTATTCCTGATGGGTGTAATGCTTTTTGAGCCTGCGGTCCAGCTCGGCGACCGCGTCGTAGCCCTCCGCCTTCAGCCGCCAGTTCCGCGCCGCGATTTCCACCACCATCGCCAGACTCCGGCCGGGGCGCACGGGCAGCTCGATCAGCGGCAGCTCCACGCCCAAAATCTCCATCGTCTTTTCCTTGTTGCCCAGGCGGTCGTAATCCTTGCCCTCCTGCCAAAACTCCAAATGGATCACCAGATCAATGCGCGAGCGCCGCACAATCGAGCCGATGCCGAAAATCGCCTTGATATCCACAATGCCCACGCCGCGCAGCTCCATGAAGTCGCGCACCATCTCCGGCGATTCGCCGAACAGCGCGCGCCCCACGCGGGAGATATCCACCACGTCGTCGGCGACGAGCTGATGGCCGTGCTTGATGAGCTCCAGCGCGCACTCGCTCTTGCCCACGCCGCTTTCGCCGGTAATCATCAGCCCCACGCCGAACACATCCAGCAGCACGCCGTGACAGGTCTGCCTCGGGGCGAGCGCCTCGCTCAAATAGGCGATGGCCTTCGCCGAAAAGAGGCTCGTCTCCTCGTCCGATCCGTACACGGGCACGCCGTTTTTGCGCGCCTGCCTGAGCAGCTCCGGCGGGCACTTCATCTTTCGGGCGATGATGATGCAGGGGATGTCATACGAAAAATAGCGCTCGAGCCGTTCGCAGCGCACGTCCTCCGGCAGGTTATCCAGATAGGCCATCTCGGTTTTGCCGATGACCTGCGGCCTTTCGAACGCAAAGATGTCGAAATACCCCGCGAATTGCAGGCCGGGTCTGCAAAGGTCGGCCATCCTGATGCAGGGCTGCTTTTCCTTTCCCGCGTGGCTGATGGTTCGCAGCGCCATGGCGCTGGCGAGCTTTTCGGGCGATATGCTCATCATCCGTTTCCTCCTGTCCGTCTTACGTTCATTATACCCCATCGCGCGCGGAAAGACCAGCTTATTTTTGCCTCAGTCGGCTGCTTGCGCGGGCGATTTTGCGCCGTTTTCCATAAAAAAGCGGGCTGAGCCCGCCTTCACCTCCGCCGAAGTTTGCCACGCATCGGAGTCTTGCTCACGCGGGCGATTTTGCGCAATTTCCTATACGTTAAAAAAAGGCTGACGCCCCGCGGCGAATCGACGCCGCCGAGGTCATCAGCCTTTTTCAGTTGTCACAATCCCACGGCTCTGCATCTTCTGAGAATCCGCAGGGCTCTGGCGCTGTGCAAAAGCTCCAGCACCGCGCTGATCTTGTCCGCCGCGCTGACCAGCGCCGTTTCCCGGTATCTGGGCAGCGCGATGTTGAGCGGGAACATGTGCTTTTTGATCACGTCGCGCTCGATCTCGTTCAATTCAAACTGCTTCTGCGCGTTGGAAAGCGCTTCCCGCGCGTGGGTGAAGCCGTGCAGCGGCCGCATGCTGGCCGGATCGTTCCAGTTATACATGAAGAAATCGTGCAGCAGCGCGCCGCGCACCATGCTCCTTCTGTCCACGCGCACGCGCCATTTATCCGCCAGCCGCAGCGCGATGTAGCACACCGCCAGACAGTGCTCGTACCGCGAGACCGTGCCGTGCTGCGGGAACGTGCGCAAAGCCTGCATATCCCGGTTTTCCAGCACGTCCCGACCCAGTCGGCACATTTCGCGAATCGTCAAATCGTTCGAGTTCATGTCAAGCGCCAATGGAATCGCCTTCTTTCAAACAAAACGCGCTCAGTCGCCTACAAGCGTCAGCAGGTTGGCCAGCACGCCCGGATGCATCACCAGCGATGCGGAGAGCTTCGCGGCCTGCTGCATCACCTCGTTTTGAATCTGGTCGAGCTGCGCGTCGGTGAGCTGGGTCATGTCGATGGCCTGACCGCCCGCAAACTCGATTTCCTCATAGTCCGCCTGCTCGAGCGTCACATTCGCGCCGAGCTTGAAGATATCCGTCAGCGTCAGCGAAACGTCGGCCAGCGTGGCGAAAGCGTCGCCGTCGGTCTTCGTGTTCCCCTCGACGGCGGCGATCAGGCTGTATTCGTCCTCGCCGTTGTCGCGGTAGCTCAGGGCGACGCTGCCGGTGAAATGCTCCACGTCCGCGCCGTCGTCATCCGGCTCGACCACGAAATGCGACACGCTGTTCACGCCCAGCCCCATCGCGGTATCGGCCTTGGTGTCCTTCAAATCGAGATAGCCGTTCAGGCTGCTGTCCTTCACGCCGTTCACGTCCAGCCCGTTCTTCGCTTTCACGTCGCCAATGAGCCGCTGATCGTTCAAAAGCTGCAATTCGCCGTGGCTGGTGACGATGGGCTGCTCGTTTTCGTCGTGCTTGACGGAGTAGGTGAACGCGCCCTCATACGGCACAACCTCGGTGAACTGCGGCATTTCCGCGTCGAAGCCCACCGTCTCGCCGAAATCGTCGTAGCTGACGATCATCTTGAGCACGTTGTCCGTGCTGTATTCCCATGCGTTGTTGGTGTATTTGACCAGCTTCTTGAAGAAGTAGGAAACGTCGTTGTAGGTGCACAGCGCGCCGTCGTCCGCAACGGCGTGGGACGGCTGCACGTAATCCACCGCCGGGTCGATCTTCTCGTCCTTGAAGATGCTGTCGATTACCTGCCGCGCCTGATAGCGGGTCACGCCGTTTTCGGCCAGCACGTCGGCGAGCGCCTGCTGGAACTTGCCCTGCGTCTCGCAGATCGTCGCGGAGATGTTCCAAAACAGCGTGTTGAACTTGTCCGCGTCGATGGTGCCGACCATGCGCTGCGCCACCGCGTCGCGCGTCTCGGTCGCATCCAGATAGGTGTCGTCAAAGACGTACAATTCGCCGGTGTCCATCTGCGTGCCGGAAACCCAGCCGAGCAGATGGCTCAGCATCAGCACGCCCACGTCGGAGGCGGTGATGCGCAGGCGCTCCATCGCCGGGTAATCGTCAAAATCCGGGTCGTCAGCGCTCTTGCCCGGTACCCCGGAAAGCAGCCCCTCAAAGTTCGCCGAAGCCAGTGCGCCCTCCGGCAGCGCGAGCACGAGCTTGCCGGTCAGGTTGGTCATCATCTGCACCGAGCCGTCGGCGTATGCCAGCGCGTCCGCGCTGAAAATCGTCAGGCCGTCAGTTTCGATCTCCGCGTGGATGCGCGCCGTGCCGAAATCATCGTAGAACGACATGTGCAGCTCGGTCGCTTCCATCAGCGAAACGACCGCGTCCAGCTTCTTTTCCAGCTTTTTGTCGCTCAGGCTCTTGACGACGTCGCCCAGCTCCAGCCGGAAGCCCGCGCTGAGGTTGAGCTGATTGCCCGCCACATAGCTGTCGGAAATCGCGGTCGTCGTCAGCTCGCCCGCCGCATAGTTGCTCTCCGCCAGAGACGCGGCGGGAGACAGCAGCATCGCGGCGCTCAGGCCGAAAGCCGTCACTTTGTTTTTCAAGCTCATAGATTGCCTCCTTGCTTTTTCTCACAAACCATCCGATATGCTCTTTTTCGTCTGTTCATCCAGTTGCCGGTACAGCCGCCTGCTCAGCGCCCGAACGGCTTCTTCAAGCGTCCACGGCTCCGCGTCGCCATCCGCCTGCGCGCCGTCCGGCGCTTCGCCGCCGATGGTCACGCGCATGCTCGCGCCGCCCTGCAAAAACGTGTTTTCGTTCAGCATCAGCTTGCCGGTCAGCTCGCAGTCAAGCGCGTCCGCCGTCGCTTCCCCGGTCGTCACGCGGATCACGTTTTTTCCCTCCGCGTCGATCCGGTTCAGCCCCTGCGTGTTTTTGCCCGGCCGGTTGTCCTTCTGCGTCATGTTGACGGAAACGGTGATCTTCTCGTTCAGCGTTTCCCCGTCCGCCGTCCAGTCGTTTCTCTGGTTCACCTTGAGCATCATATAAACCGAATAGCCCTCCAGCTTGCCGCTGGCCTTGAGCGTCGTGGCGACGCTCGTTTGGCCCTTCCGGTCTTTCTGCTCGATCTTGTCCTGACGCAGCGCGCTGTAAACCAGCTCGACGACGTTTTTGTCGTCCTTTCGGAAGGTCAGTTCAAAGGTGTCCTTCGGCGCTCTGCCGCCCGGCTGGCGCAGATAGCCGCTGACCATCCACGTTTCGCCCCCGATCGTGAGCGCCCCTTCGACGTTCAGCTTGGTCAGCCGTTCGCCGTCGTCGCTCATCGTCCGCTTCACGTCGAACGCATCGGCCGCCGTCGCGCCGAAGCCGAGAACATCGCCCGGCTTCAATCCCTTCAGCCACGCTTCCACGGCGGTCAGCGGCACGCGCTCCAAAATCGGCGTGGTTTGCAGCCGCTCGGCCAGCGCGTTCCAATCCGTCTGCGCCTCGTCCGGCACGGAAATCCCGGTTTCAAGGGGATGGCCGTCCACGCTGATCCGCCCGTCCTGCGCGACGTCGGCCTGCATCAGCGTTTCGCCGCCGCGCTCAAGCGTCAGGCCGCCGCGCGCGTCGTCGCCCCAAACGCGCAGCGTCGTACCCTCCAGCATCTTTTTCAGCACGGACAGGTTGCGCGCGTAAAATGCGTTTTCCACCGTCAGCGTCACGTCCGCGCTGACGGTCGGGTTTTCCTTCATCTTTTCGCTCACCCGCACGAGGCCGGGCGAAAAGCAGCCGACGCTCGGGCGCTGTTGTGCGCCCGCGCAGGCGGCCGTGAGCGTGAGCAGCAGCGCCAAAAAAGCGAATATTTTGTGTTTCATCTTGTCCTCCTGCGAAGCAGACGATTCAGCGGCCTGTTTTCTTCCCGTCGGACGCAAAAAATTATTCGTCGCGCTCGGCCGGTTCGTCTTCCCAAACGGCGACCTCGGCCAGCGCGGCGCTGTCCAGCGTCATCACGCCCGCGTCCACATCCACCGTTTTCACCACGCGCTTGAGCGCCGGAATCATCAATTCGCCGCGCGGCGTATTGAACACATACACGTCGCAGACCGCGTTCGGCTTGAGCACGTCGCGCAGTGTGCCGATGGTTTCGCCCGTCTCATCCACCGCCCGAAGGCCGATCAATTCGCAGACGAAGTTTTCATCCGCGCCGAGCTTGATGGCGTGTCTGCGATCGACGTAGACCTCCGCCCCGCGCAGCGCCTCCGCCGCGTCGCGATCATTTACGTCCTCAAGCTGTAAAAACGCAAAGCCGTCGTAGCTGCGCCCCTTGAGCACCTTTTTTTCTTCCATCTGCCCGTTCTTTTTCAGGAACACGCTTTCCAGCCGCGCGTAACGGCTCATGTCCTCCGTCATCGCGCGCAGCTTCACCTCGCCGCGAATCCCCTGCGGGCGCACGATTTCGCCGATTTGCAGATATTCCTGCTGCATCCGCTTTTCCTCCTTAAAACACAGCATGCCGCGCATCGCTGCGCGGCATGGTATGGTTTTCTTCGGCCTTGCCTTGCAGCGCTTAGAGAATCTCGACAAAAACGGGCTTCTCGCTGCGCGCGGTTGCCGCCTTGACCACGGAACGGATGGATTTGGCGATGCGGCCCTGTTTGCCGATCACCTTGCCCATATCATCCGGGCCGACGCTCAGCTCGATGATGACGGATTCGGGGTTGTCCACGGTTTTCACCTGAACCTGCTCCGGGTGATCCACCAGCGTCGAGGCGATGTAGCGAACCAATTCTTCCATTGTCAGGCCTGCCTTTCCGGGCTTCGCCCGATTGCGTCGCGATTAGGCGATGGCGCCGCTCTTCTTGAGCAGCGCGCGGACGGTATCGGTCGGCTGAGCGCCGTTCTTGATCCACTGCTGCGCCTTCTCCGCGTCGATCTTCAGCTCAACCGGGTTGGAAACCGGGTTGTAGTAGCCCAGCTCGTCGATGAAGCGGCCATCGCGGGACGCGCGCTCGTCAGCGACGACAACACGGTAAAACGGCTTCTTCTTCATGCCCATTCTCTTCAGACGAATCTTAACCATTGTGGTGTTCCTCCTTAAAACTCATAAAAGGTTGAATGATTTATAACCTCAATCAAATGATTGTCGGCTTCCTTGGGTTCAGCGCATCGGCGGGAAGCGGAAACGCCCCTTCTTGCCGCGCGACTGGTTCATAACCATCTTCATCTGCTTCTTCATCTCTTCGAATTGGCGGATGAGCTGGTTGACGTCCTGCACCGTCGTGCCGCTGCCCGCCGCGATTCTGCGGCGGCGGCTGGCGTTGAGGATTTCGGGACGCCTGCGCTCCTTGGGCGTCATGGAGCGGATGATGGCCTCCGGCTTCTTCATGGCGTCGTCCGGAATGTCGATATCGCCGATGGCGCTCATGCCCGGCAGCATCTTGAGGATGCCGGAAAGCGGGCCCATCTTCTTGATCTGCTGCATCTGGCTGAGGAAATCGTCGAGCGTGAAGTCGGCGTTCTTCATCCTTCTGGCCAGATCGCCGGCCTCTTCGGGGTCGATGTCGATGTTCTCCTGCGCCTTCTCGATGAGCGTCATCACGTCGCCCATGCCGAGAATACGGGAGGCCATGCGCTCCGGGTGGAACGCTTCCAGATCGGTCAGCTTTTCGCCCGTGCCCGCAAACTTAATCGGCTTGCCCGTCGCCGCGCGCACGGAGAGCGCCGCGCCGCCGCGGGTATCGCCGTCCAGCTTGGTGAGGATCACGCCGGTGATTTCCAGCTTTTCGTTGAACGTGTTGGCGACGTTGACCGCGTCCTGACCGGTCATCGCGTCGATGGTCAGCAGGATTTCGCTCGGATGGACGGCCTCGCAGATTCTGTGAAGCTCCTCCATCAGCGCCTCGTCGATGTGCAGGCGGCCGGCGGTATCCAGAATTACCACGTCGCGCTGATGCTGACGGGCGTATTCGACCGCCTCCAGCGCGGTCTTGACCGGATCCTGCATGCCGTGCTCATACACCGGCACGCCGACCTGACCGCCGACGACCTGAAGCTGCTTGATGGCCGCCGGGCGATAGATATCGCAGCCGACCAGCAGCGGACGCTTACCGTCCTTTTTCAGCCAGTTCGCCAGCTTGGCGGACATCGTCGTTTTGCCCGCGCCCTGCAGGCCGCAGAGCATGAACACCGAAATCGGGGACGAGCTGTATTGCAGCCTCGCGTTCGAGCCGCCCATCAATTCCGTCAGCTCTTCGTTGACGATCTTGACGACCTGCTGCTGGGTGCTCAGGCCGCTTTGGGTTTCCTGCCCGATACAGCGCTCGGTGGCCTTTTTCACGAAGTCCTTGACAACCTTATAGTTGACGTCGGCCTCCAGCAAGGCCATGCGCACCTCGCGCATCACCAGCTTGACGTCCTCCTCGGTCAGGCTGCCCTTGCCGCGCACCTTTCCGAACGCCTGCTGCAAGCGCTGAGTCAATCCTTCAAAGGCCATCTTACTCCTCCTCTTGTGAAAGCAGCCGCTCCAGAATCTCCTTTGCGCGCTGCGTCTGCCCGCTTTCCAGGGCGGAGAGCCCTTCCTCAAGGCCCTGCGTCATGCTCTGATACCGCTTGAGCAGCCCAAGCTGCCGTTCGTAATCCTCAAGCTGACGCGCCGCGCGGTGAACCGCGTCGTAAACCCCCTGTCTGGAAATGCCTTCTCGGGCGGCGATTTCCGAAAGGGAGAAATCCTCGTTGCAGTATAAGGCGAGCAGCTTCCGCTGCCGCTCGGTGAGCAGCGGCCCGTAAAAATCGAACAGCCAGCCGATTTCAATCCGATCCGCCACAGGCACCTCCCGTGTCAAGCGTCTTTCCTTGACAGCTCGGTTATTGTATCATATCGCCTTCGCCATGTCAAGCCTTTTCGCTTGACATTATCTTCTTTCTTATCTTGCATTTCATCCTGTCATCTGCTATACTTTTGCGCACAAAAAAACCGCCTCGCAGTTCCCCTCTGCTTGGCGGTTGTGGCTTAACAGCCCATTTTACTGTCGCGGTGGTTCTCCACCCTGTAGGATCCAACCTACTTGTCTACATTTTAGCATATATTCGGTTTCGCGTCAATGCGCGGAACCTTTTATTTTTGCCTCCTCCTGCCGCTGCCCGCGGTTGACCACCGCGATGCTCACGCAGATCATCGCCAGCGCCGCCGCGTAGCGCAGAAGCGGCGCGTCGCTGTTTCGATCCACCAGCAGCAGCGACAGAATCACGCCGAAAATCGGCTGCAGGAACGTATAGACCGCCACGCGGGAAACCGGATTCACCCGCAGCAGCACCGCCCAAAGCGAATACGCCACCGCCGAGAGCAGCGCCAAATACAGCAGCACGACGTAAGCCATCGGATTATCGGAAACGAGCCGCCCGCCCGCCGCGAAGCCGCCGAGCGCCATCACCGCGCCGCCGAGCATGAACTGCCAGCCGCTCATAACCACCGGGCTGTCAAACTGGCCGAATTTCTTAATCAGCCCCGTGCTGCACGCCGAGGCGACCATCGAAATGATGACGAATCCCTCGCCGATCAGGCGCACCCCGCCGCCAAAGCCGTCCTTCGTCCAGTTGACGACGACCACGCCCGCCACGCCGATCAGCCCGCCGATCCACTTGAGCGCGTTCATCCGCTCCGTGCGGAAGATGAAGCAGGCAATCAAAATCGACGTAAACGCCTGAAGCCCCTGAATGATCGCGCCCTTCGCGCTCGCCGTGTGCGCCACGCCGATGTAAAAGAACACGTATTGAATGATCGTCTGCGCCAAAGAGAGCTTCACCACGTTTCCCCAGCTCGTCCTCTTCGGAAACGCGGGCGACTTTCGCGCGACGTTTTCAAACAGAATCGTCAAAAAGCCCGCCAGAAAGAAGCGGCAGCCGCCGAAGAGAATCTGCGTCGCCGTGTCGCCTGCGGACACGCCGAAATAGCGATAGCCCAGATTGATAAACGGAATCGCGCTGCCCCAGAGCAGGCAGCACAGGCCGGCCAGCAGCATCACCACCAGCGGCTTTGAAAGCGTTTGCTTGTTTTGCATGATTGTTCTCCTTCTGTAAAATGCTGACCGAACAAGATGATGTTCGCCTAAAAAAAGCGCCCTGTACGTTGACATCGGGTCGCAAAGGTGCTATCATAAAGATACGGCAGAGGGCTTTTGCTTCAGTTAGCCCTGCTTACCCAGACGATCACGATGCCGGTCATGGTCGTCTTTTTTCTTTTGCAGGTCACAAAGCGTTTCCCGCAGCACATAGGCCACGATGCAAGCGCCTGAAATCAACAAGAGAAGATTCGGCATGGCTTTCACCTCCTTCCGGCCGGATTCCGGGGTAGAATGGTGTCAAGCCCTCTGTCGCACTTATCGGTTTTGATCCGACAGAAAAATTAAACCATACATTCTGTATTTCGTCAATATCGAAAGCGCCTTGAAGTCGCCTGCATGTCCTGCAAAATCTCTAATGCGTCAGGACTTCCGCATGCTGTAGCTCGTTATGCATTTTTCTATACATTCATCGTCCATGAAAGAAGCGCCTGTCTTTCCCTTTGGGGGTAGACGGACGCTTCTTTTGCTTTTATCCCTGATGTCTCTTCCCTTCGCCGCTCGTCATGGCGCGATGCTCGCCCGCGAGCTCCTCGTGCAGCTTTTCGCTGTCCCATGCCGCGTTGGTCGGCGTAAGCATCGCCTTGAGCGCCACGGGCGCGATGCCCATCCGGCGAAACAGGCCGAGGAACGTGTTCATCATCCCCGCCGGAAAATTCGCCATCACCAGCATCTCGTCCTCAAAGCCCGCGCCCGTATACGCCGCCTCGCGCGCGTCCTCCGCGCCGCAGAGCGCCGCAATCGTCTGGGCATATTCCGCCTTTTCCACCGGACGGACGCGGATTTTGAGCCGCATCGCCGCCAGTCGAATCTTCTGCATTTTTTCGCCGGTCAGGTTATAGCAAAGCAAAACAGGCTGTTTCATCGTCTTTTTCCCCCATTCGGTCGCCTTGTGTCTGGTTTTGTACATAGGCACGCTCATCTGTGGATTTTTCTCACCACGCTGCGCACCATGTCCCTTTCGCTCTCGTCCATCGCGAATCGGTACAGCCCCGCGGCGTAGACCGCCGCATAGGGCACGGCGAACGTCAGCACGCCCGAGTACCCCGTAAACGTGTGCAGCCTGACCGCCGCGACGCCCAGCGCGATGGCCGGGAGCATCGCCGGAACAATGCCGAGAATCCGTTTCCAGAAATAGACCATGTCCAGCCCGATGTGCGTCTGATAATACCAGTTCATAATGAAGCCGTTGCCGACGATCATGGAAATCGCCGTGCCCAGCGCGCAGCCGATCCCGCCGAACTTCATGCCCAGCGGAACGCTGACGATGGCGTTGCCGATGGCCATGCAGAAATAGACCTTCGAGCGGAACTGATGCATGTTTTTCGCGCGCTGAATTTCAATGCCGATGTTCTGAATCAGCGGCACCGTCACCGGGCCGATGAGCAGCAGCGCAACCCAATAGGCCGGGGCGTATTCCGCGCCGCCCCACGCCTGAATAAACGGCATGCCGACGAAGATGAAGCCCGTCAGCACGAGCATCAACAGCATGAACTGGATGCGCCCGACGCGCGTAAACAGCCGCGTGAGCTGCTCGTCCCCCTCCCCGCGCGCGACGATGCGGTTGATCTGCGGGGTGAACACGCCGGAGATCGACGTGGACAGCGCCATGTAATACTGGTTGATCTGCGCGCCCACGCCGTAAATCGCCGTCGCCGCCGTGCCGCTGATGATGCCCAGCAGCGTCGTATCCACCGTCCAGTTGATCTGGTTGATGATTTCGTTGAGGAAGATGAAGAACGAGAAGCCCGCCATGTCGCGCAGCAGCCCGAAATCAAACCTGCCGAAGGTGATGCGCATGCGGAGCTTTTTGACGCAGTACCAGATGCTCACCGCGTCGCTGATCGCGGTCAGGATCAGCGTGACCAGCACCAGCGCAATGGAGCCGTACCCCATCAGCAGCAGCGGCAGCATCACAATCGGATTGAGCACCGTGCGCAGCATGCCGACCAGCCGCTGGAACAGGAAGCGCTCCTTCGCCGTGATATAGGAGAAGAACACGCTCGCCGGGAACGACGCGGCGATGTTGACAACCAGCAGCGCCATCAGGATCTTGGCGGTATCCAGCTCCTTCGCCGTCAGCTTCGCGGCGAAAATGTTTTTGACGTTGGCGACCAGCACGCCGCCCGTCAGCAGGCACAGCAGGCTGATGGCGAAGAAGATCGTCATAAACATGCCGTTGATCCGCGCCACGCCGTCCTCGCCGTCCTGCGCCTCCGCGCGGGAATAATAGCGCATGTAGGCGCTGCCCATGCCGAAGGAGAGCAGGCTCAGGTTGGAGACAAAGCCGTTCACCAGCGTATACAGACCGTATTCACTCTGCCCCAGCAGCCGCAGCATCACCGGCGTATAGGTGAGCGAAATCAGGGTGGAGAGGATCGTCTGCCCGTAACTGAGCAGCACGCCCGCTTTCTTTTGGTTCATCAACACTTTTTCCTTTCGGATCACTTTTTTGAACAGTAAATGAGCAAATCCGAAATTTTGCAAAAATTCCAATAACGGGCGCGCGATGCGCGCCCCTACAATATTGCGGAAAAAAGTAACTGCGCATTATGCCGCCGTGCCCGTAGGGGCGCGCATTGCGCGCCCGCGCTTTGTGCAATATTCGCTTTTTGCTCAATTATTGTCGCAACATCAAGAAATTCATCTATTCTTTCATTTGCAGAAAGGGCTATTCTCCCCCCTTTCGGGGGGAGAATAGCTTTTTGTCTACAGTCTGCACTATCAGTTTACCTTTTTTCCTCCGCCATTGCAAGCCCCGGTTTTTTTCGGTCTGTCAAAAAAAGCGTGAAACTTCCCGCCGATCGTGCTATAATCTTCTTGTTTTCAAAGAACCCTCTTTGTACACGCCTTTTTTGCAGGAGGAGACCATGTTTGATTCTTCCAAACTTGACGCATATCTGACCGGGCTTTGCCAAGCCCGCGATCTTCCCGGCGTGAGCGCCGCGATCATGGGGCCGGACGGCCTTGAATACGCCTTCAATTACGGCTTCCGCGACGGGGCTTTCACCCGCCCGGTGGACAACGACACCCTGTTCGGCGTCGCCTCGATGAGCAAGTCGATGACCGCGCTGTGCGCCTGTATCCTGGCCTGTGAGGGCAGGCTCGACCTGAACGCCCCGGTTTCGGATTTCTTCCCGGAATTTGAGCTGGCCGGTCAGCCGCGCGAGGCGGCGACGGTGCGCACGCTGGCGATGCACACGGCGGGCATCCCCCCGATGGAGCCGCTGGAATGGTCGATTGCCATGAACAGCGAGGGGCGCGGCGAAAGCGACTGGCTGCGCGAGATGAAGCGCACCGCGCCCAACAAGATGGAGACGATCGACCAGATCATCGCGTATATCGCGCACTGCGGCTACAACACGCTCGGCGCGCCGGGCGAGGTGATGAGCTACTCCAACGAGGGCTACGCCATCCTCTCTTACATCGTCGATCAGGCGGCGGGCGTTCCGCTCGAGCAGTTCATGCAGGCGCGCATCTTCGACCCGCTGGGCATGACCCGCACCATTCTGGATAACGGCGTCGAGGCCGCGCGCGCCCTCTCCGGCGGCAACATCACCAGTCTGTTCGAGGCGGAGGACGGCCGGCGCACCTGCGACGACTGCTGGAGCGTCCTGCCGCCGTTCCGCGGCTGCGCGATGGTCAAATCCACCTCGCGCGACATGGCGGCGTATTACCGCATGATCGCCAACATGGGCATGCACGAGGGCAAGCAGGCGATTCCGGCGCACGCGGTCGATCTGCTGGTCGGGCGCTATCATCCGCTTTCCCATCTGATGACGATGTGCATGGGGCTGAACAAGCGCGAGTTCGCGGGGCACGTCGTCTGCGAACACGCGGGCGGGCTGCACGGCGTATCGAGCAAGGGCGCTCTTCTGCTGGGCGAGGGCTACGGCTTCGCGGTGCTCTGCAATCAGGGCGACGAGGATATGGATGCGCTGCTCTACGGCATGCTCTGCGCGGTGATGGGGCTTCCGCTCGCCACGAATATGGATTGGTTCACCCCCGCGGGCCGCGATTTCAGCGCGCCGCATATGATCCGCGGGCGCTATATCGGCCACGAGGGCGTGCCGAGCATCCTGTGCATCCACTGCGAGGAGGATGGCAGCCATCTGCGCGGCACGCGCGACGGCGAGGATCTGCGCCTCGTTTACTGCGGCGGCGCGCGCTTCCTCGCCGTCAAGCCGGATGCGCCGGACACGGTCGTCTGCCATCTGGAGTTTTTGATTCGCGCCGGACGCGCGTGGGGCGTTCGCGTCGGCACACGGGTGTTCGAGCGCGATTGACGGCAAAACGCTGCATATTTTTCGTTTCACACGGTCATCCTTCTTTCAAAAGGGAGGGATGACCGTGTTTGTTTTTCTCAAAAACCGTCTGCGTCAGGCGCGGGAATGGCTGCTGGATTACGCCTATTGGGTGACGCTCGGCGCGATGATCGCCGTCATCGTCGGCACGGCGCTGTATACCGACCGTCTCCGTCAGGCGGAAAACGTGCAGGCCGCCGCCCCCGCGCCGGAGGTCGCCTCCCCTTCCCCCGCGCCGACCGCCAACCCGTCGCCGCTGCCGACGCTCGCGTCCGTCCGCCTTCCGTCCATTACGGGCGCGGTTCGCCCCGTTTCCGGCGGGCTGCTTCGCGGCTTCTCCGCGCAGCCCGTGCTTTGGCCGTCGCTTGACTGCTGGCAGGCGCATCCCGCCGTCGATTTGGGCGCGGCGAGCGGCGAAACCGCCGTCTGCATGCGCGACGGCGTGGTGCTCTCCTGCGTGCGGGATGATCTCTGGGGCTGGCACGTAGCCGTTCGCCAGACGGACGGCGCGATCTGCACCTATTCGGGGCTGTCCTGCGCGCTCGTGCAGGCCGGTCAAAGCATCGTGCGCGGCCAGCCGCTGGGCGACGTGATGGCGGCCGTCCCGGCGGAAAGCGAGCTCGGCGCGCACCTGCATCTTTCCCTCTATCGGGACGGCGAGGCAGCCGAACCCACGCTGCCCGATTGATTTTTCCAAATTTTCAAATTTTACCAATTCATCGAAAAGAACTTTCGAAATACATCAAATGATGGTATACTGAAAACGAGAATAACGGCCTTTGTCTGATTTTTGGCCGAAATTCGCATGAGGGAAACGGAGGAAAAAAACGTGCTTGATTTTCTGAGCCGCGTCAGCGCGTATTGGGCTTCTCTTCCGGGAGCGCATCTGCTTGTGTTCACGCTTGTGATTTGGGCGGCCTTTTCGCTGGTTCTGCTGGCCGACACGCGCAACCAGCTCAACCAGTGGTGCTTCACCGGCGGCACGATGTTCAGCGTCGGCGCGCTCAAGGAATATCTGTATTACGGCCTCGCCCCGTCGCTGATTGCCTCCGGCATATGGACGCAGGCGGGCGCGTCGCTGATGTATTCCGTCCTGAGCGCGGCTTTCTATTTACTGGCCATTCCCTGCGTGATGATGTTCGCGTTTTACTTCGCGCAGCTCAACCAAACCCGCTTCTTCCCGCTCCTGCGCGTCGTCGTCTGGCTTCCGGCCGTCTGCCTGAGCGTCCGTTTTCCGCCTGATCGGGTGGCGTCGCTCCAGCGCGACCCGGTGTTCTACCTGAGCATCGCGGGGTACAACGTGCTGTTCGGCCTCATCGCCACGCTGATCCTGCTGCGCGCCCTCTGGATGGAGCGCCACGGCGGGCACAACCGGCAGCGCCGCCTCGTGGCGGTCAGCGTGCTTCTGCCGCTGTGGGTCTGGCTCGTCGCGGCGTTTCCCTATCACGCGCTGGGCATCCCCCATCTGGATAAAATCTGGCAGATCGAGCTGCCGGTCGTCCTGTTTACGCTGTGCTTCCTCCTCTATCATGCGTTTCGCGAGGGCATATGGGGCATGCGTCTCCGGCGCGAAACCTACGATTGGAGCGGGAGCGGCGAGGTGTTGCAGCGCAACACACAGTACGTCGCCCACGCGCTCAAAAACGACCTCAACAAGATCGACTGGTGCGTGGCGCTGCTGGATGAACGGCTCCCCGAAAACCGCGAGCTGCAAATCATCCGCGGCTCGGTCGATCATCTGCGCGCGCTCCTCCAGCGAACGAGGATGCACACCGGCCGCGTGGTTCTCAGCCCCGGCGATTGCGACGTCCGCGCGCTGTTCGAGCAGATCATCCGCGAAACGCCGCATACCGACGCGCTGCGCATCGAAATCGACCGCTGCGACGACGCACCGCTGTACTGCGATCCGTCGCACGTCCGCGAGGCGCTGACCAACCTTGTCGGCAACGCTGTCGAAGCCACGCGCGGCTCCGGCCGGATCACGCTTTCCTATGTCCGCACCGCGCGCAAAGCCGCCGTCTCCGTCTGCGACGACGGCCCGGGCATGTCCCCGGCCGCGCAGAAGCGCATCTTCGAGCCGTATTACACCACCAAAACCTCCGGCGAAAATTTCGGTCTGGGGCTGTATTACTGCCAAAACGTGATGAATGTGCACGAGGGCAGTATCCGCGTCAGCAGCGCGCCCGGGAAGGGCTGCACCTTTACCCTGATTTTTCCGCTGGCCGCACAAGGGAGGCGCAAACCGTGAACACCATCCGCATCATGCTGGTCGAGGATGACCTCGATTATCGCTATCTGATCGAACAGGCGCTCCGCCGCGAGGCGGATTTCGAGCTTTGCACGAGCTGCACAGACGGAAAAAGCGCGGTGCAAACCGCGCTCATGGAACAACCGGATATTGTATTGATGGATCTGTGTCTCGCCCATTCGCCGATAGACGGCGCGGAGGCTTCCCGGCAGATTCGCCTGCAAACCGACGCGCGCGTCATCATCCTCACCTCGCGCGAGGATTTTGAAACGGTGATCCGCGCCAGCACACATGCCTTCGCCTCGGCCTATCTCTTCAAGAGCAATTTTCCCGTGCTCATCCCGATGATTCGCGAAACCGCGCAGGGCGTCACCTCGCAGGCGCATTTGATCTGCTCCGCGCTGCTCGCGCCGCTGACCGACGCGGAGCGGAGCGTTCTGCGCCACCTTCTTGGCGAAGACGTCCGCCTTCATTCCTCCAGCAAGACCATCTCCAACCAGCAGACGGGGATTCTGCGCAAGCTCGGCCTCCCCGGCAAAAAGGAGCTGACGCACATCTTCAGCGCCTACGGTCTGGGGAGCGCGGAGACGCAGGCGGATTGACGCCGCTCACCGCTCCCGGTTGATTTCCGGCATTTTTACGCGCCTGCTGAAAAACGGCAGGCCGTTCATCCATGCGCCGAGCAGCAGCGCCAGCAGCCCCCAGCGCAGCAGCGCGCGCCCGGTTTCCAGCACGCAGCAGCTCCGGCTGATATAGCGCACCGCCGCCGCGTTCGCGTCGTTCAGCGACCAGAAGCGCTTGGCGATGGAGGAAAGCTCCACCAGCACCTCCGGCACCCACTCCGTGAACACATACAGCGGGTCAATCGAGAATTTCGCCAGCGCGAACGCCGCGCCCGCCAGCGCCGCATAGCCCAGCAGCATCAGCAGCGCGCTTGCGATCATCCCCGCGAGCATATCCCGCGCGTACCGCGTTTTGAGCCGGTCGGCATAGAGGCAGACCCGCCCCCACGCCGCCGCGTTCAGCCGCGCCAGCAGGCTGAGCAGCAGCGCGACCCCAACAAAGAGCACCGCCCAACGGATCGGCATCGCCGCGCCGAGCGCCAGCTTGTCGTAGTTGTAAAAGCTCCCGCCGGGTTGCCACGTTTTCAGCGTGTTTTCCATCAAAATGGCGCTGCCCGTCGTCTTGTCCGCCGTTTTGGCGATCATCTCCACCGTCTGCATGGCGAGCGCGTTGGCGCTGGCCGACGTGATCGGGATATAGGCGATGTGCTCGTTCGTCTCGCCCAGCCGCCTTTCGGCCTTGATGACCCCCGCGACCTCGTAATCAAGCCCGCTGAGCGTCACGGTTTGGCCGACCGGCTCGTTGCCCGCGAAGAAGGAAAGCGCCATGCGCTCGTCGATCACAACGACGTTCTCCGCGCGCTTCACGTCCGCCTCGCTGATGAGCCGCCCGTCGAGCAGCGTTTCATGCGTCACGTCGAAATAGCCCGAGCCGACCGCGTAAACCGTCGCCTCCGCGCTCTGCGCCTCCGCGGAGAGATTGACCCCCTGCGCCCGCGCGCCGACCGCCCCGGCCGTGATCGAATCTGCGATGGAGGCCATCTGCTTCTGCGCTTCTTCGTAGAGCGCGTTCAGCTCGCCGCCCTCCTGCGTCGCCGCCGGCGCGGGCAGGATGTATTCCAGCCGCCCGCCGACGGTCAGCGTCAGCGCGCCGCCGCAGACCGTCAGCACGAGCCCCAGCAGCACCGCGAGCATGCCCCGGCGCTTTTTTTTATTCTCCATAGACCATGACCTCGGAGCCGTCGCTGATGGCGCGATCCTCCATATAGGCCACGCGCTGACGGCTCAAATCATCCTGAATGGACACCGTGCTGCCGACCTCGGAGAGCACCTTCACATCCTGCTTTTTCACCTTGAGCACACGCTGGCCGAGCGCGTTGCTTTCCTCGCTGACGATATAGACGTATCGGCTGTCCCCGCTGCCGCGAACGGCGCTGGCCGGGAGCAGCGTGGTGGAGCTGGACGCGCGGTAGCTCGCCGTCATCTCCACCGCGGCGGAGAACAGCGCCGCGCCGCCGCCGAGGTTTGTGATGTCCTTGTCGGTCAGCTTCACGTCGATATAGCGCTTGCCCTCTTCGTTCACGCCGCTGTCCGTCACCTTTTTGGTCAGCGTTTTGTCGCTGTCGCGCTTGACCGTGACCTGCGTGCCCTTGTCGATCTTCTTTTCGATCTTGCTCGTGTCCGCGCGCAGCACCGCGTCGCCGCTTTCGCTGCTGATGACGAGCGCGGCGGTCTTGCCGTCGTAGCTGTCACCCGCCTTGACGTTGATCTCCACGATATAGCCGTCGTGCGGCGCGGTCACCTGCCGCGCCTGCTGCGCCAGTACATCCAGCGCGGTGATCTTCTCCTGCGTCGTGGCCAGCTTTTCGTTGAGCTGGCGGCTCTGGGTGATGTAATTGATGACGTTCTCGCTGATGCCCAGCCGGTTAGCGCTGTTGAATTTCTTCTGCGCCTCGTCCTGCGCGGCCTGCGCCGCATCGACGGCTTTCTGCGCGGCGGTCAGCGTCTCGTCCGTCTCGCCCGACGGCAGGCGGCCGCCCGAAAGCGTCACGCCCGCCAGCTTGGCGGCGACCTCGAGCTGCGTCTGCGCGGTCATGCAATCGTCCTTGCTTTTCGCCAGCGCGTCGTAGGCCTCCACCCAGATTTCCTCGGTGCGCTTGAGCCGAACGTCGCCGTTTTTGCGCTCCAGCTCCATCAGCTCCTTCTGCGCCGCGTCGTATTCGCCGCGCAGGCTTTCCATCTCCTTGTCGTAGCCGGAAACCTCCGCCTCAAAGAGCACGTCGCCCGCCGCAACCCTGCGCCCCTTCGCCACGCGCACCCGCTTGATGGTCACGCTCTGGTCGGAAGCCAGCGCCAGCTTCACATCCTCCGTCTCCGGGAACGTGAGATTGCCGCTGAGCTTGATTTCCTCCTCCAGCTTGCCCTGCTTGGCGGTCACCAGCTTGACCTTGGCGGTTGAAATGGTTTTGATCGTGCCGGAAAAGAACATGCACAGGGCGACGACCGCCGCCAGCGTGACCAGTCCCTTGATGGCCATTTTTTTCATCGCTTTTGTCTTCCTTTACTTGAGTTCCGTGAGCTGGACGCCTTCCAGAATGTCGTTCTGGAAATACAGATAGATCAGCAGCGCGGGCAGGGTATACAGCGCCGCGCCCGCAAATTCCACGCCGGTGCTCTGCTGGGTCAGCTGATTGAAGACCACGGAGAGCGGATAAAGCTCCGTGTGCGTGGTCAAATAGGTCAGCGGCTGCTCGACCAGATTCCAGCAATCTGCAAACGAGAGCGCCACCGCCGCGCCGAGAATCGGCTGGCAGACGGGCAGAACCACGTGGATGAAGCAGCGCAGCGTGCCCGCGCCGTCAATCTGCGCCGCCTCGATCATATCGCCCGGCAGGCCGACCATGTATTGCCGCAGCAGAAAGATGTAGAACGGCGCGACCGTCATCGGCAGGATGATCGCCCAGATCGTATCCAGCAGCCCCATCGCGCGCAGGGTGATGACGTTTGGCACCATCGTGACCTGAAACGGCAGGAGCATCAGCATGATGACGACGAAGAACAGTGCGTCCCGCCCGCGGAACCTGAAGCGGGAGAGCGCGTAGGCCATCGCCGGAATCAGCAGCGCCTGCCCGAAGAGAATCGCCGCGGTATACATCGCCGAATTGACGAAGTAGCGCAGAATCGTCATGTCCTCAATCAATATTTTATAATACTGGCTGAGGGAAAACATGTTGGGCGAGAGCTTGATTTCCATCAGGCTCTTCGCGTCGAAGCTGCCGCGCGTCTGCATGAACGCCTTGATTTCGCCGGGCGAAAAGAAGGAATACAGCGCCGTCAGCACCACCGGCAGCAGGATGACGACCGCCGCCGCCGACAGCAGCAGCCGCGCCAGAATGTGCCTGCGCCGGATATGCGCCGGACGAACCGTTTGTTTTTCCATCCGCCTCACCTCAATTCAGCCCGCGCGCGGCTCGCCTTTGCAGGAAGAACAGCGCGCCGAACAGTGCGAACACGATCAGGCCGAAGGAATAGGCCGCCGCCGTCACCAACTGGTAATTCAGCTTGCCGAACATGTTGTTCATGTAGTTTTGCAGGGTGTACACCGAGTAATCCGGGTATGCGCCCGCGATGAAGTACACCTCTTTGAAGATTTTGAACGCATTGATCCACGCCAGCACGAACACCAGAAACGCCGTCGGCGTAATCATCGGCAGCGTAATGCGGAAAGCGCGGGTGAAAAAGCCCGCGCCTTCCAGCTGCGCGTATTCGTAGAGCGGCTGGGGAATGGATTGCAGCGCCGCCAGAAAGATAATCAGGCAGAAACCCAGATTCTTCCACAGGAACATCAGCACGACCGGCAGGCGCAGCGCGCCGCTGGTCAGCCACATCACCCGCGTCATCCCCATCGCTTCAAGCGCGCGGTTCACCGGGCCGCCGTAATCGAAGATCACCAGCCACACCAGCAGAATCGCGGAGGACGGCGTGAGATACGGCATCAGCACGCTCGAGCGGAAGAATCCGCCGAACGGCTTGATCGCGCTCAGCGCGCTGGCCAGCAGAAAGGAAAACAGCCACAGCAGCGGCGCGCAGATCAGCGACAGCTCCATCGTGTTTTTCAGCCCCAGCAGAAACATGCTGTTCTGCCACAGATCCCGGTAATTCTGCAAGCCGACGAACGTGTTTTTGTAGCTTCCGTCCGTCAGGCTGTAGCCGATGCCGCTGAAAAAGGGCACGATGTAAAAGATCATCAGCATCGCAAGCCCCGGCAGCAGAAACAGCCAGACGGATTTTTTCTTTTCAAACATGCGGGTTTAGTTGCCCTCCAGCTTCTGCATTTGCAGGGTCTTTTCCAGCGCCGCCGCCAGCTGCTGGGCGTTCATCGCGCCGTCGAGATACTGCTGCACCTGCGTCGAGCCCTCATTCGTGTTCCAGATGAGGCTCTGCTGCACGGCCATGTTCTCGCCGAACGCACGGTAGTTCGCAATCTGCTCCGGGGAGATTTCGTATTTGCCGCTCTTCTCAAAATCCTCGCGCCACTGCTTCATGGAATCCAGATTCGCTTGCAGCGATTCGCGGGTTTCCTCGTCCTCGGTCTTGTCCAGCGTCTTCTGCACATCGGCAATCGAGCTGTCTATGTTCCGCAGGTTCTCCTCGTAATAGCTGTTGAGCACCGGCTCGTTCATCTCCGGGCTGAGCATAATCATGTCTTCCTTCCGCTCCAGCGCCCATGCGTCGGCCAGATATTCGGCGGCCTCGTCCCTGTGCTCGGAGAACGGGTTGATGAACGCAAACGTCACGCTCTGGCCGATCAGCGGCTTTTCGCCCTCCACAACGGAGAGCGCGACCGGCTTCGCCTGTTCTTCGTCAGCGCCGACATAGTTGTACACGCTCAGGCTCGTCCACTCGATCAGGACGTCGCCCATGTTGTACCCCATGTCCTCGCTGTCCTCATAATCCTCGGCCAGACCGAGGTTGTCCCAGTCGATGGCTTCAAACGCCTCGCACAGGTCAAGCAGCGCCTGCGTGCCGCGGGTCAGGTTCTCCTCGCTCGCGTCCAGCCAGGTGAAATAATCGCTCAGCATCATGTAGAACACCTGAGAACGGAAATCATCCTTGGCGTAGCCCGGTTCGGCGATCATCACTTCCGGCGTTTCCTCGAGCCGCTTGTTGTTTGAAATATCGGCCAGAATCGTCAGCAGCCCCTTCCACGAGGTCGGCACCTCGTAGCCCAGCTTTTCGGTCAGCAGCTTGGTGTTCAGGCTCATCATATTGGCGTAGCAGGAGAGCGGCAGCGCGTAGATGTGGCCGTCCTTCATCACGTAATCCTTGAGGAAGCCATACATGGCGTTCACCGCGTCGGAAATGGTCTGGCTGCCCTCCAATTCGGCCATAAAGCCGCGGTTCATCAGCGAGGTGAACGCGCTGCTCGTGCTGGGGAGGGTGTAGATATCCACGGAGGAATCGCGGTTCATCATGCTTTGCAGCAGGCTGTCCGTGTCCAGCGTCGTGGAGATGGAGATCATGTATTCCGGGTGCTTGTCGGTGAAGGCGTAATACGCCTTGTTGATCGAATCGACGTAGTCGCCGTTGGCGACGCGCATGCGCTGCGCGGGCAGCTTGTCAAGCGTCACGTCGCGGCCGACCACCGCATCGTAGCTGGCGAGCACGTACAGATCGCCGTAAACCACGCCGTTGCCGCTGGCATACGACAGCGGCATGTCGCCGAATTCCTCCGGCTCGCCGAGGCCGTCCTCGCTGACGTCCACGCGCCAGACGCTGCCGGCGAGCACGTAATACATCTTGCCGCGCGCCTCGTCATACGCCAGGCCGGAGGGCGTTTCATAGCCGTTCGTCGGGAGCGCGCCCAGCTCGGCCGCTTCCTCGTTTTCAATGTCGTACAGCCAGAGCGTCGTGCTGGGCGTTTCGGTCGTGTAATCGCCGACGGTCATCAGCAGCTTGCCCTCGGTATACGGCGCGATGTTCTGCACGTCGCCATCCACATCGACCGTCAGCGCCTCCACGCTTTCATCCTCGAGGTTGAGCGCCAGCAGCTCCAGCTCCTCGCCGTAGGAGAGCGCGTAGAGCATGCTGCCAAAGGAGCAGGGGTTGCTCAGGTTGCGGGTGTAGGTGTAGGTTTCGTCGCCATACGTCTCGACGATGCAGAGCGCGTCGCCCAGATCGATGATCTCGCCCAGCGACAGCGCGCCGTCATCCGCAATCAGCAGCTCGACGAGCTGGTTGGTCGAATTGCCGTCCTCATCGCTGATGGTCGCCATGCGATAGAGCTTGCCGCCGACGGCATAGAGGTTGCCGTCCAGATAGGCATATTCGCCGTCGTTCAGCTCCAGCGCGCCGGGGGTCTCGCCGTCTCCGGTCAGCACGTTTTGCAGCTTGTCATAGCCTTCCACAGGGGTCAGCTTGCGGCTGGTGTTGTCCCACGTATAGAGCGTATCCCAGTTGGACAGCAGCAGCTTGTCGCCGTAGACGATCATGCTCTGAATGTTGTCGTTGAAGTCGTTCATGCCCTGCACGGCGATGGTCACGTTGCCCTCCGCCAGCGCCGCCGCGCCCAGCATCAGAGCCAGCGCGAGAAGAATCGAAAGTATCTTTTTCATTTTGGCGTCCTTTCTTTGTTTACTTCTTACTCCTTCAGTCAGCCTTCGGCTGACAGCTCCCTCGAAGAGGGAGCCTTGTATAGCGTGCCCCCTGCCTCCCTCTTTGAGGGAGGTGTTGAGCGTAGCGAAACGGAAGGAGTTCGTTACTCCTTCAGTCAGCCTTCGGCTGACAGCTTCCTCGAAGAGGGAGCCTTGGTGTAGCTTCCCCTGCCTCCCTCCTTGAGGGAGGTGTTGAGCGAAGCGAAACGGAAGGAGTTCGTTACTCCCTCAGTCAGCCTTCGGCTGACAGCTCCCTCGAAGAGGGAGCCTTGGTGCAGCGCTCCCCTGCCTCCCTCCTTGAGGGAGGTGTTGAGCGTAGCGAAACGGAAGGAGTTCGTTACTCCTTCAGTCA
>ERZ827108.1892-NODE-1892-length-24896-cov-4.638219_pt1 | contig 24896 bp, 18 predicted proteins | sample MGYA00519921_ERZ827108 | MGnify/ENA primary metagenome ERZ827108 (study PRJEB31778, sample SAMEA3449258) | human gut metagenome | biome: human gut; feature: human-associated habitat; material: faeces | place: United Kingdom | collected 2010/2012 ...
GCGGAATGGCGCTCCGTTCCTCTGGAACGGATGCGCAGTCCTTGCGGAATATGCAATTTAAAAACATTCGACAATGAATTTTATATAATTTTTTGTCGAATACAAGATGGGGCACAATCTGTGGACAGCTTTTTTCTATTTTCTGTTAAAAGATCTTATTATTTTTATATCTCATCCAAAGGACTCCATTCAAAAGGAACCTGATTTCCCTGCTCTCTCAGCATTTTGTCAAATTCTTCTCCATCCAACATTTCAGTATCATTGAAATAGAAACGATTGTCCTGATTTTTGACAAGTGTATAGCTTTTGATCAGTTCCAAATGATATCCATCGCTGCTTATTCGGTAAAATCTTGCAATATTATCTGCTTTGATATTGTATATCACCCCAGTATCATATACAAAAGATCCTGCATTAACCGAGAATACTTCTCCATCCCCGATATTTCTGATCTGTCCACTTTCCGTCTCATATGTCAGAATATCGACAATTTTATACTCATACCCTGCAATTGTCTCATACCCGATAAACAGCTCATCAACTCCGTTCCCATCGACATCGTAAAAGCCGTAGAATGGTTTTGATCCCTCAAAATACAGCGATACCAACGATTGATTGACATATGGATATTTTCCTTTGAGTTCCTCATAGCTATAATCTACATTATCAGAAAAAGCTTGATGATATTCGGTGATTATGGAACTATAGAGTTCTTCTGCTGATCCCTCCACGACATTGCTTCCTGTCTGATATTCACCCCATTCGCAAATAAACACTGTACCACCATTCACTGTTCCCGCGTCAAAATCCCCGTCATTCCAGGAACCATCTGAATATTTATAATAATACATTACAAAATCTTCCTCAGGATTTTCTGCATTTGGTTCCCCTTCATGCCAGTTTGTGTAGGAACTTTCCTCTCCATTACTCCATTTCCATTTTCCTTCTTCCGCTTTGTCCGTAAAACCAAAATAAGCATTCTCATAATGGAACTTATTCTGTAAATACGAATAAAGAAACTCATCCTCCTCTCGACTTGTCACCGTGGCCAGATAGCCTCCCATCTGCTCACAGTATTGTTTCGCATCTTCCCAATTCGTTACGCTATCCAGATTGTACGCGTAGTAATAATGTCCGTTATACTCACCTGCTCCTTCTGGAACTTTTGACTCATCAAACTGCCCATACCATGTTCCATTTTCTCCCTCCGACACTTGTTCTGTTTCAGAACTTTTAGAACTACCAGTCGGAATAAATTGATATTCCACGTCATAATCTACATCCGCCTGATACCCCATATACTCCATAGATGCATGGAAGGTCATATTTATGCCAGAAATTATCCCTGCTTCTTTATCAATCAAAATTTTCACAATACCATTATCAAACTTCAGATTTTCTATTCCATTCATCATATTCATCGCCTCTGAAGTCACCTGTGCCATGTCATCTCCAGAAAGCGTAAAACTAATCGTATCTCCCGACACAGAAGCATCCTGCATCATCTCACGAGTCAATACATTGAACTGAAAACAAATTGGATCTATTGCTACATCATTTGTATAACTGGTCGGCTCTGTATACTGATAATGTGCAACCCCATCTGAATAATCCACCGTCCATGCCAGATTTTGTCCCGCCGCCTGAATCTTTCCATCTCCAGATACTTTCAGTTTCGATAAATTCTTTTCATCGTAATTCTCCACGTTACATGCTGCCTCAAGTGTTGCCTTCGTTTTCACCTTTTCTCTTTGATCAGACGACACCAGATTCATATCTCCGGTCACTCTTACTTCTTCTCGCCAGTTACCGGATGAAATGCTTTTTTCTGCTGCGCTTTTATATATTTCGTAAATATTTCCGTCTATTTTAAAATTCTTCATTTCTGTTTCTGGATAATTACGTCTTTCTATTACTTCCTTCACTGCCGATTCAGCATTTACCATTGAATAACTGTAATCCGAATCTGACATAATCCCAGAATATTTAATATCACCGGTTGCAGTACCACATATAATTCTTTTCACTTCGGCTCCATCCAATGTAGAATCCAGTGAAAAAAGCATTGCAGATACTCCTGAAACAAAAGGAGCCGCCATAGAAGTTCCGCTCATTTCTATGTAGTCACTAACAATAAAACTTTTAAATGGTATATTAATTTTCCCTAAAGCCGTGCTATATATCGATTTTCCAGGTGCAACAATATCAACTCGATCCCCCCAGTTGCTAAAATCACATACTGAATATTGTCCATTTCCTTCATTTTGAACAGCTCCAACAACAATAATTCGATCTTTTATTTTTGAATTAGAAATTGCAGCTATTAAATCCCATTTTACATCAACATTTCCATATTCAATTCTATCTTGTAAATTATGCTCATATTTTTTATAGGCCTTTTCATGTTCCTTATCATATGGAATATAGCCACAAAATGCATCTTCATCCCCATCTTCCGCTCGAATATATTTATATCCATTGCTTTTATCCAATGAGTTCTGATTTCCTGCTGCCTTACAAATCACAAAATCATCACCTGCATTTAAAAATTTTTCCAAGTAATCTCCCAAATATATCTCATATTCATTAATAAATTCCTGTGCATCCTGATTTGAACGGTTCGCTGCAAAAGTAAGCTCGTCATTTGCCATACTCATATTTATTACTTTACACTGTTTTAAATGAATTAAGTATGCCAATCCTGCTTGCATTGCAAATATGCTATTTTTATAATTTTTTTCTGCTTTTTTATATGAAACAGCATAAATTTGTGCTTTCGGAAAAACTCCACAAATACCCTTTTTATTATTGTAAATTGCGCCAATAATTCCTGCCACATGTGTACCATGAGAATCATCAATTTTTGAATCATCTACATTACACATTAATTCTTGAATATCCAAATCTTCATGCACATGAAACATATTATCATAAATTCCAACATTTACTGAATTCATTTCTTTTATATAATCCCACGCTTTGGGAGCATGAATCGCTTCCATCCCCCAATTTTTACCATCTGGTATTTCGCTCCATAAATTTTTCCATTTTTTATCATTTGGGTATTCAGCCATTTCAAAACCAAGTATTATATTGAGTTTTGCATCTAGGACTTCTGGCGCTAGACATAATTCATTACATATCTTTTCTAATTCCTCCTCTTTTTTTCTATCTTCTAATTGTATCTGACAGATATTTGCAACCTGAATATACCCAACAACACTTCCCTTATATTGAGATACTAATTTTTCAATTTCATCCATCTGTACATTTTCTTGAAATGTAACAAGCAACTCATTATCTACATACTCAATTCCACTTTTCCCGTTTTGGACGATGTGTTCTTGTTGTACAGGACTGTAGTACAATTCTTCATTTTCACGAAAAGCCAAAATTTCTTTTTTATTCAGTTTCTCGGCCACTACTAACCCAACTAAACTTATTGCAATTCCACAAAATAATATTTTCAAAAAAATATTTCTTAGCTTATTTTTTCTTTTTTGTTTTTTCTTACTAAAAATTGGATTTCCACATACCGAACAAAACTTTTGTTCAGGTTTCAACTCATTTCCACATTTTCTGCAACGCATCTTTCTTCTCCCTTTTGTTTTTTCAAGTACACTATAACAAATTAATCTTGGACATATTTTTCAATCTTACTCCCTGTTCTCATCATTCATTCGAATCGTCACCACCGTAACTTCATCCCCATTTTCATTCGTAACCGGTTCTGAATACGAAAACTCTGCCTTTACCACGTCATTTTCCGTTTCATTTTGCTCGATATTCACTGCATCCCATCTGCTTTCCCACGTAATCGGATTTAAATGAATACACTCCATAGAAGCATCTCTTAAAATCGCATTTACTCTGTCATAAAACTCTTCTTCCATCGATACAAATTCTGCCCCCTCTGCAGTGTACGAACTATATCCCTCCGCATAAATAACCTGGCTAGAATCTGTACGAATCTGATAATTCTTTATAATTTTTTCCTTAGGTTCATACGTTCTTGTTATTGTACATACCTGTTTTGTATCATTACGTGCCAGCTTATAAACAGATATTGTTTCATTATACTGTATCTCATCAGCCATTGTTTTTTCCTGTATTTCCACACTTGCAAAATACTCGCTTCCGATAATTATATAGCAAAAATCTCTTAATAAATACCGATCCCATGCAAATGCATAGGTATAACCACCCTGGCTGTACTTATCCATATATTTAACTTTTAACACAATCTTATCACCATTTTCATTGTCATTCAGATAAACACAGACAATCCCTTCTGTCTTTCCAAGTTCTGTTAAATTCTTCAAAAAAACAATACCACCATGAGAATTTTCCTGAAATCCTTCATCATATGTCTTCTTCACCATACCATTTCCGTATTCCACATGCGTAATATGTTCCCCATATACCGGATTATCAGCCCACCCATATTCTGCTTCAAGAATGCTCCGTATCTGCTCTTCTTTCGTCTCTATTCCCTGTGCACTTACTGATTTATTCCGCGAAAAACACATCATTAATGTCAAAATCAGTCCCGCTCCTATTATCTTAACTCCATTATAAAAACTTCTCTTTCCATCTGCTCTCTCCATCTTTCCTGTCCTTTCACTTCAAGTATTTAATAATTTTTAATTGCTTCTATGATTTCATCATAATCACAAAGCCCATTTCCTATATATCGTCCTGCTGCATTATCATATTCTGCGTCCGCATATGGATTTATTGCCTGACTCTTATCATATACTTCATTCAATGCCTGCTTATATTCTTCTTCAGATGAAACTTTCGTCCCGTTTGCATAGTAATCATAAATTGGCAATCCCGCATTGTCATATTGCACATGCGAATTATCCATTGCTCCGTACTCGCCATCATAAATCATTGCAAATGTTCCATTATCTATTGTATATACTTTGTCACAATATCCATCCATATGCCCTCCTGAATCACAGAAAAGATTTTTTCCTTCTATGTAAGAAAACCCATAATTCCACATCCATTGAGTAATCACTTCACTATTGTAATAACTACAGAGAATATCACCACCTGCAGTTGTACCACTATTAATATACAGTTCTGGTATGTCGTCTCCGTTGATATCCACAAGTTTATATATTTCTCTGTATTCTCCAGAAAGCGAATCTGGTTCCCGATACATATTGCTCAAAAAATCTATGTACGCCTGCTTCCATTCCAACGACATCCTTTTCATTTTTAATTTTCCGATTTTATCCTCTATCAGTTCTGTATCCCGTAAATCCTTATACTTTGCAATCGGAACAATCTCACAATTCGTTATCTTATATAAATACTCCGCCGCACTATTCGTTATACCTGACTCTCCACTAAAATAATCCACCCATTCCTTTTTGTTTTTTCCACCAAATTCTTGAATTGACACTGCCATATTTTTTGAAAACGCAATCGCTGTACGGTAATACAAAGTAAACATAGCTTTCAGCTTTTCCAGCGACTCCCTGTCCGAAAAACGGTATTCGTCATACTCTTTTGCCATCATACGCGATAGCAACTGACCAATATCATACTGTATACTACACAGACATATTGCTTTTATATCTGCTGCATATGCTTTATTCAGCTCATAATTTATCAGCCCTGCAATAAAAGATCCCAATTTAATTCCAAGCTGATAAGTTCCTGCCGCTGAAGTAAATTGTGCAATAAGTGTTTTAAGTCCCCCATCCGTCACTTGACCTTCTATATAATCTACTATATTATCAATTGACGCTGAACGAAAAATCGAGCCTTTATTACTAAGATCCTTTGTTATTTTATCCGATAAGTTTTTCCATGAAATTTTATCATAACCCGTATATTGTAATATTTCATCTGTTATTGTTCTTTCAAATAATTTTCTTGTGTCTTCATCATACTGTAAAAGATTATCTACTGTCTTCGCTGTATCAAATGCGAGTAATCCGATATCCAGGATATCATATGCCAAATTCACTTTTCCTTTAACTGAAAATTTTTTACAAATTTTTTCATTTATCTTTTTAGACCATAAAGCAGAACTGTTGAAATCTCCATTTTTGTAAAGATTCTGCCATGCAAATTCATCTCTTATAATTCCAGAATCAAAATAAGAATCAATATAATAATTAATTGTGTCTTTCAAAACATCCACGCCAGGATCTCTTCCCCCGTGCAAAATCTCCGATAAATCTTCTTTTATTTCAGCTGACAAAAATTCATTAATATTTTCATTTTCCTTTCCAGCCAATATTTGCGCTGATTTATATTCCATCGTGTCCACATCCAGAATTTCATATAAAGCATCTTTAAAATACGTATCGGAAGTAAGAAATATCCCATGTCCATTGATTCCGTCAAAAAGATCAGCCGTTATATCACACGCCAACGAAATAATCATATTTTTCTTCCCATACGCTTGAAAAACATTAAAATAATATCCCCAATAATTTTGCATAATTGCTTCCCATATTGTAGCTGTTGGCATCATTACTTCAAAATTTCCTTTTTCATTTATCACGCATGATGCTCCCAGATACTTCAACATTGGAACAGCTTCACATAACCAGTTTCCATTATATTCTACCAATTCTATATTACCCTGATCCACAAATCCGCAATCTACCATATAACCCGAATTTTTTTCAATTGTAATTTCGCGAATTCCCTGTGTTAATACAATGGAGTTCTCATCTTCCGCCATCTGAAACCGTGTAAAACTTTTAATATCTTCCAATGACAGATAATATTTTTCTTCTATTTTATAAAGAATTACATTTACATCCCCACCATACTCGTTACTTGTAACAGTGATTGAATACTCTTCCATGTCTTTTGACACAGAGTCATTTTCATTTTGACTTGCATACGCCCAATAACATGTATTCAAAAAAATAACACAGCAAAGTATAAGGAGCATCCATTTATTCCGGCACTTCATTCGTCATACCCCCTATCAGTGTTTTCAAATAACCTCGATACATATCTTCCAGATTTCTAATGAGAAATTCATTCCACTCTTCCGTTGCAACCAATTTATAATCGCCATCTATTTTTTCGATTGAAAACGTAATTATTTCTGTATCAAATTCAGTCTGTGTTGATTCAATAGCAAATGCTAATCTGTCTTCTGCCGTCTGTTTCAATTCTTCATAGTCCACTTCTTCATTTTCTATCTCAAGTCCATCCAAAATATCCGATAACTGATTCGATATTATCGGTACTTTCACCTCTACAGATGCCGTCTTGTTCTTTTTATCAATATTTATAATTCTATATTCAACTTTTTTTAAAAATGCTTTTGTCAATTCATCAGGTTCTCCTGATGATACAACTGCAAAATCAGAAATATTCTCAAAAAAAGAGCCTGATTCTTTCAATCCATAGTTTCTCTCACCTAAAGATTTTACAAGTGCAGCCCCGACTATTACTATTCCTGTCAGAATTAATATTATGATACATATCCCCACCCTCTTTGATTTCACCAAATTCGCCCCTTCCTCATACATCAAATCTCATTCACGTATTTCAATTCTAATGCTTTATATTAGTTTGACAGATTGGCATCTTGATTTTTATTCAAGAATCAAAACGCATATTCTCAATCTGCTTCGCTACTTGCTCATAACCGAGTAGCTGCTTCGCAGCTTATCAGAAAGAGTTTACACTCCTTCTGATACAAGCAAGTCCTCCACTGCTTATTGCTCCTCGTAATTGAAGCAGGCGACTTGCTTGACTCAGTTAAAAAATGACTGCGCGATTAACTTTTCAGCTATTTACATATATTTATCAAGCAACTTATCAATAACCGGAACAGAAATACTTTCCTGCTTCAATGCTTTGATACCAAGCCAAAGCAGAAGCAATTTTTCAATCAAATTTAATGCCGATACAATCACACTGACAATATTGGAAATCATAACAATTCGAAAATGCCCTCCGAATATTGCCACGATATCATCGATAAAATCCATTGCATCTGGAATAAGCTTTATTACCGTAACACCAAACGAAAACAGTACTAATATAGCAACTGACCTTACCGCGCACTGCTTTAACCATCCATTTTCTTCGTACAGCAGAACATATACTGCAAGAATTGTTACAAGTAAATAACCACTAAAAATCCCCATAAAATAAAGTGCTGCCCCAAGCATGCCAACCGAAATACCAAGTTTTGTCCTCTGCATAATAATCCCTTCTTTCCTTAATCCTTCTCGATGTCTCTTGTCTGCCCCAGCTAATCGCACAGTTCATTTTTCTATCTTAAAATGTATTTTTCGCTTCATATTTTACAATAAACTATTAAACATCCTGATTAAAAAGAAAAAGAAAGATCATCCCGCTTCTGCGCTTTGCCCTTTCTTTTTCATAACCCAAAATACTAATTTTGAAATCCACCCAAAATCATTTTTCTTAACAGAGCAATTTATTCAAGGCTAATTTCATCCCTGCTTTTCTTAATTTACCTCATCATAAAAGACTCTCCAAGCTAGTAAGATCCAAATACCACTTTCCTTTTACTTTTATAATCCCAATATCCAACACTTTACTTGTCTCCGTTTCTTTCCCTTTTACGGCAATCTCCACACTGGCTGTCTTACCTTTTGTAATATCTAAATCACAGATTTCTGAATATAATTCCTCTTTTTCTTTTATATCCTCCTCAGACATATCTTCCATTTTCTGAATATCATAAGAATAGCTCCACCCTTCTCCAAGGGTATCATTAATCGTTTTCATCGCGGATTCCAATTCGTCGTTCATTTCATCCGTAAGATCTGTTAAATCCATTCCCATTTTTTGGGACACTCCATCCAGCACATCATCCGGAATCATGTTCAAAATAGTTTTCACATCTCCTGTCATTTCTGCTTTTACAAAATTTTTAATCAGCTTTTTTTCTCCACCACTTGAAAAAATGGATTTACCAACAAATGAAATCGCCGCAACAAGAAGTAATACAACTATAACTGGAATTATATTTACTTTTCGACGTTCTTGTTTTCTATAACTTCCTGGTGTTTTTCCACTAAATGCTGGAATCTCTCTGTTTGGTTCCGAAGGTGTAAAAGAAGGAATTGCCTCGTCTGTTCCTTTAGCAAATGTCCCTTTCATCCTTGGCTCAATATGCTCCATTGGATTTCCGCACTCTACACAGAATTTTGCACTATCATCATTTTTAGCTCCACATTTTGTACAAAACATTTTTTCTCTCCTGTTTTTATTCATTCTTTACTTTTTCTGTTTGCATAATTAATTGAAACCAGGTCGGTGAATATACCACTTTCCCCCAATTTTTACACACCCGATTTCATGAGTCCAACTTAGTAATTTTCCCCAATCCTCTTCTCCAGCATCTCTATAGCTAACTTTTTATCTTCTATTCTGTGAAGTGTAACCCACCCCTGTCCATCAACTCGAATTTTCATCCCTCCATACACCAGCTTAACCTCTGAAATTTCATCGTAATAATATTCAAATTTTTTCGTAACCAGACCAGCTTTTGCAACTCCGAAAATTTTTTCCTGTCCTATACAAAGCTTTATCTGTGTAAGTTCAAACCATAAAACGAATGAACCGATAGCTCCTCCGACAAATATTGCACCTATCTCCCACAGAGCCTCACGTCTTATCCACATTTGATATTGATCCGTTTCATAAAAAACGATCCGCCAGTCAGAGGAATTAAAATACAGAACAAGTAAAGCCACCCCTAATGCCCCTAATATGTACGTCTGTACCAGTGCTATTGTTCTGCTCTTCGGCGTTGTTCCAAACGTTTTTTCTCTTTTGGGATATTGCGCTCTCTTCATAGCCTGATTAACGTTTCTTTCTGAACTGGCCGCTGCTCTTTTCGCCTCTTCTCTTTGTTCCTGTGAAATCTCTACTCCACAGTACGTACAAAACAGTGCATCATCTTCTAGTTTTGTTCCACAATTTCTGCAATACATTTTTCTGTCTCCTCTTCGTCTTTGTAATTCATCTTTTTCATTTTTCTTTTTGTCTGTAAAATGCGCAGAACTGATTCATTAATTCTTTCTTCTGAAATTCTTCCTTCTTGCACTGAATTTATCAGTGTCTCATATGCTGTTTTGAAATCAGCCGGCATAAGAAGCATATCCACTCCTGCTTCCACTGCCATGACAGCAGCTTCTCCGGACGAATAATTCTGCGCTATTGCTCCCATATTTAATGCATCTGTAATAATAATTCCATTAAACTGCAGTTTTTCGCGCAATATTTCTGTCACAATTTCATATGAGAGAGAAGCCGGAGTCTCATCATCCAGCACGTTTGGAAGTGAAATATGTCCCATCATAACAAAAGCTACATTCGATTGTATTCCTGCATAAAAGGGCAAAAATTCACACTGTTCCAGTTCTTCCATAGTTTTATAACTGCTTGCATATCCGTTATGACTATCATCCGCAGTATCACCATGTCCCGGAAAATGCTTTAATGTCGCGAGCACGCCTTCCGACTGTAAGCCTTTTACAGCCATAGGTACCATTTCTGATACAAGTTCTGCAGTACTTCCAAATGCCCGATCACCAATCACAGTATTTTCCGGGTTACTGTAAATATCTGCAACCGGTGCAAAATCCACATTAAAATTCAATTCTTTCATGTAGCTTCCTATTGTTCTGCCTACCTGATACGCTTCACTGCTGTCTTCTGATTTTCCAACAGAATACATATCGCCCACATATGGAATATCTGTAATTGCACCCCCATATAATCGGCTTACTCGTCCGCCTTCTTCATCTGTTGCCAAAAAAATAGGAATATTAATTTGCTTTTCGCTGATATCCTGCATTCTCCTTAACATTGCAGAGACCTGTTCCCGGCTTTCCATATTCTGTCCAAAATAGATAATGCCGCCTACCGGATATTCAGAAAAGGCTGCCTCTGTCGTATTCCCTGCTTCCGTTACCAGATTTACTTCTGTTAAAGCTTCTGGCGTTATAAAAAACATCTGTGCCACTTTTTCTTCCAAAGTCATTTCAGCAAGTATAGATTCTCCAATCACTTCCCCCTGTATCTGCTGTACCGCAATCACATTTTGCGGTACAGTAAACGTTATTATCAAGGTCATAACCCCAATCAGAGTTTTTGCCCTCTGCTTTAATGATTTTTCGTTATTCTTCATACTCGCAGATATATCCTACCTTTCCACTGTAAGAAGAAATAGCTCCTATCAGATCATTCGGCACGTCATTCCATACCCATTTGCCAAGATCATCATAATAAAACATCGACAATACATGCTCCTGTAATCCAAGTGTTGTATCTTCAAAAGAAGGTTCATCATGTAGCCAGCATCCTGAATTCCACGCATCTGCTGTATTTAGTACATTACCAATTAAATTATTTGTTACATCTACCCAGTAGTACTGACGTGAGTCCAGATCTCTTCTCCCTCCAAGGAAAAAGATATAGTCCTGTTGATTTTTATTATTTAAGTCTTTCGTTACATAATCAAATTCTTCCTGCGTTTCAAATGTTACAAGATGTCCTCCTTTTGCCAGGCAAGCTCGATATGCATCTTCCCAGGTTCCATCCAATAAGCAATATTCATATCGATGAATACCACTCTGTGGCACATTACTCTTTTCTGTTTCCTTAGATGTTTCTGTATTCCTTTCTGAATTTTCTGTTTCTGATGAAACATCAATTGTGCTCAATGCATCCAGTTTTTCCTGAATCTTAGGACTTTTTGTCGTGTTATATGCCTGTAAAAGTATTTTTCTTGCCTGATCTGTATCTCCATTTTCTATTAATTGATCCGCCTGACTCAGCACAGCATCTATAAATTCCATATTTTTTTCTGCATCTGCTTCTTCATCATCCACATTCCATTCTGTTTCAGACTGTTCTGTATATTTTTCCGTTATCCTTTCCGTCTCTATCCTCTCAGTATTTTTTTCTGTTATTAATTCAGTCACGGGCTGTTCCGTCATCACCTTACTCTCTGTTTCAGCACCTAAATCACTACTGGAACTTTTTTTCTCTGCTTCTTCAACATAATTTTGTGCTTCCTTTACTTCGTCCTCAGCAAAAGCCAAAGTCCCCATTAACTCCAACTGATTGTCAGCCGATTTATAATCTATCTCTTTCTGATCATATTGATTTTGAACAGACCCTATTTTTTTCAACACGGCGTTCTGAATATCTGTTCGCAGCGGATCATCCCACTCTGCTTCCGAATAGACCTCCTCAATCTTTTTTGCTGATGCTTCTGTCCACTCTCCATCGCATATTTTTAATACTTTATACCGTTGATATATACTCTTTCCGCAAAGACCACAAGCCACTACACATGCCAAAAAATTTAGCAAAAAAGTAAGTGCCGCTATTGCTTTCACACTACTTCTTCTGCAAGCTATTTTTCCACACACTATTCCGGCGGCGAAAATAATTATCAAAATACCATACGAAAAATATTTTTTGTATTCTGCCACAAATGCGACTGGAATTTGTTCAAGAAAATTATCTGTTCCCATTTGAAAATACCAGAATATCTCCCCGCCAAGCAGCAGGAGCAGTAAACTGATAAATATGTAAATATTTTCGCCGCTTTTTTTCGTTCCTGTCTTCCCGGAAAGTTTTTCTGATCTTTTCTGCTTTCCGCTATGTTGACTTTGTGCTGATCTGTCAATGTTTCCCTTCTCGCAGGAACATCTCTCACCTGGTTTTAACTTTCTCCCACATTTTTCGCAATACATAATTAAACCTCTGTAGTTTTATTCTTCATCATCTGTAATTTCTGTTTCTTCGTTTTCATGATCCAATTCTTCCTGATGCTGTGCCGGTGCACCGCAATGTTTACAGAATGCATCTGTTTCTTTCATGATTTCTCCACACACACTGCATCTTAAAACATTCTCTTCTGTTTTCTGTAATATAGGCTGTATCTGCTCTATTTTACAACCGCATACAGCACAAAATTTTTCTGTTCCAAGCAGAGGGGCATGACAGTTTGGACAAGTTATTCCTGCATTTTCTTCTTCATGCTCCACCGGTGTTCCACACCACTGGCAAAATTTTGTTCCCTTTTTTATTTCTGCGCCACATTTTTTGCAAATTTCCACTCCTTTTAAAATTTGGAGACGTTCTTTCAATTCCTTTTTTTCTTTTTCAGCTTCGCTAATTGCCTCAAATAATTCGGCAAATGTCTCCCTCGTCACGTCTTCATCCGAGTTATAATATCTTCTTCCCAATTCCGCATAAATTGATTTAAGTTTTTCATCACATGATTCAATAGCAGACGAACATTTTACAATTTCCATATTATCTTTTGCTGCTCTTGATACATTTTTCCCCATTGTCTCTACCGACTTTGCCGCTCTGTCAAAAAAACTCATACTTACTTCTCCTCCATTTCACTTATTACCTGTACTTCTGAAATTTCTCAATTTCTATGAAACATAGGAACACCATACTATTAGTTCTATACTTTATAACAGGCAAGACTCCTGTGTGCCAATCTCCTGATCCTTCTCACGGCTGCCTTGCCTGTCCTATTTCCTCAAGTATTCTCTTCTCTGTGCTCCATTTCTTCTGTTTTCCTGCTTCTCTTCCGAATTTTCTTATCTCAGCACATAACTGCAGTTCAGTGTTCCGCCTGTTTTGATATTCTCCAAATCAATGTAAACATTCGCGCCTGTTCCCGTATTAAGATTTCCAAGACGCATAGACAGTGATGAAGCTCCGCGGCTGGAACAGCCTCTGCTGACATTCTGCCTCTTGTTATAGTAGCTGACATACGTAATCTTCCATCCGGATGCCGCTTTCACACTCAATACCGCATTTTTCTGAGTGGATCCTACCTTCAGTGTAACATTCTGATTACAGCCCCTGCTTGTTTTTCCTGCCAGATTTGAGGAAGAGCCGTTTTTCACTCCGGAAATCGTCAGCTGTGCGACCGGATTTACATACGACAGTACTTTTACAGTCGACGTATACGTCTTTTTTCCGACTTTAAAACTTATTTTGGATGTTCCCGTTCTTGTATAATGAAGATTAATTGAATCGCTTTCCTCAAGTCTGCTCTCTCCATCCGAATCCTGGCTGATATAAATATTTCGGTCTATTCCCGTTACATACATAACAGATGGATTACTGCTTTTGACCGACGACTTCAGAACGGTCTCTCCTGCTACAAGATTGCTGACGGAAAGACTCCCATAATACCAATTGCCACTCCCTTTTTGTTGCAGATAAAGTGTTTTCGTTTTAGGATACTGAACTGCTGCTTCTGCCGTACCTGACAGCATCATACAGAGCATCAGCCCTGCAAGCATCATTGCAAATGATTTTTTTAATATTCTCTTCATTCTCTGCCTCCCGAAATATAACGGACAGTCGTAATTTATCCTGTGAATATTGTCACATTCTGTTCAACTGCTTTGTTATTTGGCTGCTGTTCAGATCCAGCCTCCAAAATGCACGATTTTACAGCTATTTTGCAAAATATTTGATTGCCCCTGAACAGCTACATATTAATAAAAACTGTAGGAACACTCGGCAATTCCACCTGTTTTTACATTTTTCATCGTAATGGAAAGCCATCCATCGCATTTCGCTACCAGCGAACCGAGGGAAAGCCTTACTCCTGCCTGATTACAGCTGACATAAGTGGATTTTCCAGTCTTCTGTGAATAATAGGACACGTTTCTTATTCTCCAGTTTTTCGCTGCTGTAATTGCAACTTCTGCATTTTTCTGTGCTTTCTGCATCCGTATAGCGGTCTGATTATGATTTTTGAGCATCGGGGCAAGGTTTGTACTTCTTCCATTTTTTACCCCGGTAATTGTCACCTTCGAAAGCGGATTCGTATAAGAGAGAACCTTCACTTTCGAAGTGTACGTTCTTTTTCCGATTCGGAAACGGACTGTTGAAGTACCCGGCCGATAAAACCGAAAATTAATATACACACTATCATCCCGGTAGTATTCATCATCTTCCATGGTGAAAAGTGGATTTTTAATATACTCATACCGGAAAATATTGGTAGATCTTGTACTGTATAAATACTGCAGGATAGAGGAACTGCTCTGCAGTGAATTTCTTGCGATCGTTTCATCCGGCGCAAGACCGCTTACACTGATGGATCCAAACATATAATCCGCTTGCGGCGATGTACCTCCGTTATAAAATACCTGACTCTTTGGGTACTGAATTGCTGCACTTGCTGTTCCTGATACCATCATGCACAGCAACACTGCCATAAGCAGAAGATATTTGATTTTTCTGCATCTTTTATTCATTTTCTCTTCCTCCTTCAGACATTCTCTTTTGCTTCTTCTTTCTCTATTTTTTTTATCCGACTTACACTCCTCCTTCCTGTATAATCAGCATTTTCCCATGCTGCAACTTTAAGTGCTCCTCATCACAAACATTCCCGTTATGATCCAATAAACAGGCAATCCGATTCTGTTTAAACCGATATTTCGCACTCATGTCCCTCTTGCCGAAATATGAGAAATCCTTCTGCCAGAGGCTTATAATATCTCATAACCAGATATCCGCTTCACTATTTCATTGCATTAAAGCGAATAATCGCAAATACTCATGCGTTTATTTTGTATACTCAACTTTATTATTTATTTTTAATTTTGCCGTTTTTCTTCTTATTGTTGTTCTTTTATACAAAATTAAAAAACATCTACCGATAAATTTTATATAATTTTTTGTCGAACCACAAGATGGGGCGCGATTTGTGGACAGCTTTTTTCTGTTTTTATGAAATTTTTGTGTTCTCTATATCGAAACTATGATATACTCTGACTTATCAACTGATACTGCGAAAGGATGTGTTACCTGTGTCTGTTTTTTCTGATATGCTGCAAAATTATGTACATGAAAAAGATGTGAAGGTAAGTGCGCTCGCTTCCTACTGTGATATGGAGCGATCCACTTTCTACAAATTTATTACCGGCAAACGGGAACCTGGTTCTGTCGAGCTGGTGGAGCGGATTGCTTCTTTTATAAAGCTGACTCCTCTGGAAACTCATCAGTTCCGTGAAGCCTGGAAAATGGCCCGCATCGGGGAGACTACTTATTATACCCGCAAAAGTGTCGAGCATTTTTTAACTGATTTTCCGAATAAATCCGCACTGCCCTCCTGCGATTTCCCGCAGGGTACAGCAAGCCTCAATGACCGTTTTTCTTCCGGTAAAAACTGTCTTCTCCTGAATTCCTGACAGGCTGTGGATTTCTCTGTCCATCAGATCTTAATGGCCGAAGCTGCCAAGTCAAACGGTAAAATCGCACTTTTTCTGCAGCCGGACTATGACTTTTTGTTTCAGCTTTTATCCACGGTTCAGCCATCCGGCACTCTGCAGATTGACCATATCTTCAGTTTAAGCCGCACACCTCAGTTTACGGACTCGCATGAACTCTATGAGTTTTATTATCTGCGGAACATGTTTCCGATTTATATGAACCATGTGGATTACCGTACCTGGTGTTTTTATACCGGCGAAACGAAAAATTCTCAGAATCTTTCCACACTGCCTTACCTGATTCTGACCTCAGAGTTTGCAATTTCCTGTTCTTCGGATTATCAGACGGGTATTTTATATAAGGATCCGGATATTCTGCTTTCTTTCTGGAATCTCTTCTCCTCCAGACAGGCACTCTGTCAGCCTGTATTCCAGACTTTCCCTATTATAGCAGACGATCTTCCAGCGTTGTTTCAGTACATTGACCGCACGAGAGCTACCGCAAACGTATGTCTCTTTATTCAGCCGGAAGCCTGCTTTTTCCCGTTTCTGCACGGTGATATGATAAAAGAGCTTTTTAACACAGAACTGCCAATGGCTGATGCGATTATTCCGATGGCCGAATCTCTGGTGCAGAAAAACATGAAATTGATCAGTGATGAAAAAATGGTTATCTATTTCACTGACTCTGGTATGACACGTTTTCTGCAGGAGGGTCTGATTGAGGAAATCCCAGCGATCTTTTATCATCCGCTCAATATCAATCAGCGTATTTACGTTCTTCGTGAAATCGCAAAATGCTGCCGCGGCGGCTCCTATCGGATCTTAAAGAAACCGCTTGATCATCTGTCGGAAAATATCCGTATGGCGCTTTGCGGAACTACCTGCTCCTTCACGTATCAGACAAATTCCGGTGAGCACATGTGCTTTGCCGTCACGGAGCCATCGATTCTTCAGGTTTTTCATGACTTTCTGGAACATATAGATCCGGAGCTTTATTATGAGCCGGAGGAAGCGGCACAGATCATAGAGCGGCAGATCCGGCAGCTGGAGACTGGGAATTGATTCCGTTTTTACACTTTCCTGTGTAAAGCGAACATTCGCAATTCGCTTTGCGATCTGCGTCCAACTTCCTGTCGACAATTCAGCAATATCGTATTCTCCCTAACAACAGAAGAACCGGCCAATCCGTTTTCTAAAAACAGATCGGTCGGTTCTTCTCTTTCCGTGATTTTTTTATTCTGATCAGACCACGAATTTCTTCGTCTCTTGACTGTTAATCATTTTGCTTTCTGTGTGTTTCATCCAAACTGCTTTCCCTCTCCTTTACACACAATTGCCCCTGTTTCTGCTTCCGTACCTTTTTCCTGCCATCCCTCCGTCTCTTTCTTCAATCTCACAATCGTCTTAAACAGATCCCCGTCTGTCTCGATCCGGAAGCTTCCCCCCTGAAGCTCCGTAAAGCTCTTCACAATCGCAAGGCCAAGACCGCTTCCTTCGGTATTGCGGGAAGTGTCGCCGCGCACGAAGCGTTCGGTTAAATAGCTGCAGTCTTCGGCAAGCTCCTGCGCGGAGGTGTTTTTGACCTCGATCTCCACGTCATCGACGGTTTCGCGCAAAGTTATCCACGCCCGCGTGCCTGCAAGCGCATATTTGCTCACATTGACAATCAGATTTTCTAGGATGCGGTACGTCTTCTCCCCGTCCAGAAAAATCAGGACACGATTTTCCGGTACCGATACGCGGCAGTCGATCTGCGCTTCTGCCAGACGGTCCTCCTGCTCCAGCACGGCCTGCTTTACCATCTCGGCGAGATCAACCTGCTGCCGTCTGATCTGGATATTTCCGCTCGCCGCTTTGCTGATCTCGAAGAGATCTTCGATCAACTTTTTCAGGCGAAGGGACTTCCGGTCAAGGATCTCAATGTAGCTTTTCCGTTCTTCCTCTGTCGTTCCTTCTTCTTTCAGCAGGTTCACGTACGTAATGATCGCGGTCAACGGTGTCTTCAGGTCATGTGAGACATTTGTGATGAGCTCCGTCTTCATGTTCCGGCTTTTCAGTTCCTCTTCCACCGCCGCAGAAAATCCCTCTTTTACTTTTTCCAGCTCTTCCCCGGCAGCAGAAAAAATACCGAGATCACCGTCCGCCGAAGCGTTCAGATTTCCTTCTCCCATCTCCTTTACTTCCTCAAGCAGCACCCGATAATTTTCTTTGATCCGGTTCAGATAGCGCCGCAGGATCAGAAACAGCACAGCCGAATACAGGAAAATCCAGAAAATACCGCCCACCCACAGGCTGCAAAGTACTGCAAGGATCACAAAATTCACAAGAATTACCAGCAAAAGCCAGCGATCGGAGGAATCCGTCAGATCGATTGTCTGAAGCTCCTTCACCAATTTCTTTATCTTACTCTTCAGCCAGGCCAAAATCCGGTCACCGTTCTGATATAAGAGGGAGCGCTCTTTCATGTAAGGAACCACTCCGACATCCAACACTTGCAGCAATGCCATGACCGCGGCAAACCACACACTGTAGACCACAAAGTGGAAGCACAGGCAGACAAGAAGATACATCGCATACCAGCTGTCGTCTGACTGTACGGTCCTTACTGCAAAAGAAATGATTCCCCCATATGCCGTGATCATCAGAATCGCACCGGCCAAGGCCGCTTCAAACGGAATTTTCCCAATCAGTCGGCTCTCTCTGCGCAGCCGCTTAAACGGCGGAATCAAAAATGCGGCCAGCGCCAGCAGAAAAAGCGGTATGATGTACGATTCCAGATACCAGCTTCCACGATCTCCATACGCTGTCTCAAAAGCCTGTTCTTCCGGCTGCCACTGTACCCCCGTATAATAACAGTCCTGGTTTTCCGAGTAAATATAGACTGTAACCTGTTTTGGTGTCTGCAGAAGTGTCGGAGACAGCTCTGTATTTCCGATCCAGTTCAGAATCCGTGCCTTCGTCATCCTCCGGATATCTCCGGCCGACAAAACGATTCCATCCTGATTTTGCATCTCGTCGATCGACACACTACCTTCTTCATCAAACGTCATTTTCAGGAAAAACGGGGCATTTTCCGCAGCGCTCTCATACTGCTCCAGATTTTCCAACGAATTTGTCTCTGCCTCTCCGCTTTCCTGATCCACGATCCGATACTCGATCTGATACTGCTCGATCAATGAAGAAAAGCCATCGTACCAGTTCTGAAATTCCACATCAAAATCAGCCAGCTGTGTTTCCAGATCCTCATCCGTTTTTGCCTGCTCCCTTATTTTATCTGAAAAAAATACTTCCGAAGGAAGCACTGTACGCTGCTGCAATTTTTCCTGCAGCTGCCAGTACATCACATAACTGCCAACGTACATAAACTGCGCAAAGCTTTTCAGATTCTCTTCCGCTCCGCCGTCATAGGACGGCCAGGTGTTTTCCGGCGCATCCGCCTCTGTCGCCTGTGTTTTCTGGCTGCTATCCATGGAAGCCCGATATTCATAATAAATCTGATAATACAGATCCGAAGCGACTCCTGTCATGATCGCAGCACAGATCAGGATCAGAATCCCTGCAAAAATAATTGCCTTATTGTTTTTCGATTTTGTAGCCAACGCCCCACACCACCTTTAAATATTTTGGATTTTTCGGATCCACCTCGATTTTTGACCGGATATGCCGGACATGCACCATGATCGTCTCTGTTGCGATTGCCTTTTCATTCCATACCTTCTCATAAATTTCTTCTGCTGAAAAAACACGTCCCGGGTTTTTCATCAGAAGCGCCAGGATCTTAAATTCCAGCGGTGTCATCGTCACCGTCTCCCCGTCGATCCGCACCTCCTTCGTCTCATCGTTCAACTCCAGGCCGCCGATCACATACGTATGATCGTTCTCCTTTTTACCCGCCATTTTGAGATACCTCGAATACCGACGCAGATGGGAATTGACACGCGCGATCAGCTCCATCGGTGCAAACGGTTTTGTCACGTAATCGTCCGCGCCGATATTTAATCCCATCACCTTATCGACCTCCTCCGACTTTGCCGATAGCATGATCACCGGAAAATCGTACTTTTCCCGAAGCTTTATCGTCATCGTAATGCCGTCCATCACCGGCATCATGATATCGACAATCGCCAGATGAATCTCTTCGTTGGCAAGAATCTCTAGCCCCTCCTTTCCGTTCTGTGCCTTAAACACCTTATACCCCTGATTTTTCAGGTAAATTCCCACACCATCCAAAATTGCCCGGTCGTCTTCCACTACAAGTATATGATACATTTTTCTCTTTTCCTCTCTGTACACATTCTCTAATCGAGTCAGGCAGGTCACAAATATCCTCTTTTCGCTCCGCGCCACGTACACGTACTGCCTGCTCCTGCGAATTTCTTATCAGAATCTTTTTTCTGTTCCTGTTCTATCATACCAGTGAAACCGGAAAACCACCATCCCTTTCCTTATAAGAAAGCTGAAAAAAATCCGAAAGAAATTCGAAAGAAGCACAATAAAAAAGATCCTCTGAAACAAATTTCGGCATATCATCCGATCTGTTTCAGAGAATCCTTCTCTCTGTTCTTTTTCTATAGCAATTCAATAAAATAATGCAGGCAAGACTATTTGTCTGACTCTGGTAACCCGGACATTCCCAACCACTCCATGGCCGGTCAATGGGGTGCTTCAACGCCTTCTGCTCTTACCTTTTTAAGCTTTGCACGTTTGAAACTATGGAATACTTATCCTGGCGCAACTTCCCGCTTACTTCGCAGCCTCTCTCGACGAGATCAGCATCGGCTCTGTCGCGCTTGCCTCTGCGATATTCATCACATGATTGACAATTCGCGTGAAGCTGTTCAGCGCCTCAACGAATGTAAGTCCCTGCTCAAATGTACACTTCTTCTCCTGGAGCCTCTCCATATGATTCGTCTGTGCCCGGGCGGCCATCTTCATGATCGAGCGCTCTTTGAGCTTCAGTTCCAGCCATTTTTCTGCTGTCATCTGCTGATCCCGGAAGGTCTTCATCGTTTCGTCGAGCAGCTCCATATCCATCTGGTATACCTTGCGCAGCTCTTCCTGTGCTGCCTCCGTATATCCCTGTCCCATTTCTACTGCCTTTTCGGTCTGAACCAGAATCTTGATCGCATGGTCACCGATCTGCTCCAGGTCATTGATCACGTGAAAGATACAGCCCATGTAATGGGAAACCGTCGGCGGCAGCTGCAGTGCATTCACATTGGTGATATAATCTGTGATCTCAGATGCCAGGTAATCAACCACCTGCTCCCGCTCTCTTATGATGTTTGCGGACATGATGTCCTTTTTGATCAGTCCCTCTGCCGCATCAGCCACATTCTGCTTTACAATGCCGGCCATACGTTCCACTTCCTTGCCAACCTGCAGAGACATAACGGCCGGAGATCCTACCATGTTCTGATCGATGTACTCCAGACGGAACGCACTCTCGTGTGCCTGCTTCGGAATGATCCGATACGTCCATTTTACAACCAGATTTACAAACGGCAGCAGCAGAACACCGGTCACTACTTTAAAGATAATGTGGTAAACTGCTACCTGAAATACCGGATCCGGTATCACCTGCTCGATCATCTGTGTGATCGGGGTCAGAATCGTCAGCGGAATAAACAAAATCGCTCCGACTACGTTAAAGATCAGGTAAATGCAGGCTGCACGCTTCGCATTATTTTTTGCATTTAATGCAGAAAGCAGCGGAGGTGTGGATGAACCGACGTTGATACCGCAGATCAGAAATGCTGCAAAGTAAAGCGGCATCAGACCCTGCATAGCCAGCGCCTGAAGAACGCCGACTGCCGCAGAAGAACTCTGTATTACAGCACAGAGAACAACTCCGACCACAAAGCCGAGCAGAGGATTTTTTGCGTTGAGGATAAAATCCTGAAATGCCGGTGAATCTTTCAGCGGAGACATTGCGGAGCTCATCGTGTGAAGCCCCTGAAACAGAATTCCGAATCCGAGAATGACCTGCCCTACATAGCGCGTGCGCTTCTTTTTTGCGTAAAGCAGAAGCACCGCTCCCATACAGATACAGACAGGAGCAATTCCGGAAACATCAAGCGCGATCAGTACACTGGTGATCGTGGTACCGATATTGGCACCAAAGATAACGCCTGTTGCCTGCGCCAGATCCATGATCTCTGCATTGATAAAGCCCATGACCATGACTGTCGTCGCCGAAGAGGACTGAATGACTACGGTAACCAGTGCTCCGAGCAGAAAGCCCATAATGCGGTTTCGTGTCAGTTTCTCCAGCAAATCCTTCATTTTTGGACCGGCAGCAAGTTCCAGGCCTTCGCCCATGTACTTCATTCCGAACAGAAACGCTCCCAATCCACCCAGCAGAGCAATAATACTGTTAATTCCCATATGCTGTTTTCCAGAAAACCTTTGCCAGGTTTCCCTTTCCTCCTTTGATGAGACTTTTCTTTTTGCGGGTATCCGCAAATTTCATCCATTTATAACATATCATAAAAGTAAGGAAATTGCAAAGTGAATGTAAATTCTGCGTAAGTTTTGTGTAATCTGCCGGATATCGTAATAAAAATTCGGCTATTTCTGTAGTATGTTCGAAACGACTGCCGCGATTTCACAGAGTTCTTTTCTATTTCAGAATCTTCTCTACATCACAGAGTTTTGAGATATCATAATCTATATGTACTTCTGTTGTATTTTTCTTTTTTTTCGGATTATACCAGCAGCATTTCGCACCGATATTGTTTCCGCCTCTCATATCACTCGTCAGTGAATCCCCTACAACCAGAATACGGTTCGGCTCAATTCCTTTCAGCAGTTCCAGTACCGGCCTGAAAAATCCGATGTTTGGTTTTTCCACTCCGATCTCATCTGAAATAAAAATCCCATCCATATATTGTCCAAGGCCGGAGCCCTTAAGCTTCTCCCGCTGCGCCTCCACCGTTCCATTCGTGATGACACACTGGCGGATCTTTCCGTGCAGCTTCTTACAAAGTGCTACTGAATCTTCATTTTCAAAAAAAATCTCCCCTAGTTTTCTCTGGTATGAGTCATTAAATGCTTTTACATCGCTGCAGGTAATTCCCTCCTGTGCAAAGAAACGGTGAAATCTTCCAACCAGTACTTCCGTTTTCGTCATCTCTCCGCGCTCCAGCGCTTCCCAGCAGGCGCGGTTTATCTCCGCGTAACGCCCAAGCATCGCGTCGTCGCAGCCCTCGATTCCAAATTCTTCCATGCAGGAAAGGATACCGTGGCGCTCAGATTTTTCAAAATCGAGCAGTGTCCCGTCCACATCCCATAAAATGGCCTGATAATACATGTTACATTTCTCCCATAAGTAATAATATTAACACTTCGAAATCGGATTCTTTCCATTCTTCCATCATTCGTTCCATTGCATTCAGGTTTGGATCGGAGTGTTCAAGTTCCCGGGCGTAGCGCCATGCCAGTTCGGCGCGGTCTTCCGCGGCCAGCTTTTCGCCGGCCAGAATCCACTGTGCAAAGGCAAGCTCTCTTAAAATCCGGACGCTCATCACCGCCATCTTCGCCTTGCGAAGCGCATCTCCGTCGTAAACTGCGCCGCAAAAATAAACAAACAGGAAGTATACCAGAATCTGCTCATACTCTGTCTCCCATGCACGTGCCTCGGCAAGAAAACGTTTTTTGCGTTCCAGATAAACTGCCGGTCCTTCACCATACAGTGCCTTCCTCCACCGCTGCAGATCCGGCACCCAGCGTGGATCGAGCACCTCAAAATCCCTGAGGTAATCAAGTAGACGCCATTGTACGGAAAGATAATCTGAATCCGCCCGCTGCCCGTCATTTTCCCCGCAGAATTCTTCATTTACAAGTGAAAACCAGATCAGCTTGTGCGCAAGCGCCGTATCAGCCCCTTCTCTTTGATAGCGTTCCAGGACATTCTCTGTGTCAAATAACTGTCTCGAATCAATCCGGTTCTGCACATCATGAGCAAGTGACAGGATCTTAGCCATACGAAGATTCAGCACTTCATTGCGGTTCTGTGCCATCGCAATCAGTACGCTTCTGCAGTCCTGCAGCGCTGAATATAGAAACTCATCAAAGTCATCGTCGTTTTTCTGTAAGTGATCTCCATCGTTTTTTCTGACTTTTTCTGTCGTCAGAAACTGCGCCTGATCTGTTTTATCAAGCAGCAGGCGTGCCACCATTGGGCAGGAGAGTGATAATGAAATCTCTCTCTCATTTTCATAGACCTCCACGTGCTTTGGGTAACGCCTGCAGGTACGGCACAGAAAATCCGGTCCTTTTTCCAGATGAATGTCACAGAGATTCTGTTCATTCAAAAAAGCGCAGCGGCTATGATACTGTTTGAAACGCCCTTCTTCCCAGTTAATTGAATTGACCAGGCGGTTTCCAAAAATCCCAGGACAGGATGCATATTTTTTCAGACTCTTATCATCAATCATAATCTGCCATCCGGCGCAGCACGTTGCCGGGCAGTCAGAAGCCAAACATTTGAATTTCTTATAATAATCAGGGACTGTGTATCTCATCTTTCTACTCCATTCTGCCGCAGACCTGCGTCTGCAGCCGTCTCAGTAAAGCAACATTCGTCATGCACTTTTATGATATTTTGTAACTGTTCAGAGCCAAGCAAAATTTCATAAAACAGGCGGAAAATGC
>ERZ827108.1893-NODE-1893-length-24874-cov-27.266771_pt1 | contig 24874 bp, 20 predicted proteins | sample MGYA00519921_ERZ827108 | MGnify/ENA primary metagenome ERZ827108 (study PRJEB31778, sample SAMEA3449258) | human gut metagenome | biome: human gut; feature: human-associated habitat; material: faeces | place: United Kingdom | collected 2010/2012 ...
TCTTGACCCACGGCGCATAAAGTGTTATTATTTTAACATACGGGGCTTTTTTGAGGCTGCCCCGCCCTGACTGAAAAAAACGAGGTGCTGTAAGATGAATTTTGAGGACCTGATCGCGAAAGTAAAAACCTGTGGCAAGCAGAAGCTGGCTGTCGCCGCCGCTGAGGACGATGCGGTTCTGGAGGCTGTTGACGCCGCCCATAAACAGGGCATTGCCGATGCCATTCTGGTGGGTGACGAGGCTGCCATTCGCAAGATCGCGGCAGAGCTGAACATCGACCTTTCCGACTATGAGATCATCAACGAGCCCGACAAGGTGCAGGCCTCGCTGAAGGCTGTCAAGCTGGCGCATGACGGCGTGGCCAATATGTACATGAAGGGCCTGCTGGACACCAAAACCTTCCTAAAGAGTGTGCTGGACAAGGAGGTCGGCCTGCGCACCGGCAAGACCCTGTCCCATGTGGCCGTCTTTGAGGTCAAGGGCATCGAGCAGCTGCTTTTCCTGACCGATGTTGCCTTTATGACCTACCCGACGCTGGAAGATAAAGTACATATCATCGAGAATACCGTTGCCGTGGCCCATGCCTGCGGCGTTGCCTGCCCCAAGGTTGCTCCGCTGGCCGCCGTTGAGGTCGTCAACCCGAAAATGCCCTGCACCGTGGATGCCGAGGAGCTGCGCAAGATGAACGAGGAGGGCAAGATCACCGGCTGTGTGGTGGATGGTCCCCTGTCCATGGACATTGCCATCGACCCCGAGGCTGCCCACCACAAGGGCGCGCAGGACCGCCCGGCCGCCGGCCATGCGGACATTCTGCTCTTCCCCGACATTCAGGCCGGCAACCTCGTCTACAAGACGCTTGTCCACACCGCCGACTGCAAGAACGGCTGCATCCTGACCGGCACCAAGGTGCCCGCCATCCTGACAAGCCGCAGCGACTCCTTCCAGACCAAGGTCAACTCGATCGCGCTGGCCGCCGTTGTCGCCGCCGGGCTGAACCAGTAAAAAATGGCTTCCCCCTCGGGGGAAGCCAAAGAATGTAAAAAAGGAGACATTTACCATGTCCATCAAAACTCTGGTCATCAATCCCGGCTCCACCTCCACCAAGGTCGGTGTGTTTGAGGATGAGACCCTGCTGTTTGAAGAAACGCTGCGCCACCCCACCGAGGAGATCGCCAAGTATGCCAGCGTCATTGATCAGAAGGATTTCCGCAAGGAGATCATTCTCGACTTCCTGAAGGAGAAAAACTGCGACCCCAAGACGCTGAATGTCATTGTCGGCCGCGGCGGCCTGCTCAAGCCCATTCCGGGCGGCACCTATGCCGTCAGCGATGCGCTGCTCGCTGACCTGAAGGCCGGTGTTCAGGGGCAGCATGCCTCCAATCTGGGCGGCATCCTTGCCCGCGAGATCGGTGATGCGCTGGGCGTGCCCAGCTACATCGTTGACCCTGTGGTTGTCGATGAATTGACCGATAAGGCGCGCATTTCCGGTATGCCGGAGCTGCCCCGCCGCTCCATCTTCCATGCGCTGAACCAGAAGGCCGTTGCCCGCCGCTTTGCCAAGGAGAACGGCAAGCGCTACGACGAGCTGAACCTCATCGTCATCCACATGGGCGGCGGTGTCTCGGTCGGCGCCCATGACCACGGCAAGGTCGTGGATGTGAACAACATTCTCGACGGCGAGGGCTGCTTCAGCCCCGAGCGCAGCGGCACCGTGCCTGTCGGCGATCTGGTCAAGATGTGCTTCAGCGGCAAGTACACCCAGCAGGAGGTCTACAAGAAGATCTGTGGCAACGGCGGCTTTAACGGCTACCTGCACACCAACGATGCCCGTGAGGTCGGCAAGATGGCCGAGTCCGGCGATGCACTGGCCAAGCAGGTGTGGGATGCCTTCTTCTACCAGATCGCCAAGGACGCCGGCGCTATGGCTGCCGTGCTGCACGGCAAGGTCGACCAGATCATCCTGACCGGCGGCATTGCCTACAACCCGTTCACGGCCAAGACCCTGACCGACTACCTCGGCTGGATCGCTCCCGTCACCACCTACCCCGGTGAGGACGAGCTGCTCGCCCTCTGCCAGGGCGCCCTCCGCGTCATGACCGGCGAGGAAGAAGCTAAGAATTACTGATTTTAGCATAAAATAAACCACACCGCCGCTGACGAGCAAAATCGTCAGCGGCGGTGCTTTTGTTTATATCGCAGTAGGGGCCGGGCATGCCCGGCCCGGTGGTGTCCCGTCGGCGGGCGTTTATGGGGATGCCCCGGGCCGCACATGTGCGGCCCCTACCGCGCTGCAAACCGGCGGTGGTCGGCGTCCTCGACGCCCCGCGGAGGGGTCAAGACCCCTCTCTACGGGGAACCCGTAAACGGCAGGCTGTAGGGAGCGGTCTTGACTGCTCCGGGCAGGCTTGCGCCCGCGCAGCGTTCCCGGGGGGAAAATCCCTCCCCTGCGACTAAAACAAACGCGTTTTCGCTGAAATTACTCGTTCCTGTTCTCGTTCTTTCCCAGCTCCAGCTGGCGGAAGCCTTCGCCGTGGACCTCGTTGGATTGAAGCATGATGATGAAGCAGCCCGGGTCGAGGGCCTGCATGGCATGCTCGATCTCATAGAGCTGCTTGTTGGAGCAGGCGCAGAGCACGACATCTCGGGGGTGGCCGCCGTAGCCGCCGCGCCCCTGCAGGATCGTGGAGCCGCGGTCGGCTACCCGGTCAATCTCGGCACAGGCGGCCGCGCCGTCATCGGTGATGATCATGGCCAGCATCGACGAGGTGAAGCCGAACATCATCTTGTTGATGACGATGGAGACAAGGAAATTGAACATGATACCGTAGATGATGGCGTCCACATCGCGGAACACGGCGCCGGAGAGGACGATGACGGCCAGCGCCGCCGCAAAGGTGAGGTTGCCGAACGCCAGATACGGGTGGCGGGCTTTGATAGCCATTGTGATGAAGTCGAGGCCGCCTGTGCTGGAGTTGTTCATGTAGATCAGTGCATCGCCGATGCCGCCGACCACGCCGGCGCAGATTGTGGCCAGCAGGCGGTCGCCCTGATAGACCGGCAGCAGCGGCAGCACATAGTCGGTGGAGATGGCAAAGAGTATCATGCAGTAGACGCTGCGCAGGAAGAAGGCGCGTCCGAGCAGCTTGTAGGTGCACAGGATGATCGGAATGTTGATCAGCACATTGCTCAGGCCCATCGGCACGCCGAACAGGCGGTACAGGATGGCGCTGATGCCCGCAACGCCGGTGACAGGGATACCGGCCGCAACGGCAAAGCTGTAGATGCCTGCCGCGGAGATCAGGCAGCCGAGTGTCTGCAGCAGGAAATTCAGGGATTTGTTTTTCGTCATGGTACAAACCTCTTTTCATTAACAAAAAAGCCGGGAGCAAACAATGCTGCTCCCGGCTGAACTTTTTAAGCTCAGGCGTTCTTTTTGATCTTGGAGGCGCTGTAGGTGTTCAGCGCGGCGCTGTTCAGATCATGCTCCAGCGCGGCACCGGCGGCGTACAGCTCATCCTGAATGGCGGTAGACTTCATATCGGTCAGCAGGTCATACATGCTGTCCAGCTCGTCCACGGTGTAGGTCTTGAACGGGTCGATGCGGCGGGCAACCAGAATCGTGGTGCCCAAATCGATCGTGGTCCAGTGGTTCAGCCCGGCAGCGTCCAGCGGGTCGGTCAGGTTGTTGTATTCATCGCTGCCGTAGCTGCTCAGGTCATCGGGGGTGTAAAGCTGGCTTGCAGCGTAGTAGACGGCCTGCGAGGCGTCCATCTCACTGCCCATGGCAGCCATCGCCTGCGGCACATAGGTCATGGCCGCAGTGTACAGGGCGCTGCCGGAGGCCGTCTCTGCGGTGGCAGTCCGGCTCAGCTCCTCCATGCAGCTTTCGGCGGTAGCCATGATGGCGGCCTTCTGGGTGTCATCAGCCATCGCGTAGCTGCTGTAGTTGACGAGCGGGAACTGCACGGCCTCAATGTAGTAGCAGTCGTTGTTCACATAATCGGTGTACTCGGCTTCGGTGACGGGGGTCGTGCCCTCGGGGCCGTAGGCCATCTTCAACAGGGCCTTGGCCTTCTGGGCGTTGAGCAGGTAGGTCTCCACAGTAGCCTTGGAGATGCCGTTGGCTGTGTACAGATCGCCGTTGGTGCCCCACAAGCTGTCGGCGGTTTTGGCGGCCTCGGCAGTGGCGGCGTCATCCAGAACACCGTTCTGCGCGGCAAACTGCTTTTCCACGGCGGCGTAGTACTCAATGGCGCGGGTGGTCAGCTGGGCCACATACTCGCTGCCCGGGGCGGTGACCTCCTCGCCGTTGATGGTACCGGTGCAGGTGGCCTTCAGCACGGCTTTGACATCGGAGGCCGTCTCGCCGGTCGCAAGCTTGGCCAGACCGGACGCGGTGTTGTAGGAGTTATACTGGGCCAGCAGGTAGATGCCGGCCGGGATATCGACCCCGCCGATGGAGCCAACGGTGGACGGCGTGGACATGGCGCAGCCCGCCAGCGCCAGCACCATGGAAACAGCCATGGCAAGGCTGAACAATTTGGTTTTGATGGAACGCATAAATGGTTCTCCCCTTTGATATACTTTAGGCGCGGCAGGACGCCGCAGCATAAATGTTATTATACCGCATTTTTGCCGCTATTGCAACCCCTGCGGGGGTGTGATATACTTGTGAAAAATGTGTGAGGGCACCTATGTAGGGGCCGCACATGTGCGGCCCGCAACTTTCCCGTGAACGACCGCCTGTTTTACACGCGCGGGCCGGGCATGCCCGGCCCCTACAAAGCTACCGAGGAGATTCACTATGCTTTTAACCGCCGAACTCGACAGATTATCCGCCACCGACTGGCAGCCGTTTTTTGCGCAGGAACGCGCAAAGCCGTACTTTGCCGAACTGGACGCCTTTGTGACGGCGGCTGCGGCGGAAAGGACTGTCTACCCCGCACCGGAGAATATCTTTGCGGCGTTTCGCGCCTGCCCGGCTGCGGCGGTGCGGGCGGTCATTCTGGGGCAGGACCCCTACCATGAGCCGGGGCAGGCCATGGGGCTTTCCTTCTCGGTGCCGGACGGCTGCAAGGCTCCGCCGAGTCTGCGCAACATCTTTAAGGAATTGGAGAGTGAGTTCGGCCCCGGCAGTGCTGCCCACACCGACCTGACGCCGTGGGCGCGGCAGGGTGTGCTGCTGCTGAACACCGTGCTGACCGTGGAGCAGGGCGCGGCCAACGCCCATGCAGGCCATGGGTGGGAGACGTTCACCCGCGCGGCGCTGGAATATGCCGCCGCGCAGGGCACCGGCCCGCTGGCCGCCGTTTTGTGGGGCAAGCCTGCGCAGAAATACGCACCGATTTTTAACGCCGCTGCCGCCCGCCGCGCGGTGCTGGTACTGGAATCCGCCCACCCCAGCCCGCTTTCGGCCTACCGGGGGTTCTTTGGCTCGGCACCGTTCGGCAAGGTAAACGAGTTTTTGAAAAACAACGATGCAGCAGAAATTGATTGGTGCCTGCCCGCAAACGCAACCCACAGTTGACAGATTGCCGGGGCCGATTTATGGTGTGCAACCGGGGATTCTGGTAGGATAAGGGCAAGGAAATTGAAGGAGGCACACCCAAATGATCTTTGCAGACAAACTTATCACCCTGCGCAAAAAGGCGGGCTGGTCCCAAGAGGAACTGGCCGTGAAACTGAACGTGACCCGGCAGTCGGTATCCAAGTGGGAGGGCGCACAGTCTGTGCCCGACATTGACAAAATCTTGCAACTGAGCTGCCTGTTCGGTGTGACGACCGACTACCTTTTAAAAGACGACGCGGCCGAGCCGGAATACACCGAGGACGATACCTCTCCCCTGCCCCGTAGGAAGGCGCTGACTGCCGCCTACTGGCTGGTGGTGGTCACCATCTTCCTGTGGTACACCTTCGGCCCCAACGGCAACGGCCAGCCGCAGTACAGCTGGTTTATCTGGGCCATCGCGGGTGTGCTGTACGCCGCGCTGGTGATTGCGGTCAAGGCGTTTATGAAGAAGAATCGGTGAAAATAAAAAAGCCTTCCCCAAGGGGAAGGCTTTTTTTATATCAGCCCAAAATGTTCCAATGCCTTCGCCAGACCGTCTTTCATAATATCATCCGTGACATAATCGGCGGCGGCCTTGGCCTCCTCGCAGGCGTTGCCCATCGCTACGCCGATGCCTGCGTATTCCAGCATCGTCACATCGTTGCCGCCGTCACCGAAGGCGATGCACTGCTCCCGCGTCAGCCCAAGATGTGCCAGCGTGTGGGCCAGGCCGTTAGGCTTGCCGCCGCCCTCGGGTAGGATATCGCAAAAATCATCCTCCCAGCGCACAGCCAGACAGCCGGGGCAGCGGCGCAGGAACTCGGCCTCCTTCTCCGGCGGCAGGAACGCGCTGAGCTGGTAAATATCCTCGTGCTGGATCAGCGCGGCAACATCCCCGGCCCCCAGCTCCAGCTTTTTGGCAAAGTCGCGGCTCCAATCGTTGATAAGGTTGAACCGGCAGAAGTCCTTGCCTACAAAACCGACGGACAGCTGTTCTTTTTCAATGTACGGCAGCAGCGTTTGCAGCGATGCCGCCGGGATATACTTGCTGTACAGCAGCTCGCCATCGGCCAGGTAGCAGTACTGGCCGTTCATCGTGACATAGCCGTCAAAGGGGGTGCCGTCCAGCGCGTGCAGGTACGGCAGATGTACCGGCGGGCGGCCGGTAGCAATAAACGTTTTGACGCCGTTTTTGCGCAGCCGGGCCAGCGCGTCCACCGTTGAGGCGGGCAGGTGCTTGGCCTCAAAAGGCAGCAGCGTACCGTCAATATCAAAAAATGCAGCTTTGATATCCGCCATGGGGTTACTCCTTCTTCAGGCTGCGGCCCATCAGGGACATCAGGGCGCTGCGGGCCTCAAGCTTGCCGTCAAGGATGGCCTCCACAGCCTGCACGATGGGCATCTCGACTTTGTACTTTTTGGCAAGGCGGCAGGCGGCGGGCAGCGCGTTGATGCCCTCAACGACTTGGCCGACCTCAGTCTTGGCGTCCTCGACGGATTTGCCGCGGCCGATGAGCATACCGGCGTGCAGGTTGCGGCTGTGCATACTGGTACAGGTGACGATCAGATCGCCCATGCCGGACAGGCCTGCAAAGGTCTCGGGCTTGCAGCCCATAGCGGCCCCGAGGCGGGCCAGTTCGGCGTTGCCGCGGGTGATAAGGGCGGCCTTGGCGTTGTCACCGTAGCCAAGGCCGAGGGCAATACCCACGGCCAGTGCGATGACATTCTTGATCGCGCCGCCCAGCTCAGTGCCGCGGCGGTCATCGTTGGTATAGACGCGGAAGGTCGGCGTGTTGAAGATTTTCTGGACGGTCTTGGCGGCCTCCTCCTCTGCGCAGGCGGCCACGATGGCGGTGGGCATATCGCGGGCAACCTCCTCGGCATGGGTGGGGCCGGACAGCGCCACGACCCGCGCCTTGCGGCCGGCCTTGGCAAGCTCATCCTCAATGATTTCGCTCATCGTCATCAGGGTCTTGTCCTCAACGCCCTTGGCCACATCCACGATCAGCTGGCCATCGGGGATGTGCGGCGCAGCCTTTTTGGCGGTGGCACGCACAAAGGGGGACGGCACGGCAAACAGCAGGACATCGCGGCCGGCGCAGGCCTCGGCAATGTCGGCGGTATAGTGCATCGTGGCAGGCAGCTCCATGCCGGGCAGGTTGGGGTGGCGGTGGGTGGTACTGAGGGCTTTCAGCTCGGCGGGGATGGCGCTCCATACCGTGACATCCTTGCCATGGACGGCCAGCAGACGCGCGAGCGCGATGCCCCAGGTGCCTGCACCGAATACTGCGATTTTTGTCATGGGAATAGTTCTCCTTGTTTGATGAAGTTGGCCGTGCCGCCTGGTAGGAGCCGGACATGTCCGGCCCTCAGCGTGAAAGGCAGAAGTATGCCCACGGGAAGGCCGAGGGCGAGGCGTGCCTCGCCCTTACAGGGCACTCCGTCCCAGCAGCGAAGCAAACAGACGATGGCGGGGCTTGACGGCGGGCGGCTCGGCATCAAGATAGACGCGCTCATAGCAGTTCACGATGCGGGTCGTGCCGTACTGCTGCTCACGCGGGATGGAAGCGCCGTAGCTCAGGTGGATATGTCCGTGCAGCATCAGCTGCGGATGGTAGCGGTCCAGCAGGACCGAAAACGCCGTAAACCCGCGGTGCGGCAAATCGGTCAGATCGCCGTAGCCGTGCATCGGCGCATGGGTCACAAGAATATCAAGCCCGCCGTGGCGGTCGATCTTGCCGCGCAGGCGGTTGACTCGCTTTTTCATCTCGGCTTCGGTAAACTGCCAGGCACCGGTGCGGTAGCGGCAGCCGCCGCCCAGCCCGGCGATGCGCAGCCCGTTGTGAACATAGACATCATCATCAATGCAGATGACGCCCTGCGGCGGGCGCAGGTCATAGCTTTCATCATGGTTGCCGTGGACATACAGCACCGGCATGGGGGCCATCGTTGCCAGATATTCCAGATAATGGCGGTTCAGATCGCCGCAGGCAATGATCAGATCAACGCCCGCGAGCTTGTCCGGTGTGAAATAGTCCCACAGGGCTTTGCATTCCTCGTCGGCGATAGCTAGAATCTTCACAGCTCGGCCTCCTTCTCAACGGGGAGAAGGTCGCGGTGAATGCCCTGCATCCGGTACATCGGCTTCGATACCTCGGCCAGCTCGTCATATTCGGGGATGTGCCCGTCCACGGCATCGCAGAGATAGTCCATGTGGGCGATCTGCTCAAGGTCAAGGCCGTGGCGGCCGCTGTTCTTGACGCTGCCGTCCTGCGCTGTGATGCGGCAGTGGAACGGGTCGATCATGCCGGAGGTCACGCCGTTGCGCAGAATCTGCGCCAGATGGGTGACATCGGGCGGCAGTTCACGGCTGAGCAGTACATCCATGACGCCGCTGTTCATGCCCCACCAGTAGTTGACGGCACGGCCGTCGGTGCCGGACTTATCCCGCACCCAGCCGCCGTTGAGGACGGTGCGGATGACATTTTCATAGAACTGGCCCCAGTGCCAGAACGGGGTGGCCAGATCCTGCAGCACGCCGCCGGGCCCGACCAAAAAGGTGCCGAACTCCCGCTGGGGGCGGTTGGGTGTCGGCGCATCGCGGCCCGAGATGACGGAGATTCCCTTCTGGGTGAAGGTATGCAGCGGGTCGGTCTGGTCGGGCAGGCAGGTCCACAGCAGTTCGATCCGGGCGCGGGGGTTTGCCATGCGTGCCCCCAGCGCAAAGGCGTTGATGTTGGCGGGCATGCCGTAGCTGGGATAGTCCGCCACATAGCCGATGCGGTCCCCCGCTGCCATGGCACCGGCGATGGCGCCGGTGATGAACTTGGCCTCGTATACGCGGGTGTAGTAGGTGCGGATGCTCGCGTAGGGCATCTCCATCGAGCAGTTCAGAATCCGCACCTGCGGGTGCTTGACGGCGGCGCGTAAGGACGCGCCCACCAGCTTGGGGCTGGTGGTAAAGACAACATCGGCCCCATCGGTGATGGCCTGCTCGACCAGTGCATCGGCATTCTCGCCGGGGACGGCGTTGAAGTAGGCAACCGTCTCGACCTGCCCCTCAAACACGGTGTCCAGCTGGGTGCGGCCGAACTCATGCTGGCTCGTCCAGGAGCTGGTCCCCGGGGTGCGCTCATGCACAAAGGCAACCTTCAGGTGGCTGGGGGCGGTGCGCTTGCCGGGCAGGATGCGGTCCAGCAGGCCGGACTGCTTCGGCTCGGCGGGCTTGTCGCTGACCTGCACGGGGTCACCCTTCTGCAGGGCCAGCACATCGTCCCACAGGGCATCCAGTTTTTCGCTCAGCTCGCTCGGGCTGGAATCGGCCAGCTCCTTCATGGTGTAGACGCGCAGCAAAAGCAGCAGCACATCACCCGCCGTGACGCTGAGTTTGGCACCGCGGTGGGCCAGAAACGCCTTCTCGACCCAGTTGTAGAGCGACATGATCTCGACGCGGTCCTCATCGCTCCACTTTTCATCAGGCCCCTTGCCGAGGATCTTCTGCAGGCGGGCATAGCTGCCGGGCTTGGTAAAGGTCAGCAGATAGGTCTGGGTGATGGGATAATAGTGCATGAACTCGTAGTACATCTGGACGGCGGGGTCCTCGCTGTACTGCGGCACGATGCGGATGACATTGCCCAGAATGCTGGTCGCGTCAAAGTATTTCAGCACACTGACGCGCTTGTTGCCTTCCTGCACATAGAATCGGCCCATATACTCATAGCAGCGGATGGGGTCGCGGATGCCCTCTTCCAGATGAGACAGGCAGAGGTTGACCCACTTACTGGCAAACTCGGTCTTGAGGTCCAGCAGCGGCATAAAGTTGGATGCGAACGCTGCGGTGCGGCCAGTCGTTTTGGTGCCCACCAGCAGATTCAGCGGGATATCCACCTGGCCGAGGGGAATTTGATTTTCCACCGGGACATTTTGCAGGATATCGTCCAGTACAGGCAGAAACGGCGATTGCCCGGCAAGCATTTTCTCCCGGTAATCGCGCAGTGCCAGCTTTTGGGCTTTCAGGTACAGTTCATTTCCCTCGTTGCGGTTCACAGCCGGTCGCCTCCTCGATTCTTATACAACAGATACAAAATTATTATAACACATATGTGCGGAATATACAAAGATTTTTGCAATTACCCTGTATGCACCGCCTTCGGGTACACCTTATACATGCGGTCATTGTCGTAGTGCTCGTCTAAATAAGTTTCGATGCTGTTCGCGGCGGGAACGCCGTTCAGGCGTTCGTTGTAGCGCACCAGCGCAGCCGAGCTGACGACCATATCCGCCGCCATGAACACGCAGAGCGCCCAGGTCAGCACCGTGCCGAAGCGGCGGGGCAGCTTTTCGATGGCGGCAGAAATCGGCGGGTACAGCACTTTGAACCACGCCACCGCCGCAAAGCCCCAGAAGAAGCAGTAGAGAAGATTGATACGGCCGCCCAGATTGAATGGGATGGCGCTGTAGTCCCAGAACACCGCGCCGAAAACGACCTCGGTAAAGACGCTGCACAGATACTCATACGCACCGCCCAGCAGTGTGCCGGTCACGAAAAGCCAACTGGCGGGCTTGTCCTTGTAGCGGTAGAGCAGTTGGGTGACCAGTGCGATGGCAAGGCCCCATACGATGGAGAAGGGACCCCACACAACGCTGGAACGGCTCATCCACTCGCCGCCGGTGACGCGGCAGAAGATCGTCTCGGTGATGTCGCCGAGGAACGCGCCGATGAAGAACAGTAAAATAATTTTATACGGGCTGCACCCGGCGGCAAACGTGTCGGTCTGCTGCCGTTTGGGGCGCACAAAGGTCAGTGCGGGATGGGCCTTCGCCATACGGCGCTCGACGTGGTCGAGAATCCACATGCCGCCGCGGACGGTCAGGTTTGCCAGACGGTTTTCAACAGCCGCGGCGGCGGGCCAGCGGTAGCGCAGACCGGCCATGGCCAGCAGCGTGCCGACCAGATCGACGCAGAACACGACGAGCGCGGCCAGCAGCACAACAACCCAGATGCCGCGCGGCACAAGGCTGTACAGCGCCAGCAGCAGCGGGTTGCCCCATTTGAGCACGACAACGCCGAGCGCACCCCAGGTCAGCGACGCGCCGAGGCAGACATAGCCGTCCAGATTGAACGGCATGGCGCTGTAATCCCACCATCGGGTATGGGTCGTGTACTCCAGAATGTGCCCGCCGATCCACTCGATGACCGTGGCATAGACGGCGCTGAATACAAGCAGGAAGAACCAGCCCTCACGGATGTCGCCGAGGGCAAAGGTGATGACCAGCCCGCCGACGCCGTACAGAAGGCAGAGCGGACCGCTCAGCACGCCGCGGTCCTGATATTTGCGGTGCACGACGGCGGTAAAGAGGACTTCCCCCACCCAGCCGAGGAACGAGTAGGCGAAGAAGAGAAAAACAATTTGATAGAAGGTCATAGGGGGCTCCTTTCATAACACGGTAGGGGCCGGACATGTCCGGCCCGCAGCATAAAATTTACAGCACAACAGTGGGAGGTGCAGGGCCGGGCATGCCCGGCCCCTACTTTGCAGTGGCTTCCCTCTCCCGCTTGCTGAACACGCACCCGCAGTAATCCTGCCGGTACAGGCCGTACTCGGCGCTCAACTGTAAGCTGCGCTTGTAGCCGTCCTTTTTGCGGAATTCGCTCGGCAGATAGGCAACGCCGTACTGCTGCCCCAGCGCCGTGCCGAGGTCGTTGAGCCGTACGGGGTCCTTCATCGGGGAGATCGAGAGCGTTGTGCAGTACCAGTCAAAGCCGTGCGCGGCAGCATAGCGGGCGGCCTGCTCCAGCCGCAGCCGGTAACAAACGGTGCAGCGTGCGCCCTTTTCCGGCTCATTTTCCAGCCCCTTGACGGCGGTGTAAAACTCCTGCGGGTCGTAGGGCAGCTCAATGACGGGATAGTGATACCCCGCCTGCTCGACAAAGCGCTCCAGCTCGGCCTCGCGGCGGTGATACTCCTGCGGCGGGTAGATGTTGGGGTTGTAGTACAGGACGGTGATGTCGAAATGGGCAGCCAGCCGCTCAAGCGTAGCGCTTGAGCAGGGCGCGCAGCAGGCATGCAGCAGCAGCCGCGGCCGCGTGCCGTCCAGCGTGCGCAGGACCTTTTCCATCTCCAGCTGATAATTGATGCGATTGGGCATAGGTAAAACCTCGTTTAAACGGTGGCGGCGGCGCGGCGCTTGCGGCGGGCAAGCACGGCATAGCCGATAAGCCCCAGCAGACTGGCGGCGGAGATCGCCTCAAAGCTGCGCCAGTAATCGGGCGCATGATACCAGACACGGATCGTGCCGGTGTAGCCCGCGGGAATCGTCAGCACAATGCGTTCATTCTCGCCGCTGGTGATGGAAAAGGGCTGACCGTTTTCATCGGCGGCATAGTAGTTGCCGTAGTTAAAGATGGGCAGCGAGATGGCGGCCTCGGCTCCCTCGTTCTGTACAGTCAGGCAGGCAACGCCGCGCTGCTTTTCATAGCGGACAAGATGCAGCGCATCGCTGCCGGGCTTGGGCTGCGCCCAGATCGTTTCGTAGGCGCTGGTACCGTCGATTATGTACTCGCCAATGGCAACCGTTACGGAAGGATCGGCCACGGAATAGACATTGCGGGGAACCTCGCCCTGCTCAGTCAGTATCTGGGCCTGCATTACGCCGGTCATCAGCAGGGCAGAAGCTGCCAGCACAACGGCTGCAGCCCTGCCGAGGGCCTGATGCTGCCCCGCCAGCAGACGGATGGCAATGAGCGTTGCCAGACAGAGCAGTACCGTGGCCAGAGAAAGAAAGCGCCACGAATACTGGAACATCCCGGCCAGCTTGCCTGCCGTGCGTCCCAGCGCCGATTGCACATAATCCCAAGGGAAGATATGCAGCGACAGGAAAACCGTAAAGACAAAAAAGCCGGCTGCTATGTACAGAATGCTGAAATAGCGGTCCTTTTCACTGTGCTGGGTAAGCAGGCAATAGCAGACCAGTGCAAGGCCCAAAATCAGCGGAAGGCCGAGGGAAAGCGTCATATCCGTGCTTGTGCCGCTGCTTGTGCCGCCAAACCCGGTGCCGAACGGGCTGAGCAGCTGCATTATATACAGCCCCTGCGACTGGATCTTTCCGATGAGAGATCCGTTGACCATGAATGGAATGCTTGCACCAGAGATAAAAAACGGTACAAGATACCATGCGCTCAGCCCTGCTGCGAGCAGCGCTGCCTTGATCCAGGCCAGCAGCCGTGTGGGAGATAGGGTGTCCCGCAGGTGCAGCAGGCAAAAGACGGCCAGCAGCAGTGCCGTCAGCTCGCAGGAGAGCAGATGGCTTTGCACCATGGCGGCCATGCCCAGCGACATAGGCAGCCAGTCCGCAAAGCGGGGCTTATCCTTCGTATAGATGCCGTACAGGCCGAGCAGCACCAGCGGGAAGAACGCCATGGCGGTGAACTCGCCCACAGCAGCGCGGGTGTAGACGCAGACAAGCCGATAGCAGGACAGTGTGTAGAGCATTGCCCCCAACAGCCCAAGACGGCGGCTCTCGGTAATGCGGCCAAAGCTGAAATAAGCGATCAGGCAGGTGGCCAGTGTGACTGCAAAGATGTATATCTGATAGCAGGTGCGCAGCGGCAGCCACAGATTGTACAGCAGTGCAGGCAGAAGCAGAAACAACTCACAATAGCAAAGAGGGTTTGCATAGCCGTAACCGTTCAGGGTGGTGGTAGTCAGGCGTACCGGAAACTGCCCGTAGGAAAGCTCGGCTGCCATAGCGGTGATGCGCTGCAGATGGTAGTCCAGATCGTGGCCGACATAAAGATAATTGCTGAACAGCGGCAGACAGGCTAAGACCGTGATGCCCAGCAGACACAGCGGCAGGCGGAGCGCCCGGCGGTGGGCAGCGCCTCTCTCCCCTGTCCGGGCAAACAGCAGCCAGAGCAGGGCATCGGCTGCCGCAAAGCAGAACAGCCAGCAAAACAGGCGGGTCAGCCGGTAGATGGGCTGTTCAGTCAGTGTGACGGCATAAAGGTAAAGCTGTCCCTGACGATAGGTCAGGGTGGCCGTCAGATCCTGCAGTGCAGCGCCACTGCTGACCCACAGACGGGAGGTCTGCGTGCGGTGGCAGTCGTCCAGCCGCAGCGTGTCAAAGGAAACGGCAGCAGGTACCATTTCGCTGGAAAAATCCAGCGTACCGGCAGAGTTGAGCAGATTGAAGGTGGGGGCATCCGGAGTCTGGCAGGAAAAATAGGAGACGGTGACTTCATACGCTCCGGCGCGCAGCGCCTGCCCCTGACTGGAAAAAGTGATGGGCTCCTCACTGTGGAAGTCGATCTGGTTCCAGACCTTCAGGCCGTCCGCATCCTCGGCAGCAATATCGGGGAAGCGGTTCTCGAACAGATCCGGTGTCAGAGTCAGCTTATACGGTGCGCCGAACAATCCGGCAATCAAGGTACAGAGCACAGCCAGTTCGGCTGCCAGCAGGACAGCGAACAGCTTATTGCGCTTTAAAAAATGAAAAAGCTTCATAACTTATTGCCCCGTTTCTCAGCCGTCCCAGATCATGAGCTTGGCGTTCAGGATGGAAGTGTCCTCCACGGTGGCAAGGTAGTCGCCGTTGGCATCGCGGTCGGTGCGGGTGCAGTCGAGCAGGCAGATGGAACGGGCCTCCTCGGTGCCGTCGGGTAGGCGGACCTTGTATTTGATGACCGCGTTGTCGGGCACCAGCGCACCCTGCACAAGGATCTGCACACCGTCCATCAGGTCACTGTCAGCACTCTGCAGACGGCCGCACCAGGCAAGGTCGTACCCGCCGTAGTTCCGGTAGGTCTGGTAGGCGTAGGTGCTGCCTGCAGGCTGCTCGTCCCCGGCGGTCATGAACCGCGCACGAAGGGTACGGCCGGTAAAGCGGCTGAAGAATAAGCTCTCTGCATCGGTGTTGCCGTCCCAGACATTCTCATTGCAGAGGATCAGATCATCCGCTGCCACGCCATCGGCCAGACCGGCCTCGATCGAGCGGACAAAAAACTGGTAGGCGGCCAGATTCTCCGCATGGTGGGTGCGCACCACGCCGCGCAGGTAGCTGCCGTTCAGGCAGAGGGCTGCGGCAAAGGTGGCAGTCAGTGCCAGACGGGCTGTGAGCGAGACGAACTGCGGCAGATGCATACAGGCGTTGGCCAGCAGCGCCAGCAGCGCGGCCGCCAGCAGGGCAAACCCGATGGAGGAGGCCGCCGCCGGAATGTAGCCCCACTGCCAGGTGATGGCCTCAGGCTGCTGGTAGCGGGAAGAAAGCGCCAGCAGCAGGGCCGGCAGTGCCCAGAATGCAAAGCCTAGCCCGGCCAGAGCGCCGAGCGTTTTGGCGCGCAGCTTGTCCCGCGGAACGGCAAAGAAGAGCAGCAGCCCGGCGGCCAGGCCCAGCACCAGCGGCCACAGGCGGTCGCCGTTTGAAATCACGCCGCAGTCCTCCTGCAGCAGGCGGGAGTTCAGCCCCGGGATGGAGGCAGCCATCTGCTGCACCGTCACCCGCAGAACAACGGGCAGGTCGAGCGATACCGGATTGCCGCTGCCGCCGTTGCGGCCGCTTAAAACATGAAAGACGAGCGCAGCGCCCATACCGCCCAGCACGGGCGCGGAATGGCAGAAACCGGCCTTAAAGCTGCGGCTGCGCAGACACCAGACGATGAGTGCGAGCGCGGCAAAGACATAGCCGATCTCATAGGTGCCGCAGGCCAGAAAGGACAGCGCAGCACCCAGCACAGCCCAGCGGCGGTGGCGGGTCGTTTCCCACGGGAAAAGGCAGAGCCATGCCGCCATGGCCCAGAACAACGCCCGCTGCGGCACGGCGTAGTAGCTGTACATGCCCTCGTTCCAGATGGGGGCTGCCGCCAGTGCCAGCGTAAAGCCGGCCAGCGCCAGTGCATCACCGCTGCCGAACCGCCGTACCACGCGGCTGACCAGAAAGGCCGCCGCACCGGTAAAGGCGATGATATACAGCCGGTAGCTGCTCAGACTGCCATAGAACAGCAGCGCCACGGCGTTGGGGTAGTGAAAGGGGAAAAACCGCGGCTCCTGCAGGGTGAAATACCGCAGACGACCCTGCAGATCCTGCAGAAGAAACTGCGCGTAAGGCATACGGTGCAGATCAAACAGCCATTTGTTCAGTGTCAGCTTGTCATCGCCCTCGGGCGGGATGCTGATCGTAACGCGCAGATACAGCACACCCACGGCAAAAATCAAAAGATAGGCTGCCGCCATAAGCAAGCGGCGGTAGCGCTGGCAGAAAGTTCTGACCTGTTCCATAAGGGCAGGGTCCTCCTCGCTCGTAAAAAATCACATATATATTCAAGTATAGCATAAAGCCCCGTCATGCGCAACGCACAACAGGGCTTTTGTCGAATACATTATTATTGTTTGAGCGGCTTTTTCAGCAGGCCGAGCAGCAGTGCCGCCAGCAGGCTGCCGCCGAGCAGCGCACCCAGAAAGCCGAGCGGATTTCCCATTACGGGCAGCAGAAACAATCCGCCATGGGGGGCGGGGCATTTGCAGCCGAGGAAGATGGCCAAAAAGCCTGCCAGCGCACTGCCGGCAATACAGGAGGGGCCGACACGCAGCGGGTCGCGCAGGGAGAAGGGCAGAGCGCCTTCCGTCACGAAGGAAAGTCCCATGATCGCAGTCTGGGGCACGCTGCGGCGCTCCGAGGCGGTGAATCTTGTCGGGAACAGCATACAGGCCAGCGCCAGCCCCAGCGGCGGGACCATGCCGCCCGCCATGACGGCAGCCATAAGATCATACTGCAGGTCGACCAGTGCCAGTGTACCGCTGACATAGGCGGCTTTATTGATCGGTCCGCCGTAGTCGGTGGCCATCATGCCGCCCAGAAGCGCGCCCAGCAGCAGGCGGCTGCCGCCCTGCATCTCGGACAGGCAGAGCGACATCCACCGGTTGAAGCGGCCCAGCGGCGGATTGACGATCATAAGCATCAGCCAGCCGATGAATAAAAGACTGCATGCGGGGACGAGCAGCCCGGTCTTTATGTGGCTCAGCTCCTGCGGTATCCGGTCGAGCAGACGGTTCAGCAGCAGCACGATCAAACCGGCGGCAAAGCCGCCGATCAGTGCCCCCCAGAAGCCGCTTGAGATCCAGCTGAGGTTGGTGAGCGTGGTCGTGCCCATCTGTGCCAGATAGCCGCCCAGCAGGCCGGGCATAAAGGCGGGGCGGTCCCCGATGCTGGACGCGATGAAGGCAGCCAGCACGGGGTACATCATGACAAAGGCCGCAGCGCCGACATTTTTCATCATCATCGTCCAGCTGGCAGGCAGGCCGAGCTGCTGCGACAGCAGCGACAGCGCTGTGATGACGCCGCCCGCCACCACAACAGGGATCATGTGAGAAACGCCGTTCATCAGGTGGCCGTAGCCTTCGCGGCCCAGCTCCCGCAGATCACTGGTCCGGAAGGCGTGTCCGCCGTGGTAGATGGGCGCCTTGCCGGAGACGGCCTTTTCCAAAAGGGCATCCGCGTCCCGCACGGCGTCCCCGGCCGAGGCATAGACGAGCCGTTTGCCCACGAACCGTGCCATCGACACGGCCCGGTCCGCCGCTACGATGATGCAGTCGGCGGCACGGATATCCTCCTCGGTCAGCGCATCCCCTACCCCGTCCGCGCCGTTCGTCTCGACCTTGATCGAGAAGCCGCGGGTCTGGGCGGCCCGCTGCAGGGCCTCGGCGGCCAAATAGGTGTGGGCAATGCCGGTGGGGCAGGCGGTCACACCCAGCAGGCGGTAGCCCGGTTCATCGGTGGTCTGGGGCGGCGGTGCTGCAGGGTCATCCTGCGCCTCGCGCTCGGCCACCGCGCGGCAAAAGGCCTCCGGGGTCGTACTCTCGCGCAGGTGGGTGCAGAAATCTGTATCGAGAAACAGGGTGGCCAATTCGGCCAGCACCTGCACATGCAGGTCGTTGGCCTCGGCCGGGGCGGCAATCATCACCAGCATCTGTAGCGGCTTGCCGTCCGGTGTGTCGCAGGCCAGCGGCGGGTCCAGCGTCAGGGCCGCCAGCTGCAGCCGCTTGACGGAGGCGCTTTTGGCATGGGGGATGGCAAGGCCGTTGCCCACGCAGACACCGCCCAGCGCCAGCCGGGCGCGGACATCCGCAGCAAATGCGGCGGTATCCGTTAAATCCTCGGTGCCGTCAAGCAGGGCGACCAGCTGCTGGACCGCGCCCTCCAGCGAGTCTGCCCGCTGGTGCAGTGCGACACACTCCGGCCGCAGATAATTGGCGATGCGCATAGCCATTTCCTCCATTGTGCGGTGCTGCCTTAGCAAAAAAGCGGTTCCGCCGCAACGGAACCGCTGTATAATGCGTGTGAATTAGTTGAGCAGGGTCTTCTCGCTCTCGGGATCGAACAGATGGATCTTGTTGGTGTCCATAGCAACCACGATCTTGTCACCACGGCGGGACTTGGAGGTGGGAGCAACACGAGCCATCAGGTTCTGGCCCTGATAGGTCAGGTACAGGTAGATCTCAGCGCCCATCAGCTCGGAGACTTCGACCTCGGCGTTCAGGTGGCTGGTGGAGTGCTTCTCAAGGAACTCCTCGTCGTCCTTGATGTCCTCCGGACGGATGCCGACCTTCAGGGTCTTACCGACGTAAGCATCCAGCTTGCCGTCCGCAGTCTTTTCCTTCGGCAGAGGAATGGTGGTGCCGGCCAGATCGACAGTGTACTGGTCGCCGCTCTTCTGCAGGGTGCCATCGAGGAAGTTCATCTGGGGGCTGCCGATGAAGCCTGCGACGAAGATGTTGCAGGGATAATCGTACAGGTTCTGCGGGGTGTCGACCTGCTGGATCATGCCGTCCTTCATGACAACGATGCGGTCGCCCATCGTCATAGCCTCGGTCTGGTCGTGGGTAACATAGATGAAGGTGGTAGCCAGCTTCTTGTGCAGCTTGATGATCTCGGTACGCATGCTGGTACGCAGCTTAGCATCCAGGTTGGACAGAGGCTCGTCGAGCAGGAAGACCGCCGGGTTACGAACCATGGCACGGCCCAGGGCAACACGCTGACGCTGACCACCGGACAGAGCCTTCGGCTTACGGTCGAGCAGGTGCTCGATCTCCAGAATCTTGGCAGCCTCGCGGACGCGCTTGTCGATCTCGTCCTTGGGCATCTTGCGCAGCTCCAGACCGAAAGCCATGTTCTTGTAAACGGTCATGTGCGGGTACAGGGCGTAGTTCTGGAAGACCATTGCGATATCGCGGTCTTTCGGGGGAACGTCGTTGATCAGACGGTCACCGATGTACATCTCACCGCCGGAGATCTCCTCCAGACCGGCGATCATGCGCAGGGTGGTGGACTTGCCGCAGCCAGAGGGACCGACGAAAACGATAAATTCCTTGTCGGCGATCTCAAGGCTGAAATCGGGAACAGCAACAACATTGCCGGGGTAAACTTTCTTAACGTGACGGCAGCTAATGGAAGCCATAATGCTCATCCTCCAAAATATATTCAGTGGGTTTCAGCCCGGGTAGAGCGGGCTGTTTCTGTTGACATGACTATAATAACAGGTTATAATCTATTTGAAAATAGCATTTTATTGATATAGAGGTGCTGAAATTGATATTCGACCCGGAAATATATTGCAGCGCTGCCGAAGTCGCTGAACTGGACGGCACGGAGCCGCTTACCCTGACCGGCTCCGGCCTGTGGGTGGGGGTGCTGTCCCGCGGGGTCTGCCTTCTGGACGGGTTTGACCGCCCGGGGCAGAGCGGGGATATCCTACTGGGCGCTGCGCCCCTGACCCTGACGCCGGAGACAGACTGTCACCTGCTGGCGGTGCGGCTGGCAGGCCGCTGTACAGATGCGTACCTGCTGCAGCTTGGTGCGCCGCGCTGGGCGGACGGTGCGGCCTGCCCCGGCGCGGCCGAGCTGCTGGCACAGCTGCACGGCGTCCGCACGCCCGCAAGGGCCTATGCACTGCTCTGCGCCATAGACAGGGCCGATGAAACGGCGCGCCCCCTGCCCCCGCTGGTGGCCGAGGCGGTGGCAGCCATTCGGCAGAACTACATGGCGCTTTATGGGGTCGAGGAGCTGAGCGAGCAGCTCGGCGTGACGAAGAGCCATCTGGTGCGGGTGTTCAAGCAGGAGATCGGTGTGCCGCCGGGCAAATATATGACGAATGTCCGCATCGAGGCCGTCAAGTCGCTGCTGCTGACCGATGAGTACAATCTGGAGATGATCGCGGGGCTGACCGGGTTTTCGGGGGCAAACTATCTGTGCCGGGTGTTCAAGCGGGAGGTAGGCCTCTCCCCTGCTGCGTGGCGCGCTGCAGCCGCCCCGCTGCCCGCCGTCCCCAAGCTGCCGCCGAGAAGTCAGGAAATGTATGTATAAAAGAGGGGCTTCCCCCTTGGGGGAAGCTGTCAGCGGCTTCGCCCGCTGACTGATGAGGGGCAACCTTGCCATTGCAACCCGTTTACGGGCAGCTGTGGCAGACCCGTCCCTCATCCGGCCTCGGTCGGGGCCTCGGCCACCTTCCCCCGAGGGGGAAGGCATACAAAACAAATGCCCGATGCGTCACCGCATCGGGCATTCTTACTTTATGCAGTTTTATTTTGCGGTCTTATACCCATCCGGGTTATGGCTCTGCCAGTTCCAGCTGTGGGCGCACATTTCCTCAATGCCGTACTGCGCCTCCCAGCCCAGCTCGCGCTTGGCCTTGGAGGGGTCGCACCAGCACTCGGCAATGTCGCCGGGGCGGCGCGGGTCGATGACATAGGGGATCTCCTTGCCGCAGGCCTTGCTGAACGCATGGATGACATCCAGCACGCTGTAGCCGTGGCCGGTGCCCAGATTGCAGATGAAGAGACCGGGCTTCTCCGCCAGCTTCTTGACAGCCGCCACATGGCCGCGGGCCAGATCCACGACATGGATGTAGTCGCGCACGCCGGTGCCATCGGGGGTCGGGTAGTCGTTGCCAAAGACATGGACCTTCTCCAGCTTGCCGACAGCGACCTTGGCGATGTAGGGCACAAGGTTGTTGGGGATGCCGTTGGGATCCTCGCCGATCAGGCCGGACGGATGGGCGCCGATGGGGTTGAAGTAGCGCAGCAGCGCAACATTCAGCTCGGGGTCAGCCTTGCAGCAGTCGGTCAGGATGCGCTCGGTGAACACTTTGGTGGTGCCGTAGGGGTTCGTGGTGCCGCCCACGGGGAAATCCTCGCGGATGGGCACGCTGGCGGGGTCACCGTAGACGGTGGCAGAGGAGGAGAAGATGATGTTGTGGCAGTTGTGGCGGCGCATGACATCCAGAATGTTCAGCGTGCAGGCCAGATTGTTGGAGTAGTACTCGATGGGCTTGGAAACGCTCTCACCCACAGCCTTGTAGGCGGCGAACTGGATCACGCAGTCGATGTCCTCGTTCTCGGCGAAGATCTTCTCAACGGCGGATTTGTCGGTCATGTCAGCCTCGACAAAGCGGAAGTCCTTGCCTGCAATCTGCTTGACGCGGGCCAGAGCCTCGGGGCAGGAGTTGTAGTAGTTATCGGCTACAACAATGTCGTAGCCAGCGGCCAGAAGCTCCACACAGGTGTGGCTGCCGATGTAACCGGCGCCACCGCTTACCAGAATTGCCATAACATTCGTCTCCTTGTAATTTATGATTTTGTTGCCTTCAGATGAGCGGTTCATCTGTCTTTACTTTGTATTTTACTCTTTCTGCGGGCTTTCTGCAATAGGTGTTTTTGATTCCGGTTTGCCTTTTTGTTGCCTGTTTTGCCGCCGGGCGGGCAGCCCCTGCTGGATGCGGCGGTAGGCGGACGGCGTGTGGCCTGTGGCGGCGCGGAAGCGCTGGCTGAAATACGCGCCCGAGCAGTACCCCATCTGGGCGGCAACCTCGCCGGGGGAGGCACCGCGCGCCAGCAGCTGGGCCGCATATTCGATGCGCATGGCGGAAAATTCCTCCATCGCGGTGCGGCGCAGCCGCGCGCGGAACGCCTGCTGCAGCTGGGGGCGGGTGCAGCCCAGTGCTGCGCACACCTCGTCCACCTTCAGCTCCCGCGTGAGGTTGGCGGCAAAGTAGGCGCGCGCATCCTCGACCAGCACATACTGGCGGCGCTCCCGCCGTACACGGGCCACCGGACGCTTGGTGCGGCGGCAGCGGCGGGCCAGCAGGATCAGCAGGTTTTCGAGATGGATGATGAACTGCTGCATGGCTCCGAAGGGCAGATCCTCCTTTACGATGGGAGGCTCGCCCCGCACGGGGGCGGCGTCAAACACCGTATTGGCGGTATTAGCCAGCCAGTCCAGATCATGCTGCTCGGTCGGCTCAGCGTGCAGGATCGTGCCGCGGAACCGGTCCATTGCCGCGCCGGTACAGTAAAAATCAATGCGCAGCGTTTCGGGCGGGACCTCCCCCACCGTGGTCATGGCGAACACCTCGCCGGGCTGGTGGAACAAAAGGCCGCCCGCCCGCAGCAGCACGCGGCGGTCATCGCAGCGTTCCTCAATGGTGCCGCTGCACACATAGATCAGCTGCCACGCCTGCGTCTGGCGCGGCGGAAAGGAGTCGTCGGCGCGCCACTCCGAGGTGTGTGCGGCGGGGACGGCCTCCACCCGCAGCGGAAAAACATCATTCAGCATGTGGGGCTCCTCCCAGTTTCATTGGACGAGTGGCTTCCCCCTTGGGGGAAGCTGTCAGCGGCTCCGACCGCTGACTGATGAGGGTGGCCTTGCCGCTATTGCCCGTTTACGGGCTGCTGCGGTACACGCGCCCCTCATCCGGCCCTGCGGGGCCACCTTCCCCCAAGGGGGAAGGCAAGGATTTATCACACCGCTACCGCTCCCGGCCATGCATCCGTTGTCGGTTCCTCGCTGTCCGCAGTCCCGTGCCGGAACACCCCCGGCTCCACCCTGCCCAGCGCCGGGAACTGTTCCAGCTCGGGGCAGCTCTCTGCCAGACCGAGACAGTAGGCGGTCAGCGGGCTTATCGTCTTGCTGATTGCGTCAAACCGGCTTGTGCCGTCCGCCTCGTAGGTGCTGAGCATGATGTCATCAGGGTAGGTTTCCTCGACATAGGCGGTGAGGGCGGCATCGACATAGGGGTCGCTGCTGCCCTCGTAAAAATCGGGTGCGCCGAAGAGGTGCAGGATCTCGTGGGCAAAGGTGGCCGGGGACTCCGGCTCGCCATCGGTGTAGGCGTCGGTTTTGTACAGGCAGCTGTACTCATAGTAAAAGGACGCTCCGTCATCGGCATAGTGGGCCATCGTGAAAGAGGTGCCGCTGATGGGCAGGTAGAACAAAAGCGCGATCTGCCGCGCTCCGTAGACCGCCAGACGGCTGTCTGCAGCCAGCGACTCGCACAGGGCGTCCATCTCCTCAAGAAAGGCGGTGCTTTCCTCGGAGTTTTCACCGCCCCGGATGGCTGACTGCAGCAGGTAGCTGCGGGTCAGGGCGGCATCGCTGCCGTCCTCGCTGCGGTCGCAGATAAGCTGCGGCGCAGCGCCGTAGCCGGCTGCCTGCGCGTTGATCCAGTCCACGGCCATCGCGGTGCGCTGCACGGCGGCGGCGCGATCCTCCGCGTCCCAGGTGCAGCCATGGGCGGCATCGTTGAGAAATACATTGACCACCACGGTCGGGTCGGTCAGCAGCGCAGCGCTGCCGTAGCGCTGCTGCTCCTCGGTAAAGGCGGGTGTCGGCTCCGGCATCGGCGTGGCGGAGGGTGCCTCGGCGCGGGGCAGCTCCGCAGGGATGCGCTGCACCGAAACGCGGGCCGTGCAGCTGCAGAGCAGCGCTGCGGCCAGCACAAGGGCCGCAATCTTTTTATACATGATATAACCCCGTTCGGGCACTGCCGCAGCATTCCGGAAATACGCGGGAGCTGTGCGGCAATGCCTTATATATCCAGTACCGCTTTTCCGTCGCGGTCAACCAGCGCAAGCGTGACCTCGCTGCCGTTCAGGCGGCCGTCCACCAACGCATCGGAGATCGGGTCCTCGATGGTTTTGCGGATGGTGCGGCGCAGCTCACGCGCACCGTACTTGGCGGAGCTTTCGGCCACAATGTCCGCCAAGGCGGGCTGGTCGTAGTGCAGTGTGATGCCGTGGGCAGCAAGCCCCGGCTTGTACTCATCCAGCATCAGCGCGGCGATCCGCTCAAGATCCTCCTCACTCAGCGGGTGGAAGGTGATGATCTCATCCACACGGCCGATAAACTCGGGCCGCAGGAACTCCTGCAGCGCCTTCATGCTGCGGTCGGCACTGGCCACCTCGGCCTTTTTGCCGAAGCCGGTCGCGCCGCTCTGGTCGGTCGAGCCGGCGTTGGAGGTCATGCAGATGACCGTGTTGGAAAAGTCCACCGTGCGGCCC